>Ga0214212_1000005_pt1 | contig 147772 bp, 137 predicted proteins | sample TroBogEpilimnion_25_FD_153050 | JGI IMG/M metagenome (GOLD analysis project Ga0214212, IMG submission 153050) | Freshwater microbial communities from Trout Bog Lake, WI - 18AUG2009 epilimnion | ecosystem: Environmental > Aquatic > Freshwater > Lake > Epilimnion/Euphotic zone | place: Trout...
TGGTGGTCCCGGAGCGACTCGAACGCCCGACCCTCAGATTCGTAGTCTGATGCTCTATCCAGCTGAGCTACGGGACCGCATTGAAAGAACGATTCTACCGGATCTGCGCGGGGTGTCCATCCCAAAGGCTCAGAGGCTCCCTGACAGAGGCTTCGCAGGGCAGGCCGGTGAGCTCCGTGGCGAGCTGGGCCATGAGCAGCCGCGCCGTCGTGAGCTTCCCGCCCAGGACCAGCGTCAGATTAGGGAACCGGTCATGGCGCTGGAGCATGGCTCCGCGACTGAGGCGGGCGGTGGCGCCACCGGCGGACAGGAGGGGCCGCACGCCCAATTCCTCCCCGCGGATGGGCAGCTGTCGCCAGGGAATGGCGGGCAGGTTCGCCTCCAGGGCCCCAAGGAGTTCCTCCCGTTCGCCCGTGGCGATGGGCACCCAGCCCTCCTCGACTTCCCGCTCCGTCGTGCCCACCTGCAGCAGGCCGTCCCGGGGGATGATGAACAGGATGCGCCCCCCGGGTCGGCGGATGGCCCAAGGGCTTGCGCAGCCAGGCACCGGATCGAACCAGAGGTGGATGCCGGAAGAAAGCCGCAGGCGCTTCCTGGTCTCGCCGAACCAGGTGGACATGGCCCCATCGGTCCAGGGCCCCAGGGCGAAGACCCAGCGGCGTGCCGAGAGTCGCCGCCTGGTCCCGTCTCTGCGATCCGTCAGCGTCAGCGCCTTCAATCCCTCTTGGCCTTCCTCGAAGTGCTCGGGCTCATGGAAGTCCAGCGGAACCGCCCTGCTGGACGCAGCCAGATCCCTGGTGAGGGCCCGGTCCCAGGTGATGAGGTCAGCATAGGCCGTGGCGCCACGGAAAGGCCCCCCCGCGCTGCGGGGGTCGGCCCTGAAGGCCGTCCGCGGAACCTGGCCCAGTTCCAGCCCCTGGGGCCAACCCGGCCGCTCGGCGCCCCAGTGGTCGTAAAGTCCGATGCCGAATCGGTGGGCCAGCCCTTCCACTCCGAAACGGTGGGGCATCCAGAAGGCCTCCCAGCGGCAGCGGTGGGGTGCGATGCGGGCCCAGGTGGCCCGCTCGACCAGACCCTCCCGCATCTGCCGGATGTCGCCGGTGAGCAGGTAGCGGATGCCGCCATGCAGCAGTTGGCTGGACCACTGGCTGGTGCCGCCCCCGACGGCCCCCCGGTCCACCAGGGCGCAGGACACGCCTCGCAGTGTGAGTTCCCGGGCCAGGGCCGCCCCGTGGATGCCGGCGCCAAGGATGGCGACCTCCACTTCCAGGGATGGCGGGACCGTGCAGATGCCGGAAGGCGGAGCAGGCCAAGGAGTGTCGGACATGGAGGCAGTGTGCATTGGTATCGCCATTCCTTGAAGCGCATGGCGCAGAATCCCTGGCCGACGACCTAGTAGGCCGCGTCGGCGCCTCCATCGATGGGGATCACGGTTCCAGTGGTCCAGGCACTCTCATCCCCGAGCAGATAGGCGGCAAGGGCTGCCACCTCAGCTTCGGTGCCGAGCCGCCTGAGGGGGTTCACGCCCGCCAGACTTGCCAGGTCCGCCGAAGGATTGGAGCTTGCCGCCAGGCGCTCATCCAGCATGCCCGTGTGGATGGGCCCGGGCGCGATGGCATTGCAGCGGATCCTCCGGGCCGCCCATTCCAGGGCGAGCACCCGGGCCAGCATGTGCACACCCGCCTTGGCCACGCTGTAGGCCGCGCTGTCCGGGATGGCGCGCAGGGCGATGTTCGAACCCACCAGGACCACGCTGGCCCCTTCCCTCAGCCTGGGACCCAGGTAGTGGGCCAGGAGCCAGGGCCCCCGGAGGTTGGCCGCGAGCATGGCCTCGAAATCCACCGTCGGGGTCCCCTGCACCGACCCCGTCCGGAGTTCGCCCGCGGCCAGGAACATGCCATCCAGGGGGGGGCACTCGGAGGCGAAGGCCGCCACCGCCGCCTCGTCTGCATGGTCCAGTGCGCTGTGGTGGGCCTCCGGCATCGTTTCCTGGAGGGCGGCCAGTCGCCGTCCCACCAGCACTAGCTCCGCACCCCGCTCCCGGAACAGCCTCGCGGCGATCCGGCCAATGCCGCTTCCGGCCCCCGTGACCAGGATCCGCTTGCCCGCCAGGGGCTTCTCCAGGGACCCCGTGCCAGGGCTCAATGGAAACTCCGGATCAAAGCGGGCTTCCGGGTGTCTGGTCCCTGAAGCGGAGGAGATGCTGGGCCATCTGGCGGTCATGATCCTGGATGTGGCCGATGAGCCAGTCCGTCAGGAAGACGAGAACCTGATCGTTCATGATCGAATGATCCGTGTCATAGCCTTCGACCAACCCCCTTACCTGGGCGCGCATGTCGTCGTGAATCGCTTTGTGTGCGACGTAGCCGGGGTACCGAGTGCCTCGCATGTGTTCTTCCTCGGTGAAAAAGTGGGTATTCACGTAGTCGGCGAGGAAGGCGAGCAGTTCCGGGATCCGCTCCTCCGGACGGTTTTCGTGGATGGCCACCAGGAGCGTTTCGAACTGCCTGAGCAGTTCCCTGTGCTGCTCATCGATCTGCGGGACGCCCGTTACCCAGGCAGGATTCCAGGACAATAAGGTCATCGGGCCACCCCATCAAGATGCTCGAATTGTAAGCCAGGTCAGAGGAAGCCACCTGGGGGGCGGGAGACATCAGGCTGGGGGTCCACTCACCGGCCCCCGGGGCGGATCTGGCACCACCACGCCGCCGCTCACGGCCCAGGTCAGAGCCTGGTCGGCGCTGAGGTTCACCGACCGCACCCTAGAAGCCTCGATCATGACCACGTAACCGGAAGTGGGGTTGGGAGAGGTCGGCACATAGACTGCGACCATGGTCCGGCCTTCGGGAACCGCCCAGGAGCAGTCGCGGCTGGCGATGAAACCCAGGGTGAATGACCCTGGATAAGGCCATTCCACGAGCACCACTTCCTTGAAACTGCCCCCCTGCCCCGACTGGATGGCGCCCATCAGCTGCCGGGTGGCCCCGTAGATGGTCTTCACCACGGGCACGTGCATCATCAGTTCGTCCAGCCACGCCAGCAGTTGGCGGCCCACGAAGTTGCCCATCAGGGCACCCACGGCCATGAGGAGCAGCAGGGTGGCCAGGGCCGAGAAGAACCCCAGGGCCCAGGTGGGCGGATCCGCCACATGGACTTGGTGCGCCACCCAGGTCAGGGGCTCCCGGAAGCGTCCCACCAGCGCCGTGAAGATGCTCTCCAGGATCCACAGGGTCACCACGAGGGGGAGCAGGGTGAAAAGGCCTGCGAGGAGGTACTTGCGGATCATCGTCGCCCATCCTGTCGGCACGTGGACCAGCCCCCGCCGGGAGTCTCGCGTAGCCCCGCAGGGGATACCGAGAAAAGGCCTGCGAGGAGGTGGTTGCGGATCATTCAGATTCCTTGGTTCCAGTCAGGTGGCTGTTCTCAGCCATGATGCGGGGTCCCACCACTTTCCAGAAATCGTGGAAGTAGGAGATCGCGCTCCAGATGGCCAGAATGACGGCACCCCAGAGCAGCAGTACGCCCATGCCCCAGAAGAAGGTGTAGGGGCGGTTCAGCTGGATGAAGAAGTGGAAGATCTCTTTATGAGTCCACTCGTAGAGCCAGTAGTCGAGTCGCGGGCCGAGGATGAGACAGGAAATGGCGGCCACCTGGAAGCCCATCTTCCATTTGCCCACGGGTCCGGCGGGGATGGTGAGTCCCTCTTCGCTGGCGATGCCGCGCAGCCCCGTGATGGCGAATTCCCGCGCCACGATGACGAAGGTCATCCAGGCGGGCGCCAGGTTCAGCTCCACCAGGGAGATCAGGGCCCCGGACACCAGCAGCTTGTCCGCCAGGGGGTCCAGGAGCTTGCCCAGGGTCGTCACCTGCTTCCAGCGGCGGGCCAGGTAGCCATCCAGCGCATCCGTGATCGAGGCCACCCAGAAGACCAGTACGCCGATCACCTCATGGTTCGTCACCTTGGTCATGAGCACCACGACCAGGATCGGAACCATCAGGATCCGCGCGAGCGAAAGGAGGTTGGGAAGGTTCATGAGGGGCGTTCGGCTCCGGCTCCAGCCTAACGCCATTTACAGGACGGTCACCCTGCCCTTGGCCAGGAGCCGCTGCCAGCCCGTGTCGGGAACCAGGTCGAACCCGGCGTCCTCCTGGCCCCCGTGGGCCAGGCTCGAGACCGACACATGAACGGGAATGCCCCTGGCCCTCAGACCCTCCAGGATGGCCACGGCGCCGGGATCGTCGAGGAGCTCCACGGCCTGGTGGGCCAGGCAGAGCCAGGGCGTGCCCGGTTCCAGGAGGGCGAGCGTCTCCAGGAGCAGACGCCTTCCCAACGCCCTGTCCCCGGGCGCGAAGGCCCCCCGCAGCAGCAGGACAGGGCAGGGTGTGGGTGCCGCAGGCGGGGCCTGGGGCACGGGACGGACAGCCTGGGCCACCTGCAGCTCCCACCGGTTCCCCTGCCGCAGGGGCCGGACGGCCCGGCCCTGCTTCTCGAGAAACCCCGTGACGTTCACCTGAAGCAGGGCATCCTCGCCCCGGATGCGCAGGGCCTCGCCGGGATGGTCCGCCAGCAGGCCCTTCAGTTCCAGGAGGGCCTGGAAGACCGTGACATCGAGCAGTTCGAGGGTGAGGATATCCATGGGGGGACCTTCAGGTGCCAGTTGAACACCCTGATCCGCTGGCATTCAAGACCTGGCTTCATTCCGAAGCCCTGGCGGCCGGATTTGCCCGGGTGGGATTCGCCCCCTGCAGTGCCTTCCGTTCAGAGGAAGGGCGCCTCCGGGCCTGGTTCCAGGAGGGACGAGGCCGCCTGCTGCCCTACCTGGACCCGGCCGTCCTCCTGGACCCCCGGTCTGTCTTCCCTCAGGCCCGGACGGCCCTGGTGGGCTTCTTCCCCTACGCCCGGCCCGACGCGATCCCCGGGGCCGCCCCGGGCAGCCTCAAGCTGAGCCGCTACCTCTGGGGGCCGGACTACCACATGGTCCTCAAGCCCCGCCTGGCGCGCCTGTTGGAAGCCGCCCAGGCCCGCTGCCCGGGCCTGGAAGGCCGGGTCTGTGTGGACACGGCCCCCCTGCTGGAGCGCCAGCTGGCCGCCCGGGCGGGCCTGGGCTGGCAGGGCAAGCACACCCTCCTCATCGCCGGGAAGGGAGGCTCCTGGGGCTTCCTGGGAGTCCTGCTGCTGTCCGTGGAACTGCCCCTGGACGAGCCGTTCTCCACTGAACAATGCGGCGCCTGCACCGCCTGCCTTGAGGCCTGCCCCTCCGGCGCCCTGGAGCCCTTCCGCCTGGACCCGGCCCGCTGCCTCACCACCTACACCGTCGAGACCGAGACGGAGCCTCCCGCTGACATCCGCGCCGCCCTGGCCACCAGCCGGTGGGCGGCGGGCTGCGATGCCTGCCAGGAGGTCTGCCCCTGGAACCGGGCCCCCCTCTGGGGTGACCCGGCCCTCTGGGGCGGGGCCAGTCCGCTCCACACGCGCTCCGCGGAAGCACTCCCCCGGGGGGCCGCCCAGTGGCGGAAACTCACCCGAAGGACCGCCCTGAGGCGGGTGCGGGACCGCCACTGGCGGGCCAGCCTGGACCAGATTCTCGGTTGCTGAGAATTTCATTGGCGGTATTGGGCTTTTTTCCATATAAACAAACTTCCGGCCAAAGGTGGCCGCCCCGGTTAGAGGAGGCCCCTCGGATGCCCATGAAGCACTGGACGGTCCAGGACGCCGCGACCCTGTACGGGATCCGCGAGTGGGGCAACGGCTACTTCGGCATCAATGCCAAGGGCCACCTCGAAATCACGCCCACCAAGGACGAGTCCCTCAGCTGCGATGTCTACGAGATCGTCCAGCACCTGAAGAAGAAGGGCCTCCGGACCCCCATCAACCTCCGGTTCCCCCAGGTGCTCGCCCATCGGGTCATCGAGGTCAACGAATCCTTCCGGAGGGCCATCATCGAGTTCGGGTACGAGGGCGGCTACCAGGGCGTCTATCCCGTGAAGACCAACCAGACCAAGGAAGTGGTCGAGGAGATCGTCCGCGCCGGGAACAAGTACCACTACGGCCTGGAAGCCGGGTCCAAGCCCGAGCTCATGATCGCCCTCAGCATCGACCTGCATCCCGAGGCCCTGGTGCTCTGCAACGGCTACAAGGACGAATCCTTCATCCGCATGGCCCTGCTGGCCCGGAAGGCTGGACGCAAGGTGGTCATCACCGTGGAGAAGATGACGGAGCTGCCCCTGATCCTGAAGGTGGCCAAGGAGCTCAAGGTCGAGCCGCTCATCGGGCTGCGGGCCAAGCTCAACGCCCAGGGCTCCGGCAAGTGGGAGACCAGCGCGGGGGATCACGCCAAGTTCGGCCTCACCACCCGGGAGATCCTGGACGCCATCGAGGTGCTGGAGAAGCGGGACCTGCTGGACAGCGTCATCGAGCTCCACTTCCACATCGGCAGCCAGATCACGGACATCCGCAAGATCAAGTCGGCCATGAAGGAGGCCACCCGCATCTACGCCAAGCTCCGCAAGATGGGCGTCCCCATCCGCTACCTCAACGTGGGCGGCGGCCTGGGCGTGGACTACGACGGCAGCAAGACCACCTTCAGCAGCTCCATGAACTACACCATCGCCGAGTACGCCGCCGACGTCGTCTACACCACCAAGGACATCTGCGCCCAGGAGCAGGTGCCCATGCCGGACCTGCTCAGCGAGTCGGGCCGGGCCATCGTGGCCTACCACGAGGTGGTGGTCGTGGACATCATCGGCCTCATCGACACCACGCACACCAAGTACACCGTGGCCCTCACGGGCAATGAGCCCCAGATCCTGAAGGAGCTGGCCTACACCCGGGACAACATCTCCATCAAGAACTTCTCGGAGATGTACCACGACGCCATCACCCAGAAGGACGAGATGCTCACCCTCTTCAACCTGGGCTACCTGGGCCTGGAGGACCGGAGCAAGGGCGAGACCCTGTTCTGGGAAGTCTGCCGCAAGCTCTCGCGCATCCTCGCCAGCAAGACCCTGAAGTACATTCCCGAGGAATTCCAGGATCTCAACAAGAGCCTGGCCGACAAGCTCATCGCCAACTTCAGCATCTTCCAGTCCATGCCGGACCACTGGGCCATCGAGCAGCTCTTCCCGGTCATGCCCATCCACCGCCTCAAGGAGAAACCGGGGCTGTCCGCCACCCTCTGCGACATCACCTGCGACAGCGACGGGAAGATGGAGAAGTTCATCGACCTGAAGGACGTGCGGGACGAGATCCCCTTCCACGAACCCCGGAGCGGCGAGGCCTACTATGTCGCCTTCTTCCTCACGGGCGCCTACCAGGACATCCTGGGCATGCGGCACAACCTGTTCGGCGCGCCCAACGAGGCCCACATCATGGTCCACGAGGACGACACCTTCAAGGTCCAGCACAGCGTGGCGGGCGACACCGTGGATCACGTCCTCCGCAGCGTCCACTACGACCCCGACGTCCTGATCCAGGGACCCCAGACCAGGCGGAAGGCCAGCGTCAAGAATGACGCCGCCGAAGCCCTGCGCGCCCTCCTGACGGAGGAGCGGAAGCTGCATACCTACCTGGAGATCTGATTCACCAGCGGGGTTCCGGCTTCTGTTTCCAGAGCCAGATGATGTAGTCCACGTTCTTGGGCGCCGCACCCAGCGCCCGCAGCCGGGCCATGCACTGGCCCCGGTGGTGCTGGGAATGGAGGCAGACCTGCAGCAGCGCGTCGGCCACCGGGATCACGCAGGGGGGATCGGGAAACCACGGAACCCGTACGGACTTTGCCAGAGCTTCATCGTCCAGACCCCGCCCCAGGGCCTTCAGGACATGGTGGCTGGCCTCGCAGCGGGCCTTCAGTTCCTGGAATCCGGGCAGAGGATGGTCGGAAAAGCTGGCCGGATCCCCTTGGAACACGTGCAGGAAGGCCTCCTGGACCGCCACCATATGATCGGCCCGAGTCTGCAAGTCCTCATCCTCAAGGGCACCAGAGGCATTCCAGGCATAGAAGAAGACTGCGTCCGCCCAGGCCTGGTGGCTGAGGAGATTCTTCAGCTGACCGATCATGGTGCCTCCGTTGGGCGGATTCTACCGAAGGTCATGGCCCCGGGAGACAGGGATTTCCATGAGAATGGGGACCTGAAGATCCCCAGAACAGACAGGAGGCTCCCCATGGACATCCAACTCATCGGCGTGGTCGGCTGCGGACTCATGGGCTCGGGCATCGCCCAGTGCGCGGCCGAGGCCGGCTGCCAGGTCCTCGTGAAGGAGGCCGACGCGGCGCTACTCGCCAAGGGGTTCGCCCGTGTCCACGGTGCCTGGGACCGGGCCGTGGCCAAGGGGAAGGCCACCGAGGAACAGCGCGGTGCCTGGCTCCAGAACCTCCGCGGCACCCTGGATTTCCAGCACCTGGCGGACCGCGACCTCGTGGTCGAGGCCATCCCGGAGCGCCTCGACCTCAAGCTCCAGACCTTCACGGAACTCGACCGGGTGCTGGGACCCCAGGCGATCCTCTGCACCAACACCTCCAGCCTCTCCGTCGCCCAGCTCAGCCCGGCGCTGGCGCCCCAGCGCCTGTCCCGACTGGCCGGCCTGCACTTCTTCAACCCGGTGCCCATGATGCCCCTGGTGGAGGTGATCCGCACCCTCGCCACGGCGGAGGACACACTCACCTCCCTGCGGGCCTTCGTCCAGCGGCTCGGCAAGACCGCCGTCATGGCGCCCGACGCCCCGGGCTTCATCGTCAACCGGCTGCTGGTGCCCTACCTGCTGGATGCCATCCGCTGCGCCGAGCAGCGGCTGGCCACGGTGGAGGACCTCGACACGGGCATGAAGCTGGGCTGCGGGCATCCCATGGGGCCGCTCCACCTCAGCGACTTCATCGGACTGGACACCATGCTGAGCGTGGCCGAGGTGACCTTCGAGGCCTTCGGCGAGCCGCGCTTCAAGGCGCCCTCCCTGCTCCGCCAACTGGTGGCCGCCGGCCGGCTGGGCCGCAAGACCGGCTCCGGCTTCTACCGCTGGGATGGGGAGAAGCGCATGGAGGCCCTGCCCCTCTAAGCGGATCCGGCTACCCTGGCGGTCATGCTCGATGTCCTCCTGATCCCGGCGGCGCTGCTGCTGCTCTTTGCCCTTCGGGCCGTCCACGATGGCGAGTACCGGCTGCACGGGCACCTCATGACGGCCCTCTTCACCCTGGTGGGCCTGCGGCTGGTGCTGCACCCGAGGGGCCTCAGTCCGGCCCACCGCACCCTCTGGCTCAGCACCCTGGGCGCCGCGGGGCTGACCATCCTCCTGGGCCGGGCGGCCCTGGCCTGGCGGGAGGCGCGCAGCACCCATCCCGCGGTCCTCAGGATCCACCGGAGCGTCGGCACCGCGACCCTCCTGGGGCTGGCCCTCACCACCCTGGTCTGGCTGCTGCGCCAACGCGGTTGATCAGATCCCCAGCGCCTTCCGCACCTCGTCCATGCGGCGGCGGCTGATGCTGATGCGCCCGGTGGCCAGGACCAGTTCGTCCTCCACGGTCACTTCCCGCACGGCATCCAAGCGCACCAGGGCGTTGCGGTGCACACGCAGGAAACCGTGATCGCCGAGCCGTTCCTCCCAGTGGGCCAGGGTGCCATCCACCGGCAGGCGCCCCTCCGGGGTCCAGGCCACGCAGTCCCCCAGGTCCGCCACCAGGGCCTCCACTTCCTCGGGCCGCAGCAGCCTCGTGGTGCCCTTCTTCCGCACGGGCAGCCGCAGCCATTCCTTCTGGAGGGGCTCGTCCTTGGGCCGGATGCGGGAGAGCGCCTGGGCCACGGCCACCCTAGAGATAGGCTTCAGCAGGTAATGCACGGCCCCGCCCGCGAAGGCCTCGATGGCGTGCTGCGGGTAGGCTGTCACGAACACCAGCGAGGGCCGCGGTTCCGGCAGCATGTGCATCAGCTCGGTGCCCTTCATGCCCGGCATCTCGATGTCGAGGAAGACCGCATCAGGCCGGTGCTCCGCGATGGCGGCGAGCCCCAGGCGGCCATTCTCCGCCGAAGCCACGACCGCCACCCCCGGCAGCTCCGACAGGAGGTCCGCCAGGTGGTCCCGTGCCAGGGGCTCGTCCTCGACGACCACAATGCGGATCATGCCTGCCTCCATCGGAAGCCCACCCGGTGCCGGCCCTCCACCAGGCCCATCTCCAGGTCCTCCGGCCGCTCCAGCCGCTGGCGCAGGGTGTCCAGGGCCGTGCCCGTGCCCCGATGGTTGCTGAAGCCCGGCCCCGGATCCTCGACCCAGAGGTGCATGGCGCCCGCAGTGCTCTCGGCTCCGATGCGCACCTCCCCGCCCTGCTCCAGGGGCGCCACGCCATGCTTGATGGCGTTTTCGACCAGCACCTGGATCGAGAGGGGAGGAACGCAGGCGGACTCCAGGTCCTCGGGAACCTGGACGGACACCCGCAGGCGGTCCCCCAGGCGGGCCTGTTCGATGCCGAGGTAGGCCTCCACGAAGGCCAGCTCCTGTTTGAGGGGGATGGTGACCTGGTCCGCGGCTGCGATCACCTGGCGGAACAGCTGGGCCAGGCGTTCCGTGGTGGCCTGGGCGCCCCGGGGATCCTGGTCGATCTGGGCGTGGAGAGTATTCAGCGTGTTGAAGATGAAGTGGGGCGCCAGCTTGGCGCGGAGGACCTGTTCTCTGGCTTCAAGCAGATCGAAGCTGGCATTCTTGGCCGCCATCGTCTGCTCCATCACGAAGATCATCATGCCGAAGAAGACCAGGGGCATGACCATGGTCTGGGTGAAGTAGGTGGGTCGCAGGCCCACCAGGAAGCCCAGCGTCCCGAAAAAAATGGGGACTGCCCCCCGCCAGCCACCGAAAAACCTGGCCGACTCCTTGTGCTCGATCCTCCGCCGCTCACTTGCATAGAGCCACGCCGCCAGCCACCAGAGCAGGCCGGCGGACACCAGGATCGCGATGGCCGCTGGGACAGGCCACCACCCATCCTTGCGGAGCAGAGGCTGGAGGGCGCTCTGCAGGAGGCCCACCGTGATGGCCACCCGGGTTGCCCACCAGATTCGAGTGCCGGGGCGCTGCTGCCGGAGCTTGTCCCACTCGCATTGAAGCTTCTTCGGGATTGCCAATTCGCCACCTCCCTTCCTAGATTCTGCAAGGCCAGGAGGGGTCAGGCGGGACTTCCCATCAGGTGGCCAGGGACTGGCTGCGAGCGGTTCACCAGGGGTCTTGAACGGTCCTGCCGGCCTGGGCGTGCCTCAGGGCCTTGAGGCCGATGTCCCGGCGCACCTGCCTGCCGGGCCAGTCCACCTGGGGCAGGGCAGCCTCGATGGCCGCGCGGGCCGTGGCGAGATCCGGGGCCGAAGTGGCCAGATTCAATACTCGGCCCCCGTGGGTCAGCCACTGGCCTCCCTGCTTCCGGGTTCCCGCATGGATGACGGTGACGGTGGGCGATCCCAGGGCGATGGGGACCCCCTTCTTGGCGCCTTCCGGATAGTCCTCGGCCGCCAGCACCACGGCGATGGCCGTGTGGGGTTTCAGCCTCAGGTTCCGGGGGGCCAGCCGGCCCTCGGCCACCTCCAGCAGCAGGTCCGCCAGGTCCTCGTCCAGCAGCTGCATGAGCACCTGGGTCTCGGGGTCGCCGAAGCGCACGTTGTACTCCAGGAGCTCCGGTCCCGAGGCGGTCCACATGACGCCAAGGAAGAGCACCCCCCGGGCCTCGAGACCGTCCCGCTGGAGGCCCCGCACCGTGGGCTCCACCAGGGTGGTGCGCATGCGCTCGATGTCCTCGGCCCGCAGGAAGGGGAGCGGCCCGAAGGCGCCCATGCCGCCGGTGTTGGGGCCCCGGTCATCTTCGAAGATGCGCTTGTGGTCCTGGCAGGCGGGCAGGAGGGCGTAGGCCGCGTGGTCTGCCGCCACGTCCACCAGCACGTGCAGGGAGAGCTCCATGCCCACCAGGGGCGCCTCGAAGACCACCGTCCGGCTGGCCTCCCCGAACTGCCCGGCCAGGAAGGCCCGGAAGGTGGTGAGGGCCTCGGCCTCGCTGGCCGCCAGGACCACCCCCTTGCCGGCGGCAAGGCCGTCGGCCTTGAGGACGATGGGGAACCCGTGGGGCCAGCGGCGGATCAGGGCCTCGCCCGCCGCCAGGTCCGTGATGGTGTGGCTGGCGGCGCAGGGGATGGCGTGCCGCTCCATGAACGCCTTGGCGAAGGCCTTGCTGCCCTCCAGCCGGGCGGTGGCGGCGTCGTGGCCGAAGCAGGGGATGTCCAGGGCCCGCACCGCATCGCCCACCCCCGCCACCAGGGGCACTTCGGGCCCCGCCACGACCAGGTCGGGGCGGTTCGCCGCGCACCAGGCCGCCACGGAGGCCGGATCCTCCAGGTCCAGGGCGGCGCGGCCGCCCAGTTCCCCGAGGGCGTCGCTGCCCGGGGCCGAGACCAGGTCCACGGGCCGGGCCGAGGCCTTCAACTTCAGGGCCAGGGCGTGTTCCCGGCCGCCGGAGCCGAGGAGCAGGATCTTCATGGGGACCTCCGCCTTTCAGTATCGCCGGACCGGGTCCATGGCGGTCCGCGGAAGGTCTCCACCCGGAAGAGGTCCCCACGGTCAAGAATGGCCTCAACGGATCCGGGACTTGGGAGTAGGATGACCCCGCCGGGAGGTTTCCATGGCCATGATCACCCTGAGCGGCAACCCCATCCATACCTGCGGCGACCTGCCCCTGCCCGGACACGCGACGCCCTTCTTCACGCTCACGCGCGACGATCTCAGCGAGCTCACCAGCGTCGAACTGGAGGGCAGGCGCGTGGTGCTGAGCATCTTCCCCAGCCTGGACACCTCGACCTGCGCCGAGAGCGTGCGGAAGTTCAACCGCCTGACAGCCGACCTGGCCGACACCGTCATGCTCTGCGTCTCCATGGATCTGCCCTTCGCGCAGGCGCAGTTCTGCGGCGCCCAGCAACTGGACCGGGTGCTCACCGCCTCCGCCTTCCGGCACCCGGAGTTCGGCCGGGCCTTCGGCGTGACCCTGGTGGACGGTCCCATGCGGGGCCTCTTCGCCCGGGCCGTCGTCGCGCTGGACGAGAACGGCACCGTCGTGCACACCGAACTGGTGCCAGAGCTCACACAGGAACCCGACTACGACCTGGCCATCCATGCCGTCCGGAACCGCCACCACCCCTGCCCCGAGGATGCCCTCGAGACCTCGGAATAGGACCGTTCAGGACCCCCGGGCCATCAGCCGGGCCTGGGTGTAGGGGATGAGGCCGCCGGCGTCCATGATGCCCTTGCGGGCGGCGGGCAGCTGGACCTGATCGAAGGCCCGACCCGTGGTCCGGTTGAGCACCTGGTTGGCAGTGATCTCCAGCTCGTCGCCCTCGCCGGCCTCGAGCCCGGGACAGATCACGACCGGCAGGCCCAGGTTGATGCTGTTCTGGAGGAAGATGCGGGCGATGCTCCGGGCGACCACGGCCACCCGGTGGCCCTTCAGGGTCGAACAGGCCTGTTCCCGGCTGGAGCCGCAGCCGAAATTCTCGCCTCCCACGATGATGGAGTGCGGCGCGAAGGCTCCGGCCCGCAGCTTGGCATTGAAGTCGGTTCGGTCGAAGAAGGCGAACTGGGGGGTCTCCGTCGGCAGCACCGTGGCCATGAATCGGCCCGGATAGATGTCGTCGGTGCTGATGTCGTTCTCGAGTTTGAGGATGACTTTGGCCATGGCTCACGCCTTCCTGGGATCGGTGATGACGCCCGTGAGGGCCGAGGCGGCGGCGACCACCGGGCTGCAGAGGTAGACGAACCCCGTGGGGTTGCCCATGCGTCCCTTGAAATTGCGGTTGGTGGTGCTGAGGGCTGTCTCCCCATCGCCCAGGGCCCCCTCGTGGACACCGAGACAGGGGCCGCAGCCGGAGTTCATCACCACGGCGCCGGCCTTCATGAGGTCGTGGATGTAGCCCTTGTCGAGGGCCTGGCCGAAGATCCTGCTGGAGGCGGGAAACACGAGCATGCGGGTGCCCTGGGCGACCTTCTTCCCCCGCAGGAGGGCGGCGGCGTCCGCCAGGTCGTCCAGGCGCCCGTTGGTGCAGCTGCCGATGACGATCTGGTGGACCCTGGTGCCCAGGACCTGGTCGATGGGTTTCACGTTGTCCACGGCATGGGGGCAGGCGATCTGGGGCACCAGGGCGGATACGTCGACCTCCACCGTACGGACGTATTGAGCATCCGCATCGGGCCCCACGCAGTCGATGCCGCCCACCACTCCGGCTTCCTCCCGCAGGTAGCGGATCGTTTCCTCGTCCCCGGGCACGATGCCGGAGGTGGCGCCCGCCTCGACGCTCATGTTGCAGATGGCGAGACGCCCGCTCGTGCTCATGTTCCGGATGGTCTCGCCGTGGAACTCCAGCACCTTGAAATTGGCGCCCTGGGCCGTGAGCTGGCCGATCAGATAGAGAATCAGATCCTTCGGCCCGACCATGGGGGGAAACGCGCCCTTCACCTCCACCCGGATGGTGGCCGGCGCCTCGACGTTCACGGCGATGCCCAGGGCCCAGGCCGAAGCCATTTCCGTGGCGCCGACACCGAAGCTGAAGGCCCCAAGGGCCCCGTGGCTGGTGGTGTGGGAGTCCGTGCCCACCACCACGGACCCGGGGCGGACATAGCCGAACTCGGGCAGGATCTGGTGGCAGATGCCCCCCACGTCGCCGCGCACGTCGTGGAACTTGGTGATGCCGTGGGCCGCCACGAACTCCCGGATCTTCTTCTGATTGGTGGCGGTCTTGGGTGACTCCGCGGGCACCCGGTGGTCGAAGATGATGGCGATCTTGGAAGGATCCCAGACCTTCGCGTCGAGGCCGGTGCCTTCGAACACTTCCTGGAACTGGTTGATCACCAGGGCTGCGTTCTCGTGGGACATGGCCAGGTCGACCCGGGGTTCCACCACGTCGCCCGCCCGCACGGAAGGCAGGCCCGAGGCCCGGGCCAGGATCTTCTCGACGACGGTCATGCCCACGGACACCCCCTAGATGACGCCCTTCGATTTCAGGTCGGCCAGGTCAGCCTCAGAGAGGCCGAGCGCCCCGAAGATACGCTGATTGTGCTCGCCGAGGGCAGGCGGTGGCATCTCCACCGCGCCCGGGGTCTTCTCGAACTGGGCCGTGAGGCCGAAGACCTCCACCTCGCCGATCCCCTCCACCTGGACCTTGCGCAGGACCTGGCGGTGCTGGACCTGGGGCTGCCGCAGCGCCGCTTCCAGTTCGAGGATCTCGCCGCTGGGCACATTCCTCGCGTTGAGGGCCTCGACCCAGTGGCGGGTGGGCCGCCGTGTCAGCCGGGCCTCCAGCAGGGGCGTGAGCTCGGTTCGGTTCCGTTTGCGGGTATCCCGTTCCTGGAAGCGCGGATCCGTCTTCAGCGCCGGGACCTCCAGCACGTCGCAGACCGCCTCCCACTGCTCCTGCTTGTTGGCCGCGATGTTGATGTGGCCGTCCTGGGTGCGGAAGGTGCCGCTGGGGGCCGCCGTGAAATTGTCGTTGCCCATGAGGGTGGGCGGCACCCCTCCGATGAGCAGGTTGGCCGCCATCCAGCCCATGAGGGGCATGATGCTGTCCAGCAGGGCCACGTCGATGAACTGACCCTCCCCCGTGCGTTCCCGGTGGAAGAGGGCCGCCATGATGGCGAAGGCGGCGTTGAGCCCGCCGACCGTATCGCAGACGGGAAAGCCTGCGCGCAGCGGATGCAGCCGCTGGTCCCCGTTCACGGCCATCTCGCCGGAGAGACCCTGGATGATCTGGTCGTAGGCCGGCTTCAGGGCATCGGGGCCGGTCTGGCCGAAGCCGGAGATGGCGCAGTAGATCAGCCTGGGGTTGAGCCCCGCCAGGGTCTTGTAGCCCAGCCCGAGGCGCTCCATGACGCCGGGGCGGAAGTTCTCCACCACCACGTCCGCGTCCTTCACCAGGCGCCGGAACAGCGCCTTCCCCTCCGCCGACTTGGTGTTCAAGGTGATGGAGAGCTTGTTGCAGTTCTGGGCCAGGAAGCTGGTGCCCATGAGCTTCTGGTTCAGGTCCGGCAGGATGCCCAGCTTGCGGGCCAGGTCGCCGTCCTTGGGGTTCTCCACCTTGATGACCTCGGCCCCGAGCTGGGCCAGGTGCAGGGTACCGAAGGGCCCCGACAGCACGTTGGTGAGGTCCAGGACCTTGATGCCTTCCAGGATCTTCTTGCTCATGCCAGGTCCTTCGCCAGGATCGGTCCGGTCTTATAGACGCGGCCCGGCAGGTCCCGGCCGAGGTGCCTGGCCACGTCCTTCGCCACGGCCACGAGGGCGGAGAGGTCGATGTCCAGGCGCTGGCCGGCCCGCTGGAGGCCGTGCACCAGGTCCTCCGTGGCCACGTTGCCGGCCGCGACGCGCGTGAAGGGGCAACCGCCCAGGCCGCCGAAACTGGTTTCGATGGCCCAGGCCCCCGCGTCCACGGCCGCATAGACGTTGGCCATGCCGAGGCCGTAGGTGTCATGAATGTGGGCGGTGACTTCGGCGCCGGGACTCAGTTCCCGCACGCGCCGGACGTAGCGGTGCACCTGGCCGGGATGCGCATGACCCGCCGTGTCGGCCAGGCTGATGGAAGTCAGTCCAGCCTCGAGGTAGGCGGCGGCCAGGCCCATGACCCGGGCCTCGTCGATGGCCCCCTCGAAGCCGCAGCCGAAGGCGCTCTGCACGCTCACCTGCACCTTCCGCCCGGCCTGCTTGCCGGCCAGGGCGATGGCAATGATGCGGCGGGTGGCCTCCTCCGTGCCCATGCCTGTGTTCTTCCGGCTGTGGGTCTCCGAGGCGGAGACGCCCATGCAGAGGAGGGGAACGCCCGCCTCCAGGGCCCGCTCCAGTCCCCTTTCGTTCAGAACCAGGGCAGAGAACAGGGCATGGTGGGATTCCTTCCCGAGGATCCGGAACAGGTCGTCCGTGTCCGCCATCTGCGGCAGCCGGTCACCGCGCACGAAGGAACCCACCTGGACGAGGTCCACGCCCGCATCCGCCACCCGGCGGATCCAGTCCAGCTTGACCTCGGTCGGCACCACGGCCGCTTCGGCCTGGAGGCCGTCACGGGGACCGACTTCATGGATGCGGATCGGGTGCATGCCGAGCCTCAGAGCTTCCGCGCGATGGCTTCGCCCATCTCGAGGGTCGAAGCGCTGCCGCCCATGTCGTAGGTGCGGACCCGGCCCTCGGCGATGACGGCGGCGGTGGCGGCCTCGAGGCGAGCACCCCTCTCGGTCTCGCCGAGCCAGTCCAGCATCATCTTGGCGGCCAGGATGGTGGCGATGGGGTTCACCTTGTACTGGCCTGCGTATTTCGGGGCGCTGCCGTGGCTGGGTTCGAACACGGCCAGCTTCTCGCCGATGTTGCCCGAGCATCCGAAGCCGAGCCCGCCCACCATCTGGGCCGCCAGGTCGCTGATGATGTCCCCGAAGAGGTTCGTGGCCACCATGACCCCGTAGTTCTTGGGGTTCTTCAGCATCCACATGGTGATGGCGTCCACGTTGGCATCGTCCATCTGGATGCCCGGGAATTCCCTCGCGATGCGCTTGCCGGTTTCCAGGAACATGCCTTCGGTGGCGCGCACCACGTTGGCCTTGTGGATGACCGTCACCTTGGGATAGCCGAACTGCTTGGCGTAGCCGAAGGCGGCCCGGATGATGCGGTCGCAGCCCCTCTGCGTGTTCACCTTGCAGGTGATGGCGAAGGCATCGCCCGGCAGGTCCGCGAAATGGGCGAAGGGCTTGCTGAGCCGCTTCAGGCTCTCCTTCAACTCATCCGGGACCGGGCTGAACTCGACACCCGAATAGAGATCCTCCGTGTTCTCACGGAAGATCACCATGTCGATGCCTTCCTTGAAGTTCAGCGGGTTGCCTGGATAGGCCTTGCAGGGCCGCAGGCAGGTGAAGAGGTCGAACATCTGCCGCATCCGGACGATGGGACTGCGGTAGATGAGGCCCCGGCCTTTCAGTTCGGGCGCCAGTTCCGCCTCGGCATCCTTCACGGGCTTGGAGGTGATGGCCCCGAACATGGCGGCCTGGCTACGTTTCAGCAGGTCGATGGTGCGCTTGGGGAAGGCCTCGCCCTCCTGGCACCAGAATTCCCAGCCGATGTCCCCGTGGGTGTATGTGGCATCGAATTTCAGGGCGTCCAGGCAGAGCCTAGCCGCCTCCATGACCTCGACGCCGACCCCGTCTCCGGGCAACCACGCGATGTCGTACTGGCCCATGATCGGTCTCCTCCGGAAGGGGCTGCAATCCTGGCGCGAGACCGCACCGGATCAGCCCAATCATGACCTCACCGTGGAAATTGGACCCGGGCGGCCATCACAATATCTCCCAGAACCGCAGGAACCCGGCCATTGACCCCACAAACTGTCAAACCGGCCCCATCACTTGCAGGCCAGCCAGCTGGCCCCGGTGCGCACTTCCGCCGCCAGCTTCACGCCCAGGGCGCCCAGGTCATCGGCCCCCTCCATGGCCTCCTTCAGCAGGGCGGCCGCCCGGTCCGCTTCTTCCGGGGGGGCCTCCATGAGCAGTTCGTCGTGGACCTGGAGCAGCAGCCGTGCCTTCAAACCCGAGGCCAGGAGGCTGCGGTGCAGGCGGACCATGGCCCGGCGCATGAGATCCGCCGCCGTGCCCTGGACGATGGTATTGACGGCCTCACGCAGGGCCGTGTTCTGGTCATTCCGATTTGAACTTTCCAGATAGGGGATGCGACGAATGCGACCCCAGTGGGTGCGGACCAGCCCCTCGGCCAGGGCCCTCTCCTTGGCACCCTCGATCCAGGCGGCCACCTTGGGCATCCGCTCGAAGTAACGTTCGATGAAGGCCTTGGCTTCCTTCTGGCTGACCCCGATGTTGGCGGCCAGGGCGAAGGCGCCCTGGCCGTAGAGCAGTCCGAAGTTGACCGCCTTGGAGGCACTGCGCTGGTCGGGAGTGACCTGATCCATGGGCACGTTGAAGACCTCGGAGGCGGTGCGCCGGTGGATGTCCTCCCCTGCCACGAAAGCCCCCAGCAGCACGGGATCCCCGGCCAGGGCCGCCACCACGCGGAGCTCGATCTGGCTGTAGTCCGCGTCCAGGAGCACCCAGCCGGGTTCGGGCACGAAGGCCCCGCGGATGGCGCGGCCCTCCTCGGTGCGGATGGGGATGTTCTGCAGGTTGGGGTCGCTGGAGGCCAGCCGTCCCGAGGCCACGGCCGCCTGGTGCAGCCGGGTGTGCACCCGGCCCGTGAGGGGGTTCACCATCTGGGGCAGGGCCTCCACATAGGTACCCAGCAGCTTCACCATCTGCCGGTGCCGCAGCAGCTCGGAGGCGATCTCGGCCCCCTGCTTCTCGGCCAGCTCCTGGAGCACATCCTCGTCGGTGCTGGGTGCCTTGGTCTTGCCCGTGAATTTCACCGGCTTGTAGCCGAGTTTGCCGAAGAGGATGGCGCCCAGCTGGGTGGGGCTGTTCAGGTTGAAGGGCTCGCCCGCGAGCTCCAGCACCCGGGCCTCGGCGCGTTTGCGCTCGCCGTGCATGTGCCGCGCGATCTGGGCGAGGACCTCCAGGTCCAGCCGGACGCCGTGGCCCTCCAGGGCCGCCAGGACTTCCACCAGGGGCAGGTCCACCTCCTCGTAGAGGCGTTTCAGCCGATCGTCCGTGAGCTGCGCCCGAAGCTTGTCGCAGAGCCGCAGGGCCAGGTCGGCATCCTCGGCCGCGTACTGCACCGCGGGCCCGAACTCGGCCTCATCGAACCGCTTCTGGCCCTTGCCTTTGCCCACGATCTCTTCGAAGGCGATGGGCTTCACATCCAGCAGGCGCACAGAGAGGTCGTCCAGGTTGTGGCGGACCCCGCTCTCCAGCAGGAAGCTCAGCACCATGCTGTCGTCGGCCAGGCCGAGGACCGGCAGACCGTGGCGGGCCAGCACCTGGAGGTCGTACTTGAGGTTCTGGCCGCACTTCCCGACGGAAGCGTCCGCCAGCAGGGGGGCCAGGACGCCTCGCACCCCGGTGAAGGGCAGGTTGCGGGGATCCAGGTGGGGCGCCAGTTCCAGGAAGAAGGCCGCCGCATCACCCCGCAAGTCCAGGAGGGAGTCAGGCAGGCCCGAGTCCGGCAGCAGCCCGGGCAGGGAGCCCTCCGTATCGGCCGTGGCCGGCTTCAGGTGGGCCAGGGGCACGTAGAGTCCCTCGTTGGCCTGCCAGGCCAGGCTCAGACCCACGAGGTGGCCGCGGGTGGGGTCAAGACTGGTGGTCTCGGTGTCCAGGCCGAAGCGGCCCGCGGCTCGGCAGGCGGCCACGGCGGCCTCCAGGTCCGCCAAGGTGGCGGCTGACCGGTACTTCCGCACGCTGCCCGCCTGCTCTGCACTTTGGGTGAACTCCTTCGTGAGGGTCTGGAAACCCAGTTCCTTGAAGGTCTCCCGGGCCCGGGCCTCGTCCACGCCGGGGTAGACAAGGTCCCCGGGATGCAGGGCGAGCTTCAGATCCGTCACGACCGTGACCAGCCGCTTCGTGAGCCCCAGCCATCCGGCGGCGGCCTCCAGGCCCTCCCGCTGCTTGGGCTTCAGCTCGGCCTTGGCCGCAATGACACCGTCGAGGCTGGTGAATTTTTCCAGCAGGAGGGCCGCGCCCTTCTCGCCGATGCCGGGCACCCCCTTCACGTTGTCCGAAGCGTCCCCCACCAGGCTGAGGAAGTCCACCACCTGCTCGGGCCAGACCCCCATGCGGGCCTTCACGCCCTCGCGGTCGTGCCAGACCTCTCCATCCTTGGTGTTCAGCACCTGGATGTGGAGCTCGTCGTCCACCAGCTGGAGCAGGTCCTTGTCCGGGCTCACAATGACCGCCGGCAGGCCCAGGGCCGCCGATTCCCGGGCCAGGGTGCCCATGACATCGTCCGCCTCGTAGCCGTGCAGTTCGACGATGGGTATGTTCAGGGCCTCCACCAGCTGGCGGATCATGGGGATCTGCGGGCGCAGGTCCTCGGGCATGGCGTCCCGGTTGGCCTTGTACTCGGGATAGAGCTCGTGCCGGAAGGTGGGCTCCGGCGTGTCGAAGACGCAGGCGATGTGCGTGGGCTTGTGCTTTTCCAGCAGCTGCAGCACGAGCCGGGTGAAGGTGTAGGCGGCCCCGTTCTTCAGCCGCGGATTGGCGAAGTAGGCCCTAAAAATGAAGGCGAAGGTGTCGATGAGATAAAGGCGGTCCTCAGCCACGGATGGCCTCCATGCTTAACGGCAAGGCCTCGCGTATCCGCGCAGCGGATACCGAGAGAATGAAGGCGAAGGTGTCGATGAGATTAAGGCGGTCCTCAGCCACGGATGGCCCCCATGCTTAACGGCAAGGCCTCGCGTATCCGCGCAGCGGATACCGAGAGAATGAAGGCGAAGGTGTCGATGAGGTAGAGGCGGTCCTCGGTCATGGTTCCAGTCTGGCAGGGCGAGCCGGATTCATGACTCCGTCCTGAGCGGCCGATGCATGACCATTCACCATTCGATCTGGTCCAACTGCCTACCCCGGGCGCCAATAAACGCCTGGTTTCCCAACCTGGAGGTTCTATGCGCCCATCCCTCGCCACGCCTCTCCTGGCCCTGGTCCTGGTGGCTTCGGCAGCCGCCCAGCCCTCCGAACGCCCCAAGGCCGAAGCCATGGTCATGGAGGGCATCGCCTTCCTGAAGGCCAACGGCAGAAACGCCTTCCTTGCCGAAGTGCAGAAAGGGACGGGTCGGTTCCACCTCAAACCCGGCAGCACGCTCTACCTGATGGTCCATGATGTCAACTACACCGTGGTCGCCCACGGGGCCAACCCAGGGTCGGCCGGTCTCAATCGCAAGGACATCAAGGATCCGGACGGCAAATTCCTGGTGCGGGAGATGGTCAAGGTGGGTCGGCAGAAGGGGGGCGGCTGGGTGGACTACAAGTGGCCCAACCCAACCACCGGAAAGGTCGAAGACAAGAGCACCTTCTCCCTGGCGGAGGGGGACCTCGTCGTGGGCTGCGGCATTTACAAGTAGCTCTCCATATCCATCAATACGGCGCAGGTGGCCCCCAGGTTCTGAGCAGAGGTTATTTATCCCCTGGCCGCGAGCAGCCGATTGCACCTTTCAATCCAGGCGTCCACAACGCCCCTCACCTCTTGGAGGCCCCATGCGCTCTTCCATCGCCACACCCTTCCTGGCCTTGGCCATCGTGGCCTCGGCCTCTGCCCAGCCGGCCGAACGGCCCAAGGCCGAGGCCATGGTCAGGGAGGGCATCGCCTTCCTCAAGGCCAACGGCAGGGAAGCTTTCATCGCCGAGGTCCAGAAGGCTTCCGGCCGGTTCCACGTCAAGCCCGGCAGCACGCTCTACCTGTTCGTGTACGACCCCAAGGGCACCACCCTGGCATTCGGGATGAACCCTGCGGCCGCCGGAACCAACCGCTGGGACCTCAGGGACCCGGATGGAAAATACATCGTCCGGGAGATCATCCACGCCGGACAGAAGAAGGGGGGCGGCTGGATCGAGTACAAGTGGCCCAACCCGACCACGGGAAAGGTCGAGGAGAAGACCTCCTTCTGCATGGCTGAAGGGGATGTCATCATGGGCTGCGGCATCTACAAGTAGCTCATCCCAGGCCGTATACACGGCGCAAGAGGCCCTCCCACCAGCCAGCTGGCAGGAGGGCCTTCAGCCTGCCCGCCCAGAAGGCATCGCGGCCAATGACCAGTCGCCTCGGTGGCTGTCCCGCATCAAGGGCACCTAGGATCTTCCTGGCGCAGGCTTCTGCGTCCATGGCGAAGCGTTCACTCTGATCCTTCCGGACGGCCAGATACTTCTTGAGGATCCGCTCGTAGCGGGTTCCTGCGGCCCGTTCAGGCAGATCACCCCAGACCTTGCTCAGGGTCTCCCGGAATCTGGTCCGGATTGCCCCGGGTTCCACCAGCACCACGGCTACTTCCCGGCCCACCTCCAGCCGCAGGGTCTCGGCCAGGGCCACCACCGCATGCTTGGAGGCGTTGTAGGGTCCCGCCAGGGGGATGGACAGGCGGCCCAGCATGGAGGCCACCTGGAGGACGCGGGCTCCGGGTTCGCGCCGCAGCAGGGGGAGAAAGGCGTTGGTGACCGCCTGCAGGCCGATGACATTGGTTTCGAACTGGGCCCGGAGTTCCTCTGGCCGCAGGAGTTCCAGGGGCCCCACCTGGCCGTAGCCCGCATTATTCACCAGGGCCTTCAGGGGCAACGCCGCGCAGGCGGCGGCCGCGGCGGCGATGCTGGCCGCATCAGTCACGTCCAGGGCCAGGACTCGCAGGTCCTCGCCCGGGGGCAGGTCCGCCAAGGCGGCGGTGTTCCGGGCCGTGGCTACCACCCCCCAGCCGGCCTCCCGGCACAGGGGCACCAGGGCCCGCCCGATGCCCGTCGAACAGCCCGTGATGATCACCCAGCTTCGCATCCCACCATCTTTCCACAGGCCGCAATCGGGGCGCCGGGACCTCTAGATCAGATCAACGCCAGCAGGCCGACCAGGTAGAAGCTCAGGTCCACGCTGAGCTCGAAGCGGTGCCTGCCGGTGGTGAAGCGCTCGTGGTACAGCCAGAGGTAGAGCATCGGATAGGCGGCGCAGAGGACCAGCACCAGGGCCACGGCCATGGGGTGGCCCTGGCTCCGGTTGTCATAGGTGGACCAGAGGGTGCCCACCAGCAGGGTGCCCAGCAGCCCGAGCAGCACGACCTTGGTGGCCCGCTTGCCCAGGAAGATCGGGAGGGTCTCCTTCCCCACGATCTGGTCGTTCTGCATGTCCCGGATCTCGTAGATCACCGTGCGGACAAAGCTGAGGACCCCCACCAGGAAGATGGCCGAGAAGGCCCGCAGGTCCCAGTTCCGCCCGGCCTGCCAGATCGGCATGATGACCACCACGGTGGTCAGGGCCAGGGCCACGACCAGGTCTTTGGAGCCCGGGATGCTGCGCAGGCTGAAGACCCGACCCCCGACCGGGAAGCGCCGCTTGTAGGCGGCGCCTACCAGCGAGGCGCCAACCACGACGCCGAAAGCCCTCGCCCCGAGGCTGGCGGCCAGCCCGAGGGTGATCAGGGTGGCCGCAAGGGCCGACATCAGCAGGATCCTGCGGTTGCGCTCGAGAAAGCGGGCCCGGGCCGGGCCCTTGGCGCCCAGGCCCAGCGGATCGAGGAAGGGGCTCAGCAGGTACATGCCCAGCACGTAGGAGGCCGTCAGCAGTGGATAGCGCCACCCCGCGGGCAGGCCCAGCCAGTGGTGCACGCCCAGGGTCGCGAGGCCTCCGCCCGCGGCCAGCAGCGACGAACTCCCGAAGGCGGCCCGGAGGAAGCTGCGCCAGCGGCTGGGGCCGTCGCCCAACTGTTCAAGCACATCCACCACTTCGTCCACCAGCCAGGTGGGCGTGGAGGCGCCCGCCAGCACCCCCACCGTCTCCCGGCCGGTGAATCCCGCCAGGTCCATTTCCGCGGCGGTCTCCACGTACTGCACCGGTTTCCCGTAGTGGTGGGCCAACTCGGCCAGGTGCTTGGTGTTGCTGGAGGCCTTGCCGCCGACGACGATCACCGTGTCCACGGTCCTGGCCAGTTCCCGGGCCTCGTCCTGGCGCATCCAGGTGTCCTCGCAGATGGTGTTCTCGAAGATCGCCTCCCCGGCCCGGGTCCGGAGGTAGTCGGTGATGGCCTGGTAGTCCTTCACGGTGAAGGTGGTCTGCGCCACCACCAGCACCTTCCGGAGCTGCTCCGCCGTGAGGGCCTCGGCCTCGGCCATGTTCGAGACGATGATGGACCCGCTGTCGGCGAAGCTCCGGTGCGCCACGCTCTCCGCATGGCCGTGGCTGCCCAGGATCACGGTGAAGTAGCCCTTGGGGCTCCACTTCTTGATCTTGTTGTGGACCTTGGCCACTTCGGGACAGGTGGCGTTCACGATCCTCAGCTCGCCCTTGACCTGGCGCTCCCGGAGGCCGCGGAGGTCCTGGATGGGGATGCCGTGGGCGCGGATCACCACGGTGCCGTTCTGAACCTGCTCCGGCGCCTCCGCCACGGCCACGCCCCGCTGGCGGATCAGTTCCAGGGCCTGGGGGTTGTGGATGAGGGGTCCCAGGGTCTGCACGGTGCGCCCGTCGTTGCGCACGGAGGCCTCAAGCACGGCGTCCATGGCGCGCTTCACGCCCCAGCAGAACCCCGCAGTCTTGGCGACGATGACCTTCATGAACTCCCCGCAATCCTGACCTGGTTGGTCAGGTTATCCATCATAGCGCCGGCGGGAAGTCAGAGGGAGCAGCGTTCCATCAGTTCGCGGTCCGCGGCGGGCAGGCCCGCCAGCCAGGTGGACTCCTCGCCTGGTTCCGGCAGGACGTGCCCGTACTCGGCCATCTGGCCGGGCGGCAGCTCCGCGAGGTAGGCCCAGACTCGGTTGGGGGCGATGGCCCCGGCGCTGGCCACCTCGGCCACCAGCTCCTGGAGCAGCTGCCGCCTCCGCTCGGGGGTCCGGCCGGCCCGGATATGGCCATGCACGAACAGGTGGTCCCCCCGCAGGGGGGCACCGCCCACGAAATGATCCCCTGCGGGCACCTCCGTGAAGATGACCTGGGCGAAGAATGCCTGGGCGCCGGTCACCCGGTGGTGCACCTGGGTGATGCCCTGGGCGATGCGCTGTTTCTGCTCGGCGGACAGCAGGCCGGCTGCGGCCATGACCCGGTAGGTTGGCATGATGGTCTCCCTGGAGGATGGAACGGTCTCTGCTACAGAATGGGATGCCCCGGCAGGGGCCACGGTGACGGGTCCTCGGGTGCTCTATTCGGCGGAGAGGTCCACGATGCGTCCGCCGGTGATCTCGGCCAGCACGGCGAAGGTGAGGGGCACCCCGGTGGCATCCGTGCCCGCCGCCGGATAGATGGTGGGGTAGAGCCCCAGGTCCTGGTCGAGGAGGATCGCCACGCCCTCCAGGGCAAAGGGGCAGACCCCGCCCGGGCGGTAGCCCGTGACCCGCTCCGTCTCGTCCGCATCAGTCATGGAGACCCGGGAGCCGATCACCCGCTTCAGTGCCGAGGAGGAGAGGCGCTTGTCGCCAGGACAGACCACCAGGTGGAAGCCGCCGGCTCTGTCTTTGAACAGGAGGGACTTGGCGATCCTCGCGGTGGCGACGCCGATGCGCCGGGCCGCAAGTTCAGCGGTGGGTGTGCTGCCGGGCTCGAACTCCAGTGCCACGAGGGCATGGGTCTCGAGGATGGCCTGTACCTTGGCCGGAATCATGCTTGGATCCTAGCGAAGAAAGAGAGGCCCGGAGGCTTCCCGGGTCCAGGGTCGCCCCCGTGATCCCCTAGAGCTTGAATCCGATCTGGATCGTCACCTGGTATTCGGCGACCTCCCCGCCATGGATGCGGCCGCGGATTTCCTTCACCTCGAACCACTCCATGTGCTGGATGGTCTTGCCCGCCTCGGCCACGGCCTGCTTGATGGCATCCGAGGAACTCACCGGCGAGGTCCCCACGATTTCGATCTTCTTGTGCACGCCTGGCATGGTTAGCTCCCTGGTTTCAGGGAGCATCATAACCCTAGAGGACTGTTCCCGAGTGAATTCGCTGGCTCCCCCCAGTTCCGCGGGAATTGCCGGGACCCGGACCCCTGGATTCCCTTACCCTGAGTTCAGCCCGCCGCCGCTCCCCAGGAACTCTCCCATGGACTCAGCCCAACCCGACAAGGATCTGCCTCTGAAGGAGGACATCCGCCTGCTCGGACGGCTGCTGGGTGACACGGTGCGGGAGCAGGAGGGCGAGGACACCTTCCTGCTCATCGAGCGGATCCGGCAGAGTTCCGTGCGCTTCCACCGCGCCCAGGACCCCGGGGCCAGGGAGGACCTGAAGAACATCCTCAAGGACCTCAGCCCCGGCCGCGCCATCCTGGTGATCCGCGCCTTCAGCTACTTCTCCCAGCTGGCCAATCTGGCCGAGGATCAGCACCACACGCGGCGGTCCCGGGCCCACCGCATGGGGGAGGATCCCCCCCGGCCCAGCTCCCTGGGCCACGCCCTGGCCCAGGCCGGCGAGGCGGGGCTCGGGGGCCCCGACCTGCGGGCGTTCTTCGACAGCGCCCAGGTCCGGCCCGTGCTCACCGCCCACCCCACCGAAGTGCACCGCAAGAGCATCCTCCACGCCCAGATGCAGATCGCCCGCCTGCTGGACGAGCGGGACCGCATCGCCTCGACACCCCGGGAAACCGCCCTGCGGGATGAGCACCTCGAGCGCCAGGTGTTGCTGCTGTGGCAGACCCGCATGTTGAGGCCCTACCGGCCTTCGGTGACGGACGAGGTGGCCAGCGCCCTTTCCTATTTCGACCGCACCTTTCTGAGGGAGATTCCGGCCCTCTATGCGGACCTCGAAGACCGGCTCGGTCAGGATCCGACTCTGGGTGATGTAGAACTTCCGCCCTTCTTCCAGGTGGGCAGCTGGATCGGAGGAGACCGGGATGGCCATCCCCTGGTCACCGCCGAGGTGCTGGAGCGGACCCTCCACATGCAGTCCCGGGCCATTCTCGACTTTCTGTTGAAGGAGCTCCTGGCCCTGGCCGAGGAGCTCTCGCTCAGCCTCCTGGTGTCGCGCGCTTCCCAGGAAGTGCTCGACCTGGCGGAACGGTCCCCGGACCAGTCGCTGCAGCGGGCGGATGAGGCCTACCGCCGGGCCCTCAACTTCATGTACCTGCGGCTCTCCGCCACCCACAAGCACCTGTTCCATCCAGACCCTGCCGCCCCTCCCGGGCCCGCGGAGCCCTACCCCTCGCCGGTCGAGTTGAAGGCGGACCTGGATGCCCTGGACCGCTCCCTGCGGGCCCACGGGGGGCGGCGGCTGGCCCGGGGTCGCCTGCGGGATCTGCGGCGAGCGGTCTCGGTGTTCGGCTTCCATCTGGCCCCCCTGGATCTGCGGCAGAACTCCGAGGTCCATGGCCGGGTGGTGGCCGAGTTGCTGGAGGCCGTGCGGCCCGGCACGGCTTATCTCGACCTGGACGAAGCACAGAAAGTCCGCCTCCTGGCCGCCGAGCTCGAGAGCCCGCGCCCTCTCGCCTCGCCCTTTCTCACCTACAGCGACGAAACCCGCGACGAGCTGACCCTCTTCCGCATGGCCGCGAAGGCCCATCGCCGCCTGGGCATCGAGGCCCTGCCCAGCTGCATTGTCAGCCACACGGAAGCCGTCTCCGACCTGCTCGAGGCGGCCGTGATGCTGCGGGAGGCCGGGATCCTGCGTCCGGCCGAAGGCCGGCTGGACCTGAACATCATCCCGCTCTTCGAAACCATCCCGGACCTCCAGCGCTCCGGGGACATCCTGGAGGAGCTCCTGGACCTGCCCATCTACCGCCGCCTGCTGGACAGCCGCGGCGGCGTGCAGGAAGTGATGGTCGGCTATTCCGACAGCAACAAGGACGGCGGCTTCCTCACCTCCTTGTGGGAACTCTACAAAGCGGAGCTGCGGCTGGTGGAGGTGGCGAAGCGGCATGGGCTGCGCCTGCGGCTCTTCCACGGGCGCGGCGGCTCCGTGGGCCGGGGCGGCGGCCCCAGCTACGAGGCCATCCTGGCCCAGCCCCCAGGCACCGTCCAGGGCCAGATCCGCCTCACGGAGCAGGGTGAGGTGATCGCCGCCAAATACGGCCACCCGGCCGTGGGCCGCCGCAACCTGGAAGTGCTGGTGGCGGCCACCCTCTCGGCCAGCCTGCCGCACCGGGGGGAGGCGGCCGGGGAACCGGCCTTCCTGGAGGCCATGGACACCCTTTCCAGGGAGGCCTGCAGGGCCTATCAGGACCTCGTCTACGGGACTGAAGGCTTCGAAAGCTACTTCTGGGAGTCCACCCCCATCGCCGAGATCGCCCAGCTCAACATTGGCTCCCGGCCCGCCAGCCGGAAGGGCGGGCGGGCCATCACCGACCTCCGTGCCATCCCCTGGGTCTTCAGCTGGAGCCAGTGCCGAGTGATGCTGCCCGGCTGGTACGGCGTGGGTTCGGCGGTCCGCGCTTTCCGGACCGAGCGGGGCGAGGCTGGCTTGGCCCTCCTGAGGGAGATGTACGTCGGCTGGCCCTATTTCCGCAGCCTGGTCTCCATGATGGACATGGTGCTCGCCAAGGTGGACCTGGCCATCGCCTCCCGCTACGCCGACCTCGTGGAAGATCCGGCCCTGAAGGATCGGATCTTCGGGCGCATTAGGGAGGAGTGCGAAGCCTCCATCCTGGCCCTGAAGGCCATCACCGGCAGGGAGGTCCTGCTCGAGGACAACCCCGCCCTGAAGCGCTCCATCCAGCATCGTTTCCCCTACATGGATCCCATCAATCACCTCCAGGTGGAACTGCTGCGCCGCTACCGGGCCGGGGATCCGGATGCCCGGATCCAGCGCGGGATCCTGCTCTCCATCAACGGCGTCGCCGCAGGCTTGCGCAACAGCGGGTGAACTGGCCCGAATGGTTCGCAGAAAACCACTGGCTAGGCCTCCTGGATTCCAAGTACCTTGGACGTGGCTCTTTTGATCACTGAAAGGGAAGTCGCGTCCATGGCCCACCCTGCCCTCCTGCCGGTCGTCCTCACGTGCAACACGGACCTGCGTTTCATCGACCTGATCCAGGTGGTGGGTGCCGAGTTCCTCAAGCACCTCAGCTTCAGCCAGGAGGATGGAGAACGCCTCTGGCTGGCGATCCAGGAGGGCATCGCCAATGCCATGCGGCACGGCAACCAGCTCCAGAAGGACAAGCCCGTGAAGGTCACCTTCACCCCCCGGGCGGACCGTTTCGAGATCCGCATCGAGGATCGGGGCCCGGGTATTGACCTGGACACCCTGGCGGATCCGAACCTGCCGGAGAACCTGCTGAAGCCCGGGGGCCGTGGGGTCTACTTCATGCGCCAGGTGATGGACGAGGTCCACATGGAGTGCGCGCCGGGCGGCTCGACACTGGTGCTCGTGAAGGCCCGTAAGGTGCGCGAGCCCCATTCGTGAATCCTGCCCAGTGGCGCCGCAGGGCCCTCTGGCTGTCCGGACTGACCATCGCCTACAACCTGATCGAGGGTCTCGTGTCCATGGCCTTCGGCTGGACCGACGACTCCATCGCCCTCTTCGGATTCGGGGCCGACAGCTTCATCGAGGTGGCCTCGGCCCTGCTGGTGCTGTGGAAGCTGCTGGACCACGGCAGCCTCGAGCGCGAACGCAAGGCCACCCGTGGCATCGGGCAGCTCTTCCTCTTCCTGGCCGCCGGGATCGCCGGGGGCGCCATCCCGCAGCTCATCGCCCGGCGCCACCCACCCACTTCGATGCCGGGCCTGGTCATTTCCGCCCTGTCCCTGGCCTTCATGGCCTACCTGTGGCGGGCCAAACTCCGGGCGGCCCAGGCCATGGACAGCGCCACCCTGCACGCGGACGCCACCTGCAGCCTGGCCTGCATCCAGCTTTCGGGAGTGCTCTTCACTGGAAGCCTGGTATTCCTGCTCATCCCAGCCCTCTGGTGGATCGATGCCGCGGCGGCCCTGGGCCTGGCGTTCCTCATCGGGAGGGAAGGTTTCCAGATGCTCCGCGCCGCGCGAAGCGTAGGTTTCACTGGCGGCTGCGGGTGCCCCCATTGATTAGGACTTCGGCCCCTTGATCCAGCCGAATTCCACGGGCATTTTCGCGTAGAAGAGGGTGGCTTCCTCGGCCTGAACGAAGGTGAGGAATCGGTCCACCTCCTCCTCCGTGGCCAGGAATTCCACCACGACCGGCAGGCGTCCCGAAAGCTCGAAGAAATGATCCTCCAGCAGGCCGTGGCGCCCGAAGCCCGCCATGGCCTTGAAGACGGAGCCGCCGTGGAACCCGAGACGGCGGGCCTGTTCCAGGAGCCACTCATAGACCAGGACATGGTGGATCTTCTTGTCTTCCTGGACGTAGAACCTCAGAGACATTCCGTTCATGGCGTCCCCCTAAGCAGGGTATTCACTGTCAGCATGCCCAGCAACGTAAGTAATAACGATCCAATCAGGTGGGCCAAGACATGGGTCAGGGCCCAGGCATACTCCGCCCGGCTCATGAGGTTCACGGCCTCAGCAGAAAAGGTGGAGAAGGTCGTGAGTCCTCCCAGAAAGCCGGTGATGACCAGGAGGCGAAGGTCCGGCGAAAGGCCCGGATGGTGCGAGAAGAAGGCCACAGCCATCCCCACCAGGTAGCCGCCCGCCAGGTTGGAGGCCAGGGTGCCCATGGGGAGTGTGGGGAAGGTCGCGTTCAGGAAAATCCCCAGGCCCCAGCGCAGCCAAGCCCCCAGGGCCGCACCGGCTCCCACCGCCAGAAAGGAATAGATAGCCATGCCTGTGTCCTCCAGGATGCACAGGCGTCATCAGCCTTCCAGGCGGTTATGGGGCGGACGCCATCGCCGGGTCCTAGCCTATCACCTGGCCAGCTGTCCCGCCGTCACGAAGCCCACCTGACCTTTGGCCCGCGGCACCAGCTTCTCCAGGGCCTCGACGGTCTCCGGATAGATGTGGCCGATGATGAGCACGGACCCGTCCTTCCCGGCCAGCTTCAGGGCCCGGTCCCACTGCTTTTCCATCTCGGGGAAGGCCTTGTTGTCGTCGAGGAAGACCCGCCGCTGGACGGCCGGCACCCCTAACTGCTCTGCGACATCGTAGGCCACGCTGTCCTTCTCGGTGCGGCTGTCCACGAAGAAGCACTTCCGGGCCTTGATCTCCTGCAGCACCCAGCCCATGCGCAGGCGGTCCGGCGTGATGCGGCTGCCCATGTGGTTGTTCACGCCCGTGCGATAGGGGATCTCGTCCAGGGCCAGGCGCACGCGGCGGCGGATCTCCGGCTCCGTCAGGTTGAACAGGATGGCGTTGGGACCCGGGTCGTGGCCCGGCGCCGGGTAGCCAAGGGGTTCCATGGGCAGGTGCAGCATCACCTCCTTGCCTAGGCGGTGGGCGATCTCGGCGCTTTCCCGGGTGTGCTCCTGGTAGGGCAGCACAGCCACACTGAAGGGCACGGGCAGGCTGCAGAGCCGGGTCACCAGTTCCGGCTGCATGTAGCCGAGGTCGTCGATCACCAGGGCGATCCGAGGGAGGGGGCGCCGGGGTTCCTGGACCGGAGGCCGGGTGGCGACGGCCTCGGGCTTCGCTTTCGGCTCCACGGGATTCTTCTCGGGCTTTTTGGGCTCGGGTTTCCTGGGCTCGGGTTTCCTGGCTTCGGGCCTGGGTGCTTCACGTCTGGCAGGCGCCTCACGCTTGCCGCAACCCTGCTGGCCGAGGAGCAGGCCCATACCCATGCCCAGGGCAAGCATCAGCGCGGCCCAGCCCACCAGGGCGAGGGTAGACGCGCGTTTCCCCTTGGCTCGCGCCATCAGGGCTGTGGCTTCTTGATGGAAGCGGGTCCTTCCTTGGGCCCAGCCGCCGCTCCTGGCACTGGGGAGGTCGGCTTGGCGGCCGGGGCGGGTGCCTGGAGGGCCGCCAGCACCTTGGCCAGGGGATCGTCCGTGTCAGTCACCTTGAGCACCTGGTCGGGCACCACGCCCTGGCGATCCAGTTTTTCGCCCCCCAGACCCACCCAGCGCTTGGAGACGAGTTCCACCGCCCCGCCCTGTTTCAGGGCGAAGCGGGTGCGTTCCACCCCCAAACCCACGGTCCGCTCGCCGAAGCTCCGCGCCCCTCCCTTTTTCAGGCAGGCGGCCAGGACCTCCGGGGCCCCCAGGGTCGAACGTCCCATCAGCAGGGCCAGGTGGGCAAAGGGTGTCCCGGATTCCGTCACCGGAAGCACCCGGTCCGGCTTGCCGGCCTCCTCCAGGGTCGCGAAATTACCCTTCGCGCCCAGCAGGCCCGCCACGGCGGCAGCCTCGTCCATGGAACCCTTGAGGCACTGGCGGAGGTCCAGCACCAGGGTCTGCCCCCGGTCAGCCGAGGCCAGCGCCTTGTTCAATTCCCCTGCCCTGCCGGGGGCCAGGTCCGGCAGCGAGGCCAGCAGCGCGCCCTGCCCTTGTTTGACGACCACCGCCCCGGGCGTGATCACCTGCATCAACACCGTGGTCTTGGTGAGATCACCGGTGGCGTTGTAACGGTAGAGGTCCAGGGGCGATCCCACGGGGCCACGGAGTTTCCGCTCCAGGGTCCAGGTGCTGATGCGGCCCACGGAATCGCCATCCACCTTGCGGATCACGTCGCCGGCCTGGATGCCGGCCTTGGCGGCGGGACCCCCGGGGACCACGGCCAGCACCGTGGCGTAGATGGACCGCTTCACCACTACCAGCCCGGCCTCCGCTGGGCCTGGATCGGGCAGGCGGAGGTCCTCGGCAGTCAGATAGGAATTGAGGGGGTGGGACCGTTCCAGGACGGCCTGCACGCCACCCCAGACCACCTTTTCCATGTCCGGGGGATCGACGTAGTTCTGCTGGACCAGCGAGAGCACATCCTGGATGTCGGACAGGCCCGCCAGGGGATCCTGGGGCGCGGCCTTGGCATCCACGGTCGCGGAGTGGCTCGGCGGGTTGGCCTGCTGCAGCACCGGCAGGGTGAAGGCCGCCACCAGGGGAAGCGAAAGGACCGAGAGCCAGGAGCGAGCATGCATGGCTCCAGTCTACGGTGGAAACGACCGCCAGGCTGCGGGCTCCGATCAGGCTTTCATATCCAGGGTGGTCTTCAATAGCTCATCCGCGGTGTTGAGCACCTTGAGATTGGCCTGGTACATGACGTCGAAACCCATGCCCTGCACGGTTTCCGTGGTGAGGTCCACATTCGAGGTCCCCGGGCCGGCGGGTGTGGAGTCCTGTGAGACGCCCGACACCCGCACCCCCCCCGAGGCTTCAGCCACCAGGTCGACGCTTTGGGCCTTGTATCCGCTCGACAACTGGTTGGCCACGTTGTTGGCCTGCACGGCCAAGCCGGCGCTGGAAGCGCTGAGACCTGAGAGTGCAGTGCCGACCACGTCCATGGGAGGTTTATCGGCACCCCGGGGACAGACTTGACTGGGAAATCAGGCTTGCTTGAACCAGCTGCTGCCGGACTGGAACCCCTTCTGCTTGGCGCTGGTCTGGGCGTGGCGGGCCAGGGCCAGGTCGATGAGGCGCGTCAGCAGGTCCGCGTAGGGCACCCCACTGGCGGCCATCATCTTGGGATACATGGAAATGCTGGTGAAGCCGGGGATGAAATTGAGCTCATTGAGGAAGACCCGGTCGCTCTGGCGCTCCAGGAAGAAATCCACGCGCGCCATGCCATACCCGTCCGTGGCGGCGAAGGCCCTGGCCGCGAGGCCGCGGACCTGCTCGGCCACTTCGGCGGAGATCTGGGCGGGAATTTCCGTGCGGCTCTTGCCGTGGATGTACTTGTCCTCGAAGGTGTAGAACTCGTCGGCCACGATCACTTCCCCGGGTATCGAGACCAGGGGCTGGTCGCCGCCCAGCACGGCCACCTCGATCTCGCGGACCTCCAGTCCCTGTTCCACCAGGACCCGGCGATCGAAGGTGAAGGCCCGGTCGAGGGCCGGGGCCAGATCCTCGTTCCGCTTCACCTTTTCGACGCCGATGCTGCTGCCCAGGTTGGCGGGTTTCACGAAAAGGGGCAGGCCCAGCTTTCCGCATTCCCCAAGGCACGCCTGCCGCTCGCGGTTCCAGTGCTCCTCCGTGAGCCCGACGTAGGGCACGACGGGGAGGCCCTCGGATTCCCAGAGCCGCTTGGTGATCCACTTGTCCATACCCGCGGCCATGGCGAGCAGGCCACCGCCGGTGTAGGGCCGGTGCAGCAGCTCCAGGTAGCCGTTGATCTGGCCGTCCTCGCCGCCGGCCCCGTGCAGGGCGTTGAAGAAGAGGTCCGGCAGCGGGGTGGCTTCGGCGCCCCGCTCCAGGGGCAGGAACGGCACCTCACTGCGCAGGGGCAGCTCTCCCGCCGCCAGGCGCGCGAAGGGATCGCCCTGCACCACCCACACGCCGTTCCGCGCGATGCCCATGGGCCTCACCTCGAAGCGCGTCCGGTCCAGATGCTCCGCGATGGCCCGCGCCGTGACGATGGAAACTTCGTGTTCCGGGGATTCCCCGCCGAAAAGCAGTCCGACGCTCAGAGTCTCACGCATGGAACCACTGTATTCCAACCGCGGGCCGGGGAACACTGTGACACCCGGCCCCCACCCGATGCGCTAGGCTAGGGCGAAACCCCGGAGCATCTGTGCGTACGGCCATCTATCCAGGCTCTTTCGACCCCGTGACCCTGGGCCACTGGGACATCATCCAGCGGGCCGAGAAGCTGGTGGACCATCTCGTCGTGGCCGTCCTCCACAATCCATCCAAGCAGCCCGCCTTCACGGTGGATGAGCGCGTGGAGATGCTGCGCGAACTGGCTGGCAACCACCCCGGGATCACCATCACCAGCTTCCACGGCCTTCTGGTGGACTTCGCCAAGTCCCAGGGCGCCCAGTTCATCGTCAGGGGCGTGCGGGCCTTCAGTGATTTCGAATACGAATTCCAGATGGCCCTCATGAACCGGAAGCTGGCGCCGGAACTGGAGACGGTCTTCCTGATGCCCAAGGAGAACTACAGCGCCGTGAGCAGCCGCCTCGTCCGCGAGATCGGCACCATGGGCGGCAACCTCTCGGACCTGGTTCCGGACTCACTGCGCGGGCGGATCGCCGCGCGGCTCGGCAGGACCTAGCGTCGCTGCCCGCGGCCATTCGGATCCACGGTCCCCGGCCCGGGCTGGTTATACTTCAGGCTTCCCCACACTTGAACTGCCCGGAGCCATCATGCAGACCACCCGCTTCGTTCTCGAGCAGCAGGAGATCCCTACCCACTGGTACAACGTGGTCGCGGACCTGCCCAATCCGCCCTCCCCGCCCCTGGGGCCCGATGGCAACATGGTCAGCCCCGAGCAGATGCTCGCCATCTTTCCGGGTCCCCTGCTGGAACAGGAGATGTCGGGCGAGCGGTGGATCCCCATCCCCGAGGCCGTGCGCGAGATCTACCGCCTGTGGCGGCCCTCTCCGCTGATCCGGGCCCTGCGCCTGGAACAGGCCCTCGGCACCCCGGCGAAGCTCTACTACAAGAACGAGGGTGTCTCCCCGGCGGGCTCCCACAAGCCCAACACGGCGGTGCCCCAGGCCTTCTACAACCACCAGGTGGGCATCCGGCGGCTCACCACCGAGACCGGGGCCGGCCAGTGGGGCTCGTCCATGGCCTTCGCGGGCCAGATGTTCGGCATCGACGTGCGGGTCTTCATGGTGAAGGTGAGCTACGAGCAGAAGCCCTCCCGCCGTTCCATGATGCAGGCCTGGGGCGCCGAGGTGTTCCCCAGCCCCAGCAACCTGACCCAGGCCGGGCGCGAGGCCCTGGCCAAGCACCCGGACAGCGAGGGCTCCCTGGGCCTCGCGATCTCCGAGGCGGTGGAGGAGGCCGCCGGCCGCCCGGACACCAACTACTGCCTGGGCTCCGTGCTGAACCACGTGCTGCTCCACCAGACCATCATCGGCCTCGAGGCCAAGAAGCAGTTCAAACTGGCCGGGGACTGGCCCGACGTCATCTTCGGCCCCTGCGGCGGCGGCTCCTCCTTCGGCGGCATCGCCCTGCCCTTCCTGGCGGACAAGGCCGCGGGCAAGACGCCCAACCTTCGGCTGGTGGCGGTGGAGCCCACGAGCTGCCCCACCCTCACCAAGGGCGCCTATGCCTACGACTACGGGGACGCCTCGGGCTACACCCCCATCATGAAGATGTACACCCTGGGCCACGACTTCATGCCCCCGGGCATCCACGCGGGCGGCCTGCGTTACCACGGCGACAGCCCGCTCGTCTCCCAGCTGGTCCACGAGGGGCTGATGGAGGCCATCGCGGTGCCCCAGGTCGCCACCTTCGAGGCCGGGGTGCTCTTTGCCAAGGCCGAGGGCATCATCCCCGCCCCCGAGTCCTGCCACGCCATCCGCGCCGCCATCGACGAGGCCCTGCGCTGCAAGGCGACCGGCGAGCCCAAGACCATCCTCTTCAACCTCACGGGTCACGGCCACTTCGACATGGCCTCCTACGACCGGTACTTCTCCGGAAAGCTGGAGGATTTCGACTACCCCGCCGAGGCCATCCAGGAGTCCCTGGCCCACCTTCCCAAGGTCTGATGCCAACGAAGGTTCAAGAAAAGAAATAAGCCACTTCTTACCACCAAGGCGCCAAGACCACCAAGCTCCTCTTTACCCCGTGTATCGCCGCAGACGACGCCGAGAAGAGCTGCATGCGCTCTCTACAGGCTTTTCTTGGTGCCTTGGTGTCTTGGTGGTGATCCTTGTTTTTGATCAACAATTTCTTGCGCGCCCGGAAGAAGCGCTTCACTCGAACACCACCGTCTTGTTCCCGTAGGTGAGCACACGGTGGTGCAGGTGCAGGCGGACGGCCCGGGCCAGGACCAGGCGCTCCATGTCCTTGCCCTTGCGCACGAGATCCTCCACGGTGTCCCGGTGGCTCACGCGGATCACGTCCTGCTCGATGATGGGGCCGGCGTCCAGGTCCCCGGTGACGAAGTGGGCCGAGGCGCCGATGAGCTTGACCCCCCGGGCCAGGGCCTGGTGGTAGGGCTGGGCCCCCGCGAAGGCCGGGAGGAAGCTGTGGTGGATATTGATGACCTCCGGGAAGGCCTGCAGGAAGTCCCAGCTGAGGACCTGCATGTACTTGGCCAGCACCACCAGGTCCACGCCCTCCTGCTTCAGAAGGGCCAGCTGGCGGGCCTCCTGCTCCGCCTTGTTCGCCTTCGAGATGGGCAGCACGTGGAAGGGCAGGCCCAGGGGCTCCACGTGGCGACGGAGCAGGTCATGGTTGCTTAAGACGAAGGCGATCTCGGCGCCCAGCTCGCCGGCCTGGTGGCGCCAGAGCAGGTCTAGCAGGCAGTGTTCCTGCTTGCTGCACCAGAGGGCGATCCGCGGTACCACGTCCGAGAAGTGCAATTCCCACTGGCCGCCCATGGGCCCGGCCACCGCGGCCACGTCCCGGCGGAGCTGCTCCCGCTCCGATGGACTGTCTTCGCACTCCCACTCGATGCGGCCCAGGAAACGCCCCGCCTGGAGATCGGAATGATGGTCCGAGTCCACGATGTTGCCGCCGCGCTCATAGACGAAGCCCGACAGCCGGGCCACGATGCCCCGCTGGTCCGGGCAGGAGATGAGGAGGATGGCCGTGGGGAGTGGCATGGCTCCAGCTTAGCGGCGGCGGAGCCGTGATGGGCCGCCCCTCAGCTGATCTCGGCCAGCCGCAGCCGGGCCTGCTCCCGCCGGAGCCAGTCGAGCTGGGCCTCGCTGAGGCCCAGGGCCAGGGCCCGGTCCGCGGCCTCGCGGCAGCGGGCCAGCAGGGCGCGGTCCCGCACGAGGTCGGCCACCTGGAACTGGGGCAGCCCGGCCTGCCGTACGCCGAAGAATTCGCCGGGCCCCCGCAGCTCCAGGTCCCGCTGGGCGATGCGGAAGCCGTCCTGGGTCTCCACCAGGGTCTGGAGGCGCTCCGTCTCGGAGCCGCTGAGCATGAGGAAGTGACTGCCATGGGGGCCCCGGCCCACCCGGCCCCGGAGCTGGTGGAGCTGGCTGAGGCCGAAGCGCTCGGCGTGGTCCACCACCATCACGGTGGCATTGGGCACGTCCACGCCCACCTCGATCACCGTGGTGGCCAGGAGGATCTTCGCCTCGCCCGACACGAAGCGGCCCATCCGCGCCGCCATGTCATCGGCCTTCAGGCGGCCGTGGACCACCTCCAGGGGCTCCTCCGGGAAGATGCCCCGCAGCAGGGCCTCCATGGCCTGGATGTCCCGGAGCTGGACCTTGCCTTCGTCGGAAGGATCGATGCTCGGGCTCACCACGAAGGCCTGGCGGCCCTCGGCCAGTTCGCGGCGCACCTGCTCCCAGGCCCGCTCCGCGAATTCAGGCTTGTGAAGCCTGGTGGTGATGGGCTGACGGCCCGGGGGCAACTCGTCCAGCACGCTCTGGTCAAGGTCCCCGAAGATGGCCAGCGCCAGGGACCTGGGGATGGGGGTGGCGCTCATCACCAGCCAGTGTGGGTCGCCGCCCTTCTCCTTCAGCGCCTCCCGCTGCTTCACGCCAAAACGGTGCTGCTCGTCCACCACCACCAGCTGCAGCCGGTGGAACGCCACCGCCTCCTGGAACAGGGCGTGGGTGCCCACCACGTAGCGGGCCTCACCGCTGGCGATGCGGGCTAGGGCCGCCCGCTTCTCGGCGGCCTTCATGCCCCCCAGGAGCAGCTGCATGGAATCGGACCGTGCGCCCAGGTAGCGCCGGAAGCTCTCAGCATGCTGGCGGGCCAGCACCTCCGTGGGCACCAGCAGGGCCCCCTGGCCGCCGGTCTCGGCGACCATGGCCATGGACAGCAGGGCCACCAGGGTCTTGCCGCTGCCCACATCGCCCTGGAGCAGGCGGTTCATCACGCGACCCGAGGTGAGGTCCCCCACGATCTCCTTGAAGGAGCGGCGCTGGGCCCCAGTCAGAGGGAAGGGCAGCAGGGCCTTCAGGCGCTCCCTCAGCTGCGGGGAGGTAGGCACCACCAGCCCCTTCCGCTGCAGCCGGCCGGCCCGGCGCAGGGCCACCCCCAGGGAGAAGGCGAAGAGCTCCTCCGAGGCCAGGCGCCGGTGGGCGGGGGTGGTACCCCCTTCCAGGGCCTGGGCCTCGCTCTCGTCCGGAGGGCCGTGCAGCAGGCGCAGGGCCGTCAGGGTATCCGGCAGGTCCCTCGACAGCTCCAGGGGCAGCCAGTCGTCGGCCACCTGGGCCCGTGAGAGTGCCTCCGCCACCAGCCTCTGCCGCGCCCGCCCCGGGAGGGCTCCCAGCTTCCGGTAGAGGGGCAGGTAGCGGCGGACCCAGCCGATGTCCCCGTCGCGGTCCATCACCTCGAACTGGGGTCCCCGCATCTCCAGCCCATGGCGGCCCGGGAACAGGGTTCCGAACACCAAGAGCCGGTCCCCCACCTTCAGCGCGCGACCCAGGTAGGGCTGGTTGAACCAGAGGAGGCGGAGGGTCCCGGTGCCGTCGGTGAGCAGCGCCTCCGTGAGGGCCATGCGCTGGACCCGGGTGGTGCTCTGGCGCAGATCCTGGATCGTGCCCAGCACGGTGACGAGGCTGGAGTCCGGGACTTCGAAGCCCCGCAGTTCCAGGCTGCCCAGGGGCCGGAGGCTGCCCCGGTCCACATAGCGGTAGGGCAGGCTCCAGAGCAGGTCCCGGAGGGTGTCGATGCCCGCCTCCTCCAGGGCCGCCGCCCGCGCCACTCCCAGGCCCCGGAGGACCGTGACTTTGGACGACAGGGGGAGCGGGGCGAGGGACATGGCTGGAGTTCAGCCTAGCCGCAGCCTTCCGGCCGAGGCCATCCCAGCGCTCGGCCTAGACGTGGGCAGTTGTCTTCGCCATGGCCTTCACCAGGGCCTGTTCCAGGTCCGCCCAGAGGTCCTCGGGGCCTTCCAGCCCCACGGACAGCCGCATGAGGGACTGGGAGACGCCGCTGTGTTCGCGGGCCTCGGCGTTCACCACGCGGTGGGTCAGGGCCGCGGGGTGCTGGATGAGGGTGTCCACGCTGCCAAGCGACACAGCCGGTGTCATGAGCTTCACCTCGGCCATCACCGTGGCCGCAGCCTCGAAGCCCCCCACCAGCTCGAAGGCGATGAGGGAGCCGGGCCCCTTCATCTGGCGGCCCAGCAGGCCCTTGGGATCCTGTCCAGCCAGGCCGGGGAAGTGGACCGCGGTCACGGCAGGGTGACCGGCCAGACGCTCGGCGAGGACCTTGGCGCCCTCCTGCTGGGCCCGCACCCGCAGGGGCAGCGTGGGCAGGCCCCGGTGCAGCAGGTAGGCCGCCAGTGGATGCAGGACATTGCCCGTGATGACGCGGACTTTGCGCAGCTCGGTAGCCCAGTCGTGGTTGGTAGCCACCAGGCCCGCCAGCACGTCGCCATGGCCCCCCAGGAACTTGGTGGCGCTGTGGAGCACCAGGGTCACGCCGTGCTTGATGGGGTTCTGCAGGATGGGCGTGGCGAAGGTGTTGTCCACCAGGACGGGCACCTGGCCGGCCTGGCGGACCACGTCCTCCAGGTCCAGCAGGGCCAGGGTGGGATTGGCGGGGGTCTCCACGATCACCATGGCGGTATCGGGACGGATCGCCGCCGCGATGCCATCGGCCTCGGCCCAGGTGACCTCCAGGCCCAGCATCCCCGAGGCCAGCAGGTGGTCGGTACCTCCATAGATGGGACGCACGGCCACGATGTGGCTGCCCCGCTGCTTGGCGGCCATGAGACTGGCGGTCACCGCGGCCATGCCGGACCCGAAGGCCACGCATTCTTCAGCGCCCTCCAACTGGGCCAGCGCCTGCTCGTAGCGGGCCACCGTGGGGTTGAAGAGCCGCGAATAGACCGGGCTGCCGATGGGCAATCCCCCCATCGCCATGGCCTCGAGGCTCTGGCCGCCCTCCTCCAGGTTGTGCAGGGGATAGGTGCTGCTGAGGTCGATGGGCAGCGCATGGATGCCCTGTTCGTGCAGCACCTCGCGACCGGCATGGACAGCTTGGGTTTCCAGGGACATGGAAGCGGATGGGTGGCTCATGGCGGGACTCCTGTCTCCCCAATGTAGGTTCGATCAATTCGGCTTCATGCCGAATTGAATTCGTGAAATAATGTCTATCATGGAACTTGACCGAATCGACTTCGCCCTGATCGACCTTCTGCAGAAGGATGCTCGGTTATCCAACAAGGAACTGGCGGCGGCCGTGGGCCTGGCGCCCTCGTCCTGCCTGGCCCGGGTGCAGCGCCTCCGCAGCGAAGGGGTGCTGAAGGGTGCCCATGCCGAAGTGAACCCCGAGACCCTTGGGATCGGGCTCCAGGCCCTCATCGCCGTGCAGCTGCGCCAGCACAGCCGTGCCCAGGTGAAGGCCTTCTGGAAGCACATGATGGGGCTGCCCGAAGTGCTCACCGTCTTCCACGTGGCGGGCACCCACGATTTCCAGGTCCACGTGGCCGTGCGCGATGCCCACCACCTGCGCGACCTGGCCCTGGACGCCTTCACCACCCGCGCGGAAGTGGCCCACATCCAGACCAGCCTCATTTTCGAGGTCGCCAAGGGCAAGGTGATGCCGAACTACAAGGCCATTAGTGGTGCCCGCGCGTAATAGCTGGATCATCTGGACTGCTGGGGGCACCACGAGACGGGGGTCTGGGGGCACGGCAGTGCCCCCGGCGGGTTGACAGCCCCGGCGCGCCTGCGCGATGGGGCGCCAGAGGGGCTATGCCCCGATGACCCTAGATCCAGGGCAACGCGTGCGTTGCCCTGGGGAAGTGCACCTCGCCATCACCCCGCTGATCCAGGTATTTCAGGCGAGGTGCACTACTCGCTGACCATCCGCTCGATCCGCCGGTCCGGCACCAGCCACATGAGGGCCACCACCCAGTAAAGGGCGAACCCCATCCAGCGGTTGGCGAAGGACATGAGGATGGCCGCCGAGTAGATGGCGATGGAAACCTTCCCCTTGAAATCGCTGCCCACGGCGGTGCCCAGCAGGGAGCCCGACCTGTGGTAGTGAATGAGGCATTGGCTCAGCAGGTAGTAGGCCAGGGCCGCCATGAGCAGCACGCCGCCGTACAGCGCCACGGGGCGGGCCGCGAAGTGGTTCTCGCCCATCCAGGCCGTGGTGAAGGGCACCAGGGACAGCCAGAACAGCAGGTGCGTGTTGGCCCACAGGATGGGTCCATTCACCCGCTTCACGGCATGGAGCAGGTGGTGGTGGTTGTTCCAGTAGATGGCCAGGTAGATGAAGCTGAGCGCGTAGCTCACGAAGGTCGGCAGCAGCCCAGCTAGGGACGCGAAGGAGTCGCCCTTGGGGACCTTCAGCTCCAGCACCATGATGGTGATGAGGATGGCCAGCACGCCGTCGCTGAAGGCTTCGAGCCGGTTCTTGCCCATGGTCAGCCTCCGATCGTCAGGGATTGTTCCACGGTCCCTGGCGCACGCGTCAAACCTTGAGCGGCTTGGCCGCCATCCGCCCCAGGTCCCCGCTGCCCTGGCTGTTGGCGAGGCTCTTGGCCAGGGCCACCAGCATGGCCTCCTGAGCGAAGGGCGGCAGGCTGGGCAGCAGGTCGGCGGCGGCGGCCACGGCCAGTACCTGGTGGGCGTGATTGAAGCCGGGATCGTTGCGGGTGCTGGCTTCGGCGAGGACCTTCAGCACCTCCTCGACGCGCCCCTCCCTCACCAGGGCCAACGCATGGCCCATGGCCCCCGCGGGCTCCGCATCCAGGATGGCATTGAGGAGCGCTTCCGGATCGGCCGCGGCGCCCTCTGGGGGGCAGATGCGCTCCTCGGGCTCGTCCGTGGGAAAGAGGTTCACCAGGGCCGCCGCCTGGCACCAGGGGCGGGGGTCCGCCGGCCGGGTCCGGGCCAGGCTGGCGAGGTAGACGAAGGCCCAGGCGGTCTTGCCCTCCAGGTCCCGCCGGGCATCCAGCTGCTTTTCGGCGGCGGCGAGGACCAGGGCCGCCAGGGAGTCCCCGGCCCCCTGGCCGGTCTTGAGGCGCGCGGTGAAGGCATCCAGGAGGGCCACGAGGCCCAGGTCGCAGATGTCCCGGACCTGGGGAGCGAGCTCATCCCCGTCCAGGGAGGCGGTGTTCCAGGGCACGGACACCTCGAGATCCCCCAGGCGCCTGGCGGCCCGGCGGGCCCAGAAGGTGTCCTCCGGCGTGGCCGCCAGCCAGGCCGCGAGGCCGAACAGGCGCCGGCCGGTCGCTTTGGGCTGCTCCAGCCGTTCCTGCAGGTCCGCCAGGTCGCAGGCCAGCACCGCCTTGTGGCCCACGTTGGCCATGTCCGTCTCCGTGAGCCGCCCCAGTCGCTGGAAATCGGCTGCCACGGGAAGGTCGAAGCCCTGGGCCTCCGCATAGGCCAGGGCGGGCCGCCGGGACCGGATGAAGGCCTCCAGGTTCCGCCACAGGCCGCTGCCCTTGGCGGCCGCCGCCTGGGCCTGGGCCGGAGCGGACCGGCGCCCCTCGTGGGCGGCCATGTGGACCTGGGTGGCCAGGGCCCTGAGGAAGCTCTCCTCCCCGAGCAGGGGGCGCAGTCGCAGGACCGCCCGAAGGCCCAGGATGCCATGGGGGACATGGGGCTGGTAGGCCTCCCAGTCGATGCGTGGGACGAGGGCCTTCACGGCGTCCCGAACGGCGTCCCGAACGCCGTCCGGCTCGGCGACCCGCTCCGCGAAGGCCCCGAAGAAGGCCTCCGTGGGGGCCTCCAGCTCCTGTTGCCAGCGGCCCTCCGGCGTCATACCCCCTCCAGGGGCAGGGCCCATGCGGCGGCCACGAGCCGGGCCCAGTGGTGGTTCCAGGCCCGCTTCCACACGAGGCTGTCCTCCTTCATCTCCGCGTCCTCCAGGCGCTGGCGGAGGTCCTGCCTCAGGGTCCCGGCGGCCGGCCCCAGGGCCGCCTCGGCCAAAGCCAAGAGGGCGGCGCGGGCTTCGCGTTCCTGGTCGTGATGGGCAAGGTAGCCCGCCGCCTCGGGTGAAGGCGCCGCCGCCCGCAGGCGCTGCCACTGCTCGAAGGCCGCCTTGGCGGCGGGATCGTCCCGCAGCGGCGCCTTCACCTGGTTCCAGTCCCTGCCCACATCGAACTCCGGTCCCGCCCGCAGCAGGGTCTCCCGCAGTTTCACGGCCTTGGCCACGTCCCGGTCCAGGTGCTTGAGGGCCACGAAGGTGCGCGGCTTCTCTCGTTTTTCGCGGCGGTCGAAGAAGGCGTTGAGGGCGGATACCACCAGGTCCATGGGCACGCCCCCCGCCTCCCAGGCCAGCACCTGCCGATAGTCCTCCGTGGACAGCAGGCCCGCACGGCCCCAGGCCCGGAAGGCCCACTCGCGCTCCAGCCAGTCCTTCTCCTCCCGGGTGTAGGCCATCAGGGCGTCGCCGGGGGTTCGGGCGCCAGCCAGGTTCCATCCTTCAGGTGCAGGGCCCCGTTCTCCCAGGCCAGGACCTCCTCGGGGGCGATGCCGGCCCGCCCATAGCCATGCAGGCGGAAGGAACCGGAGCCCAGCAGGTGGCCCTCGCGGTCCCACACACTTAGGTGCCAGAGGGTGCCCCTGTGGTCGCCCACCTGGAGAAAGATTCCCCGCCTGCCTTCCCCGCCCCAGACGGCCTCGGGCGGCACCTGGGCCGGCCGGGCAGGCATCCGCCCACACCCGCCGAGGAAACTCGCCAGGACCGTTGTCATCACCACCATCTTCGAAGGTCGCACCATGCCGACATTCTACCCGTTAGACTGGACCACCGAGGGGGGCATGGTCCTGATCCGCGAACAGATCCGCTACAAGAGCCGCAAGGAGATCGACAAGCTGCGGGAGGCCTGCCGGGTGGCGGCCAATGCCCTCCGGATCGCCGCCCGGGCCGCCCGGCCCGGGGTAACCCTGCTGGACCTGGACCGGATCGCCGAGACCTACATCCGCCAGCAAGGCGCCACCCCCAGCTTCAAGGGCTACCACGGCTTCCCCGGGACCCTCTGCACCTCCGTGAACGACCGGGTGGTGCACGGCATCCCGTCCAAGTACGTGCTCCAGGAGGGCGACATCATCGCCATCGACTGCGGCGCCAAGCTGGACGGATTCCACGGCGACACCTGCCTCACAGTGGGGGTGGGCCGGATCAGCGACGAGGCCCGCATGCTCATCCAGACCGCCCAGCTGGCCATGTTCGTGGGCATCGAGCACTGCCGGCCCGGCCTCCGCCTTGGCGACATGTCCACGGCGGTCCAGACCTTCGCCGAGGAGCGCGGCTACTCGGTGGTGCGGGAGTACATCGGCCACGGCCTGGGGCGGGACCTGCATGAGGATCCCCAGGTGGTGTTCGCCGAGCAGAAGCCGGGTACGGGGTTCCGCATGGAGCCGGGCATGACCATCACCATCGAGCCCATCCTGAACACAGGCAGCCACAAGTGCCTGGTGGAGTCCGACGGCTGGACCGTGCGCACCAAGGACGGCGGCCTCTCGGCCCAGTTCGAGCACGACATCGCCATCACGCGCAATGGACCGGAGATCCTGAGCGTCCCTGATTCGGAGTACGAACTGGAAGACGGTTTGTAAGGTCCCGGGCTTCAGATCCCGCACACTGGGCTGGAAAAGGTAATAACAGTTCTCAGCGCCGTCATCCCATGCTAAGATCGGCCATGGAACGTCGTCCGCGCATGCACCTGGGCGTCCCGGCTAGAAGCTACGCCGGTTGGACATATCCGGGTGCTCCCCGCATCGAACCTACGAACTAAACTCCGGAGCCACCGATGGAGAGGCATCGCCCCATCCAGACCCAAGGTCTATACGAACCCTCCCAGGAACACGACTCCTGCGGCTTCGGCTTCGTGGCGGACACGAAGGGCCGCCCCTCCCATGACATCGTCCGCAAGGCGCTCCAAGTGCTCTGCAACCTCGAGCACCGCGGGGCCTCCGGGAGCGAGAAGTCCACCGGGGACGGCGCAGGCATCCTCACCCAGATCCCCCACGCCTTCCTCGCGGCGCGGTGCCGCCCCACAGGAGTCGAGCTTCCTCCTCCGGGAGGCTATGGCGTCGGCATGTTGTTTCTCCCCCCCGACGACCGCAACCGCCACGCCTGTGAGCGGATCCTCGAGGAGGCCGTGGAGGAGGAGGGGCAGCGGGTGCTCGGGTGGCGGGACGTCCCCACGGACAACGCCTCCCTGGGCATCACTGCCCGGACCAGCCAGCCGGTGATCCGCCAGGTCTTCATCGCCCGTGGGGCCCAGATGGCCACCGAGGATGATTTCGAGCGGAAGCTCTACGTGATCCGGCGCCTGGCTGAAAAGCGGGTGTCCCGCTCGGTACTCCCGGGGCGTGGCCATTTCTACGTCTCCAGCCTTTCCTGCCGGACCATCGTCTACAAGGGGATGCTGAATTCCGAACAGCTCGGCTCCTTCTACCCCGATCTCGGGTCGGACGCGTTCGTGGCCGGTCTGGCGATGGTCCACTCGCGGTTCTCCACCAACACCTTCCCGAGCTGGTCCAGGGCCCATCCCTACCACTACATCTCCCACAACGGTGAGATCAACACGCTGCGCGGCAACGTGAACTGGATGGAGGGCCGGCAGCGGCTCTTCGCCTCCAGCCTGTTCGGAGACGACCTGCAGAAGGTGCTGCCGGTCATCGATCTGGACGGCTCGGACTCCTCCATGTTCGACAACGTCCTCGAGCTGCTCTACATGGCGGGCAGGTCCCTGCCCCATGCCCTGATGATGATGGTGCCCGAGCCCTGGAGCCGGCACGAATCCATGAGTCCGCTCCGGAAGGCCTTCTACGAATACCACTCCTGCCTCATGGAGCCCTGGGACGGCCCCGCCTCCATCGCCTTCACGGACGGCACGAGGATCGGCGCCATCCTGGACCGCAACGGCCTTCGTCCCGCCCGCTGGATCCACACCAAGGACGGGCTCGTGGTCATGGCCAGCGAGGTGGGCGTACTGGATATCCCGGCCGAGAAGATCCTGCAGAAGGGCCGCCTCCAGCCCGGACGGATGTTCCTGGTGGATACCAAAGAGGGGCGCATCGTTCCGGACGGCGAGATCAAGGATCAGCTGGCCAAGGCCGAGCCCTACGCCCAGTGGCTGAAGGAGAACCTGGTCCGCATCAACGACCTGCCCGAGCCCCCCCACGTCAACGCTCCGGACCACGAAACGGTGCTGCGCCGGCAGGAGACCTTCGGCTACACCCTCGAAGACGTGAACATGATCGTGAACCCCATGGCCACGGATGGCGCCGAGCCCATCGGCAGCATGGGCACCGACATCCCCCTGGCCGTGCTCTCCGAAAAACCCCAGCTGCTCTACGACTACTTCCGCCAGCTGTTCGCGCAGGTGACCAACCCCCCGGTGGACGCCGACCGCGAGAGCATCGTGCTCGCCGTGGACACGGCCATCGGACCAGAGGGCAACCTGCTGGAACCCGTGGCGGCATCGGCCCTCCACTTCACGCTGCCCACGCCGGTCCTGCTGAACCGGGAGTTGGAGAAGATCCGTTCCCTGGACGGCCGCCCCGGCTCCAGGGGCTTCCACTCCATCACTCTGCCCATGCTCTTCAAGGCGGATGCGGGCGGGAAGGGCCTCCGCAAGGCCATCGAGGACCTCCGCCGGCACTGCAGCGAGGCCATCGCCGAAGGCCACAACATCCTCATCCTCTCGGACCGGGGCCATGACGCCACCGACGCGCCCATCCCCGCCCTGCTGGGCATCGCCGCGGTCCAGCATCACCTGCTGCGGGCCGGCGATCGCGAGAAGGTCTGCCTGGTGCTGGAGACCGGCGAGCCGCGGGAGGTCCACCACTTCTGCACCCTCATCGGCTACGGCGCCAGCGCCGTCAACCCCTACCTGGCCTTTGAGACCATTCACGACCAGCTGCGCCAGGGGATGATCACCGGCGACGCCGACAAGGCCGAGATGCGCTATGTCAAGGCCGTCAACAAGGGCATCGTGAAGGTGATGTCCAAGATGGGCATCTCCGCCGTGCAGAGCTACCACGGCGCCCAGATCTTCGAGGCCCTGGGCCTCAGCCAGGACTTCGTCGACGAGTATTTCGCCGGCACGCCGACCCGCATGGGCGGCGTGGGCATCGACGTGATCGCCAAGGAAGTGGGCATGCGCCATGACCAGGCCTACCCCGAGCGCCCGGCCGATGCCCCCAGCCTCAGTTCCGGCGGCCGCTACAAGTACCGGCGGGACGGCGAAGCACACCTCAATTCCCCCGAGGCCATCCACCTGCTCCAGTCCGCCTGCCGGACCGGGGACTACAAGCTGTTCAAGCGCTACACGGAACTCATCGACCACCCGGGCAAGCAGCCCATCACCCTCCGGGGGCTGCTGGACTTCCGGTCCCAGGCCCGCCCCGTGCCCATCGACGAGGTGGAACCCATCGAGGCCATCCTGGCGCGCTTCAAGACCGGGGCCATGTCCTACGGCTCTATCAGCCAGGAGGCCCACGAGGCCCTGGCCATCGCCATGAACCGCATCGGGGCCAAGAGCAACACCGGCGAGGGCGGCGAGGATCCGGCCCGCTACGAACCCTTGGCCAACGGTGATTCCAAGAACAGCGCCATCAAGCAGGTGGCCTCCGGGCGCTTCGGCGTCACCAGCCAGTACCTGGTCGAGGCCAAGGAGATCCAGATCAAGATGGCCCAGGGCGCCAAGCCCGGCGAGGGCGGCCAGCTGCCGGGCCCCAAGGTCTATCCCTGGATCGCCAAGGTGCGCCACGCCACCCCGGGTGTGGGCCTGATCTCCCCGCCGCCCCATCATGACATCTACTCCATCGAGGACCTGGCCCAGCTCATCCACGACCTGAAGAACGCCAATCCGGGCGCCCGGGTCAGCGTGAAGCTCGTCTCGGAAAGCGGCGTGGGGACCATCGCCGCCGGGGTCGCCAAGGCCCATGCGGACGTCATCCTCATCAGCGGCTTCGATGGGGGCACCGGGGCCGCCCCCCTCACCAGCATCCGCCACACCGGCGCCCCCTGGGAGCTCGGCCTGGCCGAAGCGCAACAGGTGCTGGTGATGAACAACCTGCGCAGCCGCGTCGTCCTCGAGACGGACGGCCAGCTGAAGTCCGGCCGCGACGTGATCGTTGCCGCCCTGCTGGGCGCCGAGGAATTCGGCTTCGCCACGGCCCCACTCCTGGCCCTGGGCTGCGTGATGATGCGGGCCTGCCACAAGAACACCTGCCCCGTGGGCGTGGCCACCCAGGACCCGGAACTGCGCAAGCGCTTCAACGGGGACCCCCAGCACGTGGTGAACTTCATGCGCTTCATCGCCATGGAGGTCCGGGAACTGATGGCCCAAATGGGCTACCGCCAGTTCTACAAGATGGTGGGCCGCAGCGAGCACCTGGAAATGCGTCGCGGCATCGACCACTGGAAGGCCAGGACACTCGATTTCTCGCGCCTGCTCTGGAAGCCCACCGTGTCCAAGGACGTCAAGCGGACCTTCCGCATGAGCCAGGAGCACGGCCTCGAGAAGGCCCTCGACGCCACGACCCTCATTCCCCTCTGCCGGCCCGCCATCGAGGCCCGGACCCCGGTGTCGGCCACCCTGCCCATTTCAAACGTCAACCGGACCGTGGGCACCATGCTGGGCAGCGAGATCACCCGCCGCTGGGGCGCCGAGGGCCTGCCCGAGGACACCATCCGGCTGCGCTTCCAGGGCTCGGCGGGCCAGAGCTTCGGCGCCTTCATCCCCAGGGGGCTCACCCTGTCCCTGGAGGGTGATGCCAATGACTACCTGGGCAAGGGCCTCTCCGGCGGGCGCATCGTGGTCTTCCCCCCCAGCACGGCCACCTTCGTGCCCGAGGAGAACGTCATCATCGGCAACGTGGCCTGCTACGGTGCCACCGCAGGAGAGACCTTCATCCGCGGGCTGGCCGGCGAACGGTTCTGCGTGCGCAACTCCGGCGCGACCGCCGTGGTGGAAGGCATCGGAGACCACGGCTGCGAGTACATGACCGGCGGGGAGGTGGTGATCCTCGGCAGGGCCGGCCGCAACTTCGGGGCCGGCATGTCCGGCGGCATCGCCTGGGTGCTGGATGAGACCGGCGACTTCCCGGCCAGGTCCAACCTGGATCTCGTGGGCATGGGGCCGGTCGAAGACGCCCTGGAGGCGGAGCACCTGAAGGACCTCATCACCCGCCACGTGACCGCCACCCACAGCCGGCGGGCCGCCGCGATCCTCCGGGACTGGGAGACCTGGCTGCCCCGCTTCGTGCGGGTCATGCCCTACGACTATGAGCGGGTGCTCGAGAGCCAGGCCCGGATGCGGGAGAAGGGGCTGCCCGAGGACGAGGCCGTGCTCGCGGCCTTTGAAGAGAACGCGCGGAGCCTCGCCCGCGCCGATGGGAACTAGGGGCTGACATGGGGAAGACCACTGGCTTCATCGAGTATCAGCGTGAACTGCCCGAGGACCGGGCGCCCCTGGAACGGGTGCTGGACTGGAACGAGTCCCACCCCCGGGTTCCCGACGAACTGCTCCAGCGCCAGGGGGCGCGCTGCATGGACTGCGGCACGCCCTACTGCCACACGGGCAAGCTCATGGGCGGCATGGCCTCGGGCTGCCCGCTCAACAACCTCATCCCCGACTGGAACGACCTGGTCTACCGGGGCCAGTGGCAGCGGGCCCTCCGCCGCCTGCTCCGCACCAACAACTTCCCGGAGTTCACGGGGCGGGTCTGCCCCGCCCCCTGCGAAGGGTCCTGCACCGTGGGCCTCGGTGGCGATCCCGTCACCATCAAGGCCATCGAGGTCTCCATCATCGACAAGGCCTTCGAGGAAGGCTGGATCGGGCCCGAGATTCCCCAGGTGCTCACCGGGAAGACCGTGGCCATCGTGGGCTCCGGCCCCGCGGGCCTGGCCTGCGCCGCCCAGCTCAACCGGGCCGGGCACACGGTGACGGTCTTCGAGCGGGCCGACCGGGTGGGCGGGCTGCTGATGTACGGCATCCCCAACATGAAGCTCGACAAGCGCCTGGTGGAGCGCCGGGTGGGGCTCATGGCCCGGAACGGGGTCCGCTTCGTCACCGGCGTGGAGATCGGCCGGGACATCTCCTCCGAGAGCCTCCTGAGGGACTACCACGCCACCGTGCTGTGCTGCGGCTCCACCCTCCCCCGGGACCTGGACGTGGAGGGCCGCCAGCTCCAGGGCGTGCACCAGGCCATGGACTTCCTCACCCTGAACACCAAGAGCCTCCTGGACAGCAGCCACGCTGACGGGGCCTACATCTCCGCCAAGGGGAAGCACGTGGTGGTCATCGGCGGCGGCGACACCGGGACCGACTGCGTGGGCACGGCCCTGAGGCACGGGGCGCGGTCCGTCACCCAGCTGGAGATCCTGCCCCAGCCGCCGGAGCGGCGGGCGCCGGACAACCCCTGGCCCCAGTGGCCCAAGGTGAGCTCCATGGACTACGGCCAGCAGGAGGCCGCCGCCCTCCAGGGCGCCGATCCCCGCGTCTACGCCACCCAGACCCTGCGCTTCGCGGGCGAGGGGGGCACCGTCCGGGAAGTCCACACTGCGGGCCTGAAGTGGTCCCGCAGCCCCGAGGGCCGCATGCAGAACGAGGTGGTCCCGGACAGCGAGCGCGTGATCCCCGCGGACCTGGTGCTGCTGGCCCTGGGCTTCCTCGGCCCCGAGCGGAAGGGCCCCATCACCGAGCTGGGCCTCAAGCTGGACGGCCGCGGGAACGTGGTGGCGGACGGCCAGCGCATGACCAGCCTCCCGGGCGTGTTCGCGGCCGGCGACATGGTCCGGGGCCAGTCCCTGGTGGTCTGGGCCATCCACGAGGGGCGCAACACCGCCCGCAGCGTGGATCGCTACCTCAGCTACGGGAAGACCTACCTGCTCTGATGCTGTCCCGGTGGGAGGCTCCGTCTCTGCGCTCCGCGCAGCGGGAGCGGGAGCCTCGCGTCTGGGCAAAACCCCGTCTCGGCGTCTAAGCTGGGCCCGGAGGTCCGATGCCCACGGAGCTATGCCCCGCCAAACTGAACCGATTTCTCGCCGTGCTTGGACGGCGAGCCGATGGCTTCCATGACCTGGAGCTGGTCACCACCGTGCTGGAGCAGGTCCCCGACCTGATGGACCGGCTCGATGGGGTGCCGGCGGCTGAACTCACCCTCACCATCTCCGGGCCCATGGGCGAGGGCCTGGGGACCGACGAGAGCAACCTGGTGCTCCGGGCCTGGCGCCTGCTGGAGACTGCGGCCGGGTGTCCCCTGCCCGCCACCCTCCGCCTGGAGAAGCGCATCCCCCATGGTGCCGGACTGGGCGGCGGAAGCAGTGACGCGGCGGCGGCGCTGAGGCTGGGCAATGCTCTCTTCAGGCTGGGCCTCGCGGAGAGTGCCCTCCTCGGCCTGGCCGCCCGCCTGGGGAGCGATGTGCCCCTGTTCCTCCTGGGCGGCACCGTGCTGGGCCTCGGCCGCGGCGAACGGGTCTTCCCCATCCGCCCGGTCCCCCTCGAGCCCATGCTCCTCGTTCATGCCGGGCTGCATGTGAGCACGCCCAGCGTGTACCGGGCGCTGCAGAACGTGGGATACCCCTTTCCCGAGCCCCTGCCCTCCCAGGTGGACGGGGAGGTGCCCCCCTGGCGCAACGACCTGACCGGAGCGGCCCTGTGGGTCTGCCCGCCCCTGGCGGAGGTGCGGGACGCCCTCCGGGACTCCGGCGGGGAGCCGCTGCTCTGTGGCTCGGGCAGCTGCTGGGCGGCGCGGTACAATTCCACCTCAGACCGGGCTGCCGCGATGGAACGGATCTCGGCAGAACACGGCCAATGGCGGATCTGGCCCATCTAGATTCCGCCAAAGTTCTGGGAAGCCCGCCTACACTTTCAACCTTCTTCTTCGCGGCTTTTGCGCCCTTTGTGGCTCGTACATTCCTATCCTTAATCCGCAAGATCCGATGGAAAAGCGGCATTGGCCACAAAGAGCAGAAAGGACACAAGAACGCGGCGGGCCGGGGCCTGGCTGCGCCTCCTCCGGCTCCAGTTCTACCCCATGGCCTGGGTGGCCTACACGATCGGCGCCTTTGGGGCTCGGCACCACGTCGGGGCCTTTTCTTCGCGCATCTACTGGCTTGGCTACCTCTGCCTGTTCCTGACGGAGGCGCTGACCGTCCTCAGCAACGAGTGGTTCGACCAGGACACGGACCGGCTGAACCGGAACGCCGGCCCCTTCAACGGCGGGTCACGGGTACTGGTGGAAGGGGACTTGGATTTGGGATCCGTCCACCGGGCCATGCTGGGGCTGGCCCTGCTCTTGGGTCTGGGCTTGGCCGCTCTAGCAGCAGTTCTTCCCCCTTCGGCCAGACCGGGCCTGGTGTGCATGGTCGCCCTCAGCTGGATCGCCCTGAGCTACACGGTGCCTCCGCTGAAGTTCATCTACCGCGGTCTGGGGGAACTCGACGTGGCCTTCACTCACAGCGTCGGGGTCATCCTCTGCGGCTACCTGCTCCAATCGGGGGGGTGGCGGGATGCCTTCCCCTGGCTCATCGGGCTGCCCCTCTTCTTCGCCACCCTGGCAGCCATCACCCTGTCGGCCCTCCCGGACCAGGTCGCCGACGCCGCCGTGGCCAAGCGGACCCTGGCCGTGCTCCTGGGCCGGAGGGGCGCCGCCTGGGCCGCCCTCGGCTCCACGGCCACCGCCACCTTGTGCGGACTGATCTGGCTCTGGCGCGGCATGTACGGAGGCCACAGCGCCCTCGCCACTTGGCTGTCCGTGGCCCACGGCCTCGTCATCGCAGGGGCGATTCTCCGGTATCTGCATCTGGGAGCGCCCTGCAGGCGCATCAACGGGATCATGGTCCTGGCCCTCACCCACCTGCTGTGGTTCGGGCTCATTCCCCTGGCCCACCTCTGGTGAAGCCGCTGTCTCCACATTGATCAAAGCCGGGCATGATGGTCCATCCAGAGGTATCCATGTCCACGCCCTCCCTGCGCATCCGCGGTCTCCGCAAGGCCTTTCCCAGGGTCCTGGCCGTGGACGGTGTGGACCTGGAAGTGGCCCGGGGCGAGGTCTTCGGCCTGCTGGGTCCCAATGGGGCGGGCAAGACCACCACCCTGGAAATCATCGAGGGCCTCACCGCGGCCGATTCCGGCACGATCGAGATCCTCGGCCTCACCTGGGAGATCCATGGGCAGGAGATCCGGTCCCGCATCGGCGTGCAGCTGCAGAGCACCAGCCTCTTCAACAAGATCACCCCCCGGGAGGCCCTGGACCTCTACGGCAGCTACTACCCGAAGCGCCGCAGCACCGCCGAGCTGCTGGCCCTGGTCCAGCTGGAGGAGAAGGCCGATGCCTACCACATCACCCTGAGCGGCGGGCAGCAGCAGCGGCTGGCCCTGGCCCTGGCCCTGGTGAATGACCCTGAACTGGTCTTCCTCGATGAGCCCACCACCGGGCTCGACCCCCAGGCCCGGCGCAGCCTCTGGGACGTGGTGCGGCGCATGAAGGGCGAAGGGCGCACTGTGGTGCTGACCACGCACTACATGGACGAGGCCGAGGCCCTCTGCGATCGGCTGGCCATCATGGACCGCGGACAGGTCATCGCCACCGGCACACCGGCCTCTCTCATCTCGGATTTGGCCATGCCCAGCGTGGTGGAGCTCACCTTCGAGGGTATGGCGCCAGATTCCTCGGCCTTTGCCGCACGGCTGGGCCAGGCCGTGGAGCCCCGCGCGGACCTCTGGGAGATCCGCACGCCCGATCCCAAGGCCCTGCTGCCCAGGCTGCTGGAAGCCGCCGAGGTCGGTGACGTCCCCTTCCAGCAGGTCCACATCCGCCGCGCCACGCTGGAGGATGTGTTCCTGCAGCGCACCGGCCGAAGCCTGAGGGAGTGACCATGATGCTCTGGCGGCAGTTCGTGATGGAATGGCGGCTCTACAGCCGTGACCGGGTGGCCATGTTCTGGACCATGGCCTTCCCGGTGCTCCTGCTGCTGGGCTTCGGGACCATGTTCCGGGACGGCGGGGGTCCCAGGCTTTCACTGGTGCGGGTGCTGCCCCAGTCTCCTTCTCCGAGCGACGCGGCGCTGGGAAAGGCCCTGGTGGACCTGCAACTGAACGTCCAGACCCTTTCGAAAGCCGAGGCCGAGTCGCGCTGGAGCCGGGGCGAGACGGCGGCCCAGCTGGAACCCGCCGGCGCGGGGTACCGCCTGCGCCTGAACAGCTACCTCATGGCCCAGGCCGGCGCCACGGCGGGACTGGTCAACCAGGCCTACCTCATGGCCCAGGCCCGGCTGAGCGGCGCCCCGGAACCCCAGCGGATCCCCATCCAGATGGAGAGCCCCGGGCACAAGCGGTCAGCCAGCTACGTGACCTTCCTGCTGCCGGGATTGCTGGGCCTGAACCTGGTCAGCATGGGCCTCTTCAGCGTGGGCATGGTCAACGTGTCCTACCGGGAGAAGGGGAAGTTCCGCCGCCTGGCCGTGACCCCACTGCCCAAGTGGATCTTCCTGCTGGGCCAGGTGCTGCACCGGCTCACCGTGACCGTGGTCCAGGCCGGCATCCTGCTCCTCGTGGGCCGCCTGGCTTTCGGCATCCAGAACCAGGGTTCCTTCCTGGACCTGCTGCTCATCATGACCCTGGGCACGGGCTGCTTCATGGCCTTCGGCTTCGCCCTGAGCGGCTTCGCGGAGACCTCCGAAGGCTACGCCGCCCTGTCGAACCTGGTGTTCTTCCCCCTCATGATGCTGAGCGGCGTCTACTTCACCCTGGACGCGGCCCCCGCCTGGCTCCAGCACACGGTGGCACTGCTGCCCCTGGCGCCCTTCATCCGGGCCCTGAGGGCCGTGTTCAACGACGGGGCCAGCCTGGCGGGCCACGTGCTGGGTCTGGCCATCGTCGGGGCCTGGGCCCTGGCGGCCTTCCTTCTCGCGGTCCGCCGATTCCGGTGGGCCTGAACGTCGATTGGACTATGCACCTTCCGTCTCCTGGTCGATGCTGAGGGCATGATGGACCATCCACCCGAAAAGGAGTTGCGGAGAACCCTCGACGCCTTCCAGCTGCGGGCGGAGGCGTTGCAGGTGCGCCTTGATGGCATTCAGGGGATTCTCGATGCCATTGCCGAGGCCATCTACATCCAGGATGCCGATGGACGCTTCCTGGACGTCAACGAGGGCGCCGTGCGGATGTACGGCTACCCCAGGGACTTCTTCCTCGGCAAGACTTCGGAGGTCCTGTCGGCCCCGGGGCGCAACGACCTGGAGGCCGTGGCCCGGGCCTTCACCCGGGTCCTCCAGGGGGAACCCCAGCAGTTCGAGTTCTGGGGCCGCAAGGCCGATGGTTCCGTCTTCCCCAAGGAGGTGCGCCTCTACCCTGGATCCTACCTGGGAGAAAAGGCCGTCATCGCCATATCCCAAGACATCTCCGGACGGAAGCGGGCCGAACAGATCCGGGACGCCGCCTACCGGATCTCCGAGGCCAGCCTGGGGGCGAAGGACCTGCAGGCCCTCTACCGGTCCGTCCACGAGACCCTGCGCACCCTGCTGCCGGCCGAGAATTGCTACATCGCCCTGCATGACGGGAAAACGGACTTGGTCAGCTGGCCCTACTGGGTGGACCAGGTGAACGAGGCCCCGTCCCCCCGCCCCTTCGGGCGGGGATTGGCCGAGTTCGTCATCCGCTCGGGCCGGCCCCAGTTGCTCGACGGAAGCCGCCTGGCGGCCATGGCGGATGCCGGTGAGGCCCGGGGCTCGGGCATCGGGCCCGTGGCCTGGATGGGCGTCCCCCTGAAGAATGACCGGCGGGTGTTTGGCGCCCTGGTCATCCGGAGCTATGAAGGCGGGTACCGCTACCTGGCTGAGGACCTCGAGATCCTCTCCTTCATCTCGGCCCAGATCGCCATGGCCATCGACCGGAAGGCGGCGGAAGCCGCCCTCCGCTTCAGCGAGGACAAGTTCTCCCGGGCTTTCCATGGCAGCCCCGACGCCATCAACCTGACTCGTCTGGACGATGGCACCTACCTGGAGGTCAGCGAGGGATTCGAGCGGCTCACGGGTTGGGCGAGGGCCGAGTCCATCGGCAGGACCGCCCTCGACCTGGCGATCTGGGTCGATCCGGCTGATCGCCAGAAAATCGTCGACTTGATCCGGGACCATGGCGAATACACAGGCCTGGAGATCCCCTTCCGCAGGAAGGACGGCTCCACGCTGACGGGCCTGATGTCGGGGAAGAACCTGGAAGTGGGCGGCATCCCCTGCCTGCTCTCCATCACCCGCGACATCACCGACCGCAAGCGGATGGAGGAAGACCTCCGGGCGGAACGCGGGCTCTTTGTGGGGGGGCCCGTGATGGTGCTGCGCTGGCGGGCCGCTCCCCCCAACTGGCGGGTGGACTATGTCAGTTCGAACGTCAGCTCGATCCTGGGCTATGCCCAGGAGGACCTGACCTCCGGACGGATCCTGTTCGATTCGCTGGTCCACCCCGAGGACCGGGATCGTGTCCACCGGGAAGCCCATGAGCTGAAGCGCAAGGGCATCCCGCACTATGAGCAGGAATACCGGATGAAGATGGCCTCGGGGGAGTACCGCTGGTTCCACGACTTCACGGCCCCCGCCACCGCCGACGCAAATCCCCCCTACTACCTGGGCTACATGCTGGACATCACGGATCGCAGGCGGGCCGAGGACGCCCTCCGCCAGGCCCAGAAGCTGGAGAGCCTGGGCATCCTCGCCGGCGGCATCGCCCACGACTTCAACAACCTGCTCACGGTGATGCTGGCCAACCTCAACCTGGCCCAGATGCACGTCCCGGAGGAGGCCAAGGCCCAAGCCTACCTGGCCACCATGGAGACCACGGTGCTGAAGGCCACGGAGCTCACCAAGCAGATGCTGGCCTACTCGGGGCGGGGCCATTTCCAGGTGGTTCCCCAGGACCTCAATGAAGTGGTGCGTGAGGTCACGCACCTGCTCGCGGTGTCCATCTCGAAGAAGATCCGGCTCGAGTTCGACCTGGAACCGGGCCTTCCAGCCCTCCTGGCGGATGCCGCCCAGATCCAGCAGGTGGTCATGAACCTGGTCACCAACGCCTCGGACGCCATCGGAGAGCGGGAAGGCGTCATCCGCCTCGCCACTACCACGGGGTACCTCGGTGAGTCTGAACTCCAGTCCGACTACCGGGGGGACACGCTGAAGCCCGGCCCCTTCAACTTCTTGGATGTGGCCGACACCGGCGCGGGCATGGCCCCGGAGGTGCTGGCCCGGATCTTCGACCCCTTCTTCACCACCAAGGGGGCCGGACGCGGCCTGGGCCTCTCGGCCATGCTCGGCATCCTCCGGGGCCATGGGGCCGGACTGCGGATCACCAGCACTGTGGGAAGGGGCAGCACCTTCCGAATCTGCTTCCCGGCATCCAGCCAGGAGGCCCCCGTGACCGCGCAGGAGATCGAGAAGGCGACCTCGGGCCCGCTTCGGGGCCGGGTCCTGCTGGTGGATGACGAGGACCTCATCCTGCAGGTCATCGGAGCCGCCCTCCAGACCCTCGGCTTGGAGGTCCTGACGGCAAGGGATGGGCGGGAGGCCCTGGAGCGGTTCAGGGAGGCTCAGCCGCGGCCCGACCTGGTCCTGATGGACCTCACCATGCCCCGCATGGATGGGAGGGAGGCCTTCCAGGCCATGCACGACCTCGATCCCTCCGTCCCCATCGTGCTGAGCAGTGGATTCTCGGAGCAGGACTCCGTCCAGACCCCGTCTGGACCGAACCCGACCGGGTTCATCCAGAAGCCCTACCAGATCAAGGAGCTTCGTCAATTGCTCCAGCGGGTGCTGGGCGGCTAGCGACGTCAACGGGCTACACTGGGGGGCTGGAGAGCCCCATGCAGTCTTCCAAGCGAGCCCGGATGGCCATCTTCTTCACGGTCTTCGTCGACCTTCTGGGCTTCGGCATCGTCATTCCGATCCTCCCTCTCTATGCGGAGGCCATCGCCAACCATCCGAGCGCATGGATGGCGGGCGTGAACCACTTCCTGGGGCTCGGTGGAACCGGCACCCAGCCCGGCGCCTTCTGGGCCGGCGTGGTCTTCCTCAGCTTCAGCCTCATGCAGTTCATCGCCTCGCCCATCCTGGGACGGGTTTCGGATCTCATCGGCCGGAAGCCCGTGCTCTGGATCAGCCTCATCGGCTCGGCCATCGGCTACCTCATGCTCGCGCTCACCAGCCGCTTCGAGTGGATGCTTGCAGCCCGCCTCCTGGATGGCCTCACCGGCGGCAACATCTCCGTGGCCCAGGCGGCCATGGCCGACAGTTCCACGCCGGAGGAACGCTCCAAGGTCATGGGCATGATCGGAGCCGCCTTCGGCCTGGGCTTCGTGCTGGGCCCGGCCATGGCCGGCGTCCTGAGCGGCAGCGCCTTCGGCCATCAGCTGCTGGCGAGCCGGGGCTGGCACCTGCCCTTCTTCGTGGCGGCGGGCCTGTCCCTCCTGGCCTCGATGATGGTCCTTTTCTGGCTGCAGGAGACGCTCACGGATGAGGTGCGGGCCCGGGCCCGGTCCCACGAGAGCCGGGGCCACGCGGTGGTCAGGGCCCTGAAGCGAGCCGGCATGCCCCAGATCCTCGGGGTGTCCCTTCTCTCCATGGCCGGCTTCGCCATGATGGAGGGGACCTTCGCCCTCCTGGTCCAGGAGCGCTTCGGGTTCCACCAGCGTGAAGTGGGCTTCCTCTTCGCGGGCATCGGCGTGCTGCTGGTGATCTACCAGGGGGGCCTGGTGCGCCTGGTCGCCAAGCGCATCCCCGAGCGCGCGGCGCTCATCATCGGCCTCGTGGTCATGGCCCTGGCCCTGCCGCTCATGCCGAAGGCGCCCTGGATGTGGCCCTTCCTCCTCCTCCTGATTCCGCTCTCCTGGGGCAGTGGCATGGGCAACACCGCAGGCACGGCCCTCGCCAGCCGGCTGACTCCCCCTGAGGACCAGGGCGGCCTCTTCGGCGTGATCAACGCCATGACCGGGGTGGGGCGCATCATCGGCCCGGCCTTGGGCACCTTCGTCCTGGCCCGCTGGGGTGGCCAGGCCACCTACACCCTCGCCGGCCTGACCCTGGGCCTGGCCCTGGTGCTCGCGATGACCATCTCCCCGAAAGCGGCGCGATGATCTGTCTGGATGGACGTTCCCTGACCTCGTCTCTGCTGGCGCGCATCGCCCTGGGGGAAGGGGTCTCGCTGGACGAGGGCGCCATGGCCCGGGTGGCCGAGAACCGGACCGTGGTGGATCGGATCGTGGCCGAAGGCCGCACGGTCTACGGCATCAATACGGGATTCGGCCAGTTCGCCACCGTCGTCATCCCCCCGGACCAGCTCCAGCTGCTCCAGCTCAACCTCATCCGCAGCCACGCCGCGGGCGTGGGCGAGCCCCTGCCGAGGGACCAGACCCGGGCCCTCATGGCGGCCCGCATCAACTGCCTCCTGAAGGCCCACAGCGGCATACGGCCCGACCCCATCCGCCTGCTGGCGGCCTGCCTGAACGGGGACGTGGTGCCCGTGGTGCCCTGCCAGGGCAGCGTGGGCGCCAGCGGAGATCTGGCGCCCCTGGCCCACATGGCCCTGCTGCTCGTGGGGGAAGGCCTGGCCTGGTCGGGTTCGGGCCAGCCTGTCCCGGGCGGGCTGGCCCTGGCCGAAGCGGGACTATCCCCGGTGACCCTCCAGGCCAAGGAGGGGCTGGCCCTCATCAACGGCACCCAGCTCATCACGGCCCTCGGTAACCTGGCCCTGGTGAGGTTCAGGCGGCTGGCCAGCCTGGCGGACGAGATCGCGGGCCTGAGCCTGGAGGCCCTGCGCGGCACCCGCTCGGCCTTCGACCCGCGGATCCATGCGGCCAGGCCCCATCCCGGACAGACCCTGGTCGCCGAACACATGCGGCGGCTCCTGGGCCCCTCCAGCGCCGTCTCCGACAGCCACCGCGACTGCCACCGGGTGCAGGACGCCTACAGCCTGCGCTGCATCCCCCAGGTGCACGGAGTGACGCGGGATGCCCTCGAATTCGCCGGGGCCATCCTGGAGCGGGAACTCAACAGCGCCACCGACAACCCGATGATCTTCACGGAGACCCAGGAATCCAGGTCCGGGGGCAATTTCCACGGCCAGTACCCCGCCTTCGCCTGCGACGTGCTCGCCATCGCCGCGGCGGACCTCGCCAGCATCTCCGAGCGGCGGCAGGAGCGCCTGGTGAACCCGGCCTACTCGGACCTCCCGGCCTTCCTCACCCGGAACGGCGGCCTCGAATCGGGCTTCATGATGGCCCACGTCACTTCGGCGGCCCTGGTCAGCGAGATGAAGGGACTGGCCCACCCGGCCTGCGTGGACAGCATTCCCACCAGCGCGGGCAAGGAGGACCACGTGAGCATGGGCCCCATCGCGGCCCGCAAGCTGCTTCGCGCCGTGGATGCCCTGGAACAGGTGCTGGCCATCGAGGCACGCATGGCCCTGGAGGGCCTGCGCATCCTCGGGCTGGCCCCCGGCACCGGGCTGCAGCCCCTGATGGACCGCCTTTCAGAGGCTTGCGCACCCTGGGCTGACCGCGCCATGTTTGAGGAGATCCACGCGACCCTCCAGGCCCTCCGCACCCACGAAGAAGCCCTCCCATGACCCAGCCCACCCCCTGGCGAACCACCTGCGAACAGGCGCTGCGGCGCTTCTCGGACGCGGATTCGATCCGGTTCTGGGGCATCGGACACGAGGTGGACGGCACCTACCAGCCCATCTTCAACTACCGCTTCGAGCACACCTACGCCGTTGTGCTGCTGGCCCGCTGGCTGGCGCCAGCGACCGGAGCGGATCCGGAAGTGGTGGAATGCGCCGCCTGGCTGCATGACGTGGCCAAGCGCCTGAAGGCGCCCCACACGAAGGACGCGCATGCCCAGGACGCTTCCGTCCTGGTGGAGGAGATCCTCGCCGGTTCGGACTTCCCGCCCGGCAAGATCCCCGCGGTCCGCCATGCCATCGAGCGTCACGTGGGCCTGAAACTCGAGAAACCCCTCGAACCCCTGGAGACGGCCTGCCTCTGGGACTGCGACAAGCTCAGCAAGATCGGCGCGGCCAGCCTCATCCACTTCGGCTGCATCAGCGGCGCCTTCCAGCCCATCACCACCGGGGAGATCCTCCGCCGGGGCGTGGCCTGGCTGGACCTGGCTCGCGGGATCACTGCCTGCTTCAATACGGAACCCGCAAGGGCGGAGGGCCGGAGGCGGCTCGCCTTCATCGAAGCCCACTACGCCCAGCTGCGGCGGGAATGGTCGGATCCCATGGAGGTGACTCCGCCATGACGGATTTCCTGCCCCTGGCCCAGAACCTGACCGTGGCCCTGAAGGCGCTGCAGATGTACACGGCCTCGCACCCGCGGAGCCAGGAATCCGCCGCCGCGGCCCATGCGAAGCTCGATCGCTGGCTGGCGGAACAGGAACGCCTCCAGTTCGTCATCTCGGGACCCAAGGCCTTCGTGGACGGGCAGGTGCAGGACCCGAAGAACCCCCACATCACTTCGCTGGTGCGGCTCATCTCCGAGCGGGGAATCGGGGGCTTCATCTTCGAGCGGGGCGTGACCCTCGAGGAGCTCCTGGCCTTCCTCCATGGATTCACCCTCAAGCCCGCGAGACTGGAGGAGCAGGGCGGCTTTGAGGCCCTCCTCAAGGCCTCGGGCGTGACCCACATCCGGGTCTCGCAGACCCGGTACCAGGAAGTCCTCGACGGGGAGGAAACCGGGGGGGGGGACAAGGCTCCTGCCTTTGCCCCGGCCCCTCCGGCCCCGGCACCTCCGCCGAAGAATTCCGCCAAAGCCCTCCAGGAAGCCCTGATGGCCGCCATCGCCCAGGGAGCCTCCCTCCGGGCCGCCGGGGGCTCCGCCTCGGGCAGCAAGGGCACCGCCGCCGGCGCCGCCCTCAGCGGGTCCGGCGGTGGCGAGGAGAGCGGGTCACCGGGGGGCATGTTCGAGGATGGCGGCCTGGAGGAATCCGGTCTCGGCCCCGGAGATCTCGGTGATCTCGGCAGCCTGGCCGAGGAGCTGGGAATCGGGGACGGCATGCCGACCTCCGGCCAGCTCGGCACCCTCCGCGAGGCCATGATGGGCCTCACCCCCGAAGGCCAGATGGGCCTCCTGGCGAGCCTCGGCACCCTTCCGGCGGAGCCGGCTGGGCTGGCCCTGGGGATGAAGGCCCTGGCTGGCGAGATCCTCGCCAATGCGACCAGCGCGCTCCTGGCCAAGGGGGCCTCCTGGGCCCAGCTGCGGGGCCCGATCCTGGACATTCTCCGCCCCCTTCAGGACCGGGATCTCATGCTGCGCACCCTGTCGGCCCACCTGCATGTCAGCGGTCAGGACGCCTCCCAGGTCGCCGCCATCATCCGCCACCTGGAGTGGGAAGCCCTGAGCCTGGAAGCCAAGCTGCTCAAGATTCTGGAAGGTGGGCACCTGTTCGAGCTGAGCCTGGAGCAGCGCCTGGCCTTCCTGCGCGAACTGCTGGACCTCCGACGTTTCGAGGAGTTCCTGAGCATCCAGGAGGTCCTCATCGAGACCCTCCGCGAGGACCACTCTGACCTGCGCCTCAAGGCCATCCAGACCCTGGCCGGCCTCTCTCGGTGGGCCCAGGACCCGGGCCTGCCGCCCGGCGGCGAGGGGCCCCTGTCGGAGGCCCTCCGGGCCCACTTCGCCTGGGAGCCCGATCCTCCGCTCCACCGGTGGTCCACCGAGGCGCTGGAATCGATCCTGGCGGCCATGGTTCACCGGGGGGAACTCGAATCCGTGGTCGTGGACCTGCAGGAACTCGAGAGCCTCTGCGCCTTCCTGGAAGAACAGCAGCCCTGGCGCTCCGACGCGCTGGTGCGCCTCCATGCGGCCCTCCAGCGGCCGCAGTTCCTCGATCTGGCCATCAACCAGATCTTCACGCTGAAACGGGAGCAGATGATCCAGGAGGTCCATCCCTATCTGGAATTGTTGGGCGATCCCATGGTCAGGCGGATGGTGGACCGCCTGGGCGAAGAGACCGATCGGACCCGGCGGGGACGACTGGTCGAAGCCATCCGGAGCGTGGGACCCATCTCGCTGCCCGCCCTCATCGACGTCCTCACCGCTCCGGCCTGGTTCCTGGTGCGCAACGCGCTGACCCTCCTGTCAGACATCGGAGACACCGGCTGCATCCCCCCCATCCTTCCCCTGCTGCAGCATCCGGAGCCCCGGGTTCGGCGCACAGCCGTGCGCGCCCTGTGGAAGCTGGGGGGTCCCGTGGCTGAACCGCACCTGCTGGCCCGCATGAAGGAAACCGATGCGGAGACGATGCAGGAGATCCTCTTCGCCCTCGGGCAGCTGCGCTCCGAGAACAGCCTGCCCCAGGTCATCGCCCTGGCCCAGGACAAGCGGGTGCAGGAACGGATCCGGATCCAGGCCCTGGACACCCTCGGCAGCATCGCCTCGCCCAAGGCCATGCCGGTCCTGCTGGATTGCATGCGGCGGAAGGGTTTCTTCAGTCAGGGAGAATCCCCCGGCATCCGCATGGCGGCGGCCAAGGCGCTGGCCTCCCTCGGGACAGCCGAGTCCGGTGCTGCGCTCCAGAAGGCGCTGGACAGCGAGCCGAAGGGCGAGGAGCGGGAGACGCTGCGCCGCCTCCTGGATCGGTCGGCGGCGCCGTGACCGGGGCCCAGGCCCATCCGGATCCGCGCCAGCTGCTGGAGGCCTTTGAAGCCTTCACGGCGGCCTCCGAGCACCTCCAGGCCCGCTACGAGGCCCTCCAGTCCCAGCTCGGCCAGCTCCAGGGGGAGCTCCAGACCGTGATCGAGGCCGTCCCCTTCGCCATCTGGGTCCTGGCCGAAGATGGCTCGCTGCGGTTCACCAACCGGCCCCAGGGACTCGAAGGGCGATTCCTGCAGGACCCGGCGCCCTGGGAGGCGGGTAGCCCCGGGGGCCAGCGCCGCTTCCAGACCGCCGAGGGCCGGGAGCTGATCTTCGAGGAGGAACGGCGCTCAGCTCCCCACGGCGGCACCATTGTCATCCTCCGGGATGTGACGGAGGCCGTCCTGCGGGCCCAGCAGGCCACCCGGGAGGACCGCCTGGCCGCCATGGGCCGCATGGCCGCGGAACTGGCCCATGAGATCCGGAACCCCCTGGGCAGCCTGGCCCTCTTTTCCGGCATGCTCGTGGAGGACCTCGCGGACCAGGCGGGCCCCCTTGAACTGGCCCGCAAGATGCAGGAAGGCGTGGGCCGGCTGAACACCCTGGTGGGCAACACCCTGGCCTTCAGCCGGGACCTCCATCCCAGGACCGATGCCGTCCCCTTGCGGGAGTTCTGGGAAGAGGTGTTCAGATCAGCGGCCCTGGCCGGGGCCGTCTCCTGGAAGAACCAGATTCCCGCCAAGGCCACCTGGCGGGGCGACTCGGACCTCCTGCGCCAGGTTGCCCAGAACCTACTCCAGAACGCCGTCCGGGCCCTGGAGGAAACTGAAAGGCCCCGCATCGTCCTGGCGGCCGTCGAGGAACGGCTGGATGGGCAGCCCTGCTGGCACCTCACCCTGTCCGACAACGGCTGCGGCATTCCCGCCGAGGCGCTGGCCAAGGTCTTCGACCCCTTCTTCAGCACCTTCGGCGGGGGCACGGGGCTGGGCCTGGCCGTCTGCCACCGCATCATCGTGGCCCATGCGGGCCTGCTGTTCATTGAGAGCCAGGCGGGCCGGGGCACGACGGTCCATCTCAGGCTGGCGGCGGCTCCTGTCGCGTGACGCCGGGCGTGGAACATGCGAAAATCGGTGCCCGCGGAGCGCCCATGTCCTTTCTTCACCTTCACCCCGGCAAGCAGGCGCCCGAGATCGTCAACGCCATCATCGAGATCCCGACCGGTTCCCGCATCAAGTACGAGATCGACCACCACACCGGGCTGGTGCATGTGGACCGCGTGCTGTTCTCGCCCTTCCACTATCCCGCCGAGTACGGCTTCGTGCCGGGCACCCTGGCTGAGGACGGGGATCCCGCCGATATCCTTGTGCTCATCAACGGGTCGACCTATCCCGGCGTGGTGATCCGGGCCCGCCCCATCGGCCTGCTCCGGATGACCGACGACAACGGACCCGATGCCAAGATCCTCGCCGTGGCCACCGACGATCCCACCTATGCGCACGTGACCTCCCGGAGCGACCTGCCCCCGCACTTCCTGCTCGAGGTGGAACACTTCTTCCTCACCTACAAGGATCTGGAGCGCAAGACCGTCTCCAGCGATGGCTGGGGGGGCAAGGACGAGGCCCATGCCTTCCTGCGGGCCTCCATCGAGGCCTACGCCAAGCAACCGAAAAAGAAGAAGTAGGGGGGACGGTGGGACAGGAGGCGGCCCCCGGGCTCGTCTGCTTCGACCTGGACGGGACCCTGGTGGATCCCCTGCTGGGGGTCCAGCACGGCTTGGCGAAGACCTGCGCGGCCTTCGATCTGGCCATGCCCGACGAGACCACCCTCCGCGGCTGGATCGGCTTCGGCATGCGGGAGTCCCTGGCCACCCTCAAGGGCCTTGAGGATTCGTCCCGTCTCGAGGCGGCGCTCGATTTCTATTGGGAGCGCTACCGCGAGGAGGGCGTCTTCGAGCACGAGTTGTACCCTGGCATCTTCCACCTGCTGCATCGGCTGAAGCGCCAGGGCCATCGCATCTACATCGTGTCCGCCAAACCCGGCCTCTTCGCCCGGCGCATCGCCTACCAGTTCGACCTGAACCTCATCTTCGACGACATCTTCGGAAGCTCCCTCAAGGGCCAGTGGCAGCCCAAGACCGAGGTGCTGGCGGCCCTGGCCGAACAGGGCACCATCTGGCCCGGCGGCGTGTTCATCGGAGACCGGGGCGTGGACATGGCCGCGGCGCGCGACCATGGCCTGGAAGCCGTGGGCGTGACCTGGGGCTATGGCAGCCGAGAGGAACTGAGGGCCGCCGGGGCGGATCGCCTCTTCAATTCGGTTCCCGAGCTCGATGACTGGCTCAGGATCCGGTTCCCCCAGCCGGAGCGGTTCGACGCCTTCAGCCGTTCGGAGTAGACCAGCGGGTACCTGCCGGGACCCGGGGCTGGAAGGTATCCGGAGGCAGCTGGACGTGGGCCTTCGGATCCAGCAATTCCAGCTTCTGCCTCGCTCCCGTTGGGTCCGTCCACTCCAGGGTATGCAGCAGTCCCCTGCGCCCGGTGGCCTTCAGGTCCGGCAGCCCAGCCTCCCTGGGCGTGAGCTTCACGGTCTCCCCTCCGAAGACATCGATCCGGTAGAGGCGATCGAGGCGGGCGGGATCGAGCAGGATGCCCAGCAGGGGGAAGTCGCGAACGGCCCGGTTCACCTCCACCCGCTGGGCCGTGCGGGTATCCGGGTCGTACTGGACCAGTTGCCGTCCGTCGCAGGTGATGGCGAGCCCGCCTTCGTAGGTCACCTTCAGGTGCCCGCCCCGGGCCAAGGTCAGCCGGCCCTGCCGGGCCAGCTTCCCGAACACTGCGCTGTCGCTTTCCTGGCGGAAGCGGCTTTCCATGGCGGGCATCCGGGTGAAGGCCACCCACCAGCCGGGCATCGCGGCAAAGGCAGGGACCGCGGCAACCCAGAGCAGGAAGGGGCGCACCTCAGCTCCGCTTGAATTCGACGCTGAGCTTGGACGCGCTGCCCTTCGCGGGCACGGTGTGGTGGGCCACCCCCTCCGCGATGACCCGGCCCTGGTGCCGCAACTGGACCACGACTTCGATTTCACGGGCCTCCAGGTCGGGAGGCACTTCCAGGCGCAGCACAGCGGGCTGGCCTGATCGCCCAGCCTGGGTCAGTTCCCCCAGCAATGAACTGATGGAAGCCCTGTGGTCCACGGCCTTCGGCTTGGCCACGGGCCGCTTGGACTCCACCTTGAGCGAGGCCAGGGCCGCCAGGGGATCCGCCCGGAGCGCCCGCTTCGCCGGAGGAGTGACCGGAGGGACCACTGAGGTCACAGACGCCGATTCTTCGCCCGGCCCAGGCACAGGTTCCGGCGGGACGGAGGGCCCGGCCCCCGAACCGGTCGGGTGCAGGAGCAGAGGGCTGGATGGAGCCTCGTCCGGCTCTGCGTGAAGGCCCGCGGCCTGATCGGGGGCACCCTCGGTGGGGACCGGGGGAGGATCCACACCAAAGGCCAGGTCGAATCCCGTCAACCCCGATAGCACCAGGTCCTCGGGCTCTGGCCCATGGGAGGGGGAGCGCGGCTGGCTGACCGGGGCTGAGGCAGGGTCCCCGACCACGGCTTCCGGGGGCTCGGGCAGCATCGGCGCCTCGATGAAGAACCCGGAATCGTCGTCATCATCGGCGAGAGGCGCGGCCTCCACGGTCGGATTCGGGGCGGAGCTGCCCTCCATGTCCAGGAGGTCCGTCACCGAGGGGAGGTCCGACAGGGTGAGGGCCTCGGCTTCGGGTGGCGGGGGCGGTGGCGGGAGCGGCTCCGGAACGGAGGCCGCCGCCGGGTGGATTTCGCCCAGCACGTGGATCTTGATGTGGGAAAGGGCCAGCTTGGTGATGCCCCGGAGGGTTTCGAAGACGCCCGTCCCGTCCGACGCCACGGACTGGAAGCTGGGAGTGCCCTTCGGGTTGAAGGCGGCCTCGAGCACATCGACGGGCACCACATTCCGGAGGTCCCGCTTGTTCCATTGGAAGACGGTGGGGATGTCCTCAAGGTTCAACCCCAGTTCGCGGAGGTTCTCCTCGAGGTTCTGGTAGCTCTCTTTGCAGGCGTCCAGCATGGGCGTCTGGCTGTCCACCACGAAGACGACACCATCCACCCCCTTCAGCACGAGCTTGCGGGTGCTGTTGTAGAACACCTGGCCAGGCACGGTATAGAGCTGGAGCTTGGTCTTGAAGCCGCTGACCATGCCCACGTCCATGGGCAGCAGGTCGAAGAAAAGGGTGCGGTCCGTCTCGGTGTTGAGGCTCACCATCTCGCCCCGGGCCTTCTGGCTCGTCCTGCCGTAGATGGTGTTGAGATTGGTGGTTTTCCCGCACAGACCGGGTCCGTAGTAGACGATTTTCACCGTCATCTGCCGTGTGGCGTGGTTGAAGAACACCATTCCAAAACCTCGTGTCGATCCACGAAGTCTAGCCCGGAATTCGCCCCTGGCTCAATGCAAATGCCGGTGTTTCCTAGGATATCCCCTTCAGGAGGGCGAGCACCTGCTGGGTGTGATCCTTCGGAACCACGTCGGCGATGACCTTGCGGACGATACCCTGGCGGTCGATGAGGAAGGTGACCCGGCTGGCGTATCCCAGGACGGGGAACTTCTTCACCCCGAAGGCATCGATGATGTGATGGTCCGGATCCGCAAGGATGCTGAAGGGGAGATGGTACTTTTCCGCGAAGGCACGGTGACTCTGGCTGCTGTCCGCGCTCACGCCGAGGATCACCGCACCCGCCGCCTGGATGGCCGCGAAGCCATCCCGCAGGCTGCAGGCCTCGGCCGTGCAGCCGGGCGTGTCATCCTTGGGATAGAAGTAGAGCACCACCGCCGCCTTGCCCTGGTAATCCGCCAGCCTCACCAGGGTCCCGTGCTGGTCCTGCGCCTCGATGGCAGGCGCCTTCGTACCTTCGGCCACCTCCGCCGCGGCGGCCAGTCCAAACAAGGCCATGATTCCCATACCCGCCTTCCATTTCCGCTGCATGTGAGCCTCCGGGAGGGGGATTGTGGCACCATCCAAGGGTCCCCTGGAGGCGAAAAATTGGACAATCCGGTGCTCATCGCCATCATTCCCGGGGACGGTGTGGGCGGCGAAGTCATGGCGGAAGCCCTGCCCTGCCTGGACTGGGCGAGAAACCGGGGCCGGAGCCTCCGGACCCGGCACCTCCCCTGCGGAGCCGACCATTTCCTGGCCACCGGGGAGACCCTTTCGGAGGCCACCTTCACGGAACTCCGGGACGACTGCGACGCCATCCTCTTCGGAGCCGTGGGCGACCCGCGGGTGCCTGACGGCCGCCACGCCGAGGAGATCCTCCTGCGCCTGCGGCAGGGACTCGAACTGACTGTGAACTTCAGGCCCTGCCATGCCCCCCTGCCGGGTGCTGGCCCGGACCTCGGCATCGACGTCTTCCGCGAGAACACCGAGGGCGCCTACTGTCTCCAGGGCACCACGGAACCCGGGAGGGCTGTCGACCTCGCCATCCACACGGAACCTGCCGTCCGACGCCTGCTCCAGGCGGCCTTCCGGCACGCAGCGGCAGGGGGACGCCCCCTCACACTGGCTCATAAGGCGAATGTGCTGAAACACGGCCACGGCTTGTGGATGCGCGTATTCGAAGAGCTGTGCCGGGATCACCCCTCCGTGGCTGCGGGGGGCATGCATGCGGACGCGCTGCTCTGTGCCCTGGTGCAGAAGCCGACGGCCTTCGGCGTGATCGCGGCCGACAACTACCTGGGCGACCTCATCAGCGACCTTTGTGCGGCCTACCTCGGCGGCATGGGCGTGGCGCCATCCCTCAGTTGGGCGCCGCATCGCCCCTTCCGCTGTTCCGCCCTGGCCGAGCCCGTCCACGGCTCCGCCCCGGACATCGCCGGGAAGCACCTGGCCAACCCGGTGGGCATGGTCCTCAGCACGGCGCTGCTCTTCCGGCACCTGGGCTGGGAATCCGAGGCGACCTCACTGGAATCTGCGGTGGCGGGCGCCCTTGCGGCAGGCGCAAGGACCCGGGACTTGGGAGGCACCCTAGATACCGCCACCATGGGGAAGGCCATTCGAGATCGATTGCCCTAGACTTGTGTCCCGACACGCAGGGAACAGATATTAAACAAGCGGAGGAGAACCGAGTGGCGGAGAAGAGCGGAGAAAAAATGTTTGTTCTCCGCGCTCCTCGGCTCCTCCGCAAACCTCCGCTATCGCATCTTTTTGGGAATCTTCCGAATTTCAGCAGCTGCGCATGACCCCGACCAAGAGCCCCTGGATGTCGATGCGCTGAGGCGCGTAGCAGTGGGGCTGAAGCTCGGGGTTGTGCGGGATGAGCCAAACTCCCTTGGCATCCCTGCGGAATTCCTTGAGGGTGACCTCCTCCCGATCAATGAGGGCCACCACCCGATCTCCGTTCCGATATTCGCCCTTGCGCTGCAGCACGACCAGGTCCCCGTCGAGGATGGCGTCATCGATCATGGAATCACCGCGAACGCGCAGTACGAACAACTCGTCCCGTTGCCGGTGGATGCTGTTGGGTACCTCGATGGGCAGGGCCCGGCTTTCGGGCAGGATCGGTGAACCCGCGGCCACGTCCCCGCAGAAAGGGAAGATGCGCATGATCGGCGCACCCTCCGGCCGGGAATCATTTCTACCGGGCCGGGAAGCCGCGGCGTCGACATCGGCACCGGTGGCCACCACCAGGTTGTTGCCCTTCCCGTGGCTGCGGACCAGAAACCCCTTGTCCATGAGGTGCTGCACGTGCTTATGGATGGTGGACACGGCGCTGGAGCCCACACCCTTGGCAATTTCGGCCAAGGTGGGGCTCCGTCCTTCGCCCTGTACGAAGGTGCGGATGAACTTCAGCACAGCCTGCTGGCGCTTGGTGAGATCGCTGGTTTTCATGGACTTCAAGATAGGGGTCAGGGGACATCTAGTCAATCCCTTTTTTTTCGCTAAATTTCAGACCTTCCAAAGAAGCGGTCTCACCACCGCAATAGAACCTGTCTGGTACCTCTGCCATACTGGACGATGGCCGTGAGGGTCTAGTATTTGTGCCCTATTCGTCATCTTTAGGCACTCACTGACGCCGCCATCCCGATGAGAAAGGAGTCTCCATGACTGCCAGTCTTGCTGCCCCTGCCCCCTCCGTAGGAGCGAAAACCCGAATCAATGATTTTTCCATCCAGGTGGCCACGGTCAACGGATCGGGTTCGCAAACGGCGAACACGGTGCTCCTGCGGGCCATTTTCCAGATGGGCGTCTTCGTCAGCGGCAAGAATCTCTTTCCCTCGAACATCGCCGGCCTCCCCACCTGGTTCACCATCCGGGCCAGCGCCAAGGGCTATGTGGCCCGCAAGGCCAGCAACGAGATGCTGATCCTCATGAATCCCGAAACGGCCAAGGAGGACATCGCCAAGTCTGATGCGGGCGCCCTGGTGATTTACGACGAGCCCCTTCAACTGGACAAGCTGCGGGCCGACCTGGCCTACTGCCCGGTTCCATTCCAGAAGCTCGTGACGGCTTCCTGCCCCGAGCCCAAGCTCCACAAGCTGGTGAAGAACATGATCTACGTGGGCGTGGCCTCCCGCCTGCTCGGCATCGACATGGAAGAGGTGAAGAAGGCCATCGCCAAGCAGCTGAAGGGCAAGGCCAAGGCCGTCGAGCTGAACCAGAATGCCGCCATGGCTGGCTATGAATGGGCCCTTGAGAACCTGCCCGACCAGGACCACATCAAGGTCCTCCGGGACAACAAGACCGAAGGGCTCATCATCGTGGACGGCAACGAGGCCTGTGCCCTCGGGGCGCTTTTCGCCGGCGTCACGGTGGTGGGCTGGTACCCCATCACGCCAGCCTCGAGCCTGGTGGAGACCTTCATCGAGTACGCAGAGGAATACCGCAAGGACCCCAAGACCGGCAAGTCCACGGTGGCCATCGTGCAAATGGAGGACGAGCTGGCCTCGGCCGGAGTCGTGCTGGCCGCTGGCTGGGCCGGCGCCCGCTCCATGACCTCAACGGCCGGTCCCGGCGTCTCGCTCATGAGCGAGTTCATCGGCCTGGGCTACTACGTGGAGGCCCCGGGGGTGTTCTTCAATGTGGCCCGCACGGGCCCCAGCACCGGCCTGCCCACCCGCACCCAGCAGTCGGACGTGGAGCTCTGTGCCAAGTGCAGCCACGGCGACACCCTGCACATCAACCTCTTCCCCGGGAACATGGAGGAGTGCTTCCAGTTTGCCTATGACGCCTTCGACCTCGCGGAGCGCTTCCAGACGCCCATCTTCGTCGTCACCGACCTGGATCTGGGCATGCAGAACTGGTCTTCCAGGCCCTTCGCCTATCCCTCCAAGCCCTACGATCGCGGCAAGGTGCTCAACGAACAGCAGCTGGCCGAGGCCAAGGACTGGGGCCGCTACAAAGACGTGGACGGCGACGGCATCTGCTACCGCTCCCTCCCGGGCACCAAGGGCGGAAAAGGTTCCTACTTCACTCGCGGGTCCGGCCACAACGCCTACGCTCAGTACTCCGAAAAACCGGAGGACTACGTCGAGGTGGTGGACCGCCTCAGACGGAAATACGAGACGGCCAAGACCCACGTGCCCAAGCCTCTCTTCCGCAGCCTGGGATCAGACAAGGGCGTCCTCGCCTTCGGTTCCAGCGATCCCGCCGTCATCGAGGCCCAGGACCTCCTGGCAGAAGGGGGGCTCAAGACCGACTACCTGCGCCTGCGGGCCCTGCCCTTCACCGCCGAGGTGGACGCCTACGTGAAGGCCAAGCAGGTGATCTACGTGGTCGAGCAGAACCGCGACGGCCAGCTGGCCAACCTCTTCCGCGAGACCTACCCGGAGCACGCCACCAAGTTCAAGAGCGTCCTCCACTACAACGGCCACGCCATCGATGCCAAGGGCATCGTCGACCAGATCACCGCCTTCGAGCAGCAGTAAGAGGAGCCGACCATGACCACCGCCACTGCCTCCGCTCCCACCAACAAGCTCGGCCTCACCAAGCAGGATTATGTGGGCTCCAAGTCCACCCTGTGCGCCGGCTGCGGCCACGATGCCATCACGGCGCAGATCATCAGCGCCGCCTTCGAGTCCAACATCGAGGGCCACCGCGTCACCAAGTACTCAGGCATTGGCTGTTCCTCCAAGACCCCAGCCTATTTCATCAACCAGGGCTGGGGCTTCAACAGCGTGCATGGACGCATGCCCTCCATCGCCACCGGGGCCTCCCTCGCCAACCGCACCCTCATCAACATCGGCGTGTCCGGGGACGGGGACTCCATGTCCATCGGCATGGGCCAGTTCGTCCACGCTGTGCGGCGGAACGTCCCCATGATCTACATCATCGAGGACAACGGGGTCTACGGCCTCACCAAGGGCCAGTTCTCGGCCACCGCCGACAAGGGCTCGCACCTGAAATCCGGCGCCGTCAACGACTTCCCCCCCATCGATCCCTGCACCCTGGCCATCGAGCTGGGCTGCGGCTTCGTGGCGCGCAGCTTTTCCGGCAACCCGAAGCAGCTGAACACTCTCCTCAAGGCGGCCTTCGCGTACGAGGGCACCGTGGTGCTCGACATCATCAGCCCCTGTGTCACCTTCAACAACCACGACGCGTCCACCCGCTCCTACAAGCACGTGAAGGATCATGATTTCCCCCTCCACGACCTGGGCTTCATCCAGTACTCCGAGGTCGAGGAGGTTGAAATTCCTGCCGGCCAGACGGAAATCGTGACCTTCCCCGACGGTTCGAAGGTGGCCATCAAGGCCACTCACGAGGACTACGATCCCACGGACCGCTTCGGGGCCATGAAGGCCGTGCACGAGTCCATGGCCAAGGGCGAGTTCCTCACGGGACTGCTCTACATCAATCCCACCCAGCCGCCCCTGCCCCAGGTCCTGAATCTCGTGGACGAGCCCCTGGCCACCCTGGACGAGGCCTTGCTCAAGCCCAGCCCCGCCGTGCTGGCCGAGATCATGCGGTCATTGATGTAGTCGTCCAGGCCCGCTACACTGATTCCTCGTGGGCCTGTAGCTCAGCTGGGAGAGCGCTGCGTTCGCAATGCAGAGGTCGTCAGTTCGATCCTGATCAGGTCCACCAGCCCCATGTGAACGGCGGTCTCCGGGCCGCCGTTCCTGTCTCCCGGGACGACCTCGCCGGTCCTGAAGGCAAAGGTCTTCATCTCCCCTCCTTGTTTGAAGCTCGCATCCCGGACCAGGCGACCAACGGGGTGAAACCTCCGTGCCAGTCCGAAAGGCTTCGTTTAGCGCCCGACCAGCCGTTGCAGATGTTCCGGGTACCTTGCTCCCTGAAGAGCGATCTTCGAGGCGGCGGCATCGATGGCCTTCAGGTCTTCGGCGCTTAGCTCGAGGGCAGCACCCCCCAGGTTTTCTTCGAGCCGATGCAGCCTGGTCGTGCCCGGGATCGGGACGATCCAGGGTTTCTGGGCCAGCAGCCAGGCCAGTGCGAGCTGGGCGGGCGTCGCCCCCCTCGCCGCCGCGAGGGCCTGGAGCACCTCGACCAGGGCGAGATTCGCCTTCCGCGCCTCGGGAGTGAAGCGGGGGACGATGTTGCGGAAATCCGTGGGGTCGAAGGTGGTGGTCTCGTCGATCTTCCCAGTGAGGAAGCCCTTGCCCAGGGGGCTGAAGGGGACGAAGCCGATGCCGAGTTCTTCCAGGGTCGGGATGACTTCCACCTCCGGCTCCCGCCAGAACAGGGATTACTCACTCTGGAGGGCGGCCACCGGCTGGACCGCATGGGCCCGGCGAATGGTCTTCACGCCTGCCTCCGAGAGGCCGAAGTGCTTCACCTTGCCCTGCTGGATGAGCTCCTTCACGGCGCCCGCCACCTCCTCGATGGGAACCTCGGGATCCACCCGGTGCTGGTAGAAGAGGTCGATCGTCTCCAGCCGGAGGCGCTTCAGGGAGGCCTCGGCCACGGCCCTGATGCGCTCGGGACGGCTGTTGAGGCCGCCCGAATTCACGCCCGTCGCCTGGTCGATTTCGAAGCCGAACTTGGTGGCGACGGCGACCCGGTTCCGGAAGGGGGCCAGGGCCTCGCCCACCAGGTCCTCGTTGGCCCAGGGCCCATAGACTTCGGCCGTATCGAAAAAGGTGACCCCCTTCTCCGCGGCGGCCCGGATCAGGGCGATGCCTTCCTGCCGGTCGACGGCCGGGCCGAGCCCGAAGCTCAGGCCCATGCAGCCGAGGCCGAGGGCCGAGACGTCCAGGCCATTGGTACCGAGTGTCCGCATTTTCATGGTGGTGCTCCTTGTCGGATTGGCGTGTCAGGGTACCGGCTGGAGGCCGGGGCGGTGTCAGCTCGGGGAAGCCAAGTCGAGCCCGCAACGCAAGCTGGCGTGGCCCGCCCCGGTGGTCCGCGCGGCAGAGCCAGGCGTTGTTAGGGGCATGCTTCCTCCGGTCTGGCCGGTTCATCGGCTCGCGGCCCCAGGAGAAAGTCTAGGTAGCGAGCCGGCTCATGGCTTGCACATTCCTCCGAAATCCTTACCCAAACCTCCAGGGGAAGACGCGGGGTCCATTGGCCAAGGGACGGTTGCTCTGGGGCGGCCCCCTTTGCCTAGAACACGGCATCCATGGGTGCGGTCTCTCCGCTGAGCAGGGCCACGGCCTGGGCCGCCACCAGAGGTAGTCCGCGATGGGCGAAGTGGATCGCGGCCTGGACCTTGTTCTGGTAGAACGCCGCATCGCGGCTGCTGGACTGGAGGGCCCGGACCGCCCCGGGATCGTTGGGGTCCACGCCGCGTTCGGCCATGAGAGTCAGGGCCTTCTGCTGGGCCAGATGGGCCTGCTGAAGGAGGAGATGGCCACCCACCACGTGGCCCAGCATGTCAAGGATGGGGACGGCGTTGAGGAGCATCAGCAGGGTCGCATTCCCCCGAGCGGGAAGCTCCGTCAACACGGCCCCCAGGACCTTCACCGCTTCCGCGAGCTGCCGGGCGGAAGCGCCCAGCACAGGATCGACCCCCAGGGACTGGGCGGTGTCGCCCGCCAGCCTCAGCAGGTCCTTCACGGGGCGGCCGTCCTGCATCCTGAACTTCCGGCCCACCAGGTCCAGGGCCTGGATGCCGTTGGTGCCCTCGTAGATCGACGCGATCTTGCAGTCCCGGAGGTACTGCTCGGCCGGGTAGTCCATGGTGTAGCCGTAACCGCCGAAGACCTGCAGCGCCCATTCCGTCACCCGGAAGCCCCAATCCGAGCACCAGGCCTTGCTGATCGGCGTGAACAGCTCCACGAGCCCCTGCCAGCGGTCGTGCTCGACCCCTTCCGTGACCTGGGCCATGTCCATGCACCAGGCGGTGTAGGAGACGAGGGCCCGCATGGCCTGCACATAGGCCGACTGGAGCAGGAGCGAGCGCCGCACATCCGGGTGTTCGAGGATCAGGGACTGCCCCGCCCCCTTGCCGGCGCCCGGACCCCTGCCCTGCAGGCGCTCCCGGGCATAGGCCAGGGCGGCCTGGTGGGCCGCCGAGGCGTTGCTCAGGCCCTGGACCCCCACCTCCCAGCGCGCGGCGTTCATCATCTGGAACATATGGGCCAGGCCCTGTTCCTCCTGGCCCAGGAGGAAGCCCTGGCTGCCGCCGTTGGCGCCGAAGACGAGGCTGCAGGTGGGGGAGCCATGGATGCCCAGCTTGTGCTCGATGCCCGCGCAGACGACATCGTTGGGGCCTCCCAGGGAGCCGTCCGGGTTCACGCGCACCTTGGGCACCACGAAGAGGCTGAGGCCCTTGGGCCCGGCCGGGGCTCCCGGGGTCCGCGCCAGCACGGCGTGGATGACGTTCGGTGTCAGGTCGTGGTCGCCGCTGGTGATGAAGATCTTCTCGCCGCTGACGAGGTAGGAGCCGTCTTCCTGCCGCAGGGCCTTGGTCGTGAGGGCCCCGAGGTCACTGCCGGCCCCCGCCTCGGTGAGGCACATGGTCCCCGTCCACTCGCCGCTGTACATCCGCTCGCAGAAGCTGGCCTTCAGGTCCTCGCTCCCGAAGGTCTCGATCAGGTGGGCGGCCCCCCGCGTCAGCAGGATCTGGAGCCCCATGGCCGTGTTGGCGCCCATGAGGAATTCGCTGATCCCGGTGCCCACGGATTCCGGCAGCCCCATACCCCCGAAGGCGGGATCCATGGTGGGGCTGATCCAGCCCCCGGAGGCAAGGTCCCGGTAGGCCCCGGCAAAGCCCGCTGGCAGCTTCACCTCCCCGTTCTCGAACCGCGCGCCGACCCGGTCCCCCTCCTCGTTGCAGGCAGACACGCTGCCCTGGGCCACCTTGAGGGCCTCTTCGAGCACCATGCCCAGCTGCTCCCGGTCGATCTCCTGGAACCGGGGAGCGTTCAACACGGTGTCCAGGTCCAGCCACTCGAAGAGGTTGAACCGGATGTCGCGATCATCATCCAGGTACTTCATGGGACCTCCTGCGGACGGAAGGGAAGATGCTCAGAGCCCGGCTAGGCCCGCGGCAGGGGCCCATCTTCGACCCCGGCGCCCTGGCCAGTCCAGGCCTACTTCAGTTCAGGGAACTGTTCCTCCCGGAACTCCGTGGGAGAGTGGGTCTGCTCGGCGGCTCGCTTGCGCAGCTCCACACGCCGGATCTTGCCGGAGATGGTCTTGGGCAGCTCGGCGAACTCGAGGATCCGGATGCGCTTGTAGGGCGAGAGCCGCTCGCGGATGAACCGGAACAGGGCCAGGGCGGTCTCCCGGTTCGGTTCGACCCCGGCCCGGAGGATGACGTAGGCCTTGGGTACGGCCAGCCTCAGGGGATCCGGGCTGGGCACCACCGCCGCCTCGGCGACGGACTCGTGCTCGATGAGGAAGGACTCCAGCTCGAAGGGGCTGATCCGGTAGTCGGAACTCTTGAAGACATCATCGGCCCGGCCGACGAAGAACAGGTAGCCGTCCTCGTCCCGGCTCGCCACATCGCCCGTCCGGTAGAAGCCTTCGGCCTCGGCCTTCTGCATCTTGGCCGGATCGTCCTTGTAGCCCGCCATCAGTCCCAGGGGTTTGGGATTGAGCCGCAGCGAGATCTCGCCTTCCAGGGCCTCCTGACCGTCGAGATCCAGGAGCACGACGTCGTAGCCCGGCAGGGGGCGCCCCATGGAACCGGCCTTCACCGGCTCACCCGGCGGGTTGCCCACCTGGGCGGAGGTCTCCGTCTGGCCGTAGCCGTCCCGGATGGTGAGGCCCCAGGCCTTCTGGACCTGGCTGATGACCTCGGGATTCAGGGGCTCCCCGGCACCGACCACCTCCAGCAGCTTCACCTTGTAGGCGGCGAGGTCCTCCTGGATGAAAAGACGCCAGACCGTCGGCGGGGCGCAGAGGGTGGTCACCCCCTTGTCGACGATGACCTGGAGGGTGGCCGAAGCGCTGAACCGCGCGGACCGGTAGACGAAGATGCAGGCTCCGGCGTTCCAGGGCGCGAAGAAGCTGCTCCAGGCGTGTTTCGCCCAGCCTGGGGAGCTGATGTTGTAGTGGACGTCCCCCTCCCGCAGGCCCACCCAGTACATGGTGCTGAGATGGCCCACTGGGTAGGACTGGTGGGTGTGAAGCACCAGCTTGGGCTTCGCCGTGGTGCCCGACGTGAAGTAGAGCAGCATGGGGTCCGTGGCGAGGGTGGCCGCGTCCGGTACGTAGGTAGAGGACCCGCCGTAGAGCTCTGCCAGGTCGTGCCAGCCGGCCACTCTCGCGCCCACACTGATGCGGGTGAGGCTGGCGTCCAGGCCCTCGAACTTGGCCGTCTGGGCCGCGTCCACCACCAGGTGCCGGATCCCGCCGCGGTCGATGCGGTCCTGGAGGTCCGACTGGGAGAGCAGCAGCGTGGACGGCACCAGCACCGCGCCGAGCTTGATGCAGGCCAGCATCATCTCCCAGAGGGGCAGCACGTTGTCCAGCATGAGGAGCACGCCCTCGCCGCGCCTCACGCCCAGGGCCCGCAGTGAGTTGGCGAGCTGGTTGCTGCGGAGGGAGAGTTCCCGGAAGCTGACCTTGGTCTCGCTCCCGTTCTCCTCCACGATCCACAGGGCTGGGCTCTCGTTACCGGCGGCGTAGGCGTCGAAATGGTCGATGGCCCAGTTGAAGGTCTCCAGCACGGGCCAGCGGAACGCTCCGACGGCACCGGCCCGGTCGTTCCGGTGCTGGACTAGGAAATCCCTCGCGGCGAGAAAAGCCTCGCGTCCGTTCATATGGCCCCCTGGCTGTTGGAGTTGTCCAGTCAATCTAAGGGGCAACGGCTCCGTAGTCCAGAACGAAGAGGGGTGGTGGTAGGGTGGTCGCATCCCATTGGAAGCGGTCCCTGATGTTCAGCATCATTCCCGACGGCGCACATTTCCGAGAGTTCACCCTGCTGAAGGACGGCCAGGGCATCCTGCTTCGCATCGCCACCCCGGAGGATGCCGACCGGGTGGAGGCCTTCATGACCGGCCTCTCCCCGGAGACGCTCTCATTGCGCTTCATGGGCGGCGTGTCCAGGGTCTCCCGGACCTTCGTGGAGGAACTCTGCGGTGAGAACCCCCACCAACGAGCCTGCCTGCTCGCCATCGAGGGCATGGAGGCCGGCCAGCGGGTGGTGGGATTGGGAAACTATGTCGGCAAGGGAAGGGGAATGGCCGAAGTGAGCTTCATGGTCGCCGACGACCACCAGGGCCGGGGCATCAGCAGCCTGATCCTCGAACGGCTGGCGGGGCTCGCCGCCGGGGCGGGCTACGTGGGGTTCGAGGCGGACGTACTCTACGAAAACGCGAAGATGACCAACGTCTTCCGGGACTCCGGCTTCGAGACCCGGCGGGCCCTGGAGGGCGGCGTCATCCATGTGCAATTCCCCCTCAGCGCCGCCCAGACCCAGCGGGAGCGGGCCGAGATCCGGGAGCGGGTGGCCGCGACCAACTCGCTGGTTCCGCTCCTGAAACCAGCCACCGTGGCCGTGGTGGGCGCCTCCCAGGATCCCGCTTCGCTGGGCAATGCCATCTTCCGCCACATCCTCCAGAGCCATTTCAAGGGAGTGCTCTACCCCATCAACCTCAAGGCCCGGGCCGTGGAGGGCGTGCGTGCCTATGCGTCCCTGGCCTCCCTCCCGGAGCCACCGGATCTGGTGATCCTGGCGGTCCCCGCCGCCCAGGTGCTCCCCGTGGCCGAGGAAGCCCTCGACAGGGGAGCCCGGGGGCTGCTGGTCATCGCCGCGGGTTTCGCCGAGGCCGGACCCGAAGGCGACCGGCTCCAGGACCAGCTGGTGCGCCTGGTGCGCAGCCGCGGCGCCCGGCTGGTGGGACCCAACTGCCTCGGGCTCCTGAACACCCATGAGGCGGTGCAGCTGAACGCCAGCCTGGCCCCGGCCATGCCGCCCCGGGGCCGCGTGGGATTCTTCAGCCATTCGGCGGCGCTCGGCGTGGTCATCCTGCAGTATGCGGCCGAGCGCGGCCTCGGCTTCTCCACCTTCCTGTCGGCGGGAAACCGGGCGGATGTCTCGGGCAACGACCTGCTCCAGTACTGGGAGGAGGACCCGGACACCGATGTGGCCCTCCTCTACCTCGAGACCTTCGGAAATCCCCGCCGCTTCGCCCGCCTGGCACGCCGGATCTCCAGGCACAAGCCGGTCCTGTGCGTGAAGAGCGCACGGAGCCAGGCTGGGCGCCGCATGGCCAGGGCCCACATCGGGGCCAGCCCCCTGGACGATGCCGAAGTGGAGGCCCTGTTCCATCAGGCCGGAGTCATCCGGGCCGACACCCTGGAGGAGTTGTTCGACATCGCGCTGCTGCTCGCCCACCAGCCCCTTCCCCGGGGCAACCGCGTGGCCGTCGTCAGCAACTCGGGAGGGGTCGCGACAATCTGCGCGGATGCCTGCGAGTCCCGAGGCATGCGCCTTTCCGGTCCAGGCGTGGTGGACCTCCACGCCCTGGCCACGGCCGAGGACTATGAACGGGCCTGCCTGGAGGCCCTCGGCCATCCCGAGGTCGACGCCCTCATCGCCACCTTCGCCTGCGTGGGGGGCTGCGATCCGGCGCTGGTGGCCCGGGCCATCCGCCGGGCCGCCGTGCGGGCGGAACACGCCACGGGCGTCCCCAAGCCGACCCTGCTTTCGCTGATGGGCGTCAGCGGTGCGGTTCCCGTGGGCTCGATCGCCCAGGGGGAACGGAGCGGCGCCCACCGCACCTTCCCCTCCTACCGGTTTCCGGAATCCGCCGCCCTGGCCCTCTCCAAGGTGGTGGACTACGCCCGGTGTCGCGCGCAGCCCCCGGGCCGGATCCCGGCCTATGAGAACCTGGATGCGGGCCAGACCCGCCTCTGGGTGGATCGGCTCGTCGAGGGTCTCGCGGGTGCCTCCCCGCTGGCGCTGTCCTCCGCCCAGGTCCACGAACTCCTGCAGGCCTATGGCCTTGCCATCCAGGACGGGACCCCGGGTGGACTGCTCCCGGGAGAGGCGGAGGTGCTCATGAGCCTCTCGGTGGATCCCGATTTCGGCCCCATCTGGCGGTTCCACCGGCAGGGGGAAGCGTCGATGCTCCGCATCACGCCGCTCACCGATGTCGATATCGCCGAGGTCATCGAGAGGCTCGGCCTGCCTTCGGTCTCCGGACTGGCCGAGACCCTGGGCCGGCTGACGCAGCTGGTGGAGGAACTGCCCTGGATCTGCAGCCTGGAGGCCGAGGTCCGGGTCCCGCCCGGGCAGAGTGCGCCCCTCCGCCCCCTGCCCCTGCAACCCGGGCCCAGGGTGGCTCTCACCCAGGCCGAATACCGCATGTCCTGAAGCCCAGGGAGGAGTTCCATGCTGGTGAACGAGATCATGCGCAGGCCGGTGACGGTGATCGAGGCGGCCACGCCCCTGGGGGAGGCGTTCCGGCAGCTCCAGGCCCGCGGCTTCCGCCACCTTCCCGTGGTGGACCGGGGACGGCTGGTGGGGATCGTCACGGACCGGGACCTCCGGCTCGCGACCAGCAGCCTGTCGCCCGCTCCCCGCACCGCCCTGGAGCCGGTCTCCCTGGTCATGACGAGTCCCGTGCTGACTGCGGATCCGCTGGATCCCGTCGAGGATGCCGCCCGGATCATGCGCGACCGGAAGATCGGCTGCCTGCCCGTGCTGGATGGCTCCGACCTCGTGGGCATTCTCACGGGCATGGACCTCCTCGATGCCCTGATCCTCTTGACGGGCGTCACCAAGCCCTCCTCCAGGCTGGAAGTGGCCCTCGCCGATCGGCCCGGGGAACTGGCCCGCCTCACGGCCTTTCTCGCCGCACGCCATGTCAACATCCACTCCATCCTCACCCACCCCGGGGCCGATGCCCGGGTGCGAACGGTCCTCAGGGTGGGCTCGAGCCAGACCCGGCCTCTGGCGGAGGCGCTGCGGACCGACGGTTTCGAGGTTCTTTGGCCCGCCCAGAAGCCATGGCAGCCCTGATCCATCGCGCGGAATACGCGGGCTACGACTTCGGACCGGAGCATCCCTTCGCCCCGGCGCGCCTGGACATGCTCCTGGACCTGCTCCAGAGCCTCGGTCACGGGGTCTCCCCTATCGCCGCGCCGGCCGCAACCCGGGCAGAGATCCTCGCCATCCATGACGAGGCCTACGTCAGCGCGGTGGAAGCCCTGGACCAGGGGAGGCCCGCCCCGGACGCCGAGCGGTTCGGCCTGGGGACCCCCGACAATCCCATCTTCCCGGATATGGATCTGGCTACGCGCTGGCTGGTGGGGGGCACCCTCCACGGCGCCCGGATGCTGATGGCCGGGCAGGAACAGCGGGTGCTCCAGCTGGGCGGAGGCCTCCATCACGCCCAGAAGGATCACGCGGCGGGATTCTGCCTCTACAACGACCTGGCGGTGGCGATCCAGGCTCTCCTGGAGCACGGCTGGCGCGTGGCCTACCTGGACATCGACCTCCACCATGGGGATGGCGTCCAGGACCTGTTCTACGGGAATGATCGGGTGCTCACCCTCAGCATCCATGAATCCGGTCACTACCTCTACCCGGGGAGCGGCCACATCCAAGACCTGGGGAACGGGCCGGCCCGTGGCCTGAGTGTGAACATTCCCCTGGAACCCTTCACCGAGGCCGGCGACTACCTGGAGGCCTTCGACGCGGTGGTGCCCCGGGCCCTGGCCTGGTTCGCACCGGATGTCCTGGTGGTCCAGGCCGGGGCGGATGCCCACTTCGCCGATCCCCTGGGGGACCTCGCCCTCACCACCCAGGCCTTCCAGTCCCTCTACGAAAGGATTTTCAGCCTGGCCGATGCCCATGCCCAGGGCCGGGTGCTCCTGACACTGGGCGGCGGCTACGAAGCCCAGGTGGTGGCCCGGGTCTGGGCCATCCTCTGCCTGACCCTCCTCGGGCTCCCCCTGCCCGAGCACCTGCCCGCCGTGTGGATGGATCGCTGGCGCCACCTCCTGGGCCCGGGGATCCCCGGGGAACTGCACGATCCGGCCTCGGCGCTGCCCGACCTCCCCGGCCGCGAGGCCCGCTCCCGCCGCAACCGGGACGTCGTCACCCGCCTGCTGGATTCGCTCCACCGCCTGTGGCTCTAGGAGCCTGTCCAAGGAACCCGGCGCCGCACGCGGGGCAGTCCAATGACCTGGTCAGGCTCCGGACGATCCACACGCGGCGGTGACTGCAGGGCCGCTTCCGGTATCCTCGGAGGATGATCGGACGCCTGCGCGGGGAACTCATCCAGAAGCTGCCGAACCTGGCCCTCGTCGAATGCGCGGGTGTGGGCTATGCCGCCGCCATCAGCCTTTCCACCTATGGTCTGCTGCCGGAGCCGGGATCCCAGGTGGTGCTGCACACGGAACTCCTGGTGCGGGAGAACGAGATTTCGCTCCTGGGCTTCGCCGCCACCCAGGAGCGGGAGCTGTACCGCCTGCTGGTGAAGGTGGACGGAGTGGGCCCGAAACTGGCGCTGGCGGCCCTCGGGGCGCTGTCCCTGGAGGACCTGGTGCGGGCCATCCGCAGCCGGGACGTGAAGGTGCTCGTCCGGATCCCAGGCGTGGGCAAGAAGACCGCCGAGAAGATCTGTTTCGAGCTATCGGAAAAGCTGGGTGGCCTCACGGGCCTGGATGGCCTCTCCGGAGTGCCCTCCGGCGATCCATGGGAGGAGAGCCTCCGCTCGGCCCTCACGAATCTCGGGTTCAAGGAGGAGTCGGTGCTGCCCGTCGTGGCCGAACTCCGCGCGGCGAAGCCACCCCTGGCTGAGGCCATCCGCCAGGCCCTGAAAGCCCTGCAGCGATGAGCGTCCGCATCCTGGGCAGTTCCCCCCTGGTGGGCCCGGCCCTCGCCGATCTGGGGGCCCGATTCCCGGACCTGCACCTCGCGCCGTTCCGCTCCCCGGAATGGAACGCGGCTCTGCCCCAGGCCGAGGCGCTGGTGGTCCTGGTCTCCGAACCCCTCACGGAAACCGATCTGGATGCGGCCCCGAAATTGAAGGCCATTGGCGCCTATTCCGTCGGCCTCAATCACGTGCCCGTTCCAGCCTGCCGGGATCGGGGCATCGCCGTGGTGAACACCCCTGGTGTGCTGACCGATGCCACCGCGGACCTCGCCCTGGCCCTGCTCATGGCCTTGACCCGCCGCCTGGCGGAAGGCGAAGCCCTGGTCCGTTCCGGCACCTGGGAGGGCTGGGCGCCGGACCAGCTGCTGGGAAGGGGCCTCGCCGGCAAGGACTGCGGCATCCTTGGCAGCGGCCCCATCGGGCAGGCCTTCGCGCGCCGAGTCTGGGCCCTCGGCATGAGGCCCATCTTCTGGGACCGGGAGGGTCTGGGCGGCGAGGTGGACTTCGGTCCGGACCGCGCCCCGCGCCTGCCGCTGGCGGACCTGCTGCCTCGCAGTGCCGTGCTCTCCCTGCACTGTCCACTCACGGACCAGACCCGCGGCCTCCTGGACCGGACTTCCCTGGAGACCCTCCCCGCCGGTGCCGTCATCCTCAACACGGCCCGCGGCGGCCTCATGGATGAGCCGGCCGCCATCGGCCTGCTGGAATCGGGCCATCTCGGCGGCGCGGGCCTGGACGTCTACGAGGGCGAGCCTCGCCTCAATCCGCGCTGGCTGGGGGCACCCCGCACGGTCCTGCTGCCTCACCTCGGCTCGGCCACGGTGGAAACCCGCGCGGCAATGGCGCACCTGCTCTGTGAGGGGCTTGCCGCCGCACTGTCCCCAACCAGGTGATACCCTGGACTCCCTCACGAGGCATCCCATGTTACGTCCTTGGCTCAAGCTGCTGGATCCCGGCCTGACGGCGCTGAAGGCTGCTGCCGGAACGTCCTATGAAGACCGCCTGGCCCTGGCCCGCGCCTTCAACAGCCGGGCCCGCCATTCGGAAGCCCGGGAGATCCTGGACCAGCTGCTGGCCGAGGACCGGGCGCACACGGAGGCCTGGTTCGAACGCCTGCTCTGCTTCAGTGATCACGACAGCGAAGAGGAAGGCCTGGAGTTGCTGGCCCAGCTGGAATCCCTCCGGGACGAGCATCCCCGGGAGGGGGGCCATCTTCGGAACCTCGGCTACCTGAGGCTGCTGATGCAGGACCTCGACGGCGCCGAGCGGACCCTCCGCCAGGCGCTGGCCCTGAACGGGCAGGATGCCAAGGCGCTTGAACTGGCGGGCCTCGTTCAGCTGCACATGAACCAGGCCTCCGAGGCCAAGGCCTGGCTGCTGAAGGCCCTCAGCCTCAATCCCAAGGATCCGCGCACCCTGCGGCTCCTGGCCATCGCCATGGAACAGCTGGGCGACGTGAGCGGCGCCGAGGCCCAGCTCGTGGCCGCCCTTCGCGCCGAGGAATGCTACTACTGGGGCTGGCATGCCCTGGGCGAGCTGCTCCTGAAGCGGGGCGAACTGGCCGAAGGCCTGCGCTGCATCCAGCGCGCCCGCAGCCTCTGCATGGGGGATCCGACCAGCTTCTTCATCCTCGCGGAGCTCTTCAGCGAACAGGGCCACCTGGAACTGGCCCAGGGCCAGCTCCACATGCTCATGCTGCTGGCGCCACCGGCTCCGGTGCTGGCCGAGGCCCAGGCCCTGCTGGGCGAGCTGAAGCGGGACATGGGCGACCGCGACGGGGCCGCCTCCTACTTCAGCCTCGCCACCGAGACCGATCCGGATGCCTCGAACCCCTGGGCCGCCCTGGGTGATATGGCCCGCGAAGATGCCCGCTGGGAAGATGCCCTGCGCTGCTACCGCGAGGCCCTGATGCGCGAGCCCGAGGCGGCCGACCTGCAGGTCCAGCTGGGCTATGTGCTCCTGGAGACCCACCAGGAGACCGCCGCGGAGCAGGCCTTCCTGCAGGCCCTCGAGCTCGACCCTGGCGAGTACAGCGCCTACCTGGGTCTTTCGGAGGTCTACCGCTTCGCCAACCGGCGGGAGGATCAGATGAGCATGGTGGACCAGGCCATGGCCCTGGCCCCCCACGACGCGGACGTCTGGAATGCCAAGGGCGTGGCCCTTGAGGTCACCGACCGCTGGAAGGAAGCCACCGAGGCCTACGAGAAGGCCCTGACGCTTGAGCACCAGCATCGCAAGGCCGCGAACAATCTGGGCTTCGTTCTGGAGAAGCGCATGAACCACGGCGAGCCGGAACTTCGCGCCCGGGCCACCGAGGCCTGGAAGCAGCGCCTCCTCATCTGCCGGGACGAGGACCAGAGCCTGAAGATGGCCACGGACCACCTGGGCAGCCTGGGCGTCGACGACAGTACCATCCGGGAATGGTTGAGGCCGGGGTTTCTGGCGACCGAATCCTCGGTGTAACAGCCCGGTCCCAGCCGCGCCTTCCGCATGTTTCCAGGTAGTTACAACTGGAGCCAGGCGGCTTGTGGAAAAGCCTGTGGATTGACCCCTTTCCGGGACCTTAAATCCTGTCTGGATACGAAGTTCCTTGCATGATTCTACCCGCAAGGTGTCAATGTTAATGGTTATATTTCAACACTTGCATTGTCTCTATTGAGGGAATCTGTACCTTCACCCGCGACCCAGGTTTTCCACATTTTCCGCTTTATTTCGCATCGACAAGATAAAGCGCCTGTAACTCCGTGGCGGATGGGGCGAAAACGGGCCCGTCAACCCATTCTCTTCACGCGAGGGTCACGGCAGGAGCGGCTCAAACCAGCGCCTCGGCCTCCCGCAGCTGGACGCTCACCAGCCGGGAGCAGCCGGCCTCCTCCATGGTCACGCCGTAGAGCGTGTCGGCGGCCACCATGGTGGGCTTCTGGTGCGTGATGACGATGAACTGGGTGTCGGCCTTCATCTTCTGCACCATGGCGGCAAAGCGGCCCACGTTGGCCTCGTCCAGGGGCGCGTCCACCTCGTCCAGCACGCAGAAGGGGCTGGGCTTGAAGTGGAAGATGGCGAAGAGCAGCGAGATGGCCGTGAGGGCCTTCTCGCCCCCGCTCAGCAGCGTCAGGGCCTTGGCGGTTTTCCCCGGCGGCTGGGCGGTGATCTCGATGCCGCACTCCAGGAGGTTCTTCGGATCCTCCAGGCTGAGCTGGGCGCTGCCGCCGCCGAAGGCCTCGCGGAAGACCTCCTGGAACCGGCTGTTCACAAAATCGAAGGCCTCCCGGAAACGGTCCTCGCTGGTGGCATTGATCTCCTGGATCGTGGACTCGAGATGGCCGATGGCGACCGTGACATCGGCCCGCTGCTCATCCATGAAGGCCATGCGCTGCTCGGCCTCCTCCAGTTCCTGGATGGCCAGCGGATTCACCCCGCCCAAGTCCAGGCGCCGGCCCTGCAGTTCATTCAGGCGCGTCTGGTGGACCAGTTCGCCTTCCTCCCAGGCCTGCCGTTCCACCTCGCTCAGCCCAGCCATGAAGGCCGGAACCTCCAGACCCAGGGCCAGCTCGACCTCCTTGGCCAGGGCCTCCTGGCTTCCCTGGACCTGGGCGCCGTGGATCAGCACCTCCTGGTGCTGGGCCCGGGCATTCTCCAGGGCCTCCTGGAGTTCGCGGGCATCCCGCTCCTGGACCCGCAGGGCCTCCTGGTCCAACTCCAGCCTGGGCTGGGCTTCGCGGGCCAGGGCCTGGACGCCATCCCGCTCCTGCAGCAGCTCCTGGGTTTCCTTTTCCAGCTCGACGAGCCGGTGGAGACAGCCTTCCCGGCGCTCCCCCTGGCCTGTGGCCTCCGCCTCCAGCCTCTGGCGTTCGGCCTCCAGGTCGAAGCGGCCCCGGCTGGCGAGTTGCAGGTGGCGCTCATGCCCGTCCCGTTCCGCCCAGGCGGCGTCGCGGCCGCGGGCGGCCTCCAGGCGCTCCTCCCGCCGCTGGTCCAGGCGCTGTCTCGCCTCCTGCACGAGGGCCTCCGCCTGCCGGATGGTCTCGTCGAGGGCGGCGTCGCCCGCCTCCTCCGGATGTTCATCCAGTTCCCGCAGCAGCGCCTGGAGCCGCTTGATCTCCGTCTCGATCTGCTCCCACAGGGCATCGGCCCGCTCGCTCGCGGCATGGATCTCGGACAGCTGCGTCTGCAGCAGGGTCCGCTGGGACTTGAGGGTGTCAGATCTCCGGCGGAGGGTCCTGAGATCCTCGTCGATCTCCAGGGACCGCTCCCGGGCGGCCCGGGCCTCGTCGCCTCCGCCCTTCCGCTGGCCCTCCAGCTCTTCCAGGCGGTCCAGGAGAGCCTCCCGGGTGGCCCGGGCCTCTTGCTGCTCGGCCCTCAGCTTGATCGGCGAGGCCGCGGGGGCGGAGATGCCGAGCTGCAGGGGGCCGTAGGGCAGGCGGATGAAGGCAGGCGACACGAAGGCCAGGTCGGGATGGGCCCGGGCGAGGTCGGGGAGGACCTCGTCCGAACAGCGGAAGGCCCGGTCCACCAGGGACTGCAGAGGCCGGCCGGAGGCCGTCCAGCGGACATGCTCCCTCAGGGGTTCGCATCCTTCGGGAGCCGGAGGCGCCGACACCTCGAATTCCAGGGCCAGCAGGAGATGCCCCGGTGCCCCCGCCGCCTGGCGGGCCGTGTCCGGGTCCACGGAAAGCGACTGGAGCCAGGCTCCGAGCAGGCGCTCCAGGTCCGGCCGAAGGGCCTCGTCCACCGTCAGCTGCTCCACGAGGGAGAGGGAGCGCGACCCCTGGTCGCGCAGCCAGGCGAGCCCCTTCCGCAATTCCTCATCCCCGAAACTCTTGCCGAGCAGGTCTGAGATCTGCCGCAGCCGGCGTTCAGCGGCATCCAGTTCAGCCTCGGCGCGATGCTGGTCCTGGGCCAGGGTCCGCTGGGCATCCTCCAGTGTTTCCGCCTGCCGACGCTGGTCGGAGGCCGCCCCCTCGGCCCGGTCCACCAGGGAGAGCAGGCCCTCCAGGTCCCGGTCCACCACGATCGCCTCGGCCTTGAGGCTCTCCAGACGGGGCGCGCGGATGGACTCATCGTGGTTCAGGGCGTCGAGCCGGCCCTCCAGCTGGGCGATCTGGCTTTGGAATCCCAGCCTCTGTTTCTGGCGAGCCAGGGTCTCCTTCTGGGCTTCGACCTTCTGTTCGCGCAGGGCATGGAGCCCCGCCTCTTCGTGGCGGAGGGCGCCCTGGGCCAGGGCAGCGGCCTCCTCCGCCTTGGCGAGATTGGCTTCCCACTCCCCCAGGCGTTCAGAGGCCTCCCGGAGGACCGCCTCGAGGGCCGAGAAGGAATCCCCCGACTCCTCCAGCCGCTCCGCCAGGGCCCGGGTGCGTTCCAGCAGGCGGTCTCTCTGCTCCTGGGCCTCGTCCCGGCGTTCCACCTGGAAGCCCCGCTCCTGTTCCGCCAGCTGGAGGCGCTGGTCCAGGGCGAGCATGGCGGCGGCCCGCCGGGCCTGGGCCTGCTGCTGCTCGTCCACGGACAGGCGCAGCGTCTCGACCTCCGACGCCTTCTCGGAGACCTGGGCCGTGAGTTCGGCAATCCTGCGTTCCGTCTGGTCCAGGCGGTCGAGGATGCGCAGCTTGGCCGCTTCCAGTTCCACGGCCTTCCCGGCCAGGAGGATGCGCTGGGTGGCCCTGATCTCGGTGTCGAGCTCCTTCGCCTTCCGGGCCCTGGAGGCCTGGCGGCGGAGCGAATCCATCTGCTTGTTCAGCTCGAAGAGGATGTCGTCGAGCCGCTGCAGGTTGGTCTTGGTCTCCTCCAGCCGCTTCTCGGCATCGGTCCTGCGCATCTTGTAGCGTGTGATGCCCGCGGCCTCCTCCAGGAGGATGCGGCGGTCCTTGGGTTTGCTGCTCAGGATGAGGTCGATCTGCCCCTGCTGGATGAAGCTGTAGGCTCGGGTTCCCATGCCCGTGTCGAGCAGGAGGTCCTGGACGTCCTTGAGCCTGGCCTCGCGCCCATTGATCCGGTACTCACTTCCGGAATCCCGGTAGAGGCGGCGCGAGATCGTGACTTCGCGGGTGGCGCCAGGCAAGGCGGGATCGGGCATCTCCAGCACCAGCTTCACTTCGGAAAGCCCCATGGGTCGACGCTGGGCCGTGCCGGCGAAAATCACATCGGCCATCTCGGCGCCACGGAGCATGGAGGGACGCTGTTCCCCCAGCACCCAGGCCAGGCTGTCGGAAATGTTGGACTTGCCGCAACCATTGGGCCCCACCACGGCCGTCATCCCACCCGGAAAGCTGAGCTTCTGGGCATCGGCGAAGGACTTGAATCCGTGGAGTTCGAGGGAAATGAGACGCACGCGGTCAGCGCTCCGGGTCAGGCGGGTGGGAACATCCCCCCCCATCATTCCACACCATGTGTAGGATCCGTTCCCACCTTGCGGATGGCCCCCTTGGGGATCGGCCAGAAGCCCGGTAGACTCAGGACTCCCGTAGGCCAGTCAGGAGTCTTTCGTGCAGCCTTTCCCAGCCCCCGCAAGCGAGCCTGCGGCAGACGACCGGTTGGGCGCGGAGCGGCAGCCCATCAGGGAGGCCCACCCTGAGGCCGGGGCCCGGCCGTGAGACATCCCCTCTCCGCCACACCGGACGCCTCGCTGCTGTGGCTGGAGGCCCACCGGGTCATCGCCGCGGCCCACCGGCGTCCCTTGAGCGGTGAACCCACGGAAGAGCAGCTGGGCCTGGCCCTGGCCGCCCTGCCCCTGGGGCCCACCCGCTGGGTGGTGGAAGACCTGTGGACGCCCTCCGTCCTGCTGCGGGACCTCACGGAACTGCCCAAGGGGGCCGAGGCGCAGGAGGCCTTCTTCCGCTGGCGGTTCATGCAGTCCCTGGCCCTGGAGGCTCCCCACTTCGTCCAGGCGATGGAGATCGAGAGCGGCACCTGGCTCGCCTCGGGCATCCGGGAGGAGCTGCGCGAATCCTTGCTTCAGCTGGGCCTGCGCCTCGACCGGAGCCTGCATTCCCTCACGCCGAGGTGGCTGCACCTCTACAACCTGCTGGCGCCCTCCCTGGACCTGCCCGGCATCCTGCTGTCCCTGAGTCCCGTGGGATCCGGGATGTACGCCGGGACCCTTGTGGCCTGGGGCCGGACCCTGTGCCTGCTGCGCCAGTGGTCAGAGCCCCTGGCCCCGGAGGCCTGGATCCAGGAACGCCTCGCCCCCAGTGCCGCCTTCCTCCAGAGGGAGTCCCGCACGCCGCAGCAGCTCTACATCTGGGGTGCCCCCGCCTGGCCCGAAGGCAACCTGCCCGTGCAGCTCCTGGGCGACCGCTTTGCCCTGGGCGAGGGAAGCTGATGGCGGTCCCGGTCCTGAACCTCAACCTCGCCCCCCGCCCCAGCCTCTGGCGCCAGCGCCACGTGGCACTGGGCTGGGCGGCCCTGGGTGTCGGCACCCTCTTCCTGGCCGGCGTCATCGGCTTCTCCTGGCACGCCTACCACCAGGCCAACCGTGCGGGACGCGATGCGGTGAGCCTGACCGAGGAGGCCCGTCAGGCGGCCCGCCAGGAGCAGCAGATCCAGGCGTCGCTCCAGGACATGGACGCCTCCCGCGAACAGTCCCGGTGGAAGCTGGCGGAACGGATCCTCCAGGAGCGCAGCCTGCCCTGGTCCCGGCTCACCGCCGAGCTCGAGCAGTGCATGGTGCCGGATATGCGCCTGAAGGGCCTTCAGCGGACCCGGGGCAACGCTCAGCAGGTAGTGATGAAGCTCAAGGGAGAGGCCCGGACGCGCCAGGCGGAGGCCGCCTTCGTGGAGGCCCTGCGGACCACTCCGGTCTTCGCCCAGGTCATCCTGGAGCGCGAGTCCGAGCGGGCGGGAGGGGGCTGGGAGTTCGAGATCAGCCTTCCCACGGCGACGGTGCCGCCCCCGTTCCAGGTGAAAGCCATCCAACAGGGACCCGCGACGCCGGCCCCAGTCGCCCCGGCAGCCCACTCCGCCGGACTGCCCGGGCGGGCGGCGGCGCCCGGCCGTCCGACACCCACGACCTCCCCTGCCACATTGCCCACCAGGAGCACGGTGCCGGAAGCATCTCCCTCACGCCCCACGCCACCGCCCGAGTCGGCGGAGGATGAGGGTGGGGACCGACGCCGGAGACGCCCCGGGAGGGTCCGTCCCATCCCATCGAAGGAACCTGAATGAGAAGCCCCCTGCGCATGAGCCGCGTTCGCCTGGCTGTGGGGGCCCTGGGCGTGGTGTCGGGCCTCGGCGTAGCCTTCTTCGTGCTCCCGGATGCCTCCCAGCAATTGGCCCAGAAGCTGAGAGCCAAGCGGGAAGCTGAACTGGGCCGTAATCAGCAGATCCAGCAGTTGCAGGACCTGCGCCAGCTGTCCGACCGCATCCGGCGGGGGCAGACCACCCTGGCCGAGCTGGAATCCCGCCTGCCCAGGGGCTCCGCCGGGGAGCTCCAGTGGAACCTCAGCAAGACGCTCCATTCCTTGACCCAGAAACACGGCCTCCGGCTGCTGTCCGTGAAGTACGGCCTGCCCAGCCGGGAGGGCGCCCGGGGCACGGACCTCGAGGCGGTGGAAGTGGAGTTTGTGGCCCTTGGCGTCTACGCCAGCCACAAGGCCTTCATGCTCGACCTGGAGGGATCCGGCCTGCCCTTCGCGGTGCGGGACGGTCGCCTGGAGGAAAGCCCGGAAGGGGCCCGTCTCGACATCGTGCTCCGGGCCTTCCGGAAGGCCACTTCACCAGAGCGGGAGGAGGGCGAACCATGAGCAAACCCTCCACCACCTTCGACTTCCAGGCCATGCGCGAGGAACTCCGGTCCAACCCCAAGACCCAGTTCGCCCTGGCCGCCTTCGCCCTGGTGCTCCTCTACGCCCTCTACACCTTCCTCGCACCGGAGACCCCCAAGGGCCGGAGAAGCCCCGCCAACCAGTCCGCTTCCAACCTGGATCCCAGGCAATTGCAAAGCCTGCGGCGCCTACCGGATCTGGCCGCCCTGGGCAAGGCCGGTGAACTTCCACCCGCAGTCAAGGTCCAGCGGGACCTCTTCATGTTCGAGGCCCCGGCCCCACCACCCCCCAAGGTCAAACCTCCCCCACCCCCTCCGCCGCCGACCCCGGAGGAGTTGGAACGCCAGCGCCTGGCCCAGGAAAAGGCCGCCGAGTACGCGGCCCGTCCCCAGGACCTGCGCTACCTGGGCTTCTTCCAGGGCAGCCCCTCCGGCACCGTGGGGGCCTTCATGAAGGGCGAGGAACCCGTCACCCTGACCCAGGGCACGCTACTCAAAGATCGCTGGAAGCTCGTAGCCATCCGTGACACCCGGGCCGAGTTCCAGAACACCAAGTACCCGGACCTGCGGCTGGTCCTGGAGGTCCGCGAGGCCTCCGGTGGCGCCACCGTGAACCAGTTCTGATCCGAAGGATGCCCCCGATGCCGAACCCCTCCTTCGCTCTGCTCCGGAAATCGATCTTCCTGGCCGCTGCCCTGCTGCTGGCCCTCGGATGCGCCCTCCACAAGGCCAACCAGGCCTTCGAAGAAGGCCGCTATGACGATGCGGTCATGGAATACCGCAAGGTCCTCCGCAGCGATCCCACCAACCCGAAGGCCAGGATCGGAATCCAGAGGGCCTCCCTCCAGGCCGCCGAGTTCCACATGTCCCTGGCCCGCAAGGCCGAGTTGCGTGGTAATACCGATGCGGTCATGACGGAGCTGCGCAAGGCCCTGGTGCTGGATCCCGACAACCAGATCGCCGGGGACTGGCTCCTCCGGCTGGAGCAGAAGGCCGTCCGGGACAAGGCCGAAGCCGATGCCGCGGATGACCTCGAAGCCTTGAAGGTCAAGGCGGACGCCGTGAACGCCGTCCAGCTCAACCCCCGCTCCATCGAGGGCATCGACCTGAACTTCAGCCGGAAGACGAGCCTGCGCGAGATCTTCGCGACCCTCAGCAAGGCGTCCGGCGTGAACATCATCGTCCACAGCTCTTTCCAGGATCAGAACATCTCCATCGACCTGCGGGGCCTGCCCTTCCAGCGGGTGCTGGACACCCTGATGCTGCAGAACGACCTGTTCTACAAGGTTGTCGACACGAACACGATCATGGTCTTCAAGGCGACCCCCCAGAACCGGGAACAGCACGAGAACATGCTCATCAAGACCTACTACCTGTCCAACGCCGATCCCAACGACATGAGGTCCACCCTCTCCATCATCAACCCGCAGCTGAAGGCCTTCACGGACAAGCGGATCAATGCCCTCATCGTGAAGGCCAAACCCCTGGATCTGGCCATCGTGGACCAGGTCGTCCGCTCGCTGGACAAGCCCAAGGCCGAGGTCATGATCTACCTCGAACTCATGGAAGTGACCGAGACCAGCCTGGAGACCGTGGGCCTGCTGCCGGTGCTGAACGCCACGGATACCAGCGGCACCTACCGGATCGGGGCCACCTCCGTGAACAACACCTCCGGCCTGAACACCAACTCAGGCGGGTTCACCGGGATCCCTACCAAGGACATCCGGATGCTCTTCCCGAACCTGGCCCTGGATTTCCTCAAGAGCAACGGCGACGCCCGCCTGGTGGCCAGCCCCAATGTGCGGGTGCTCTCCGGCGAAGTCGGCAAGGTGAACATCGGCTCGAAGGTCTCCACCACCCAGAGCCAGCTCTCCCTGCCCACCACGGGCTCCACCACCTCCACCACCGCCTCCTCCCTGCTGGGCGGCGTGGGGCAGACCTCGTATTCCTACGAGGACATCGGCGTGAAGATCGAGGTGGAGCCCCGCGTCAACAACAACGGCGAGATCACCCTCAAGATCAAGAGCGACGTCACCACGCTGATCTCCGGGTCCACGCCAGGCCGCCCCGACATCGGCAAGCGCAGCATCGAGACCATCGCCCGGCTTCGCGATGGCGAGACCGCGATCTTCGGTGGCCTCCTGAAGGATGAAGAGCAGAAGAGTCTCCAGGGCATCTGGGGGCTGGCCGACATCCCCCTGATCGGCGGGCTCCTGGGCAACCACAACAACAACAAGGCCAAGACCGATGTCCTGCTCACCATCCGGGCCGTCCTGGTGCGAAGGCCCGTCATGTCCGCGGCGGACATGGCCGCCTTCAACCCCGAAGACGCCACCGCAAAGGCCGGTCCTTTTGCCCCCGAGGGCAAGAAACTCCCGGCTCTGGCACCAGCCAACAACCCGCCGGCACCGCCCTCCCCGGCGCCAGTGGTCAAGGCCCCGGTTCCCCTGCCCGCGACCCAGCCTCCTTCCCAGACCCAGCCTCCTTCCCAGTCCCAGCCTCCTTCCCAGTCCCAGCCGGCGCCCCTGCCGCCCGCGGCCCCAGCCGATGCCGCCCAGGACAAGAAGCCGGCCTCTCCGGGTGAACAGGCCCCGGCCCCGTCGGACCTGGTGATCTTCATGTCCCCGGTGGCCTCGGAGATCAAGACCGGTGAAAGGGCCAGCATCACCCTCTCCGTGAGCGGTGGCACGGGGCTGAGTTCCGGAACGCTGGAACTGAATCTGCCGCCGGGTCTTCGCCTTCAGGGTCTCACTCCGGGTGAATTCATCACCGCCGGTGGCGGAAGCATCCAGCAGATCCCCGGGGAGAACGGCTTCCTGAAGCTGGTCTTCAATCGCAATCCCACGGGCGGTACCGACGCAGGGCCCTTCGCCACACTGGTCTTGGAGGGGCTCCGTCCAGGCAACGCGCCGGTCGTCATCCAGAGCGGTCAGTTCCTCGTCGGCACCTCCCCCATCTCCGGGCGCTGGTCCAACGCCCTCGTGACGGTGCAGTGAGCCGCCAGGGCGGATTCACCCTCCTCGAACTGGTCGTCACGGCCACAGTCCTGATGATCCTCGCCTCCGTGGCGGTGCCCCTGGCCAGGAATGGGCTCAAGCGCCAGCAGGAGCTGGAGCTGCGGCGGGACCTCCGGGAGATGAGGTCGGCCATCGACGACTACAAGAAGCAGGCGGAACAGCAGAAGATCAAGGCCCCCCCGGTGGAGGCAAACTTCTACCCGGAGAGCCTCGAGGTCCTGGTGGAGGGCGTCCCCGCCACGGGATCGCTCAAGCGCAAGGTGCACTTCCTGCGCCGCATCCCGGTGGACCCCTTCACCGGCAAGGCCGAATGGGGCCTCCGCAATTCCAACGACGATGCCAACAGCACCAGCTGGGGTGGCGGGCACGTCTACGATGTCTACAGCCTCTCCCACGGCACTGGCATGAATGGGATTCCCTACCGGGACTGGTGACAACCCCGAGGCCGAGAATCGAGTGTTGCCTCGGGCGGCGCACCGCGCTAGGCTTGGAGTTCGGCACAGCCGGATCCCGCGGGACCCGGATGCCTCTTTGAAGCGGATATGGCGGAATTGGTAGACGCGCTAGTTTCAGGTACTAGTGTTCACAAGACGTGGGGGTTCGAGTCCCTCTATCCGCACCATTTGCCAGGAATGGCAAATAGGACGGAATGGCCCGCAGGGCCATTGCCGCCCGAAGGGTGCCGAGCAGGAAGCGAGGCATCATCATGATGATGGGGTGATCCCCATTATCATGTTTGACATGCAGGCTGAGTTCCAGCGAAGCCAAGGATGACGGCCAGCGGTCGTCACCACCATGAAACGCTGGTCTTTGCCTGGGTGATTGACAAGGGCTTCCGGCCCTCTCCGGAATAGACCTCCCAAGCGGCACGGGGCTGCGGGGACTGGTGACGGGCGATCCCCCGAACAGGAGCCATCCATGGCCCTCAATGTGGAACAGAAGAAGATCATCATCGACGACTACAAGCAGCACGAGTCGGACACCGGTTCGCCCGAGGTGCAGGTCGCGATCCTCACCAAGCGCATCAACGACCTCACCGAGCATTTCAAGACCCACACCAAGGACTACCACAGCCGCCGCGGCCTCATGATCATGGTCGGCCAGCGCCGTCGCCTGCTGGACTACCTCAAGCGGAAGAGCAAGGAGCGCTACGCCACCCTGATCGAGCGCCTCGGCCTGCGTCGCTAGTCCGCGCCCTTCGACCTGCAAAACGCCCGCGAAAGCGGGCGTTTTGCTATGTTCAAGGCATGGACCTGAAGCCCCTTCCCCGCCCCGAGCACCCGGACCCCTACACCGTCCTCGATCGGCGCTTCATCTACGAGTCACCCTGGATCCGCCTGCGGGAGGACCGCTTCCGACATCGGAAGGGGGCCGAAGGACGCTACGTGGTGTGCGGATTCCAGCGCACGGCCTGCGGTGTGCTGGCCCTGGATGACCAGGATCGCGTGGTGCTGGTGGGCCAGTGGCGCTACCCGCTGGAGGTCTACTCCTGGGAGATCCCCGAGGGCGGCGGGGACGTCTCGGAGAGCCCCTTCGAGGCCATGCGCCGGGAATTGGCCGAGGAGGCCGCCCTCCGCGCGCAGGTCTGGGAGCCGCTCTGCTTCTTCCATCCCAGCAACTCGTCCACGGAGGAGGAGGCCTTCCTGTTCCTGGCCACGGGTCTCAGTCCGGTCGAGGGGCACCGTCCCGAGGATGACGAAGAGCTGTTGCTCCACCGGGAGCCCTTCCAGGACTGCCTCCGCCGCGTGACGAGGGGAGAGATCACCGACAGCCTGACAGTCATGGCCCTGCTGGGACTGCACGCCAGGCGCAGCGGCGTCCAGGGAGGGCTGCCTGCGGAGCTGGTGGAGCGGTTCTTCCAGCGGCCCGCGGACCACCCCTCCGCCGGGCGGGCGCGCTGGAAGGGACTGGACACCCCATGATCCTCACACTCCACCCCGAGACGCCCCAGGTGCGGCATCTCGAGCGCATCGCCGAACTGCTGCACCGGGACGGGGTCATCGCCTATCCCACCGACACGCTCTTCGGCCTGGGCTGCCTCGCCTCCCGCAAGAAGGCCGTGGATCGCATCCTGCAGATCAAGGGTCGCGATCCCAAGAAGCCCATGTCCATCCTCTGCTCCGACATGGAGATGTTCTGCCGGTACACCCGGCACCTGGACACGCCCACCTTCCGCATCCTGAAGCAGATGCTGCCAGGCCCCTATACGGTGCTGCTGCCCGCCAGCCGGGAGGTGCCCCGCTACCTCCAGAACAAGCAGGTGGTGGGCCTCCGCATCCCCGGCCACCCCTTCTGCGAGGCGCTGGTGGCGCTGCTGGGCGAACCCATCATCACCACCAGCGTCGCCCTGCCGGACCAGTCCGTCCTCAACACCGCCTGGGAGATCGAGGAGGAGCAGGGCCATGCCCTCGACCTGGTCGTGGACTGCGGCCAGCCCCTGGGCGTGCACAGCACCATCGTGGACCTCAGCGGGGATGAGCCCCTCCTGGTCCGGGAGGGCGCGGGCCCATGGCCCCTCTAGGAGTCCGACCGGGCGGCGGCGGGGCGGCGGCCTGCCATCAGTCCACCCGGTAGTGGCAACCGCGGCTCTCGGGGTTCTGCAGGGCGGCGTTGAGGATGAGGCGGGCGCAGAGGATCCCGCTGCGCAGTTCCAGCAGTTCCCGGCTGAGGGAGGCCTGGTGGTAGAACCGTTCGATGCGGTGGGCCAGGTAGTGCAGGTCGGCCTTCGCCCTCTGCAGCCGGGCACCGGTGCGGACAATGCCGGCGTAGTTCCACAGCGTGCTGCGGATGAGCCCCCAATCCTGATCGATGAGCAGCGGATCCGTGGGCTCTGGCCGTTCCGGCTTGCGCCACCGGGCCAGCCCCTTCGAATCCAGCAGGGCCGCGCCCTCCAGGTCACGAACAACGGCCTCGGCGCTCCGGGTGCCCCACAGCAGCCCCTCCAGCAGGCTGGTGGAAGCCAGCCGATTGGCGCCATGCAGGCCCGTGCAGGCCACTTCGCCCGCCGCAAAGAGTCCCGGGAGGCTGGTCTGGCCATCCAGGTCCACCAGCACGCCGCCGCAGAAATAGTGGGCGGCGGGCACCACGGGAATGGGCTGGTGATAGGGATCCAGGCCTTCGGCGCGGCAGGCCGCCATCACCGTCGGGAAGTGCGAATCCAGGTCGAGCTTGGCCGCCACCGGGGCCAGGTCCAGGTAGACGCTGACCTCGCCGCTGGCCGCCATCTCCTGGAAGATGGCCCGACTGACCACGTCCCGGGGGGCCAGTTCCAGGAAGTCCGGGGCGTACTTCGTCATGAAGCGTTCGCCCTTCCGGTTGACCAGCCAGGCGCCCTCACCACGCAGCGCCTCGGTCAGCAGGGTCCTGGGCTTGCCAGGCACGTAGAGGGCTGTGGGATGGAACTGCACGTACTCGCAGTTCACGATGCGGGCGCTGGCCCGGTAGGCCGCCGCCAGGCCATCCCCGGTGGCGCTGGGCGGATTGGTGGTGTGGAGGTAGAGGTAGCCCAGGCCCCCGGTCGCCAGGAGGGTCCGCCGGGCCAGGGCGCCCTCCACCTCGCCGGTGGCCGGATCGAAGAGGAAGGCCCCGTGCACCTGGATGGGGTCGTACACCCGCACCGGATCGAGGCAGTGGTGGGGACTGGTGATGAGGTCCACCAGGCAGAGCCGCTCCCGCAGGCGGATGTTCGGATGTGTGCGAACCGCTGCGCTGAGGGCCGTCTGGATGGCCAGTCCGGTCGCGTCCTTGGCGTGGTAGATGCGCCGGGCGCTGTGGGCGGCCTCGGCCGTGGGGGCGGGGACCCCGGTGCTACCGAGGTCGAAGGGGACACCCAGGCGCTCCCAAAGGAAACTCCGGCAGAGCCTGGGACCTTCCTCGGCCAGCAGCCGGACGGCCTCGGTCCGGCAGAGGCCTCCCCCGGCGCCCTCGATGTCCGAGGCCAGCAGGCCCGGAGAATCCCCCTCCTCCGGCGGCGCCAAACCGATGATGCCGCCCTGGGCCCAGGCTGTGTTCGAGCCTCCCAGCGCGTCCTTGGCCACCAGGTCCACCCTGGCGCCCAGGTCCGCCGCCCTCAGGGCAGCGGAACATCCTGCGATGCCTGCCCCCAGGACCAGCAGATCAGCTGTTGCATTCATGCCAGCTCCCAGGTGGGGCGGTCCAAGGTCCAAAGCGGCGAGAAATCCGCCTCGGCGGTCATGCGCCTCCCATGGTCCAGCCTACGGACCGTCAGGTCCAGCGCTGTCTCCATGGAGACGTCGCCCCAGGGCGTGCGAACGCGACCCCCAATGGCTTTCAGCCTGTGGCTGGCCTCTTCCCAGAGGGTCACCATGCCGCCCAGGTTGTGGTGTTGAAGGTGGTGATAGCCGCCCGCCAACAGGATGAGCCCCTGGAGTTGGTCCTTCAGGTCCCCCCCCGCCGCGGCCCACAGGGGTTCCAGGGCATCGTGGCACTCGTGGTAGAGGCCATGGTTGAAGAGGGACACCCCACAGGCCAGCGGGTAGCGCTGCCCCAGGGGCAGCGGCGTCAGGGCCGCCAGCTGCCAGCCGCAGCGCAGGCTCACCAGGGGCCCCCAGGCACCCCATCCCGCCGCCGGGCGCCAGCCATCGGGTCCGCCTTCGGCCGTGTCGGTCCACCGGGCCAGGTGGGCCTGCCAGGCGGCCGCAGGGTCGTGCTGTCCAAGCGCCGCCAGCATCCGGACCGCATGGTTCAGCAGCTCCCTCCCGGGGATACCTTCGGGGCGCGCCTGCCGCAGCCCCGGGGCCCCCAGGATGGTGGGCCAGACCAGCACCTGCCGGGATTCCGGATCACGGAGGGCCGCCTCCATCCGGTCCTGGAAGAAGCGGTGGATCTCCAGGGGCAGCCGGGGCTGCCGCTGCCAGAAGGGGGTGCGGTTGCAGTCATCGCTCATGGATCCACCACCAGCCGGAGGCTCAGGCCCCCGATTTCGTTCTCCACCGCGCCCGCCCAGTGACAGCCGGGGATGCGGCCCCTCAGCACCCGGCGGGGGTCCCCCTGCTGGTGGACCAGGAGCCACCGGGCCACAAGGCCCCGGTACTTCTTCGAGAAGTGGCTCAGGGCCTTTCCGGAAGCCGTGCAGATCTCCACCGAATGCCGCGGCCTGGCCCAGCCCCTGAGCAGGCCGGACAGTTCGCCGGGAAGCAACTCCCAGACGGGGCCCTCCGGCATCGAGGCCAGCAGCCCGGGCAGCGCCTCCCGCCAGTGGTCCTTCAGCCCGGGGATGGCCGCAAGCTTCAGCTTGTAGGGGGGGATGGGCTCGTCGCCCCGCACGAGGCCCCGGAGGTGGGAGAAGATGAACACCCCCGTCCAGACTTCCGCCGGAAGCGAAGGTGCGTCCAGGGCCTGGAAGGCCACGCCGGTGTACCGTGACAGCGCCGGGAGGAGGGGCACGGATCCCCCGAGCGCCAGCGCCTCGGTCCGGGCCCGGTCGAGGGCCAGACCCTTGACACCAAAGGCCCCCTGCAAGGCCTCGCGCGTGCCGGTCTTCGTGAGGGCCACGAGCCGCTCCCTCACCCAGCGCTGGGCCGGCGATTCCGGCAGGCGCCCTTTCACGCCACCGGAGCACTTGTCTTCGGAGGGGGCCAGGAGAATGAGGGGCGCCGACGTCACTGTGATTCCACCCAGCTTTCCAGGCTGGTCAGGCGGATTCCTGCCCAGAGCTCTCGCAGGCGGCCCCCATAGCCCCGCAGTCCTGCACTGTGCGCGAGGCGGTGCCCCAGGGAGGCACCCGGAAGCTCCGGCTGGCCAGGGTCCAGTTCCCAGGGATGCAGCACCAAGGGGTTTCCCGTGTCGTCCTGGGCCAGGGCCTCCAGGGAGCGGCGCACCAGGCCGAAGGGCAGCACCCGTGGCCCCCAGCCCCAGAGGGGCGAGCGCAGCGGACCCGACCACAGCACCGGCGGGGGGAGTTCCCACAGCCCTTCGGCCAGGCGGTGGGGCCACCGGGGCCAGGAGGGATCACCCAGGAGGGCCAGGGGCACGCGGCTGGAGTCGTAGCGGAAGCCCAATTCCGGCAGGTCCCGCCACCAGTCCGAGGCAGGGCCGCGCAGGCTCCATTCCGGAGCGCGGTACCCCACCACGGGCCGCCCCGACAGATCCTCCAGCAGGGCCTTGCCATCCACCAGCCCGGATCGCCAGCTGTTGCGGTCCAGTTGGAAGGCGCGCCGGTGGGTCAGGCCGTGCAGCCCAATGGTGTGGCCCTCTGAAACAATGCGTTGCAGGAGGCCCGGATGCCGTCGCGCCTGGTCCCCCAGGCAGAACCAGGTCGCGGTGGCGCCCAGGTCCGCGCAGAGTTCAAGGGCCCGCTCCGTGGCCAGGGGCAGCCGGCACTCGAAGCGGTCCAGGGCCTCAGGCTGGTCGTAGGGCGGGCAGCAGAGCTGGAACCAGTCCTCCCAGTCGAGGGAAAGTGGGAGACGAGGGATCTTCAGGTGAAATTCCGCTCGGAAAGGCTGATGAACTCGAGGGAGAAATCATCGAGTTCCGTCTGGAACTGCTTCAACTGGCCCTGGAAGAAATTGTAGGCCATGAGTGCCGGGATGGCCGCCACCAGGCCGATGGCCGTGGCCACGAGGGCCTCGGAGATCCCCGGGGCCACGGTGGCGAGGTTCGCGTTGCCCGTGGCGCCGATGCCCCTGAAGGCGTCGATGATGCCCCAGACGGTGCCGAAGAGCCCGATGAAGGGGCTCACCGCCGCCACGGTGGCCAGGCCTCCCAGGGAGCGCTCGAGGCGACCCATCTCCACCACGCTGGCCCGCTGGAGGCTCCGCTCCACCGCTTCCATGCTGCGCAGTTGGGGGCGTCCATCCTGACCGCCCCCGCGCAGCTGGTAGGTCACTTCGCCGTAGCCGGCCACGAACAGGCCCACGAGGGGGCTCACGGCGAATTTCTCCTGGTGCTGCTTCAGTTCCCGCCAGTCCGTGGCGCGCTTGAAGGCCGCCCGGAACTGCTCAGACACGCTGCGGCTCCGGCGGTAGAGCAGGGACTTGCGGATGATCACCACCCAGCTGAGCAGGGAGAAGGTGAAGAGGATCACCAGCACCGACTTGGAGACCGGCCCCGCGTGGAGCATGACCTCCAGGAGGTTGACCTCGTTGCCCGTGGGTGCCGCCAGGATCGCCATGCCATCTCCTTCCCCTGAATGATAGCAAGCTACACTGGTTCCTTTGTGTGAGGACGCCATGCAGGTGCTGGTCATCGGGTCGGGATACGTGGGGCTTGTAGCTGCAGCCTGTTTCGCGGAGGCGGGCCACCAGGTGCTCGGGGTGGACATCGACGCGGCCAAGGTGGCGGTCCTCTCCCGCGGCGAGTCCCCCATCTTCGAGCCGGGCCTGGATGATCTCCTCGCGAAGCACCTGGCCTCCGGGACCCTGCGCTTCACCACGGACCTCAAGGCCGGCATCGCCAAGGCTGACGCCGCCTTCATCTGTGTCGGCACCCCCCAGAGCGAGGATGGCAGCGCCGACATGCAGTACGTCCTGGCGGTGGCGGGCCAGGTCGGCGAGGCCATGGCGCTGCGACCACTGGAGGCCAAGCCCCTCATCGTGGTGGACAAGAGCACGGTCCCGGTCGGGACCGCAGCCAGGGTCCATGCCCAGATCATGACCCGTACGGACCGTCCCTTCGAGGTGGTGAGCAACCCCGAGTTCCTGCGGGAGGGTTCGGCCATCGGTGACTTCCTGGAACCGGACCGCGTGGTGGTGGGCTGCAGGACCGATCATGCCGAAGCCGTGATGAAGGCCCTCTACCAGCCCTTCCTCGACCGCAGCGGCGGCAAGTGGTTCCGCATGGATCCCCCCAGCGCCGAGCTCACGAAGTATGCGGCCAATGCCATGCTGGCCCTGCGCATCGCCTTCATCAACGAGATCGCCAACCTGGCCGAGGATGTGGGAGCCGATATCGACCATGTGAAGACCGCGATCGGCGCGGACCACCGCATCGGCCCCGCCTTCCTCAACCCCGGGCCGGGTTTCGGCGGATCCTGCTTCCCCAAGGACCTCCAGGCTCTGCTCAAGGCGGGCCGGGAGAATGGCCACCCGCTCATGTCCCTGGCTACGACCGTGGAAGCCAACCGGATCCAGAAGCAGGTCCTCCTGCGCAAGGTGAAGACCCATTTCGGCGTGAAGCCCGGCGTGCCCGCCCCGCTGAAGGGCCGGCGCTTCGCCCTCTGGGGCCTGGCCTTCAAGGCCAACACGGACGACATCCGCGAAAGCATGTCGCTGGAACTGATCGAGGGCCTCGTGACCCTGGGCGCCGAGGTGGTGGTCCACGACTTTGCGGCGATGGAGGCCGTGAAGGCGAAGATCGGAGGCAGAGTCCTCTACGCGGAGACCCCCCTGGCCGCCTGCGAAGGGGCCGACGCCCTGCTCATCGCCACCGAATGGGCCCAGTACCGCGAGGCCGACCTGGACGCCGTGGCCAAGGCCCTCAAGGCGCGCTGCATCTTTGACGGCCGCAACCTGTTCCGCCCCGAGGCCATGGAAGCCCGGGGCTGGACCTACCTCTCCATCGGCCGCCGGGCCGTAGCACCCGCGCCATGACCCGCATCCGGCTGGAGGACATCGCCCACGCCCGCAGCGGCGACAAGGGGGACGGCTCGAACGTGGGCGTCATCGCCTATTCGGAGGCGGGATTCCGGCTGCTGCAGCAGGAACTCACCACGGAGCGGGTGAAACGTCATTTCTCAGAGATCTGCAAGGGGGGCATCGATCGCTACGAGGTCCCTAATCTCAAGGCTATCAACTTCATCCTGCACGACTCGCTGGGCGGAGGCGGCAGCGAAAGCGTGAAAACCGATGCCCAGGGAAAGACCCATGGCCAGGCTCTGCTTAGAATGGAGCTGGACCTGCCGGGCGATGTGTCCCTGGCCGACCTGAATCCCGAACGTAGAACCGCCCCCTGACGGAGTACCCCATGAACCTTGGACCCGGCCATCTGCTCTTGATCGGCATCGCCCTGCTGATCTTCTTCGGTCCTTCCCGCCTGCCTGAACTGGGCAAGAGCCTGGGCAAGGGCATCCAGGAGTTCAAGAAGGCCAGTCGCGAACTCACGGAGTCCGCCAGCGAGGAAGCCCCCGCCGACAAGGAAAAGAAATAGTTCCTCCGATCCCACGGCCCGGTCTCCCCCCGGAGGCCGGGCTCTTTTGACCGCTTCGCCCGCAGAGGACCATGGCGCTTCCAAGCACGCCACCCGACAGGATGAGTTTCTGGGAGCATCTGCAGGAGCTGCGGGTGCGGATCGTCCGGTCCCTCCTCATCGTGCTGGGCGTCTTCACCTTCACCTACGGCTTCCCTTTCGGCTACCACGGCATCCCGTCCTTCCGGTTCAAGCTCTGGGTCTGGTCCCAGCAGCCCTTCCTGAAGGCCATGGCCCAGCAGACCGGCAAGGCCATCTCCGAGCTCCATCCCTTCGCCTTCACGGACCTGACCGAGCCCTTTTTCAGCATGATGCGGCTGTCCCTCTGGGCCGCCGGCTTCCTCGCCGCCCCCTTCCTCTTCTACCAGCTCTGGGCGTTCATCCGCCCCGGCCTGATGCCCCGGGAACGCCGCCTGGTGATCCCCTTCGTCTTCATCACCTCCGCCTGCTTCGTCGGCGGTGCCGCCTTCGCCTACTACCAGGCCGTCGGCTTCCTCGGCGACATCCTCTTCCAGGAGGCCGCCGCCGCGGGCCTGCGGGCCAACCTTCACGCCTCGCAGTACCTCGACCTCTTCATCTGGACCATGGTCATCACTGGCATCATGTTCGAGCTGCCGGTGCTGTTCTACTTCCTGGCGCGCTTCCGCCTCGTGACGGCTCGGTGGATGCTGAAGTACTGGCGCCACGCCACCCTCATCATCGTCATTTTCAGCGCCTTCTTCACGCCGGGCGACGTCATCGTCACCGCCATCTTCTTCAGCGTCCTGCTGCTGGGGCTCTACTTCATCTCCATCCTCGTGGCCTGGATCGCCGAGCCCCGTCAGCCGCGGTAGGAACCCAGGTCCTCCAGGCAGAGCTGCACGGCCCGATTGGGCTCTGGGGCCTTGCACAGGTGTTGTCGAGCCACGGGATCGCCCATCAGCGGCAAGAGGGCCTCCCTGAGGCAGCGGACCAGGTCTGACGCCTGCCGGATGACGGCCGCCCTCCCCTCGCCTCCCATGGCCACGGCATTCCGCTCCTGATGCCCGTGGGCGCTGGTTGGCAGCGGCACCAGGATGGCCCCGCGCCCAGCGGCCTTCAGCTCGGCGCAGGTGCTCGCCCCGGCCCGGCTCACGATGAGACTGGCCGATTCCATGGCCTCATCCATGCGGGCGATGAAGGGCACCATCGCGTGGCGCGGGTGCCGGGGCCGGTCCTTCAGCCGCTCCAGTTCGGCTGGGCCGGTCTGGTGGAGGATCTGCCATTCCGGCATTTGGTCCAGCAGGGCCGGGGCGACCTCCAGCATGGCTTCATTGATGGCGCGGGCCCCCCCGCTGCCACCCAGGACCAGCAGCCGGAGGGGGGGAAGCAGGTCCTCGGCAGGCTGGAAGTCCCGGAGGAAGGCGAGGCGCACGGGGGTTCCCAGCACCCTGCAGTCGGCCCTGGGCAGGAAGGTTCGCACAGCCTCCATGCCGCACCAGACGCGCCGCGCCTTCGGCGCCACAAGCTTCACCAGGGCTCCCGGGGCCGCATTGCTCTCATGGAGGAAGTAGGGGATTCCCAGATTCCAGGCCGCCAGCAGGGCGGGGGCGGCGCCGTAGCCGCCGGTGCCGATGACGGCCCAGGGCCGGTCCCGCCGCCAGAGGGTCTTCAGCAGGGAGACGGCGCGCCAGAGCTTCCATCCGGAGCGCGTCAGGCGGATTGGCGAGCTGCCGACGAAGCCCTCGACGTCCAAGAGCAGATGCGGCCAGGGGCCCCCCGGGAGTTCCCGGGCCTCGATGCCGCGGCGGGCCCCGACGAAACAGATCTTCCGGTCCGGCCACATCGCATGGGCCCCTTCGGCGAGGGCGATGGCCGGAAAGAAGTGCCCCCCCGTGCCACCCCCGGTGAGGATGAGCGCATCTCGGAACTGCAGCGGGACCTCTTGCATAATCCGTCCACCATACCCGGAAGGATCGGAAATCCTACCCTGCGACAGGTCGGCAACCTACCCAGAGACAGGGGTGATCGCAGACACAACACCCTAGATAACGCGCTGGGGCAAGCGGTTTCGTCAGGCTAAACTCTACCTTTGGGTTGGCCATCCGCCGGCCTGTCTGAGACGCATCAGGGAGCGCCCATGAAGATTCTCGTCACCCTCAAGCAGGTCCCCGACACCGAGACCAAGATCAAGGTGGCCGCCGATGGACGGTCCCTGGATCCCGCCGACGTGAAATGGATCACCAGTCCCTACGACGAGTTCGCCCTGGAAGAGGCCATTCGCATCAAGGAACGCCAAGGGGCCGAAGTGATCGCCCTTTCCGTGGGTGGTGATGCCGTGAAGGAAGTACTGAAGAATGCCCTGGCGCTGGGCGCGGATTCGGCCGTTCTGCTCAGGGGCGAGGGACAGGGCGATGCCTTCGCCGTGGCCCAGATGATCGCCGCCTTTGCGAAGGACAAGGGCTTTGACCTGATCCTCTGCGGCAACATGGGCATCGGGGGCGACAACGCCGCCATGGGGCCCATGCTTGCGGAACTGCTGGGCATCGCCCAGGCCAATGTCATCGTGAAACTCGAACTCGGCGAGGGCACCTTCCGGGCCGAGCGCGAGATCGAAGGCGGATCCGAGATTGTGGTGGGTGCCTTGCCCGCGGTGATCAGTGCCCAGAAGGGTCTGAATGAGCCCCGCTATGCCAGCCTGAAGGGGATCATGGCCGCCAAGAAGAAGACCATCGAGGAGATCGAGGCTGCGCCTGTCAATTCCGGTGCACGCATCAGCGCCCTGGCCCTGCCCCCGCAGCGCCCGGCGGGCCGCAAGCTGGAAGGGGACCCTGCCACCCAGGCCAGCGGACTGCTCCAGGCCCTGAAGGACGAAGCCAAGGTCTTCTAGCGCCTCACCTCAGATTTACGCATTGAAAGGACGACCCATGATTCTCGCGTTTTGTGAATTGAAGGATGGCCAGCTTCGCAAGCCCAGCGCCGAGGCTCTCAGCGAAGGCCGCCGTCTGGCTGACGCCTCGGGTCAGCCGCTCGGCGCCCTATTCGTGGGGGTGAACTGCGCCGGGGCCAGTGAAGCCGCCAGGTACGGCGCCGACCTGATCCTCACGGCCGAGGCACCCACCCTGGCCTCCTATTCCAGCGACGCCTATGCATCCGTCATCGCTGAGGCCGTCAAGGCCAAGGGCGCCACCGTCCTGCTGGCCGCGGCCACCGCCGTCGGGAAGGATGTCATCCCCCGCACCGCGGCCCGCCTGGGCGCCGGCTATGCCTCCGATGTGACCGGGCTTGCCATGGTGGAGGGCAAACTGCAGGCCGTGCGTCCCGTCTACGCCGGCAAAGCCTTCGCCACCACGACCTTCGCCACCCCCATCCAGGTCGCCACCACCCGCCCCAACGTGTTCGCCGCCGCCGAGAAAGCCGGTGCGGGCAAGGTCGAGGCTCTGCCCGTGCCCGCCGGCGACTTCAAGTCCATGGTCAAGGAGATCCTCGCCAAGGCCAGCGGCAAGGTGGATCTGAGCGAGGCCAACATCATCGTGAGCGGCGGCCGCGGCATGAAGGACGGTTCCAACTTCAAGCTCCTCGAAGAACTGGCCGACGCCCTCGGCGGCGTCGTAGGCGCCTCCCGGGCGGCCGTGGACGCAGGCTGGGGCCTGCCCCACAGCATGCAGGTGGGCCAGACCGGCAAGGTCGTGAGCCCCACCCTCTACATCGCCTGCGGCATCAGCGGCGCCATCCAGCACATTGCCGGCATGAGCGGCTCGAAATTCATCGTCGCCATCAACAAGGATCCCGAGGCCCCCATCTTCAAGCTGGCGAGCTACGGGATCGTGGGTGACCTCTTCGAGGTGGTCCCCGAACTCACCAAGGCGGCCAAGGCACTCGGCATCGGCTCCAACTAATCATCCGAAACGTCAGACGCCAAACTGCCTCATGTGGTGGTCCAGGTGCTTGTACATGAGGCGCCCCCACTCCGCTCCGCTCAACGGACCGAAGAAGGGGTGGGTCTGCTTTCCCACGAGTTCGGGACCACGCTGGACGAAGCGGTCGATCAGAGTGGCCAGGCGGGTCCGCTCCGCCACGAAGTCCTGCAGGTCCGACACCACGAAGGTCGGGTCCGTGGGCGCGTTCCTGCGGAAGGGTTTCTCGCCCAGGACTGCCCGGCGGATGAAGGGGGTGATGAGCCTCCCGATGAGGACCTGCGTCATGGGACGGTCTCCCGTGGCCGCCTCCAGCCCGAGGGCACAGTGGAGCAGCATCTGGGCGGGATCCATCTTGCCCCACCGGCGGGTGGCGTTCGGTTCAAGGTTCGCCAGGCGCCGGGACAGGGCCTCCCGGTCGACGGGGTTGAACAGGGAGTTCATGGTGATTCTCCTAGACCGAAAAGCCGTCTGCCGCTCCGGTGCCCGGACCGCCAGCGGCCGGGCCCTGCCCTGGAGGAAGAAAAAGCTACACAAGCTCGAATCCCTCGTCCCGCAGGAAGTCCCGGGCATCCTCGGGATCGCCAAAACGGGCGATGACCATGTCGCCCTCGTTCACGTCGCCATCCAGGGCGTCCAGGCCATTGCGTTCCCGGATGATGCAGGCTCCGCCGATTTCATCCAGCCCGAACTGCACCAGTTCCCGGAGGGATCCGTGCTCATCCCGCCAAAGCTCCACCAGCAGGTCTGTTCCCATCTTTGCCTCCCTCGGCCATTTACCGCAGAGAAAAGCTAAGTCTTTTCGAAGAAGAGGACCACCATCCCGAAGCCCACCCGGTCGCCATGCTTCAACTCCCTGGGTTCGCCGGGCTGGATGCGCTCGCCTCGGACGAAGGTGCCATTCGCCACGCCGGGTTCCTCGAGCAGAAAATAGCGGCCGTGCTCGCAGAGGATGCGGGCATGGCGCCGGGAAACGCTGAGGTTGTGGTCCTCGTCGGTGAGGTCCATGTCGGGGTGGACCCCCGTGGTGGGGTCAAATCGCCCGATGAGGGATCCGTGAGACAGGATCGGGTGGGATTTGCCGCTGAGGACCGACACGAGGTTGGCCACCGGGACGGAGGGCGCCTTGGAAGCACGGTTGGCGTCCATGCTCTCCACCCGCTCCGAAAGTTCCCGATGCCGCTGGGCCAGCCGCTGCATCATCTTCACGGACACTTCCGGATTCTGGCGGATCATCCGCAGGAAGGTGCCCCGCGTGATGGCAATGAGATCGGTATCCTCGATGGCCATGGCTGTCTGCTGGCGCGGGAGGGATTCCAGCAGACTGCCCTCGCCGAAGAAATCCCCCTTGGAGAGTTCCTCGGCCCAGTCCCCCAGGGGTTCTTCCGAGACGTACATGCGGACCTTGCCCGACAGGATGATGTACATCTGCTGGGCCATCTCCCCCTTGCGGAAAACAATCTCCCCCTCGCGAAAACGCAGCTTGCTTTGATCGATGAAGCTGGGTTCGGCCATGGGGGTCCCGGGGAGGCTCCTAGATTAACCCAGGCCAGGACCCGGTAGGAACTTCACAGACCAGAACATGTTAGGAAGCATCGAGCCATCAGCTCCTCCAGGATTCGCGCTTCCGTGGGCGAGAACCCGTCCCGATGGGGACAATCCAGATCCAGCACGGCCCTCAGGCGCCCCTGGACCGTGACCGGGATCACCAGCTCGCTGCGGGTGGCGTCATCGCAGGCGATATGGCCGGGGAAGGCGTGGACATCCGGAACTTGCTGGGTGAGTCCAGTCCGAGCGCAGGCCCCGCAGACCCCTTTCTCGAAGGGGATGCGAAGGCAGCCCAGGCCCCCCTGATAGGGACCCACCGCCAGCATCCGGTCCCCCACGCGCCGGTAGAACCCGCACCAGTTGGCCTGGGGGAGGGTCTCCCACAGCAGGCAGGCCAGCGTGGCCTGGAGGGCCACCTCGTCGGTTTCCCCTGCCAGCACGGCCTCGACCTGGGGCAGGGCCGCCTGCAACCGGGCCACCCGCTCGGGTTCCGGGAGCAGGGTGCCCCTCGCCACCTTGGCCAGCAGGATGCCCTCGCCCATCACCAACCTCCGTTACGCTTGATGCATGTCCATTCTGCGCTATCTGGCGGCCCCGCTGTCCCCCCTCTATGCTGCCGTGGTGCGCGCGCGCAATCGAAGCTTTGATGCCCACCCCGAGCGGGCTGCGCAGGTGGATGTCCCGGTGGTGTCCATCGGGAACATCAGTACCGGCGGAACGGGCAAGACCCCCCTGACACTGTTCCTGGCGGAAGGCCTGGAGGCTGCTGGCTGGCGGAATGCCGTGCTGTCCCGGGGCTACGGGGGTCGGCGGGAGGTGGACCCCATGAGTGTGGAGGCGGACTCGGATCCCAGGCAGACCGGGGATGAACCCCTGCTCCTGGCTCGGCGCCTGGGGCGGCACCGTGTGGTGGTGGGGCGGAAACGCCACGCGGCGGCGCTGCGGGCCCTGTCCCAGCGGCCGGAGCTCCGGTGCCTCCTGCTGGACGACGGCTTCCAGCACCGGGGCCTCCGCCGCGACCTGGACCTCGTGGTGCTCGATGGGGTGCGGCGCTGGGGCAACGGACGGATGCTGCCCCTGGGCGACCTGCGGGAGCCCCTGGAGAGCCTGGCCCGCGCCCACGCCCTGGTGGTGACGCGCGCAGCCCGGGTGCCGCTCCGCGCCGAGATCGAGGAATGGTGGGCCCTCCACGGCTCCGGCGGCCCCATCTTCTGGGTGGACTTCGAGTTGGGAGGCCTGCGCCGGTTGGGCGCCAACGAATGGGCCTCCCTGCCCCGTCCCGGAGCGGGGCCCGCCTTCGCCTGGTGCGGCCTCGGCAATCCCAAGGCCTTCTACGCGGATCTGCTCCTGGCGGGTCAGCCCTGGGCTGGAACCCACAGCTTCCCCGACCACCGCGGACCCTCGCCTGCCCAGCTTCGGCGACTGCAGTCCCTGGCCAGGGAGGCAGGGGCCGAATGGATGGTCTGCACCGAGAAGGACGCGGTGAAACTGGGCCCTGGACATGCCAGCCTCCTGGAACTGCCGCTCTTCGTGGCGGAGCAGCGGGTGCGCGGCGGTGAACCCCTCCTTGCCTGGGTGAAGGCCCAGCTGGGCTGAGCATCTGGCCAAACCCGGGGGCTGTGCCTTCCCCCTGTTGGCAGGGGAGGTTATGCTTGCGACCACCAAGCCACTCCAATAGAGCGACTCGATAGGAGACAGCTATGTTCAGACCCACCCTCTACGGCTCCCTGCTGCTGGCGGCCCTCGGGCTCCAGGCCGGAGATACCGTCAAGATCGCCCTCACGGGCCCCTACAGCGGCGGATCCGCACCCATGGGCACCTCCGCCCGGGACGGCGCCAAGCTGGCCATCGCCGAGATCAACGCCGCGGGCGGCATCCAGGTGGGCGGCAGGAAGCTGAAGATCGAGGTCATCGAGCGGGACGACGAGGCCAAGAATGAGCGCGGTGCCCTCATCGCCCAGGAACTGGCCGCCATGGGCGACCTGTCGGGCGTCATCGGCACCGTGAACACCGGCGTCTGCATCGCGGGCGACAAGCACCTGCAGGAGAAGGGCATCACCAAGATCATCTGCCCCGCCGCGGGGTCTGCCTCCATGACCCAGTGGAGCAAGGCGGGCGTGAAGGACAACTCGATCTTCCGCTTCGCCGCCTACGACGGCATCCAGGCGGCCATGGTGGTCGAGGAGGCCATCAACCGACATTTCACCAAGGTGGCAGTGGTCTTCGACTCCACCAACTACGGTGTGTCCGGCCGCGACGACATCCTGGACCAGATCAAGAAGCAGGGCAACAAGCTGACCGTGGTGGCCCAGGAGAAATTCAACATCGGCGACAAGGACATGACCGCCCAGCTGTTGCGGGCCAAGTCCGCGGGCGCGCAGGCCATCCTCATCTGGGCCATTGGTCCCGAGTTGGCGGCCGTGTCGAACGGCGAGGCCAAGATCGGCATGAAGGCGCCCATGATCGGCGGATGGACCCTGTCCATGTCCAACTACATCGACAACGCCGGCAAGAACGGCAACGGAACCCTCATGCCCCAGACCTTCATCGAGGAGCCCATCACCCCCAAGGCAAAGGCCTTCATCGAGGGGTACCACCAGACCTTCAAGGTGGGCCGCATCCCCTCCGCCGTGGCCGCCGCCCAGGGCTACGACGCCGTCTACATCTTCGCCGCCGCCGTGAAGCAGGCGGGCAGTACCGACACCCACAAGATCAAGGAGGCCCTGGAGGACCTGAAGGAGCCCGTGAAGGGCGTCATCGCCACCTGGAACCACCCCTACACCAAGTGGGATCCGGCGGACGTGACCACCCACGAGGCCTTCCGCCGCGAGCAGGTGGTCATGGGTATGGTGAAGGATGGGCGCGTGGTCTTCGGGAACGACGCCGACAAGGCCCGCCTGATCAAGGAGGCCGCCGGCACCACGCCCGCGAAGGCCAAGGCCAAGAAGAAGTAGGTCCAGCGCCCGTCATCCCGGGGGGCTTCGGCCCCCCACTTTTTCTGACCTCTTCCGCGACAGGCCGGGCATGAATGCATCGATCATAGGCCAGATGGCCGTCAGTGGCGCCCTGATGGGGCTGGTCTACGCCCTCATCGCCTACGGCTTCCAGCTCACCTACGCCACCAGCAAGAGCATCAACTTCGGCCAGGGCGAGCTGGTGATGATCTCCGCCTTCTTCAGCCTCACCCTCACCAACCTGGGCCTTCCCTACTGGGCGATGGTCCCCGGCGGCCTGCTCTTCGGCGCCATCATGGGCCTGGTGGTCGAGCGGGCGGGCGTCAGGCTCGCGCTCGAGCAGAAGAGCGAGGGCTGGATCCTGCTCTCGATCATCATCGGCCTCTTCTTCTTCTCGGCCGCCGAGAACATCTGGGGGCGCGACGACCGCCCCTTCCCCACGCCGATCTCGGCGGATCCCATCCACGTGCTGGGCGTGGATGTCACCAGGCTGGAGTTGTCCGTGGCGGTGGGCGTCCTGGGCATTATGGGCCTCATCGAACTCTTCAAGCGCAGCACCCTGTTGGGCAAGGCCTTCGAGGCCGTGTCGGCGGACCGCGACGCGGCGGAGCTCATGGGCATCTCCGCCACCCGCACCGTCATGCTCTCCTACGGTCTGTCCGGCGCGGTGGCGGCCCTGGCGGGCATCCTGGTCTCCCCCATCACCACCGTCGGCCCCACCATGGCCACGGCGCTGATCCTCAAGGCCTTTTCCGTGGCCGTGGTGGCGGGCCTGGACTCGGGTTTCGGCGTGGTGCTCATCGGCATGTTCCTGGGCGCGCTGGAAAGCCTGTCGAGCTTCTACCTGGGCAGCGGCTGGCGCGAAGCGCCGGGCCTCGTCCTGCTGATCCTCGCCCTGGCCGTGCGGCCCATGGGCGTGTTCGGCAAAGCCGTGATTAGGAAAGTCTGAGATGAAGCGCATCCTCCTCCTCCGCGGCGCCGAGCTCATCGTCTTCGCCTGCCTCGCCACCATCCCCCTGCTGGTCGTGAACCCCTACGCCCTGGGCCTGCTCACCCTCCTGGCCATCTACGGCATCCTGCTCATCGGGCTGGACGTCACCGTGGGCTACCTGGGCCAGGTGAACCTGGGCCACGTCGCCTTCCTGGGGCTGGGCGCCTATGCCGCAGGCCTCGCCGTCACCCGGTTCGGCCTGGGCATGGGCCCGGCCCTGGTGGCGGCCATGGGGGTGGGCCTGGTCCTGGGCAGCCTCCTGGCCCTGCCCGCCCTCCGCCTGGAGGGACCCCAGTTCGCCCTGGCCACCCTCAGCTTCGCCGCCCTCAGCACCACGGCCCTCAACGAACTGGAGGGCATCACCGGCGGGGCCCAGGGCCTGAGCCTCTCCCGCCCGCAGATCCTGGGCCATGTACTGACGCCTTCCCTCTTCTACTGGCTCTGCATGGCCCTGCTGGCCGTGGTGTGGATGCTCATGCGCAATCTCCTGGCCTCACAGTGGGGCCGGGCCTTCGAGGCCCTGCGCGACAGCCCCATCGCCACGGATGCCATGGGCGTGGGCACCTACCGGCACAAGGTCGCGGCCTTCGCGCTGGGGTCGAGCCTGGGTGGCCTGGCGGGCGGGCTCTACGCCTTCAACTTCGAGTACCTCCAGCCCCAGAGCTTCACCTACGACCTGATGATCATCCTGCTGCTGGGCGTGGTCCTGGGCGGGCGGAAGAGCCTGTGGGGGGCCTTCGTGGGGGCCTCGGTCATCGTCCTGCTGCCCAACCTGCTCTCGAACCGCCACCTGTTCCAGATCTTCTCCGGCCTCGGCTTCGCCCTGGCCCTGGGGGCGGGTCTGCGCGGTCTCGTGAAGAAGACCACCCGCCCCTTCCAGGCCCTGGCACCCGTGGTGGCCATGGGCATCCTGGTGGTCGGCGGACTGCTGGTGGAGAACACCGAAAACTGGCGCAAGGCCATCTTCGCCCTGATGCTCTTCTCCGTGGTGGTGGGCCTGCCCGAAGGCCTGATGGGCTTCCTCTCCATCTTCCTGGCCAAACTCTTCCGGGTGCCCCACGCCCCCCTGCCCGTGCCCACGGACATCGAGACCCTCCTGCCACCCCATGCCGCCGATGGCTCGCCCTTGCTCGTCCTTGAGGACCTCAAGCGCCACTTCGGCGGGGTAAGGGCCGTGGACGGCCTCTCCTTGACCATCCGCTCGGGGACCATCCATGGCCTCATCGGCCCCAACGGCTCGGGCAAGAGCACGGTGGTGAACGTCATCTCGGGGCTCTACACGCCCAGTTCCGGCCGCATCCTCCTCCGGGGCGCAGTGCTGCCCTCCGGCAGCCTCTACCGGGTGTCGAAGGCCGGCGTGGCGCGGACCTTCCAGAACCTCCAGCTCTTCGGGGAACTCACGGCTCTGGAGAACGTCATGGTGGCCCTGAGGGGCGTCTACCGCAGTCCCCTGCCCCTGGTGCTGCTGGGATTGGCCCGTCCCGAGGAACGCCGGGCCCAGGCCGACGCCCTCTGCCTGCTGGACCGGATCGGCCTGAAGGATCAGGCGCTCACCAAGGCCAAGGACCTCACCTACGGTGCCCAGCGCTTCCTGGAGGTCGCCCGCGCCCTGGCCCGGAAGCCCGACCTGCTCATCCTCGACGAGCCCGCCGCGGGCCTGGCCCACCCGGACGTGGTCCAGCTGATCGAGATCATCCGGCGGGTCCACCGGCGCGGCATCAGCATCCTCCTCATCGAGCACCACATGGACGTCGTCAGCGAGCTGTGCGATGTGGTGACGGTGCTGGACGGCGGCAAGGTCATCGCCGAAGGCACGCCCGACGAGGTCAAGCGCGACCCGAAGGTGGTGGAGGCCTACCTGGGCCAGCCTGCCGGCCCTTCGGAACCCTCCCTTGGCGGCGCTGAGCCGCTGCCTGCTTGAAGGAGACATCCATGTTGCAAGTGGAGGATCTCCATGCGGGCTACGGCGCCAGCGAAGTGCTGACGGGCACCACCCTCTCCGTGAAGAAAGGCACCCTCGTGGCGCTCATCGGCGCCAACGGGGCCGGCAAGACCACGACCATGCGGGCCATCTCCGGCAGCCTCAAACCCGGCCGTGGCCGGGTCGTGCTCGATGGCCAGGAGGTCCAGGGCCTGGACGCCTCGCGCATCGCGCGGCTTGGACTGGCCCACGCGCCGGAGGGCCGCAAGGTCTTCGGGCCCCTCTCCGTGGAGGACAACCTCCTGCTCGGCGCCTATTCACGGCTGCCCCGGTTCTTCGGTTTCCGGACCAAGGCCCAGGCGGACCTGAACCGCGTCTACGACCTGTTCCCCCGTCTCAGGGACCGGGCCAGACAGGCCTCCGGGACCCTTTCCGGCGGCGAGCAGCAGATGCTGGCCATCGGCCGCGCCCTCATGGCCCGACCCAAGGTGATGCTGCTGGACGAACCCTCCATGGGACTCGCCCCAGTCATCGTGCAGGAGGTCTTTCGCACCATCCGACGCCTCAAAGAGGAGGGCATCACCCTCCTCCTGGTGGAGCAGTTCGCCAAGAGCGCCCTGGAAGTCGCCGACTACGCCTATGTCATGGAGCACGGCCGCATCGCCGTAGAGGGCACCCCCGACGAGCTCAGCCGCAACGAGCGGGTCATCGCGGCCTACCTGGGCTGAGCCCTCCCGGGCCGGCTTCGGACGCCCCGGCTCGAAATTCGCGCCAGAACGCATGTCGAAACGGTCCGGTGCCGATCCCTAGGGCAACTTCAGGGGGGTCCCCAATGTTCCAGAGGATGGTGGCAATCGGCCTGGTTTCCTGCGTTCCACTCCTGGCAGAGGACCTGGTGCGCTCGTTCCAGGTCGACGTGCACAGCGTGGCTCCGACCTTCGAGGGCCATTTCCAGGGGGTCCAGAACGGAAATCCCCTGGTCGTGGACCTCCAGAACGACTTCGGCATCCAGAAGAGCTCCACCAAGGTGGGCTTCGGCATGGAGTACCAGGGGCCGCGCTTCGCCCTCGAGGTTTCGGCCGAGGAGCAGGACTACCAGGGCCACAACTACATCCAGCGGGACGTGCAGCTCAATGGCGCCACCTTCCACGCCGGGGCCATCGTGGACTCGACCGTCAAGCTCAAGGACTACACCTTCAACTGGACCATCCGCGCGCTGAAGTGGCCCCAGTTCTGGATCGGCATCGATCTCGGTGCACGGGTCTGGGACCTGGACATGACGGCCTCAGCCTATGAGCCGCTCACCACAGCCTATGTCCCTCCCGTCACCGAGAAGGTGCCCCTGCCCATTCCGCAGATCGGCCTGTCCACGGGCTTCGACGCCTTCGACAGACGGGTCGTCGCCAAGGGGTACTTCCACCTGCTGACCTACAAGGGCGCCTCCTACCACCATGCCGGCGCGGACCTCCGCTATTTCCCCCTCCGCTGGCTCGGGGTCCGGGTCTTCACGGATTCGGAAAAATTCAACGTGCCCAATGGCTCCATCAAGGACGACCTCGAACTGCAACTGAATCGACAGGGAACGGGCTTCGGCGTCGTCGCCCGGTTCTAGGCCGGCCCCGACCGGCGACACCAGGGCCCCGGAGCCATGCCGGGGCCCTGGTTCGATTCGGATGGACTACTGGCCCAGGGTGAGCCGGTAGCCGTTGATCGTGACGACGCCGCAGCCCTGCTGGACGCTGGCGTCCGTGATCGAGGTGTCGAAGCGGATCTCTGCGCTGGCCGGGGGAAGGGAAAGGTCCAGGACACCCGCACTCGGGTAGCTGCAGCCAGTGGTCCAGGTCAGCGGGGTTGTCGGGGCGATGGTGGCCGTGAGTGTGCCCCCGGCCGGCTGGGTCTGCTGGAAGGTATAGCTCCCCCAGAATTTCACCGCACTCGAGTTGGACCAGTCCGCCTGGAGATCAGGCGAATAGGTCCAGGTCTTGTTCTTGCTGGCATCGGAGGCGCTCTGGAACGCCACCGCGAACGTCTGGCCGGCTGGGACGGTGATGCCCGCGGTCTTGGCCGAGGCGTTGATGGTGGTCACCTTGGTGCCCGAGTAGTGCCAGGTCCCGGACGCATCCGCGACCGTCAGGTCATAGACCGCGGTGTCGACAAGGGTGCTGGTTCCCGTGGCCGTGATCGTCACGGTGCCTGACATGGTGCCGCCGCTGGCTGACTTGCAGCCGGTGAAGGTGTACTTGAAACTGGAAAGGCCCGTGGGCGTCACCGTGATGCAGCTGCTGCCGGAGGTTCCCGAGGCGAGGCTGTCCGGGCGGATCGTCTCGAGGTCCGTGAAGGTGATGGTCGCCACCCCTGCGGGCGAGACCTTCAGGGAGGCCGGATCCGTGTTTTGCACCGTGACCTGGTCAGTGGACGAGGAACTGCAGGCGACCAGTCCCAGCATGAGGGCCGTGGCCACTTGGGTCCGGATGGACATGGGATCCTCCTTGGGCATCTTGAGTCCTCTATCGAACCGAAGGCCCCCGGGATTTAGAAACCACAGCTAATCGCCCCCCATGGCAAAAAGCCTCCGGAATAGAGGCTGTTCGCTTTGGAGCGGGCGACCAGGATTGAACTGGCGACATTCAGCTTGGGAAGCTGACGTTCTACCACTGAACTACGCCCGCGGGACCTCCAGCTTAGCGCAGTCAGTCACAGGGGGGCTACCCCTTCCCGTGGGTCTTCATCTCCACCAGCCGCTTGGCCTCGCGGCGCAGCAGTTCGGCCACGTTGCGGTCCTTGATGAGCAGCTTCATGTCGCTTTCATACAGCCGCTTGAAGTGGGTCATGGCCACGGGCAGGGGGGTGCGGGGATTCATGACCAGGGCCTTGGTGATGGGGTATTTCTTCATCCACTCGCGGCTGTTGGAGATGATCCGCAGCACTTCCTCGTTCACGGTGCGCATCTGGGCGATATAGGCCACTTCGCCTTCGGTGATCCGGCCGTTCCGGATGACGTTGACCTGGATGAGGCGGTTGGACTCGCGGATGAGGAGCGTTCGCTCCTCCTTGCCGCCCTTGATGGCGAGCATGATCTTCTGGTTGGTGGTGAGCTTCATCACCCGCTGGGTGAGGGTGAGGTTGATCTCCTGGCCCTGGTCATCCACCGGGGGTTTCTGCGCCAGCAGCCGGCGCTCGGCCGCCACCTCCTCGGGCTCGTCCTCGGCTTCGGCCTCCTCCTTCGACTTCTCCTTGGGGAGAGGGAGTTCCGACCAGGCCCGGTCGAGGCGGCCAGCCTCCACCTCGTCGATGATCTCCAGGCGTTGCTGCTTCACTTCCTCTGGGATCAGTCGGAGGACATCGAAGCGGAACTCGTTGACGCGCCGCTTGATGACGTATTCCCCCTCCGGATGCTCCTCCAGGAGGTCCAGGATCCTGGGGCGCTCCATCCACAGCACCTGGTTGTTCAGCACGATCTCGAGCACGGCCCCAGGCAGGCTGGGCACCGAGGCCTCGACGATGGCAGAGGTGAGGGACGGATTCAGGAGCACCGCCTCCAACAGGGCGGGCTCCTTGCGGTGGCAGAGCACCAGCTCCAGGGGGGTCGGCGGCTCAATCGCGTCGGCCAGGACGCCCGACAGGAGCGATTCCGGCATGGTCGCGAAGAAGTCGAGGGCCCGCTTCGTGTAGGGGGTTTCCTTCAGGCCCGCATGGGCCAGGGCGAACAGCAGGTCCCGGGTGGGCACGGGGAGGCCGCCCCCCACCAGGGCCATGACCATAGGCTCAGGCAGCCCGCCCTGGAGAAACCGCTCGACAATGGGGTGCATGCTCATGGCTTGGTTCCGTCCTCGTCATCACCGGGCACCGGTGCTCCTTCGGGCAGTTCTGGAAGGGCGGGCCTGAGCCAATGCCCTTCCTCATCGAACTGGCCAGTCCACGGCTCCCCGACACTCTGGCCGTGGACGATGCGGCGGCCGGCCACCTCCACATTGACCACCCCGGCATTGTCGAGCCGGAGGGTGAAGGGCCCCTTGACCCGTAGGCGCCAGGGCTCCGAGACCCGGAGCGTCCGCACCAGGCGCGGCCCTCCGGCATCTGTCTGGGGTTCAATGTTCACCTCGCAGGTGTCCATGACCCGAAGGCTGACCAGGGTTCCCTGGTCATTCAAGGGGGCCTCGGGCAGGAGCTCGCCAAGGACCGGATAGGGGGAGGCGGAGGGCGCCGGGGGAGGTGGCAGGGTGGGCCTGGTGAGCACCGCCAGGTAGCTTGGCGGCGGCTTGCGGCCCAGGCTGGGGCCTGGCACGACCAGCCAGAGCAGCACCAGGACCGAGACGGCCGTCAGGACCCCCATGACCACCCGCTCGAGCCGTTCCTGCCGGGGATCAGGCGGTTCCAGTTCCTGTACGCCAGGGACGATTTGGAAGGCTCCGGTGTGGTACTCGAGATCCACGTCCAGACGGGCGGCCAGCTGGCGGGCCAGGGGCCTGGGCCGCCCGGGCGGCAGCGCATCCCAGTGGTCCCCCTCGATGGCCTCGAGGTGCCGCAGTGGAAGCTTCAGCTCCCTGGCCAGCTCCTCCAAACGGAGTCCCCTGGCCTCGCGGGCCCGCCGGATCAGCTGACCGACCGATTCTTCCTCAGTCATCCGGCCCACCCCACGGGCAGTTCCTTCAGCAGCCTGGCCAGCTGTTCGCGCCGCTCGCCCCGGTTGAGCCGGCGATCATCCAGGCTGCCCCGGTGGGCCATGGTGTCCGAGAGGGTGCCCTGCAGGTCGTCCGGGGTGACGAAGTCCCGGTCCTGGAGCCAGGCCTCGGCCTGGGCGAGCGCCAGCCAGTGCTTGGCCGCGCGGCTCGAGCAGAACCCCCCGCCGGCGCGGATGCGCTCCACCATCCGTTCGACATAGTCCAGCACCGCTTCGGCAACCTTCACGACGCGTACCGCCTCGCGCGCCTGGCGCCACCCCTCCAGATCCAACACGGGCGAGAGCGTGTCCAGCCGCTCGGCGCCCGCCTCCCCCGTGAGAATGCGCCGTTCCGCCACCCGGTCCGGGTAGCCCAGGTGGATGGTGCAGGAGAAGCGGTCCAGCTGGCTCTCGGGCAGGGGGAACGTCCCGGCGTGGTCCAGCGGGTTCTGGGTGGCGATGACGAAGAAGGGCTCGGGCAGCTTGTGGGTGCTTCGGTCCAGGGTGACCTGCCCCTCCACCATGGCTTCGAGCATGGCGCTCTGGGTCTTGGGGCCGATGCGATTCAGCTCATCCAGGAGCAGCACATGGCAGAACACGGGACCGGGCTGGAAGCGGAAACTCTCCTCCTTCGCATCCCAGAGGTGGACCCCCAGCAGGTCCGAGGGCAGCAGGTCGTTGGTGCCCTGGACGCGCTGGAAGCTGCCGCCGAGGATGCGGGACAGCCCCTTGGCCAGGGTGGTCTTCCCCACGCCCGGGAGATCCTCCAGCAGCACGTGGCCACCGGCCAGCATGGTCGCAAAGGCCCGCCGGACCTGCGCTTCCTTGCCCACCACCACGGACTGGAGCGCGGTGAGCCCGGCCCGGGCCGCCGGGCGGATTCCCTCCAGGCTGCGGGTCGGAGGGACGAGGATGGGTGGGACCTGAGTCATGGGGCCTTCCACGGCTGCCTGCTTTCTCCCTCGACCGCACGCTCCATCGCGGTGCGCTCCCGCTCACCCTTCGGGCTTGCGGAGGTGGAGTCTCTATCTTCAAGAGGAATGCCATGGTCCCGCAAGCGCTGAGCCAGGGTCCGGACGGTCAGGGCCAGGGCCTCCGCAGCCCGGGGCAGATCCCCGGCGGCCTCGGTCAGGGCCTGGCGCAGCAGCTTGGCTTCGGCGGACCGCACCACAACCCTGAGCATGCCGTCCAGGCTGCCGGCCTCGGGCCAGGGCAGACACAGGGGAGCGGCCTGCCCCAACCCCAGATCCGCAAAGGTCCGGATGGCATGGCCCTCCGAAAAGAGGAGGGTCCGGCCGAGGAGCACTTCCAGCTCCCGCACATTGCCTGGCCAGGCGTGTTCCAGCAGCTGCCGCTCGGCACCCCGATCCAGCCAGGGCGCGGGACGGCTCTCCCGCCGGGCGGCCACCTCCAGCAACTGGCGGGTCAGGGCCAGCAGGTCCTCCCGTCGTTCCCGCAGGGGAGGCACCGGCAGTTCCAGGGAACCCAGGCGCTCCGCGAGGACCGGAGGGAGCACCCCCTCGGGGTCGACGCTTCCCATCCAGGCGAGACGGCGGCCGGCGCCACTGTCCATTGCCCTTGCCAGGGGAAGCACGGCGGCCTGTGAGAGGTGTTCCAGCCCTGGGACGAAGAGGCTGCCCCCCTCCAGCAGCTGGAGGGTCCGCGGGTCGGGGCCTTCGGGCCCCAGGGTGGCCGCCGGCAGGCTCAGGTAGGGCGCCGCGGGGTGGCGCAGGACGTGGAGGCGACGGGCACAGCGCTCCCGGCCGGACCCGCGTTCGCCGCGGAACAGGACGGACAGAGGTGAAGCCGCAGCCTGGCGCAGCGCCGCCTCCAGGGCCTGCATGGCCGGGCTGTGGGCGACCCAGGCCTCGGCGGGATCCGGGGGCGGCGCCCCCACCAGCGCCCGGAGACGGTCGAGGAGGGCCAGGAACGTGTCCAGGTCGAAGGGCTTGGGAAGGAAGTCGTCCGCCCCCAGCCGCATGGCCTCGACGATATCGCTGGGTTCTCCGAAGGCGGACATCAGCACCACTCGCAGGCGGGGGTTGAGGCGCCGTGCCCGGCGGATCAGTTCGAGGCCGTTCATGCCAGGCAGGCGGAGGTCCGTGACCAGCACGTGGAAGGACTGGGCCTCCATGGCCCCCAGGGCCTCCTGGGGATCCGCCACGGCCTTCACCTTCCAGACCGTTCCTTCCAGCGCCTGGCTCAGCAGCCGTCGGAAACTGTCCTTGTCCTCGACCAGTAGGAGGTCCATGGGAAGAAACTAGCAGCTATCCAGGCTCAGTCGACCCCGCCGCAGCCTTCGATGAAACGCCGGCTCTGGGCTTCGGCTTGGGCGTCGAATAGCGCCAGGCCCTCCACCAGGCGGAGGCCCGCATTCCGGGCCCAGATCGCGAAGGCCGTGTCCTCCTTGTAGATCCACTCCACAGCCCAGCGGGCGCTGGGCCGGGCCGCCTCCAGCAGGTCCGGGAATGGCACGGGCTCCAGGGCGGACATGCCGAGGCTCGTGGCCTGGACCACGCCCACCGGCCCGAGGGCCGCCACCGCCTCCGCCGTCGAGGGGGATCGCCGCGAAACCTGAAGCACGGCCCGCCCGGCCCCCCCCAGGACCTCGCGGCTGGTGCGGGCCACGCCGCCCTCCCCCAGCAGGAGGACGGGGCCGGGTTCCAGCTCCGAGAGGGCCTGTTCCAGGGCCTCGGCATCAGTGTTGGCTCCCTGCCAGGGCTCGCCGGGCCGCCGCCGCCAGAGGGTGTTGAGGGGACCCACCAGGCCGAGGGCCTCCGGCAGCGAAAGCTTCAGGGGTGCCGTGATGCTCAGGCCCAGGACGCCGAGCGCATCCAGGGCCTCCCCGGCCTCCTCCGCGTCCGCGCAAAGCAGGGGCAGGTAGACCAGGTCCTTCAGGGCGTACTGGAAGCGCGGATTGTGGAAGGCCGGCCCCCGGGAATGCAGGACCGGGTCGCCGATGACCCCGCAGAGGCCGCAGCCCGCGTGGAGCTTGGCGGCGCGCCAGGCCCGGAGGACCGACAGGGGCAGCTGGCCCGGGGCGGCGGGAGGCCCGTCGTCGGGCGCCGCGTAGGTGAAAGCCCCGCCCCAGACCGCCTGGAGGGCCCGGCTGGGGAGGCCCTTGGGGCCCATGAGGAAGGCCGACAGCCGGGTGCCGCGGTCCCGAGCCCAGGCCAGTGCCCCCCGGAGACGGCCGTTGTCGCCCAGTCGCGCGGCCCAGCCCACCCACTTGAAGGCCTCGCCATCGGGCAGCGATGAGAGGCGCGCCTCCAGGTCGAAGACACCCGGTGCCACGTGGATGGACCGCAGCAGCCGCACATGGGTGCGGGCCGCCTGGATGTCGGCGGGGATGGGCAGGTCCCATTCCAGGTCCATCCAGGCGGGCCTGCCCCGGAGCGCCCGGGTCAGGTGCGCCAGGCGCCCCGCCTCGTCCTCGTCCGGCCAGCGCCCGCCCTCGGAGGCCCGGCGGCAGGTCACGAGGCAGCGGCGCTTCAGGGCGTCCACCAGGGCTTCCGGATCCAGCCCCGGGAACAGATCCAGCCGCAGTTCCGGAAGGGCGTCCTCCCCGAGGCCCTTGGCGCAGGCCAGGGCGGCCTCCCACTCGGAGTGGGACAGGGTCACGAGGTGGAACGGCAGAGGGCTCATGGGGCAGATGTCCAGGTGGACCCATTATGCCGCGCTGAGGGCCTGGGCCGGTCCATGGCCGGGGGCAGGTGGCTATCTGGGCCGGATGGCCCCGGGACCCACCACAGGCGGCCTCAGAATGGGCGGCTCATTGCCGTGCACCCCTGGCTCCTGGGCCTCCGACACACGCGCCATGAGCGCTTTGGCGGCCTTGCCCCGAAGTCGGATCAGCCGCCCTCCCCGTCCCAGCCGGAACTGGGTCGGGCTGAGGAAGGCCCACCAGGCCTCCCTGGGTGCCTTCTCCAGCAGCACCTCGGCCCAGGGGATCGAGGCCGGCCCCTTCCAGAACAGGGGCTGGAAGGGGAAGGGCTCCTTCAGGTGCAGGCAGCGCCGCCCGAACTGGATGGACATGGGGCAGTGCCCACGAAAGGCACCGAATTCCACCTGCTGCCAGCCGAGCTTCCGCTCGATGGGATCGTTCGGGTCGGCGGGCCAGTCCCGGTACATGGCATCGATCCCCATCAGGTGGTTCGTGAGCCAGGTGCTTCCCAGGAAGACCACCGGCACGAAGAAGAAGAGGAAGGCCACGGGAGGGTTCCCCGGCTTCGAAAGCAGCACCAGGAGATCCATCAGGGCCTCCCCTTCTTCTTGGCGGCCTGCCAGGCCGCCTCCATCTGCTCGAGGTCACGGTGAGCCCACCCGCCGGCGGCGCGGGCATCGTCCTCGACGGCGGCAAAGCGGCTCTTGAAGCGGATCATCTGGCGCCGCAGTGCGGCGTCCGGATCCACGTCCTTCTTGCGGGCCCACTGCATGAGGCTGAACAGCACGTCCCCGAACTCTTCCTCCACGCGGACCGGATCGGATTCGGCCTGCAGTTCGGCCACCTCCTCCTTCACCTTGTCGAGGACCCCCTCCAGGTCGGGCCATTCGAAGCCCACCTTGGCACAGCGGCGGCCGATCTCCAGGGCCTCGTCCATGGGGGACAGCGTGGGCGGAATGCCCTCCAGCAGCCGCGGTTCACGCTCGGGCCCGAGGCCCTTCTCGTCGCGCTTGATGGCCGCCCAGTTGCGGAGCACGTCGCCCGCGCCCTCGACGGCCACCTCGCCGAACACGTGGGGATGGCGGCGCACCAGCTTTTCCACGACCGTCCTCTCGACCTCGTGGAGATCCCATGCCCCGCGGTCCGCCGCCAGCTGGGCGTGGAAGGCCACCTGCAGCCAGAGGTCGCCCAGCTCTTCACAGAGGTGGGCCTCCGTGGTCGCATCGCCTGGATGGTGGGCCGCCAGCGCTTCGAGCACCTCGGCCGCCTCCTCGCGCAGGTAGCGGGCCAGAGTCTGGTGATCCTGCTTCAGGTCCCAGGGACAGCCTGTCTCCGGATTCCGGAGCGTGGACATCACGGCGCGGAGGGTGGTGGGTTCCATGCCTTGAGGGTACCCGAACCAAGGTCAGTTCCTCAGGAAGGCAGCGCCTCCAGGATCGCCTTCGCGAAATCAGCAAGGGAGGGATCCCGGGCACCCATGACGAGGATCAGGTCGCCCGCCTTCGCTTCGGCCACCAGGCGACCGGCCAGCCACTCCCGCGAGGGCGCGAACGCGGCGGCCACGCCCCGGGCGGCGATGTCCCGGACCACCTCCCCACTGCTGATATCCCGGGTGGCGGTGCCCCCGGCGTAGAAGACCTCCAGGAACCAGAGGCGGTCCCGGGGCGCCAGTTCCGCGGCGAAGGCCTCCACGAAATCCCCCCGGAGGAACCGGAGGGGGCCGAACCCGTGGGGCTGGAAAACCGCCAGGATGCGTCCGCCCCCGGCCTGCACCCGGAGATGCGCTGCGCGGATGGAGGCCGCCACCTTGGCAGGGTTGTGGCCGAAGTCATCCACCACGGTCACCCCGCCCCGGGTGCCCAGCACCTGGAAGCGCCGCGCCACGCCCCGGAAGGCCCCCAGGGGGCCCACCATGGCCGCCAGGGGCACACCGAGGGCTTCGCAGGCGGCCATCGCCGCCAGGGCATTCTCCACGTTGTGCTGGCCCGGCACCGGAAGCCGGCAGGGCAGGCCCCGCACCAGGAAAGAGGACCCCTCCGGTCCAAGGTCCAGGCTCTCGGCACGGAGATCCACCCCCTCGCCAACTCCGAAGACCGCCGCGCCCGGGGCGAATTCACGCAGGTTCCCGGCCTCGCCCACGACAGCCCTCTCCCGCACCTGGTCCCGAAAGGCACGGAACATCTCGGCCACGGCGTCCATCTCCTTGTGGTCCCGCTGCAGGTTCAGCAGCACACCCACGGCCGGGTGGTAGCGAACGACAGAGCCGTCGCTCTCGTCGGCCTCCACCACCAGCAGGTCCGAGGCCCCCGCCCAGGCATTGCCCCAGAGCCCCTCCCGCTGCAGGGACACCAACTCCCCGCCCGTGATGACCGAGGGATCCAGCCCCGCGCCCTGCAGGATTTCGAAAGCCATGGCCACGGTGGTGGACTTGCCGCTGGTACCGGTCACTGCCAGGGTGCGGTACCGCGCCACGAGATGGGCCAGCAGGTCCGAGCGGTGCAGCACCGGCAGGCCCAGGCGCCGGGCCGCCGCCACATCGGGCACCTCCTCTTCCACGGCCGTGGACACGATGAGGGCCGAGCAGTCGCCTTCCAAACCTACGCCATCCTGGGGATGGATCACCACGCCCAGGGCTTCCAGCTGGGCCCTGGCCCCGGGCCGCTGGCCCCGGTCGAAGCTGCGGTCACTGCCGCTGGCCCGGCCCCCTTTCATCACCACGAATTGGGCCAGGGCGCTCATGCCGCTGCCCGCGACCCCCGCGAAGTGAAGCCGCCCGAGGCCCAGGCCATCGCCGGACAGCTCTTCGGCGAGGAGCACGGGATCGCCGGACGAGACGCGCTCGAACAGGGCGGCCACGTCCGCATTGGAGAGGCGCACACAACCATGGGAGACGGGCTGACCGAGCTGCAGCTCCTGGTTGGTGCCGTGAAGGTAGATGAACCGTTCCCGGGAATCCCGCCCGGGTCCCCGGTTCCAGCCATCCTCGAGCCCATCCAGGGTCAGCACCCGGGTGAGGATCAGGTCGTCCTCCCGCGGCTCGCCTCGCCACACCTCCCCCGTGGCCACGCGGCTGCGGAAGACGGTCCCAGGTTCCGCCCCGGCCCCGATGCACGCGTGAATGCGGTGCCAACCCGTGGGGGTGCGATGGGAGTTCTCCTCGCAACCCAGGCCGTTCTTCGCAGTGGAGACGCTGGCCTCGAACACCAGGCTCCCGTCCTCCAGCAGACCCAGCCGCTGGCGGGCAGTGTCCACCACGAGGACCCGCTCCCGGGAGTCCAGGGCGGGGGCGCCGATGCGACCGCGGTTCGCCTGGAGCAGGGCGCGGTAACGGGCGGCGAGGACGGGATCAAGCATCAGGAGGCTCCGGTGTCACAATGAATGTTCCCATCAAGATCCTCATCAAGGAGCCCATGAAGAACCAGCCCTTTCCCAAGCGCCTGTCCTACAGCCTGCAGGGGATCCGCACGGCCTGGAGGCTGGAGGCCAGTTTCCGATTCCAGAGCATGATGGCCCTGGCGGTGGTGGGCCTGCTCCTCGGCCTGCGGCCCGCAGCCATCTGGTGGGCCCTGCTGCTGCTGAACTGCGGCCTGGTGCTGGCGGCCGAGCTCTTCAACACAGCCCTGGAACACGCCCTCGACCACCTGCACCCGGAACTCCACCCGGCCATCAAGGTGTCCAAGGACTGCGCCGCCGGGGCCGTGCTCGTCTTCAGCTTCAGCGCCGTATTGACCTTCCTCGCCTTCCTCTGGTCGATGCTGGTCAAGAGCTCCTAACCAGACCCCGCGGCCTTGTCGGGTTTTGTGATGAGCTCTAAAACTTCATGGCCACGCTGAGCCCGTAGCCTCCGGGCTGGAAGGTGGGCGCGACGGACACGGAGAGCTTGGAGTGGGCATCGGCGCGCAGGGTCTGATTGTAGGCGACCACGGTCTTGCCGACGAAGGTTCCGATGAGCCCACCTGCCACCACGTCGGACAGGAAGTGCTGGCGCTGCTCCATGCGGGCCACCCCCACCAGCCCCGCGAGTCCGTAGGATACGCAGGATACCCAGGGCTGATCCGCGTGTTCGGCGATGACCGAGGCCAGGGCGAAGGCCTGGGTGGTGTGGCCTGAGGGGAAGGACTCTCCCCCATTCAGGGGATGGAAATCGTGCGTACCCAGGTCCTTGGAAGGCCTGGACCGGCCCACCACCACCTTCAGCGGAATGGTGAGCAGGAGCTGGGCCAGCCCCATGGTCACCATGGTGTCGATGCCCGTGGCCCGCACTTCGGGATCCTTGAAGGCGACACCGGCCACATAGGTGCCCACCGCGATCGCCACGCTGGGCGTGCTGCCCAGGTTTTGCACGGCCTTGGCATCGCGGTCCCAGGAGGCGCTGGCGTGCCTGGCCATGAACTGGGCCATGGAGTGGTCCAGCAGCAGGCCTGAGCCCAGCACCGCGGCCGCGCCCAGGCCGGCAGTCGTCCAGTCCGAGCGGTCCCAGCGCGCGGGGGCGGTGACGGCATGCTCGGTATCGTCCAGCAGCAGCCGGGGCAGGTGCCCGAACCGGTCCGGATCGGAGGGTGAATCCATGGACGCCCTTTCAGCCGGCTGTGGGGCCTTGCCCGAACCGCCTGGATCAGGGGCTCCGGCAAACAGGCAGCCAGCGGACAGGAAGAGAGAGACAAGGCTGTGGGTGCGCATGAAGGGGGTCATCTCCGGGAAGCAGAATGAAGGTCTGGCGGTCCAACAGGGACCTGGCTCAAGTCACCTTAGCGGGCCTGTCCGCGAATCCGCGCCTGTATTAACAGGAATTTCTGCCGCCCCGGCGATGCGCCCGGCCAGGGCGCTGGCTGCGACCGTGGCGGGACTGGCCAGCCACATCTGGCCCGGGCCGCTGCGGCCTGGGAAGTTCCGGTTGATGGCACTGATGGTCACCTGGTCCGGGTGGGTGGAGACCCCCGGACCCGCGTTGATGCAGGCCCCGCAGGAGCTGCCCAGCACCACCGCACCCACGGCCTCGAAGGCCGCCAGCCAGCCCTGTTCCACCGCATGGCGGCGCACGTCCTCGCTGCCACACTGCACGAAGAACTGCACCCCCGCCGGGACGCTCCGGCCCTCCCGAACCGCCCCTTGCACCACCTCGAAGGCCCGGCGCAGGTCCTCCCGCTTGCCGCCGGTGCAGCTGCCCAGGTAGGCGATGTGGATGGGAACGATCCGACCCAGGTCCGCCAGGGCCATGCCGTTGCCGGGGTCGCCCGGGCGGGCCAGCATGGGCCCGAGGGCCCCGCAGTCCACCTCCAGGGTGTGCGCGTAGTCCGCGCCCTCATCCCCGCGCATCCAGGACTCCAGGACCAGATCCGCATGCCGGCGTTCCTTCACGAACCGGACCGTCTCCTCGTCCGGGGCGATGAGCCCCGTGAAGCCCCCGATCTCCGCCGCCATGTTCGTGAGGGTGGCGCGTTCGTCCGTGTCGAGGTCCCGCAGGCCCTCACCCATGTACTCGATGACATGGCCGATGGCGCCGCCCTCGCGGATGAGGGGCCGGGCCAGCAAGTGCAGGACGAGATCCTTGGCGGACACGCCCGCCCGCAGCCGTCCCCGCAGCAGCACCCGCAGCGTGGGTGGCACGGTCACGCGCACGTCGCCCGTGACCCAGGCACAGGCGATGTCCGTGGTGCCCACGCCGAAGGCCAGACAGCCCAGGGCCCCCGCATGGCTCGTGTGGGAGTCCGTGCCCACCACCACCTGGCCCGGCAGGGCGTAGCGTTCAGTCATGAGCGCATGGCAGATGCCCTCGCTGCCGCTGCCATCGGACAACTCGCCGTGGAGCCGGATCCCGTGTTTCCGGCAGAAGGCTTCCTGGGCCGGTTTCAGGGCCTCGGCTACGCCCAGCAGGCCCATGGCCCGGTGTCCGGCTTGCATGCTGTGGTGGAGGAAGGTGAGGTGATCCCGGAAGGCCAGGATGGAGGCAGGGTCGCGGAGTTGCACGTCAGGTCCCAGGGCCTTCTCCAGGAAGCTCGCGGCCATGGGTGTCACGTACTCGTGGCTGAAGCGCCAGTCTGCCTGCACGAAGAGCCCGTCGCCGGGGCGCACCGCCGGCAGTCCCACCTGCCCCGCCGCCGCATCGACGACCGCATGGCGTGCCAGCAGCTTTTCTGCATAGGTCATGGGCCGCGGCCGGTGGGGCGGCCGCGGCGGTGCCGTGTCGCCGCGGAGCCGAGCGGCGTTGTATGCGAAGAGCCCGCCGCGGCGCACGATCTCGCCGGTGATCGGATCCAGGCCTGCCGTGAATTCGGCCAGGGGAATGGCCTCGCCCCGCCGGATCCGGGGGATCAGGCCGAAGTCGGTGCTCGTGAGCAGCCCCAGGTTCTGGGCGTTCTGCCGGTAGATGCGCTCGAAGCTTTCAGCCACCACCAGGCGGATGCCCGCAGTCTGCTCCGCGTAGGGGCTGGCCTCCCGGCTGCTGCCCTTGCCGCGGCGCCGGCCTGCCACGCTGACGGAAAATCCGCCCCGTCGGACCGCACCTTCCTGGACCGGGAAGGCCTCGCCGCACTTCAACCCGAGGTAGGGGAAGTCGCCCAGCTTTTCATCAAAGTAGTAGCAGATTTGGGCGGGCGTGATCTCATCCGTGCTGATCTGATCCCGCAGGGGACCGGTGTCGGAAGAGTCCAGGTCTTCTCCGTCCAGCTGGCGGAGGATCCGGGCCGGATCCTCCGTAAGGAAAAGCACTCGGCCTTCGAAGCGGACAGGGTCGGACAACATCCGTCCAGAGTACCGGCATTGCCCCTACGCACGAAGGCCCCCGAGCCGGGGGCCTTCGTGCGGCTCGGGGAGGAAGGGTCAGTCCTTCTCCTCCTCAGCCTTGAGCTTGGCTTCCTGCTCGTCCAGGTGCTTCATGAGCCGTTCGGCCAGTTCCTCGTCCTCGAGGGGAGTGAACATCTCGTCCTTCACTTCGAAAATCTCGAGGCTCAGGCCCTCCTCGGGGTCCGCCGTGCCCTCCTCCTGGGCCTGCAATTCCGCCAGGGGCGCCAGGATGGCGAAGCTGCGGCCTTCAAACTCAAGCTCCTCCAGGATGGCAAATTCTTCCTTCTCGCCATTTTCATCTTCGAGTTCGACGACTTCGATCTCGAAGGAATCATCGTGATCGTGGTTGCAGTCCGGTCCGTGTTCGTGACCTTCGTGAGCCATGGGCTTCTCCTTGCGCAAGGGTTCAGAATACGTCCGAATCCCTGCCTAGCCAAGGGAAGATTGCCGCGGTTCGCCTAGAGCAGGCGGGCCTCGCCGGCTCCCGTCACGATGGCCGTGAGCGGCTTCCTGCCACCCGGGGTCTCCAGCCTTATCCTGTCCCCCAGCCCGGCCCGACTGAGGGCGGTGGTGTCGAGGCTGATGGTCAGGGCCTCGCGGGTCATGGTCAGGCGGACCTTGTCCCCCGGCTGCACCAGGGGGATGGCCTCCAAGTCGCCACGGGTCAGTATCTTTCCCGAAGCCACCGCGCGCATGAGCCGCTGGCCTTCGGGGATGGACGTGAGAAAACCCGGCGGAGGCACCCCCGTGAAGGGACTGGGTTCCACCTTGTCCGCCGTCAGCACCGTCTGGCGGACCAGGCCGCCCCTGGCGCGGAGCACCGTGCCCACCCAGCTGCCGTCCAGGTCCACCCGGGTCATGCCCACGCTCTCGCCATTCACCTTGATGGTCAGCACCACGAAGAAGCGCCCCAGGGGCTCCATCTTGCTCAGGTGGGAGGCCTCAAAGCTGAGGATGCCGGGGAGGGTCCGGGGCACCCTCGGCGGCTGGGCCAGCTTGATCGCGTATTCGCCACCGAGTTTCGACGCCTCCGAATTGGCGAAGGCCAGGGCGACATCGGCCATGCGCTCGGCAGCAAAGCCCGGGGTCTGGGCCGCCTCGATGAGGCGCTCCCCGCCGGTCCTCTCTTCTCCGGCCAGGTCTGCCGGAGGAGCGGCGGGCGGGCGTACAGCCGGAGCGGCCGGGGCCTGGGCCACGAGGGCCGCAGGAACGAGGAGCAGGGCGAAGGCTCGCATGTCACGACCGCTTGAGGTTGTTCACGAGGCTGAGCATGGTGTCCACGGTCTGGATGGTCTTGGAGTTGGCCTCGTAGGCCCGCTGGCCGATGATCATGTTCACCATTTCGGTGGCCACATCCACGTTGGAGACTTCGAGGGAACCCTGGGCGATGGTGCCCAGACCGTTGGTCCCGGGCACCCCATCGATGGCGTCGCCACTGGCCAGGGTGGGCTGCAGCAGGTTGTTGCCCAACTGATTCAGGCCCGTGGGATTGACGAAGTGGGAGAGGGTGATCTGTCCCACCGTGGTGGGCTGAGTCTGTCCCGACTGGGTGACGCTCACGGTGCCGTCCTGGGCGATGGTCACACTTAGGGTGTCCTGGGGAATGGTGATCTGCGGATCCAGCAGGGCCCCCGTGGCACTGACCAGGGCGCCATTCTGGTCCGGCGTGAAGCTGCCATCCCGGGTATAGGCCAGAGTGCCGTCCGCCTGGGTGACCTTGAAGAAGCCGTCGCCCTGGATGGCCATGTCGAACTGGTTGCCAGTCTGGTTCAGGTTGCCCGTGCTGTACTGGTGCTGGAGGCTCTGCAGGCGGGCGCCGTGGCCAATCTGGATGCCCGAGGGAATGGTGGTCGTGCTGCTGGAGCTCGTTCCCGCCAGGTTGACGGTCTGGTAGAGCAGGTCCTGGAACTGCGCCCGGGCCGACTTGTAGCCCGTGGTGTTCACGTTCGCCAGGTTGTTGGAGATGGTGTCCATGTTCATCTGCTGGACATTCATGCCCGCAGCCGCTGACCACAATGCTCGCATCATAAAAACCTCCGGATGAATTCACTGAAAACTAGGAGCCGATTACCCAGGACGGAGCCGGCCGGTCAGCTGGTTCCCGCCACGGTCGTGATGGACCGCTCATCGAGATCGTTGGTGAGCGTTGAGGCCACCTTCATGCTCATTTCGTAGAGCCGGTTCAGGCGGATCATCTCGATCATGGTCGAGGCCGAATCCACCGAACTCTCCTCCAGGTGGCCCTGGGCGACGGTGGCATTGACCGGGGCCTCGTTCGCCCCCGTGCTATCGAACCGCAGGGCGCCCATGCGCTTCAGGGCACCGGGCTTCTCGAAGGCCTTCAGGTCCAGCTGGCCGAGGGTCTGATTTGCCTGCTGGACCGTGCCATCGGCCGAGATGGCGATGTTCCCGTTCTTGGGGTCCACGGTGATGGGCTGGCCATTTTTGCCGAGTACCGGGCTGCCATCCATGGCCTCCAGCTGTCCGTTCAGTCCCAGTTGGAGCCGGCCGTCCCGGGTGACCCGGGTCCCGGCGGCGGTCTGGACGGACAGGAAGGCATTGCCCTGGATGGCCACATCCAGGGACCGGCCCGTGGCCTTCAGAGAACCCTGCTCGGTCACCACCCCGGTCTCAGCGAACACCACGCCATCGTTCAGGTAGCCGCTCAGGGGAAGCTGCCGGCCGCTGCCTGCGGCCTTGTTGAACACGGCGAAGAAGGGCTGGTCGGGCTTGTAGCCCACGGTGGAGGCGTTCGCCAGGTTGTTCGCCACCACATCCAGCTCGAAGGATCGAGCCTTCAGGCTGCCGGCGGCGACATAGTATCCAGGATCCATTGGGCACCTCTCGCCCAGCCAGCGGCTGGGACAGGGGGATTACCGCCAAAGGGATGCCAAAAACAAACTGGCCTCCCGAAGGAGGCCAGTTCTAGGTTGAACGGTAGGTCAGATCTTGGTGACGTTGGTCGCCTGGGGGCCCTTCTGGCCCTGTCCCACGTTGAAGCTGACGCGCTGATTCTCGTCCAGGGTCCGGAAACCCGTGGTCTCGATCGCGGAATGATGAACGAAAAGATCGGCACCGCCCTCATCGGGGGTGATGAATCCGAAACCCTTTTCGGCGTTGAACCACTTGACTGTGCCTTGAGCCATGATGACTTCCTGCTTTCTTCGTCCTGGATATGAATGCGATGTCCCTTCCAGGCGAGGCAGCAGCGCTTTTTTCTGCCCGTACAACAGACGGGCAACTGCCAGTGTAGGATCTTTCTGCTCCCGGAATTCAAAAAATCGATGAAATCTACAAATAATGCTCCCGGCCTCGGGGGGAGGGCTCCGTCGGGGGGGTCCACTGGAAAGGCTGCCTCTGCAACAGCAGCCTGACGGCCCCCAGAACCCTTGCCTGTTGGGACGCCGTCGTCACCGATAGGTAGAGCTCCAGGAAATTCGGGTGGGAGAGGCCGCTTTCGATGAAGCAATGGCGCTTGGCCTTCAACAGGCTGTCCAGGATCTCGGTGCGCTCCCGATCCGTAAAGGTTCGCCCCAGGTGCCTCTCCAGATTCAACCCGTCGAGCAGGGACTGCCGCTCGAGGAGACCGTCCAGGGTGGCCAGCAGCCAGACGAAATCTTCAACGGCCTCCCCCCGCTCCAGGACCGTCATGTCCTTAAAGAGCCGTAGCCCCTCTAGGTGGTCCAGCCGCGCATGTTGTGCCTCCTCCATCCAGTGGCAGCGGAAGACTTCCCGGGTCAGGGGATCCAATCCGTCGGACGGGTTCATGGAGCTGACGTAGTGCTGCTGGGTGAACCATTCGATGGCCGCCGTCAGCAGTAGCACGGCGCCCTTGCTCCTGCTCAGTACAGCCTGCGCAACCTCGTTCTGTCCATCAGCCCGCTGTAAGGGGAACCCGAGCCTTGCATCGATGCGTCGGCCGACCTCGCGAAAGAGGTGCATGTGCTTGACTTCTTCCGAGGCGAAGTTGGCCAGGGCCTCAAAGGCCTGGCTGTCCGACCCATCAGAATCCAGAGCCAGATCCACCATCAAGGGGGCGATGAAGGTCTCCAGGAAACCGACCAGGTGGACGTAGGCCCCCATCTCCACATGGGTCAGTTTCTGCTTCTCCTCGGGATTCAGGCAGAAGATGTCACCGCTGCCCGAGAGGTCCGCGGGAAGCCAGGGGCGATTCAGATCAAAGTCCACCTTCCCCAGAACATCCTTGATCTTCCAGTTGACCTTGTAGGCCTGCTCGATGCATCCGCCATAGGAATAGGTGGCCATGCCATCACCTCCGCACCGGTAATCCCAGGGCCTGGAATCGGAACCCGAATATGAGTCTCAATTCATGCTTCGTCAATTCTCAAACCACCCTGGAAAGCCCTAAAGCCAGGCTCAGAGGTAGGACCGCACACCCACGAAGGTAGCCTTGTAATAGGGATCCGACAGGTCATCTTGGCGGATGCGTTGCCCGGAGCGGGGGGCGTGGATGAACCTCCCCTGCCCTAGGTATAGTCCGACGTGAGTCACCGGGCCTCCTCCTCTGGCGGAGAAGAAGAGCAGGTCCCCGGCCCGGGCCCCGTCCAGACCCACGGGACTGCCCGCCTCGAACTGGTCCCGGGAAGAGCGGGGCAACCGCAACCCGTTCAGCCGGTAGACCGCCCCCGTGAGTCCACTGCAATCGAACCCCCGCTCCGTCGTGCCTCCAAAGAGGTACGGAACGCCCAGGTAGCCCTTGGCAGTATCCACCAGGCTGGCCCGAAGCCCCCGTTCCTCCGAGGGATGGGGACGGGACCGCCCCGAGGCCCCCGGTGCGGTCCCATCCGGTGCCACGACCCAGAAGGCTTCGATGAGGCCCGCCCCTTTCAGGGCCTCCCCGCGCTCGCGAGCCTTTTCCTTCGTGGCGAAATCACCGAAGCGCACCCGGTAGAAGCCGTCCCCCGAGGCGTAGTAGGTCGCCTCCAGCCCATGGGCCTGGAGGGATACGGACACCCGGGCGGCATTCTCCGCCTTCGAAAAAGCCCCCGCCTGCAGCGTATAGCCCAGGCGCGGAAGGGCATTGGCCCGCGAGGGCTTCAGAGCCTGAGGTTCCGGCACCGGGTGCGGGGTGCGGGTGCAGGCCCCTGCCAGCAGCAGCACTGCCGCCAGGGAGGGAACCAACCTCCGGCGCCGGGTCATGGTCTTCCAGGATTCATGCAGAGATCCTAGTGTGCTGGCCCCGTATTGGCAGGATCAATGTTGGGAAGGGGGTGGCCGTTTTCTCCGCGATCGCGCGGAAAAGGCGAGCGATCCGGCGGAGGGAACCTATTTTTGACCTGTTAGTCATCGTTATGGGTCGCGCTCATGCCCAGGGGAAAGCTGATCCTCGCCCTCGATGTCGGGTCAGTCTCGGTCTCCATGGTGCTCATGGATCGGGACGGCCAGATCCTCAACCGCGGCTATGGTCCCCACTTCGGCAACATCGCCGAAGGCGTCCTCGGCATGCTGGCAACCCTGGAGGTACCCAGGATCGGGTGGGTGGCCACCACAACGTCCACGCCACCACGCTTCCGATCGAGCAGCCGCTTCGATGACCGCCTGGCCCTCATGGCCGCCGCCAAGCATCTGCATCCGGACCTGGGCGCCATCCTCAACATCGGCGGCGAGCGCTTCGGGCTCATTACCTTCGACGGGAACCACGAATACCGAGATGCCCACGGGAACAGCTCCTGCGCTGCGGGCACCGGGAGTTTCCTGGATGAACAGGCCGAGAACCTGGGCCTTCCGGGCAGCGCGGCGCTCGGCGCGGCCGCGGAGCGCTCGGACCGGCCGCCTCCCAAGATCGCCTCGCGCTGTGCCGTGTTCGCCAAGACGGACGTGGCCCACGCCCAGCAGCAGGGCTTTTCCCGGGAGTCCATCTGCGACGGGCTCTGCCTGGGGCTGGCGACCACGGTGGTCGATGCGCTGTTCTCCGGCGCCGCAGTGCGCACGCCCATCGTGCTCACCGGGGGCGTGGCCCAGAACGCCGCGGTGGTGCGACACCTGAAGGCCCTGATCGGCAGCGACCTGGTGGTGGATCCCTGGGCGCACCTCTACGGTGCCCAAGGCGCCGCCCTGCTCCTCCAGGCCCAGCTCCGGGACGCCGGCGATGAGGCCACGTCTGCCCCGGAGCCCCTTGACCTCGAGAGGCCCGAGGAACTCCTCCTGGAGAACCATGACGGACGGGCCTACGCCCATGGTCCGCTCGACCTCGACCTTTCGGACTATCCGGATTTCCGGGGTGTGGAGCGACTCCTGTTCGAACCCCGCGTGGTCCGGGAGGCCGTGCCGGTCGAAGTGGACATCTATCGCCCGGTTCCCCTGGGGACGAAGCACAGGATGTCCCTTGGACTCGATATCGGCTCCACCAGCACAAAAGCGGTGCTGCTGGACGAGTCCCGCGAAGTGGTGGCCGGTTTCTACACGCGCACCACCGGCCGGCCGCTCATCGCAACCCAGGCCCTTTTCGAGGCCATCCAGGACTGGGGGGACAGACTCGCGCTGGACCTTGCCTTCACCGGCGTGGGTACGACGGGGGCCGGTCGCAAGTTCATCGCCGCCATCATCGGTGCGGATCTGGTGATCGACGAGATCACAGCCCACGCCCGGGCCGCCTATGAGCTGGATCCGGAGGTCGACACCATCATCGAGATCGGCGGCCAGGACGCGAAGTTCACGACTCTCAAGGACGGCATGGTGACTTCCGCGGTCATGAACACCGTCTGCGCTGCAGGCACCGGTACCTTCATCGAGGAACAGGCCCGAAGGCTGCACACGCCCCTCGCCGACATTGCAGGGAAGGTGGGCTCCGTGCGCTCTCCCAGTTCCAGCGACCGCTGCACGGTCTTCATGCAACGGGACATCAACCACCTGATCGCCAGCGGCTACAGCGTGCCCGAGACGCTGGCGGCGGTCCTGCATGCGGTGCGGGAGAACTACCTGCGGAAGGTAGCCCAGGAGGGGAGCATCGGCCAGCACATCTGCTTCCAGGGCGCCACCGCCAAGAACCGGGCCCTGGTCGCGGCCTTCGCCCAGAAACTCGGCAGGCCCATCCGGGTGTCCCGGTACTGCCACCTGACCGGGGCCCTGGGGGTGGCCCTGATGCTCGCCGAGGCGCCACCGGCGGATTCGAAGTTCAAGGGGCTCGGGCTCTTCCGGACCGACATCCCCCTCACCCAGGAGACCTGTGACCTGTGCGCGAACGCCTGCCGGATCCTGGTGGCGGAGGTCGCCGGCGACAAGGCGGCCTACGGGTTCCTCTGCGGCCGGGACTATGGCGTGGACCACTATATCTCCAAGAACACCTCCGGCTTCGACCTCCTGAAGGCTCGAAGGAGGGTCCTGCGTCCCACGGACATCGCCGCTGAGCGCAGGCACGTCACCATGGGGCTCCTGTCTGGCCTGCAGTTCTTCGAGGACGCGGACCTCTGGCAGACCTTCTTTGCCGAACTCGGGGTTCCGACTCTGACCGTTCCCGGGCGCAAGGAACTCATCGCAGCTGGCAAGAAGGCTGAGCGGGCCGAGTTCTGCGCCCCCATGGCCGTCCTGCATGCCCAGGCCGAGGAACTGGGCCGGAGGGCCGACCACCTGTTCGTGCCCCTGAACCTCGAATCTACCGAGCGGCAGGGAGACCTGCGCCGCCAGTACTGCTACTACTCCCAGTACGCCGTGACCCTCATCGCGGGCCTGGGCAACGGCGAACTCCGGAAGAAATGCCTGATGCCCGTGATCACCCAAGGCCTCACGACGCTGCAGACTCGGCTCAACCTGCTGTTGGCCCTGAAACCGGTTCTCGGAGAGGAACTGGGCTTCTCGGAGGTCTCCGCAGCCTATGGCAAGGCCGTCGAAGTGCATGCCGCCTGGCGGGGTGACCTGAAGAAGGTCTTCGCCAAAGAGACTGCGGGTATCGAAGGCCCGGTCGTGGTGCTGATCGGCCGGCCCTATGTCGTGCTCTCCCCGGCCATGAACAAGGGGATCCCGGACCTATTCGCGGCCCTCGGCGTGAAGACCTTCTTCCAGGACATGCTCACCTACGACGAGAAGGACGTCGAGCCCATCGCCGACCTCCTGAAGGCACTGCACTGGCACTACGCCGCGAAGGTCCTGGAAGCCGCCCAGGTGGTGGCCGGGACGCCCGGGCTGTACCCGGTCTTCGTCACATCCTTCAAGTGCGCCCCCGATTCCTGCATCCTCGACTACTTCAAGCGGATCTGCGAAGGGCACCACAAGCCCTATCTCGTGCTGCAACTGGATGACCATGAATCCGCGGTGGGCTACGAGACCCGCATCGAGGCGGCGGTGCGCGCCTTCCGTAATCACCGGGGGACCGCCGAATCCGCCCCTGAGATCGCCCCGCTCACGCAGCCTGTGGTGTCCCCACTGGCGAGGGACCTTGAGGGCAAGGTACTCCTGTTCCCCTCCTGGGACCGCCTGACCTGCCAACTGCTCGTCGCCAACCTCGCCAATGCGGGCATCGATGTGAGGCTCATGCGCGAAGATGGCGATACCGTCGCGCGGTCCTTGAATCGCAATGGGGGCCAGTGCATCCCCCTGAACATCATCGCGCAGACCTTTGTCGACCACGTTCACCGCTGGGACCTGGACCCGGAAAGGACCCTGCTCTGGATCCCGGGTTCGACCGTCGCGTGCCACATCGGGATGTACCCCCAGGCGATCCAGAGCGCCGTGGCCAGCTACGGGGGCGGGTTCGAAAAGGCCCGGGTCTACTCCGGTGACCTCACGCTCATCGACATCTCCCTCCGGGCCGCGCTCAACAGCTATTTCTGCCACATGTTCGGTGGCATGCTGCGGCGGCTGGCATGCAGGGTCAGGCCCTATGAAGGGGTGCCAGGAATGACGGACCGGGTCATGGAGGAGGGCCTGATCCTGTTCGAGTACGCCTTCCTACACGACCTTCCCAAGATCGACGTCGTCAGGCGCGTGGTGGACAGGTTCGCAGAGGTCCCCAGGAAGGACAGGCCTCGGCCGAAGGTCGCCATCTTCGGCGACCTGTACGCCCGCGACAATGAGACTCTGAACCAGAACCTCGTGCACACCATCGAAGCGAACGGCGGCGAAGTGATCACCACTCCCTACAACGAGTACATCAAGACCGTCGCCGGCCTGTACTTCCGCAAGTGGATGCGCGAGGGGAAGTACCTCAGAGTCCTGGCCTCTGGTTCGCTCCTGACGACCATTCAGCTGATGGAGAAGAAGTACACCGAAGAGTTCGGCCGGCTGCTGGGCCCCCCGCGGGAGAGCGGGCCGGGTCTCGACGCGGAGGCGATCCTGAAGAAGTTCAACGTCAGCCCCTACCACACCGGCGAAACCATGGACAACCTGTTGAACATCTTCCATGTGCTCGAGGCCCATCCCGACCTGGCCCTCTTCGTCCACACGAGCCCGGCCTTCTGCTGTCCAGGCCTTGTCACCGAGGCCCTGGGCCCCCAGATCGAGCGCATCACGGGTGTGCCGATGGTGTCCGTGACCTACGATGGGACCGACGCCTCCAGGAACGATGTCGTCATTCCCTACCTGAAGTTCCCGCGCCACCGGGCCCTGCCACGGATGCAGGATGAGGTGGCGGTTCCCGCCGGGAACGGCCCCGGATGAGGTGCCGTTAAAGGGGCTTCAGCGCCCCTTCCATTCCGGCTTGCGCTTCTGCATGAAGGCGTCGATGCCTTCGCCAGCATCGGCACACATCATGTTGCAGGCCATGGTTTCGACAGCAAGCTCGTAGGCGCCCTCGAGGCCCAGCTCCAGCTGTCGGTAGAAGGCCTGCTTGCCCATGGAGACTGCCGCGGCCGATTTGCCGCAGATCGAGTCGGTGAGCTGCTTCACCTCGGCATCGAGCTGGTCCAGCGGGACCACTCGGTTCACCAGCCCGCGCCGCTGGGCCTCGGCCGCATCGATGAAGTCGCCGGTGAGCAGCATTTCCATGGCCTGCTTGCGCCCCATGTTGCGCGCCAGCGCCACCGACGGCGTGACGCAGAAGAGACCGACGTTGATGCCGGACACCGCGAACCGTGCGACATCGGCGGCCACGGCCAGATCGCAGGTTGCGACCAGCTGGCAGCCGGCCGCCGCGGCGATCCCGTGGATGCGCGCGATCACGGGCTGGGGCATCCGGACGATGGTCAGCATGACCTGGCCACACTGCGCGAAGAGCTCCTGCATGTAGGCCTTGCCATGGTTGGCCCGCATCTGCTTGAGGTCATGCCCTGCGCAGAAGGCCTTGCCGGCCCCGGCGATCACCACGACCCGGACGGCCGGGTCCTTCGCGAGGCCGTCCAGCGCAGCCTGCAGGTCCGCAAGCAGCTCCGTGGAAAGCGAATTGAACTGGCCAGGCCGGTTCAGCGTCAGCGTCGCCACGCCCCCAGCATCGCTGCGCAACAGGCGGGGCCCGACCTCGGTCTGCGGTTCGGCGCTCATGGAGGCTCCTCCTCGTGAATTCCGACTGGTTTGGCGAATTCGTGCTGGGGTCTGGGGAAGGACAGCCCCATTCTGACCGGCGGGACGGACAGGGCAAAGGGAATCGGGGCGGCAGGAGGGCTGGGCACTCGGGGGCTCCTTCAGCTTGGCCAATGCGCCCTGGTGTTCATTCAATTTGGATCCTGCCTACCTCCCGCCCTTTGACTGGTTCACACTTCCTCGACCCCGCACAGTACCTCGGGCCAGGAGATGGGGGTTGGCTTCCTTCGTTTAAGTTCTTTATGCTCTAACCCTCCCAGGCCAGGAGTGACCCATGAACCTCTCGGACGCGACCATCGGGCAGGTGATGATCCCGGTCGACGACTTCGATCGGGGTGTGGCTTTCTACCGGGACATCCTGGGCCTGCCCCACCTCTTTTCCGCACCCCCGCAGATGGCCTTCTTCCACTGCGGGGCGGTCCGCCTGCTGGTGGGTGTGTTGCCCCCTGGACAGGCCGCCCAGCGGGGCTCCGCCGTCTACTTCAAGGTCGGGGACATCCAGGGGGTCTACGCCTCGCTCAAAGCCCGGGGCGTGCGCTTCCAGGCGGAACCGCACCTCATCCATCGCACCCCAGCATACGAGCTGTGGTTGGCCGAGTTCTCAGACCCGGACGGGAACCATCTGGCCCTCATGAGCGAGGTCCCAGGCGCGGGTTCTTGACCGCGCCTGCCGAGGGGCGCCGCGACTCCGCCGCGCCGTGAGAAGCTTGCTCCATGCTGCACCTCCGCCCCGCCGATTACCGCCTCATGCCCTGGAAGGACGGGGGCGGCAGCACCACCGAGATCGCCATCGCGCCCGCGGGCGCGGGCCTTGCGGAACCCTTCCTGTGGCGCGTGAGTTCGGCGCGTGTAGAAGTGTCGGGACCCTTCTCGCGCTTCCCGGGCCAGGCGCGCTCACTGCTGCTGCTGGAGGGCGCGGGGCTGCTGCTGAGCATCGAGGGCAAGGGCCGCCAGCGGCTGAAACATCCGGGCCAGTTGGTGAGCTTTAGCGGCGATGACGCCGTGGACGCCGCGCTGATCCAGGGACCCTGCTTGGATTTCGGGCTCATCCACGACCCCCGCCGGGTCCAGGCCACCCTCGAATGGCTCAACCTGGGCAAGGAGGCCACTTCCATCGATCTGGCCCCCACCACCCTGCTCTTCGCGCCCTGGGGAGCGGTCCGGGTGGACCCCCTGGGCCTTCAGCTCGAACACCGGGAATCCCTCTGGTTCGGGAACCCCGGGCAGCCCGAGAAGGCCGGTGCCAAACTCAGCCTGCGCGCGGCCCAGGGGACCACCCCCCTGGTGCTCGTGTCCATCCGACCCCTATGACCCTCTTCAAGTGGATTCCATGACGACCACCCTCGGCACCTTGAACGACCTGAAGGTCCTTCGCCTGGGACCGGATGGGGCCTTCCTGGACGGGGGCCCCGAGGGGCCGGTCCTGCTGCCCCAAGTCCCCGAGGGCCTGGAACCCGGCCAGGTCCTGGTGGTCTTCGCCTATCGGGAGGACGAGGGGCGCCTCGTGGCCAGCCTGCGCCGACCCTTGGCCCTGGGGGGCGAGGTGGCCTTCCTGAAGGTGGTGTCCGTGAATCCCGCCGGGGCCTACCTGCACTGGGGCCTCCCCCAGGACCTGTTCATGCCCTGGAAGGAAGTGCGGCACGAGCAGCGCCGCCTGGTGAAGCCCGGGAACAGGGTGTTGGTGTTCCTCTTCTCGGACGAGGCGGGCCACATGGCCGCCTCCACCCGCCTGAGCGACTTCCTGGTGGACGCGGCCGAGGGGTTCCGGGAGGGGGACAAGGTCTCCCTGGTCATCGGGGATCGCACAGATCTGGGGGTCCGCGTCATCGTCAACCACCGCTACTGGGGCATGGTCCACGCCAGCGACCTGTTCAGCCCCGTCAGCCGGGGCGAGACCCGGGAGGGCTGGGTGAAGGCCCCGCGCGCCGACCTCAAGCTGAGCCTGTCGCTCAGCGCGCCGGGCTACGCCAAGGTCGATGCCGTGGCCCAGGGCCTGCTCGATACCCTGAAGCGCCACGGGGGCTTCCTGGCCGTGACCGACAAGAGCGCCCCCGATCGGATCTACGCCCTGTTCGGCATCAGCAAGAAGGTCTTCAAGCAGACCCTCGGAGCCCTCTACAAGCAGCGGCGGATCACCCTCGAGGCGGGGGGCATCCGGATGCTGAACGCCCCATGAGTTCCGCCCCACCCCTGCCCTATCTGGAGGGCTACAGCCCGGCCGTGCTGGCCCGGGTGCGCGAGCTGCTGGCCCAGGACCAGCTGGGGCCCTACCTCGCGAGCCGCTACGGGGAAGCCCACGAGGTGCGCAACGACAAAGCCCTATTCCTGGCCGCCGTGGCGCTGAAGGACCGCTTCCTGAAGAACACGGCCCCCTTGAACAAGGTGAGATACGACAGCAAGCTTCAGCTGCTGAGCCAGGCCCTGGGCACCCTCACGGCGGTGTCGCGGGTGCAGGGCCGCAGGCTCAAGGCCAGCCGGGAAATCCGCGTGGCTTTGGTGTTCCGCGAGGCCCCCGCCGCCTTCCTGAGGATGATCCTGGTGCACGAGCTGGCCCACCTGAAGGAAACGGTGCATAACAAGGCCTTCTACCAGCTCTGCACCCATATGGAACCGGACTACTTCCAGCTGGAATTCGATCTCCGGCTCTACCTCACCCATCTGGAATCCAGGCCGGCCTAGCTTTCCGTGAGGGAAGGCCGATCCTCAGCCCACCTCCAGCACGGCCAACCCATCCTGCTGGGTGGAGCGGCCCCGGACGGGCACCACATCGCCCACACGGAAGGGCCGCTGGCGGCGGCGGAGGGCGTCCGGGAAGGCCACGGCCTCGCAGAGGCCGGTCTCGTCCTCGAAGGTGATGAACTGCATGCGCTCGCCCTGCTCCGTGGCCACGTCCTTGTCGGCCACCACCAGGGCCCAGAAGCGCAATTGGCGGTTGGGTCTTGCGACCTCCGCGGCGCGGTCGGGGCCCCCGCCCTTCCGCACCCGGGCCAGGGCCGCGGGGTGCAGGTCCAGGGTCAGCCCCATGGTCTCCATCTCCAGATCGGCGCGGTCGAAGAGGTCCGTGGGACGGGGCCGCACCCCCCGGGGCACGCCGCCGAGCCGGGCCCACATCAGGCGCGTGCGGTCGCCGTCTGGGGCCCAGAGGTCGAAGGCCCCGGCGGCGCAAAGGGCCTCCGCCGTGGTGACGGAGAGCTTCACGCGGCCCAGCAGATCGTCGAGCGTTTCGAAGGGACCGTGCCGTTCCCGTTCCTCCAGCAATTGGCGCACATCCGGTTCCTGGGCCCCGTGCACCTGCATGAGGCCCACCCGCAGGCCCTGCTCTCCCTCGGCGGTGAAGGGCCAGAGGGACCGGTTGGCGTCAGGTCCCCGCACCACCAGGCGGTGGCGCCGCGCGTCGCCCAGGTAGGCGATGGCGGGGTAGTAGCCGCCCTGGTTGGTGATGACCGACGCGAAGAACACGGCCGGGTGGTGGGTCTTGATCCAGGCGCTCTCGAAGCTGACCTGGGCGTAGCTGGCCGAGTGCGGCTTGCAGAAAGAGTAGCCCGTGAAGGTGCGGATCATGTCCCAGGCCTCGTCCACGGTGGCCGGACGCACGCCCTGGGCTTCGCAACCGCGCCGGAAGCGGACTTCGAAGCAGGGCAGCTTGGCCTCGCAGTCGGGCTTGCCCAGCAGCTTGCGCAGCTGGTCGGCCTCGAAGTGGCTCCAGCCCGCCAGCGCCACGCAGACCTTGAGGACATCCTCCTGGTAGACCAGCACGCCGAAGCTTTCGGACAGCAGCTGGCTGAAGACCGGATCGCTGGGCTCCCAGGCCTCCTCGCCGCGCGAGCGCTTCACGTAGCGGTCCACCCAGCGGTAGGCGGCGGGACGGATGAGGCTGCTGTGGATCACCAGGGTCTCGAAATCGCCCTTCCCCACCCGCTGCTGGAGCTGGCGCGTGGCGGGGCTCTCCACGTAGAAGACGCCGATGCTGTCGCCGCGCTTCAGCAGGTCCTGGGTGGCGGGGTCGTTGCGCGAGTGGGTGCCGGGATCCTTGGGCACACGACTCCCCAGCACCTCGTAGGCATCGCGGATGACGGCGAGGCTGCGGTTGCCCAGGAGGTCGATCTTCACCAGGCCGTAGTTCTCCACCCCGTCCTTGTCCCAGGTGGTGATGGAGACGTTCTCCTTGGCGGGCGCCGGCTGGAAGGCCGCGTGCTCCCACAGGGGCCCTGGCGTGACGATGGTGCCGCCGGGGTGCACGGAGAACTGGTGGAAGTGGCCCCTCAGGGCCCGGGCCTGGCGCAGGATGACGTCCCAGGCGGGGTTCGCCGAGGCGCGCTCCAGGCCCCCTTCCCAGCCGCGCACGTAGCGGGCCAGCTGCTTCAGTTCGCTGTCGGGCCGCCCGTGGGCCTGGGCCACGGCCCGCAGGGCGCCCTTGGCCTTGAAGTAGGCGTGGTTGGACACCATGGCCACCCGGGCCCGGCCGTAGCGCTCGAACACGGCCTGGATGACGCGGTCCCGCTCGTCCCAGGCGAAGTCGATGTCCATGTCCGGCGGATCCTTGCGTTCCTTCGTGAGGAAGCGCTCGAACATCAGGTTCGTGGCCACGGGATCCACGTTGCTGAGGTGCAGGGCGTAGCTCACCAGGGAGGCCGCGCCGCTGCCCCGGCCGCAGATGCGGGTGGGCAGGCCCTCGTGCTGCAGAACCTGCACGATGTCCTGCACCAGGAGGAAGTAGCGGGCGAAGCCCTTGAAGGCGATGAGGTCCAGCTCCTGCTCCATGCGG
>Ga0214212_1000009_pt1 | contig 113799 bp, 107 predicted proteins | sample TroBogEpilimnion_25_FD_153050 | JGI IMG/M metagenome (GOLD analysis project Ga0214212, IMG submission 153050) | Freshwater microbial communities from Trout Bog Lake, WI - 18AUG2009 epilimnion | ecosystem: Environmental > Aquatic > Freshwater > Lake > Epilimnion/Euphotic zone | place: Trout...
ATGGGTCGAGGTCAGGACCGGGCGCTGAAGCGCCGCGCGACCCCCCGTTGGGCGCTGCTGGAGCAGCGTCAAACGGGAGGGTCGATGGGGTGGCTATCATCCATCTAGGCGCTTGCGGCTATTCTCTGAGTTCGGCAGGACCGAACCCCGGGTCAGGGTGATCCGCTGCGGAAGGTCCTTTCTAGCCGTCACTCGGAGGTTGAACCATGAGGCAATGCTCAGCGCCACTTCTCCTCGCAGTGCCGGTCCTGGCCCTTCTCGGGTGCACCAAGCCCGACATAGATTTTTCCAGGATCAGGACCGGGATGACCAAGGCGCAGGTGATCGGCCAGGTGGGCAACCCGACCAGGGTGATGACGGCCGACCATTCTGAAATCTTCGAATACGAAGCCTACGACCACTACGGTGCCATGAGAACCAACCTCCGCTCCCAGTTCGTCCGGTTCATCGATGGAAGGGTGGAGTCCTTTGGCAACAAAGGTGACTTCGATCCAGCGAAGGCTCCTGCCGGAGGCGCCAAAGCCGGCAGGAAGGCAGGCGCCGACAGACAGGAGGATGCAACGCGCGGAGGGACAGAGGCGACCGCGCCGGTGGCCTTCGACCTGAGGACCGAACTGGAGAAGCTGGAGAAGCTGAGGAAGGATGGCCTGATCTCCGACGCCGAGTTCAAGGAGCTTCGGCAACGGGCTTTGGCAAGGGCCATGGCCCAGTGACCTGCGTCGCGGGGGCGCCCCTCATCCACTGAGCCGCTGACCTCTGCGAGGCCTCCCGGGCCATGGAAGGCCGGAGCTGGACCGCCCGGAAGATCCCTAGCGGCGCCGCCGGAGCGCCGCCGCTACACTGGAAGGTCGCCTGTGAGACCTCCCGTGTCCTTTCCCCATGATCCCTTTCGCATCGGTCCCGTCGAGGTGCCCAACCGCCTCGTGATGGCGCCCCTGCACGAGATCACCGACCAGCCCTTCCGCAAGTTCATCCGCGAGATTGGCGGCGTGGGTCTCACGGTCTCGGAGATGATCAGCAGCGAGGCCCTGATCCGGCATGCGGTGAAGGCGGAGCGGATGATGGCGGCCACGGGGGAGAAGCCCCTGTCCATGCAGGTCTCCGGCGGCCGGCCCGAGGCCCTGGCCGAGGGCGCCCGGCTCTGCGAGGCCGCCGGTGCGGACCTGGTGGACCTGAACATGGGCTGCCCGGCCAGCAACGTCACCAAGGGCGGCGCGGGCTCGGCGCTGCTGCGGGACATCCGCCTCGCGGAGCGCTGCGTCACGGCGATGGTGAAGGCCGTGCGGGTGCCCGTCACGGTGAAGATGCGGGCGGGCTGGGACGCCTCCCAGAAGGACCGGGGCGAGTTCCTGGACTTCCTGCGCATGTTCGAGGCCGCAGGCGTGCAGGCCCTGGCCATCCACCCCCGCACCCGGGCCCAGCAGTACGAGGGCCATGCGGACTGGAGCATCATCGCCCGGGCCGTGGAGGCCGGCACCTCGTACCCGGTCATCGGCAACGGCGACGTGAACGAGGCCGCCGATGCCTTCCGCATGGTGGAGGAGACCGGTTGCGCGGCGGTGATGATCGGCCGCGGCGCCCTCTACAACCCCTTTCTCTTCCGCCAGATCCTGGATCCGGGGTTCGCCGTGACCACGGAGATGCGCATCGACGCGACCCTGCGGCTCTTCCAGATCCTCCTGGACCTGCTGGAACCGAGGGAGGCCCTGCACAAGATCAAGAAGATCGGCGCCTGGTTCACCAAGGGCGTCCCCGGCGGCCACGGCTTCCGCCAGAACCTGCACGCCGCCAGCGATGCCCAGGCCCTCCTGGCCGCCATCGACGCCCTGCGGCACCAGGGCGCGGCCTGACTCCTCCGTGCCGGTATATCGAGCCACCAGGGTTCCGGACTCGGAACGTGCCTGGCTTGCCAGGACCTGGCCAACGGCTGCCAGACCCCGGAGTCTGGCCGCACCTATGGAATGACCACGAGCGCATTGACCCACGAGGTGCCGACGGTGCCCGCAGGGTTGGAGCCCGCAGGAATCGGGAGGGCGGTCCACTTCCCATCCACCCAGTAACCGGGGATGCAACTCGTTAAATAACCGGAACTGTTCTGGGCATAGACATCGCCCCCAACGTAGACCCTGCCTCCAGACAGGACGAGGGACTGCGCCTGGCCAAAATCGCTTCCTGCTGGCAGGGGGAGACCAGTCCAGGTCCCGTTCAGCCAATAGCCAGGAAGGGTGCCGGCCCAGTATCCGGAAGCGTCGATGGTACCTGCCATGCCTCCGGCATAGACCATGTCTCCGGCAACGACAAGGGTGGTGACTGTGCCGGCATTTGAACCCCGGGGCAAGGGAAGGCCCATCCAGGTTCCGTTCAACCAATAGCCTGGAACCACGCTGCTTCCGCCCGCCGGGAAGGTGTAGCCCGCAACGTAGGTGCCGCTTCCGGAAAGGGCGAGGCCGGTGGCCACCCCTCCGACTGAGCCCGATGGAAGGGAAAGTCCGACCCAGGTTCCGTTTGACCAATACCCAGGGCTTGCCAGGTCGGTGCTGCTGTTGAGGAGGTACCCCGCGATATCGATGATCTCCCCCGATACCACCATCGCGGAAAGCTGCCCCGGAGTGAAACCTGAGGGCGGGGTGAGGCCAACCCAGGTTCCGTTCAGCCAGTAGCCGAGGACCCTGGAATTGGTGCTATCGATGCAGTTCCCTGCCGCGAAAACCACACCGCCGTTGAGGCAAAGAGAATTTACGATCCCTGAGCCTGGACCGGTGTACCCAGTGGGCAGGCCCACCCAGGATCCGTTCAGCCAATAGCCTGGAGTCCCGAAACCGTCGCTCCCCGCTACATAGACATTGTTCCCAGATGGGCCGGCAGAGACAGCGAGGGAGTTCACCCAGCCTCCGCTCGGGTAGAGGGGATTCGAGAGTCCAACCCAGGTGCCATTGATCCAGTACCCGGCGAACGGATTGGTCACATCGATCATGCCTGCTGCATAAACAGCCGGGACCTCCTTCAAGACTGCGGGGAGGCTGCGTATGGTGGCCAAGGGGTTGGACGCCACAGCACGAAATTCCGCACCGGTGTCCGGGGGCTGGATCGTAAAGCTATAGCTGGTGGTGGTGGCGCCCGTGATGGGTACCCAGGTCGTCCCAGCGTCATTGCTTCTCTCCCAGGAGATGGTGGGAGGAGGGTATCCGTTGGCGGAGACCGTGAAGGTGGCGGTGCCTCCCGAATAGATGGTCTGACTGGCCGGCTGTGAAAGGAAGACCGGTGCTTCATCGACCAATCTGGCACTGCCACCACCACAGGCCTGGCAAAGGACCAAGGCTCCCATGCTGACGGAGAGGAATGTTCTCTGGAAGATTCGCATGCGTGCCACCTGTGACGGGAAATGAATGGCCAACCAGCGCGGCTGCCGGAGTGGTCAAGGTTCCGATAAGCCGTCGCAGGGCCCAGTTCATAGCTTCATGAAAATAGAACTTCTCGATCAAGTTGAGGTTCGGATTTCCCTGAGCGGTGATAATCCACCCTCCGAACGGATCGATGATCCCGGAGCAGCTGGTGAGAGGTGGGGTTCAGGATTCACGCTGACTCAGCGGTAACCCACGGCAGATCTGCCTCAGCTTCGGAACTCAGGCCGGCCCTTCAGCCGTGGCTTCCTCTAGGCTGAAGGCGGTCTCGGCGGTCTTGGGGGCCTGGCGGATCGCGCAGTCCTCGACGGGGCAGCGATCGCAGTACATCCGGCCGCAGGGATCCACGTGCGTATGGACTTCGCCCTCGATGCTTCCATCCACCAAGGCCCGCTTCCCGAACTCCTCGCAGAGGTCGTGGGCCTGCCGCACCGGGTAGTACTCGGGCACGACAATGTGGATGTCGACATGGGTGAAGCGCCCCGAACGGAAGGTGCGCATCTCGTGGAGGGCGATGATGTCCCCGGTGCGGACCCGGTTCATGGCCGCCAGCACCCTGGACAGCATGGCCGGATCCTCCATGTCCAGGAGCGCCTGGGAGGATTCCTTCACCAGGCGGAAGCCCGTGCGGGCCAGCAGCAGGCCCACGACGCCGGCCATGAAGGGGTCGAGCCAAATGAAACCCGTGAGCTTCACGGCGATCAGGCCCCCGGCGATGCCCACGGTGGTCCAGAAGTCCGAGAGGATGTGGTGGCCATCGGCCTCCAGGGCCTTGGACCGGGTCCGGCGGCCCTCCCGGAGCATGTACCAGCCCAGGAGTCCGTTGAGGGCGCCGGCCAGGAGGTTCACGGCCAGGCCCAGGCCAAGGCTCTTGTACTCGACCCCGTGGATGAAGCCCTTGGCGGCCTCCAGCAGGATGAACACGGCGGCCAGGGAGATCAGGCCACCTTCGAAGGCGGCGCTGAAATGCTCGATCTTGCCGTGCCCGTAGGGGTGCTCTTTGTCGGCGGGCCGGCCGGCGAAGACCACCGCCCCCAGGGCGAACAGGGCCGCCACGACATTCACGATGCTTTCGATGGCATCGGACTTGAGCGCCACGGACCCGGAGAGCACATAGGACAGGTACTTCAGGCCGAGGAGGGCCGCCCCCGCCACGATGGACAGCAGCGCAAGGCGGATCCTGGAGGTTTGTTCGATGTGCTCGGCTGACATGGTGTTCCTCACCTAGACCTTATCAGCCGAGTTCCTCGAAGAGGCCGCGCTGGACGCCGTTGCCCGGGTCGGAGGGAAAGGGGTACGCCGAGGCGGGTGCCCAGGGGCGGTCCGGATCGAAGGGTCCTGGGGGCGGCAGTTCCGGCGGCAGCCAGCGCAGCGCCGGGGGGGGGTGGACCTGGCCCAGGAGGGCCTGGGTCCCGGCCTCGGGCGGGATGGCAGGCACCCGCAGCAGGGCCACCGGCGGGTGGTCCAGGGTCTCCGGCCAGCCCTGCGGCTGCAGGGCCCGGGCCTCCAGGGGTGCGGCGTCCCGGGGGTCCGCCGCCAGCCCAGGGGTGAAGGAACCCGGTGCCGGCGGCAGCGGAAGGCTGGCCCGCCAAGGATGCCCTTCCCGGAGGGCCTGCCGGCCCAACTGGGCGGCCACCTGGACGTCGCCGCAGGCTCCCAGGTGGATGGGCGTGCGCAGGCGTTCCTGCAGCAGCGCCCGGAGGGCGCGCAGCTGGCCGAGGGCCCCGGGCCAGGTGCCGCCGGCGCGCTGGAACTCCACGCCGCCCGCGAGGGACAGCCGCCAGGCCACGGCCCGGCGGGAGAAGGGCAGGTCCACCCAGGCTCCCGCGGACAGCCGCTGGGCCAGTCCGCGCTCGGCCAGGCCCTGGGCCTCGGACATGGCAGCGAGCAGGGCCTCCCCCGAGGCCAGGGCCGGCAGGGCGCCCAGGACCAGGGTCGCGTCGCCCCAGAGCCAGCCGGGCGGCACTTCATCGCCAGGCGCCGCCACGCCGAGGTCGGGGAGCCTCCAGGTCGCATCGGGACGGGGCACCCAGCCCAGGACGCCCTGGCGCCAGTGGTCCCCGACGGGGCCCTCGGGCCGGTCCGGCGCATGGACCCAGCCCCGGAAGGCGCCCCCGGGCAGGTGCTGGGCCGAATCGGGGCCGAGGTGGAGGCTCAGGCCGGGGATGGCGGTGATGGCCTCCCACCAGCCCTGGCGGGACTCAGCGGGGAGGGCCTGCATCCAGGCGGGCGGGTGGTCCCAGATCAGGCCGAAGCCGCCGGGGAGGAGGGAGGCCAGGCCCATGAGCCGGGCGAGGGCCCTGCCGGGCGCCGCGTGCACCGAGGCCAGTCCCTCCTCCAGGAAGCGGGACCCGGCCCAGCCGGCCCAGGGCCCATCCGGGGCCGTCCTCAAGAGAAAGCCGCGCCCTTCGGTTCCGGTCACGGGGTCTCCAGGAGGGCGGGCTGCGGCGCGAACATGGCCCGTCCCACCCCGCCGGGCGAGAAGGCGATGTCCCAGCGGGCCCTCAGCCGGCGTGCGGATTCCAGGGCCGCCGAAACGTCATCCACGCCCTGGAGGCGCAGCCCAAGCCAGGTGGCCGACAGCAGGCACCCCGTGCCCCGGCGCTCGCCGGCGAGCCTGGGAGCCACCTCCAGCGGCTGGATTCCGTCCCGGGTGATCCAGACGTCCTGCACCAGGTCCCCGGCGGCATGGCCTCCCTTGAGCCAGACGGCCCGGGCGCCGGCCTCCAGCCACGGGGTCGCGAGGACCTCGACCGGGGCCTCGCGGATGGCCTCCGGGGGGAGACCCGCGAAGGCGGCGGCCTCCCCCCGGTTGGGGCTCACCACCCAGCCGCCCATGGGCAGGAGGTCCGCGGCCATGCGGCGGAGGTCAGCGCCATCGTGCAGGCCCACGCCTGCAGTCGGCGCGAGGATGGGGTCCCAGATGCGCAGGGGCGGGGCCAGGTGCCGCAGGGTGGCGCAGAGACGCCGGAAGTCCCTGGCCTCGAGGGCGCAAAGGCTGAGCTTCAGCCCCCAACGGCCACCCAGATGCGGAGCCAGCGTCTCGAGGCGCTGGACGGGGTCCAGGGCGGGGGGCTCGATGCGCAGGCAGGCCAGGCCGTTCTGGAGGGTCTCGGCCAGGCTCACGGCCAGGGGCTGGCAGCCCAGCTCCGCCAGGGTCAGGACATCCCGGAGCAGGCCGGCCCCTCCGGACGGATCCATGCCGCCCAGACAGAGGGCGAGCGGCGGGGCGCTGGGATGGGGGGCAGCCATGGGAACTTCCAGGATGCCATAGGTTCCGTGCTAGACCTTGCGGTCGGAATCCATGATCTCCGTGATCCGCAGGCCGAGGCTGTCCTCCAGCACAGTCACTTCGCCCCGGAGCAGGACCCGGTCCTTGCACAGCACGTCCATGGGCTCCCCGGCACTCTTCTTCAGCTCCACCAGGGATCCCGGCTCCAGGTCCAGCAGCTCGCGGATGGTCAGGCGCGTCTGGCCGAGCTGGATCTCCAGCTTCAGGGGCGTGTCGATGAAGGGCATGACCTCGGCCACCACCTGCTCGAAGCTGAGCACGCGGTCGCCGTCGATTCGCTCCCCCCGCTTGATGGCCATGTCCCTCCCCCGGTCCTGTCAAAGCATGGACTCAGGTCCTCTCTGTCGCAACGGCCATGCCAGGGCCATTCACTGCTGGATGGCCCAGTCCACGATGAGGACGCTCTTGATGGGCCGCTTGGGCTTCTTGTGCTTGGGATCTCCCGTTTCCCCTGGCTTCGGGGGGTGGGGCTTGAACTGGTCGTTGAGCTTGTCCCTCATTTCCTTGCGCAGGGTCTCGCGGGATTCGGCATCGGAGGCCTCCTCCACGCTTTTGCCCGACAGGGTCTCCAGGACGATGGACTGGATGAGGCTCTTCTCGGGGGAGGGCTTGTCCCCGGAGACGAGCTTGCCCAGTTCCTGGTCGCAGAACAGGATGTTCAGCTCGCAGCGAAGGAAGGCGTTCCGCCTTGGGCCGGTGAGGTTCACGGTGCGGGTCATCACCATGACGGGGGCTCCGCCCGCGCCGCCATGCTCCCCTCCCTCCTGTTTTTCGCCGGTATCCCCGCAGTCCTCGGCGTCGTCTGCCTCCTGGGCCGGGGCTGCGGCGCCGGGGTTCGCCTGGGCCTGGGCTTCCGCTGCCTTGGCCTTTTCGGCCGCGGCGGCCTTGGCGGCGGCCCGCTTCTTCAGGAACAGCCTGGCTCCGAATCCGCCACCGCCGAGGACCGCCAGGGCGGCCACGATGATGATGATCAGCTTCAGGGGGCTCTTCTTGGGAGCAGGGGCTTCCTCGGACATGGGGACCTCATCGGATGCCTACTCATCGGGCCCTTCCCGGGGGAGCCTGAGTTGCGTAACTCCGGCCCTGTCCAGGGCTCACCCCCAACGTTTCTTGGGTTTTCCAAGCAAGGATGCCTGGAGAGCCCCTGTCAGCAGGCTGATCAGGGTTCAGATCCGGGACCTGGATTAACCGATGAAAAAGACGTGTTGACAGGAAACGGGACCTGCCGAAACAGGTCCCGTCGATCCTGGGCCTCCGGCCTTCGCCAGAAGCTAGGCTGCTACTTCCGCTTCTTGCCGCCCTTGCCGTTGACTTCGTCAGCCAGCTTCTTGCCGGGCTTGAACTTGGCGACTTTCTTGGCAGCGATCTTGATGGGCTTGTTGTCGCGGGGGTTGCGGCCGGTGCGGGCGCCGCGGTTGGCGACGGAGAAAGTGCCGAAACCCACGAGGGTCACCTTGTCGCCGGCGCGCAGGGCGGCGGCGATGCCACCCAGCACCTGATCCAGGGCAGCAGCGGCCTGGGCCTTGGTGATGCCGGCCTTGTCGGCGACGGCGCTGACCAGTTCAGCCTTGTTCATGAGAACCTCCAAAATTGGGGAACTGAGTCCCCGGGTTGAGAGAAACGAAATCACCTCGATTGGAGATGACCGTCTTTGCTGAGTTTCAAAGCACCAAAGAGCCTAAGACATCCATGAATGCTATGTTTCCTAAACTGCCAAGAAGCTACGCCGCAGATGCAGTGTGGTCAAGGCTTTTCTTTCGCAAAAATCCGAAGATCAGCGTGGTTGGGGCATTCCAGACGTCATGGAACAGCGGAGTGGGCGAAAACGCTCGACTGTAAGTCCCATGGATCTCGCAAATCCCCGTAGAACGTGCGATCCGGAGTCTGTTTGGACGCTGCGGCCGGTCCCAGGCCTATCATGGGGGCATGATCCATCCCTATTTCCTCAAGGTGGCCTACGCGGGAGGCGGGTTCCACGGCTGGCAGATCCAGTCGGTGCTGCGCAGCGGCCAGGGGGACCTGTGGAAGGCCCTCCAGGCCTTCGACACCGGGGCACCGATGCCCCAGGGCACCGGCCGGACCGACGCGGGCGTGCACGCCCGCGCCCAGGGCGTGCTCATCCACACGGCCCGTCCCTGGGAACCCTACCGCCTCCTGATGGCCTTGAACGCCCACCTGCGACCGGATATCCGGGTGCTGGCGGTCCAGGCGGCCCCGGAGGGGTTCTTCCCCCGCCAGCACGCGGTGGCCAAGCGGTATGTCTACCGGCTCGGCCTCGGACCCGCCGCGGACCCCCTTCAGGCCGCCTTCCGGTGGCAGGTCCATCGGGCGGATCCCCTCGACCTCGACCTCATGGCCAGGGCTGCATCGGCCCTGCTCGGCACCCACGACTACTCCAGCTTCCGCAGCGCGGAATGCGGCGCGGCCACGCCCGTGCGGACCATTCACGCCATTCGGATCGCTCCCCTGGAGGGGGGAGCCGACTTGATTTTCGAAGGCAGCAGCTTCCTCATGCACCAGGTGCGCATCATGGCCGGAACCCTGGTGGAGGTGGGACGGGGCAGGCGCCCGGCGGATTCCCTTCCGGAGGTGCTGCGCGCGAAGGACCGGCGCTGTGCGGGCCAGACCGCACCCCCGGAAGGACTCTGCCTCGAGAACATCTGGTACGAGGCCCGGTGGGGTGTGGGCGAGCCCAGCCCATGGGGCGAGCGCGAGGAGCGCCCTCAGTCCAGGTAGAAGCCGATGCCCTGCCAGACCTTGAAGTGCGTCTTCCCGTCCTTGGACGTGGCCGGGTCGAAGACGAGGTGCTTGGCGGCCTCCACGCAGGCCTCACCGGCCCCCTTGGCCCCGGCGGAATCCCCCGGGAGTCCCTGGAGCAGGCGTGCGGAAAGGACATCGCCCTTCTCGCTGATCAGCACCTGGACGACCACCACGCCCTTGGGTCGACTCGAGAAGAGGCCGGAGCTCTTGATCTGGGGGGTGGCGCGGTTGAGGTTGATGGGCCTCGCGGGCTGGATCTCATCGCTCAGCTGGACCAGGTCTCCCTCGCCCGGGACGGCGTTGACCCTGCGGAGCAGGGACTCGTTCTGGGACCGGAGCCGGTCCGCCTCGGCCTTGGCCTCCTGGGCGTCGACCTTGGCCTCCTGGAGCTCGTTCAGGATGGCATCGCTGCCCCCCTGGTTCTCCTTGAGGGAGGCCCGCAGCTGATCGGCCTCCTTCTTGGCCGCAGCCGCTTCGGCGCGGGCGAGGTCACGGGCCTTCTTGGCCCCGGCGGCCTCCTGCTGAAGTCCCTCGGTGGCAGCCAGCCTCTGCTTCAGGTCATCCCGCTCCTCGGTGAGGCGCTTGACCTGGGCCTGGAGCTGGGCGGCGGTGGGTCTTTTCGCCGCCGAGAGGGGCAGGGCGATCAACAGCAGGGAGAGGGCGATGCGCATGGGAGACCTCCGGAATCAGGGGGCTCAGCGCTGGGCTCCCAGCTGGTCGCCTCCCTGGGCGGGTTTCGTGGTCTTGAGAATCCCACGCTTCAGGAGCTTGGAGAAGATGCGGAGGCACTCGTTCGGTTCGAAGGGCGCGATGGAGAGGATGTCCCGGATGGTCCACAGGCCGTTCACGCGGCTGGCGAGGAAGGCTTCGTTGGGACCCAGGTTGGTGGTCATCAGTTCGTCCAGGCTCACGCTTAGCTCCGGGACGAGGTCCTGGTCCAGCCGCTTCTCCTCGAGGAGGTCCTGGACCACAGCCAGCATCTTGTTCGCGTCCAGGTGCCGCGGCTGGTCCTTGAGGATGCGTCGCAGCTCTTCCTGGGCCTCCTGGAGCTTCTGCTTTTCCACCAGGGCCCTGGCGCGCTGGAGCTGCAGGCTCGGATTCTCTCCCAGGTTCCCGCCGGGATTCATGATGCGGACGAGGCCCTTCTCGTGGAGGTCGAAGAGCAGCTTGTTGATCTTGTATTCGGGCATGCGCATGTCCAGCACCATCTGGTCCACCCGCTTGAAGCCGTCGAGGCGGCTCAGGATGTCCGCGTCCTCGGGGGCGAGGGGAAGCCGCTCCGCGATGGCTTCAGAGATGGGCGCCAGCACGGCATCCCCACCCTTGATGACCCGGCGGATGCGCCTCCAGTCGTCCATGCGCCGGGCGCCTTCGAGGACGATGCCGGTCACGTCCAGGCTGAGGAGCATGGACTTCTGGTGGGAGGCGGCGCCGTCATGGAATTCGAAGCTCCCGACGTTCCACAGGAAGGTGTCGTAGATGCTCTCCTCGACCTTCAGCTGCACGATGCGGCGGATCTCCGCCTCGGTGATGAGCTGGCGGTTGATGAGGATCCGCCCCAGCAGCTGCTGCTCGTCCTCCTGGGTGGCGAGGGCGTCCCGGAGCTGGTCCTCGGTGATGCGGTTGAAGGCGAGCAGGTACTGGCCCAGGTACTCTCGCGGGTCCGAGGACCAGATGCTCGTGATGCGGCCCTCATGGAAGGCGACCCGCTTGGTGTGCAGGGACCCCTTGAGCTCCAGCACCCCGGTCTTCTTGCCCACGGCGAGCCACTGGAAGATGTCCTCGAGGCCCATGGTCGACAGATCACCGTTCAGCGCCATCGGCCACCTCCTGCCCGGACAAGCCTACTGCGATCCTTGTCAAAAATACTAATTTTCATGAAAAATACCATGCCCATTCGAACCTCAAGTCTCTCTATCGGCACCCCCTGGGGTTCCAATAGTGTCCTAGAGGCGGGCGAGTACTTCCCGGATGGCGCGATTCAGCTGACCCGGATGGTGCCGGGCCAGGGGTGCCTCGGGATCCAGGAGGGGAAACCGGTAGACGGGGATGCCCAGGATCCGGTCGGCCTCGGCCAGCAGCGGCTCGCCGCCCTCTACCTGGTACCTGGCGAGCATGTCGGCGCCCAGGGGGGCCGCATTGGCGATGATGGCGGAGATCCGGGTCCTGCCGAAGGCCGCGATGGCCGCCACATGGTTCTCCAGGTCCATCCCGGCCGTTTCGCCCGGTTCGGTCATCAGGTTCGCCACATAGACCACCGGGGACCGCGAGGAGGCCAGGGCCTCCTGCAGTTCGTCCAGCAGGAGGTTCGAGATGGTGGAGGTGTAGAGGCTTCCGGGCGAAAGGAGCACCAGGTCGGACCTCAACACGGCCAGCACCGCCTCCGGCAGGGCCTCGGCATCCCGGGGCTCCAGCCACAGTTTCGCGAGCGGCGGCTGACAGGATCCGACGGCGGTCTCCCCGATGTAGCGGGTCCCGGCCAGGTCCTCGGCACAGAGGACGACCGGGACCACGGTCGAGGGGAACAGGCGCCCCAGGGTCACCAGCACCCCCGAGAGCTGCCGGATGGCCCGCACCCAGTCCCCGGTCAGGTCGGCCAGGGCCCAGAGCATCAGGTTCCCGAGGGAGTGCCCCGCCAGGCTCCCCTCGCCCCGGAACCGGTAGTTCAGGAGGTCCGAGAGGGCCGAGTCCTCGAGGGTGAGGGCCGCCAGGCAGTTGCGCAGATCCCCGGGGGGGATGCCCCCCAGCTCCTCCCGCAGGCGACCGGAGGAACCCCCGTCATCGGAGACGGTGACGATGCCCGTCAGCTTCCAGGGATCCCGGCTGCGGCCTGCCTCGCGCTTGAGGGCCCGCAGGAGCGAAGCGAGGCCGGTACCGCCCCCCAGGGCCACCACCCGCAGCGGCTGGTCGGGATCGAGGCCGGGGTGGCCGTCCATGGGCGTCGGCTCAGTGGCCTTCGGTGAAGGCGAACAGAGGGGACTTCCGGATGGCGTTGAAATCGGGTTCCATGTGCCACTGGAAGACGAGATCGGCTTCCAGTTCCAGGGCCCTCTTCAGGCTTTCGGCGGAGGCCTCGGTCTTCTCGGCCTGGGCGAATGCCACAGCCCGGAGGTAGTGCAGCACGCCCTTGGTGGGGTGGCTCTTCAGGGCCTTGTCGCTGAGCTTGATGGCCTCGTCGATCTGGCGCAGGTTGAGACAGGCCTGGATCTCGGTGACGGGATCGACCCCACCGACCTTGGCCGGATTGAGCTTGGACTCGCAGAGCGCGAGATAGACCTGGGCCCGGCGCTTCAGGGGCCAGTCGTTGGCGGCCTGGGCCTCCACCGCCAGGGACTCCAGGGCCTTCGCGGCCTCAGCGTGCTTGCCCGCCTCCACCAGCTTCAAGGCCTTGCTGAAGGCGGCGGCCAGGGGGGACGGAAGAGGCTGGGCAGAAGCGGGTGCCGACTTGGGAGCGGTCTTGGGTGCGGTTTCGGTCTTGGCCTTCGTCGCCATGCGGGATCCTCTGGGTGCTTGAGAAACTATAGAGTGACAGGGTTTCTCCGGCAAATCCGGGTCCGGCCGAATTACATTTTGAACAGCGCCTTCTCCTGGTTGAGGATCCGGGTGGAGACCAGGGTCATGAGTCCCGCCAGGCCCACGGTCATCACGAAGGCGATCAGGTATTCCAACCAGCTGAACTGCTGGCTGAACAGCTTCCGGAGCGCCAGGCAGACGTTCACCACGGGCACGTAGGAAAGAACAGCCATCTTGTCCACGCCCGGGGCCATGGTGAAGACGCCGAGGAACACCACCAGGAAGATGCCCGGTGTGATGGCGCTGCCCGCCTCGATGGTGTTCCTGGCCTGGATGCCCATGAGCAGGATGAAGTTCGCGAAGAACAGGCCCAGGGGCACCATGATCATGAAGGTGAGGCCCAGGGTCATGGGGTTGGCGATGGCCGCCATGGCCTGCATGGAGCCGGCCGATCCTCCACCGATGAAGGGGATGGAAAGGCCCATGCTCAGCAGGTTCAGGAGGGCGGCAATGACGCCAATGGAGAAGATGTAGAGCAGTTTGCCCAGGATGATCTGGTTCCGCGGCAACCGGGTGGCCATGAGGCTCAGCAGGGTGTGCCGCTCCTTCTCGCCCGCGGTGGCGTAGATGCCGTGCTGCATGGAGCCGGAGTACATCATGATCATCAGCATGTAGGGCAACAGCATGCCCATGAGCTTGCCCATTTTCAGGGCCGAGTCCGCGGCGTCCTTCACTTCCAGCTTGAGGGGCTCGGCCAGTTGGGGGGATGCCCCCAGGCTCTGGAGGCGCCCCTGGACCCAGGCTTTTTCCTGGGTCCCCAGGGCTTCCTTCAGGCGCTTCAGGGCGACTTCCGAGGCCCGCTCGCTTTCGTCCATGGTGGCGGTCAGGGTGAAGGTCTGGTGCTTCTGAAGATCCCCGGCCGCGCCGGGATCCACCTCGAGGGCCAGTTCCAGCTTCTGGTCCCGGATCGCCTGCTTGAGGTCGCCTTCGGGCTTGGCCACGCGCAGGAAATGCCTGGCATCCGAGGCCAGCGCGCCGTCCAGGGCCCCGGAAGGGTCGGAGACGTAGACCCGGCTGGCCTTATTCTGGTTCTGGGCCTCGTCCCGTTTGCCCATCTTGGCCATCATGCCGAAGATGGCCGGGTAGAGCAGGAAGGGCAGGACGAAGGCGAAGAACATCGTCTTGCGGTCCTTGGAGAGTTCCAGGAATTCCTTCTTGGCGATGAGCAGGGCGCCGCGCATCAGTTCTCTCCCTCAGACTCGGCCGCAAGCTGGAAGAAGACGTCATCCAGGGTCTTCGCGCCCCTGGACTGCAGGAGTTCCCGGGGCGGTGCATCCCCGTGAAGCTTGCCGTCGAAGATGATGCCCACCCGGTCGCAGATCTCGTCGACCATGGGCATGACGTGGGTGGACACGATCACGGTCCGGCCCTCCTCTCGCATGATGCGCAGCAGGTCCAGCACGGTCTTGGCCGTGAGCACATCGAGACCCGTGGTGGGCTCGTCGAAGATCACCACCCTGGGGTCATGCAGCAGGGCCCGGGCGATGCTCACCTTCTGCTTCTGCCCCGAGGAGAACCCGTCCATCCTCACGTCGGCGAAATCCGCCAGCTGGAGCTTCTCCAGGAGGTGCAGGCCGCGGCGCTCGGCGGTGAGGGGATCCACGGACTGGAATTCCCCGAAGATCCTGAGGAGTTCGCGGGGCGTGAAGCGCGTGTAGACCCCCATGTCCGTGCTGAGGTAGCCCAGGCAGCCCCGCACCGCCTCGGGTTTCTGGCGGGTGTCGAAGCCGCAGACGCCTATGCTGCCAGCGTCAGGATCCATGAGGCCCGCGATCATCCGCAGGGTCGTGGACTTGCCGGCTCCGTTGGGACCCAGCAGGCCGTAGATCTCGCCCGGCTTCACCGTGAGGGAGATGCCCCGGACCGCATCGATGCGTTTCATGGTTCGAGTCTTGCGATCCTTCACCGTGAAGGATTTGTGGACCTCGCTCAGGTGGATCACCAGGGCCTCCGGGTGGGATGGCCTCAGTCTAGGGGCCCCCGGAACAGGACAGGTGGGCTGATCGGCGAACGGGGTGGAAAAACCGGTGAACGGGGCCGGCCCCGGCCTCAGCGGTGGGCGAGCACGCCCGTGGTCCCCAGGGTGAGCAGCACGAGCCCCATGCCCAGACAGTAGACCGCGAACCCGTTCAGCCGCGGCTTTCGGGTGAAGCGGTCCAGCAGGCCGATGGCGAAGTAGCCTGAGATCGCAGCGACGAGGACGCCCATGGCACAGAGCACCACCGGGGAGGAGGAGCCCGCCGGGAAGGCCATGTCCGCCGGCAGAGGCTGATGCCGCAGCAGGGGCTTGAGGAGGCCGCGCAGTTCGACGGCGGCGGCGGCGGTAATGGTGGGGATGCCCAGCAGGAAGCTGAAGCGGGTCGACGTGGGGAGCTTCAATCCGCGGAACACCCCGACGGCGATGGTGGAGCCCGACCGCGACAAGCCGAAGCCGCCCCCGAGGCCCTGGATGGCTCCCACGGCCAGGGCGTCCATGGCCCTCAGGTCGTGGAGGTCCCGCCCCGCCAGGTCCTGGTCCTGCGCGTTCAGCCGGGCCTGGCTCAGACGGTTGGCCAGGGCCAGCAGCACCGAGGTGCAGAGGAGCCCGATCCCGTAGACCCACAGGTGCTCCTTGGCCGCCTCCTTCACGCCGCGGGTGGCCAGGCCGAAGATCCCCGTGGGGATCATGGCCACGAGAAGCCAGATTGCCAGGCGGCGCCCCTCCACATCGCGGCCGACACAACCCATGAGGATCTGCACCAGCTCCCGGCGGAAGTAGACGAACAGGGCCGCCAGGGTGCCCACGTGCAGCAGCACGTCGAAGGCCAGGGGCATGGCCTGGCCGTGGAACATCAGGTGCTCGGCCAGGGTCAGGTGGGCCGTGGAGGACACGGGCAGGAATTCCGTCAGACCCTGGATGAGGCCCAGGAGGATGGCGTGCAGCAGGTTCATTCGGGCTCCGGCACAAAGGAACAGTGTGCCAGAGACCTCAGGATTCCCGGGGCAGCGCCCGGAGGATGGCCAGGTACTGGTGGTGCTCCCTCCAGCCCCGGATCATGGCGAGGGCGCCCCAGACGAGGATGAGCAGGATGAGGCCGACCATGCCGATGCCACTGAGGTCACCAAATCGCCCCCAGTCCGCAGGCAGCGACGCTGATCTCGGCGGCCAGAAGCTGAGGAGAAAGAAGGGGACGAGCCAGAGCATGCATTGGCCTACCAGGACCACGTAGGCCCGGGCCTCCTCGATGCCCCGCAGGACCCAGGGCGCGGGCAGGAGGTAGAGGAAGGGCATCAGCAGCATCCACAGGGGGGGAGGGCAGAGCGCGGCCCGCGATGGATTCACCTGCATGAGTCCCGAGGCGAAGGCGTAGAGGCCCGCCAGCAGGAAGGCCAGGAGGAAGAGCGCGAGACCCTGGATCCAGAACCAGCGCCGCCGCTCGTAGGCGGCATCGGGGGAGGGCTTCACGGGTCCGAGGCCGCGGTAGAGCACCCGGCCGACCCCCCACTTGAGGGCCAGCCAGAGGAAGGGCATCCAGACGAGATACTCGACCAGCAGGCGGCCCGTGACCCGGGCCCCCATGAGGTCGGGGCTCAGTGCCGCCAGGGCGAGGAGGATGGCCATCAGTCCGCCCAGGGCCGTGGCCAGGCCGCTCTTGCGGGACTGGAAGGCGGCGTAGTCGCGGGTCAGGGCGCCGAGGACGTCGAGATCGGGTGTGGTCATGGCGTTCCTTCCTTTGGCAGCAGGGCGCGCAGCTGCTGGTGGTAGAGGCGGAGGGCGGCTCGGCCGTCGTCGGTGATGCGGAAGCTGGTGACCGGGATCCGCCGCTGGAAGGCCTTCAGGGTTGCCAGGTAGCCGACGGCTTCGAGTTTCTGGGTATGGCTGGACAGGTTGCCCTTGCTGAGGCCCGTGACGCGCTGGAGGAAGAGGAAGGCCACCTCCTCGGCGGAGGCCAGCACCGTGAGGATCGCCAGCCGCGCGGGCTCGTGGACCATGCGGTCCAGGTCGAGGATGGCCTTGGGAGTGGTTTCGCCTTCTTTCATGAAACAAGTTTGTATTACAAACTTGTTTTGTCAATCAGAACGTTCGAGCCGTGGTTGAATCTCGAGATGCGACCCATCGACCTCCGCTCCGACACCGTCACAAAGCCGTCCCCCGAGATGCGCGCGGCCATGGCCGAAGCGGAAGTGGGGGACGACGTCCTGGACCGCGATCCCACGCTGGCCCGTCTGGAGGAACGCGTGGCGGACTTGCTCGGCATGGAGGCGGCCCTTTGGGTTCCGTCAGGCTGCATGGGCAACCTCATCGCGCTGATGCTGCATCTGCGGCGCGGCGACCGGTTCCTGGCGCCGGCCCAGGCCCACGTGCTGGGTTCCGAGCTGGGCACCGGGGCCTGGCTGGCCGGAGGCATGCCCGAGGCCCTGCCCTGGGAGGGCGGTCCCGGCCGGCCCACGCCCGCGCAGGTGACCCGCGCCGCCGGGGCGCCGGGGCCCTACTACACGCTGCGCACCACGCTGCTCTGCCTGGAGAACACGCACAATTTCGCCGGCGGCACGGTCACCCCCCTGGCCGACCACCGCGTCCTGGTGGGGGCCGCGAAGGCCGCGCGACTGGTGGTGCATCTTGACGGCGCGCGCCTGTGGCATGCCGCGGCAGCCCAGGGCCTCCCGCCCGCGGCCCTGACCGAAGGTGTGGATACCGTGCAGGTCTGCCTCAGCAAGGGCCTGGGGGCGCCCATGGGCTCCCTGGTCTGCGGCCCCAAGCCCGCCATGGCCGAGGCCCGGCGCCTCCGGAAGATGCTGGGGGGCGGGGTGCGCCAGGGCGGCGTGATGGGGGCCGCGGGACTGGTGGCCCTGGACTACCTGCCGAGCCTCGCCGAGGACCATGCGAAGACGCGGCGCCTGGCCGAGGGACTCCGGGGCTTCGGCATCTCCGCCCCGGTCCCCGAGACCAACATCCTGCTGGCGCCGGTGCCCGATGCGGCGCTCGCGCTGCAGGCCCTTGAAGGGGCCGGCGTCCGGGCCCTGCCCGTGGGGTCGGCCATCCGGTTCATCCCCCACCGCGATCTGACCCTGGCCGATATCGACGAGGCCCTCGGCCGCATCGAGCCCCTGGCGCCCCTGCTCCGGGGGGCCTGAGATGAAGGCTCGCCTGGCCCTGCCCACGCTGCTGGTGCTGGTCCTGCTCGCGGTGGGGGGGTACTTCGCCTACCAGAATGCCTGGGTGCCCGTCCCCCTGGTGGAGGGCCGGGACGTCTACATCAAGGCGAGCCCCGAGACCGGCGAGGACACCGCCCGCCTCGAGGCCCTGATGCCGGCGGGGCCGGGGCTGGACGCCCTGCTCGCGGGGCAGTCGGAGCTCACCCTCATCGAGCCTGCCCCGACCGGTGCCTGGGCCGGGCAGCTGGCCACGGGCCTCCAGGTGACCCGCCATGGGCGGCGCTGGCGGCTCACCCTGCGCCCGGGGTGGCCCCTGCAGGACGGCGCCACCCTGGATGCCGCGCGGGTGGCGGTGGCCCTGGACCCCGAGGTGCGGCGGCTGGGAGGGGAAGTCCGAGTCCTGGACGCCACGACCCTGGACCTCCGGTTCAGGACCCGCCGGGACGACATCCTCCCGGGGCTGTCCCAGTGGCGCATCCCGGGGACCGGACCCTTCCGACGGCAGGGGGCCACCCTCACCCGCTTCGACAACTTCCTGTTTGGCCGGGCGGGCTTCGCGGCGCTCAGGGTCGAGACGGATCCCGCGCTCCTGGAGAGCCACGCCTGGGCCGAGGGGCTGGCCTCGGGGCGCTGGGCCTGGGCGGTCTTTCCTGGCAGGGTCGCGCCCGAGGACATGGCGAAGGCACGGCTGGCGCCCTATGACGAGTTCCGGATGAAGGACGGCAGCGTCTGGTTCCTCTCGCGGCGCCTGCGCCGTCTCCGGCCGAACCCCCAGGACTGGACCCACACCCGCCTCTTCGGCGTGTGGAAGGGCGCCATGGACTTGGTCTACGATCCGCTCGGACTGTGAGATCAATCCGGATTCAACAGGGCAAGATCACCACCAAGACACCAAGGCACCAAGATCAAGCATGGTCTTAATGGTTTGGCAGTTCTTATCGGCATCGCCTGCAGCGATGCGCGAGACACAAAGCAACTTGGTGTTCTTGGTGCCTTGGTGGTGAACCTCTTTTTTGTTTCATGACGAACCCTGTCGGTATCACTCCAGATTCGCCGACTGCTCCCGGAGCTGGTCCAGCACGCCCTTGGCCTCCATCACGGCGCGGGTCATGTCGATGCGCTTGCACTTGCTGCCGGTGGTGTTGAGCTCCCGGAGCACCTCCTGGCACCACACGTCCACGGCCTTGCCCTCGAGGCGGCCCTGGGCCAGGCGCTCGCCGAAGTCGTCCAGGTGGGCGGCCAGGCGGGTGAGCTCCTCGCGCACGTCCTGGCGCTCGGCCAGCACGCCTGCCTCGGCCAGGAGACGTTCCGCGGGCAGCGAGCCGGCGAGGCGCGCGTCCTCCAGCAGCTGCTCGATGCGCTGCCGGTAGAGGCCCGGCAGCTCGGCGGCCTGGGCCTCGGCCTCGGACTGGAGGCGCTCCCGCAGGGCCTTCAGGCGGGCGAGGCCGTCCTCGAAGAAGGGGCGCAGGCGCTCTGCCTCGCGGGCCCTTCCTTCATTCCACGTCTCCAGGAGGGCCTTCAGGGCTGCCTGGATGGGAACCTCCAGGCGCTCGCCGAGGTCCGAGGCCGGGGGCTGGAAGGCGCCGGGCAGCCGGAAGAAGGCCTCTGCGGTGAGCGGAGGCAGCTTCAGCCACTCGGCATCCTCCTGCCAGCCCTTGGCCACGGCGCGGAGCAGGGCGCGGTTCATCCGCGGCTCCAGTGAAGGCTCGTCCTGCACCTCGATGCCGAGGTCGAGCTTGCCGCGCTGGGCGGCCTCCCGCACCCGGGCCCGGAGCCCGGCCTCCAGCGGGAACAGGGCCGGGGGCAGGCGCAGACTGAGGTCCAGGGTCTTGGCGTTGACGCTGCGCAGGGTGAGCCGCAGCTGCCCGGCCTCCAGGGGGCGGACGATCTCGGCGAAGGCAGTCATGGATTTCATGGGCGCGATCCTGGGTGTAGGTCCAGGGTAGCGTGCCGATTTGCCATTACGGTACGCGGATCTCCACCCAGGGTGCTGTCTGGCGGCGCCTGGCTTCGAAGGCGGCGATGTCGGCCAGGTTGGCCTCGGTCCGCTTGATCTCGTCGAGGCCCTCCAGCAGCACGGCCTTCCGGGTCGGCTCGAGTTCGAAAGGGAAACTGTGTCCGCCGCCGTGCACCTGCTGGGCCGGAAGGTCCACGGTGAGCGGCCCCGCCACCGTGGCCAGGGTCTCGATGGCCGCCATGGGCAGGGTCACCGGCAGCAGGCCGTTCGCGAAACAGTTGGTGTAGAAGATGTCGGCGAAGGAGGGCGCCAGGACGGCGCGGATGCCGAAGTCCTTCAGGGCCCAGGGGGCGTGCTCGCGGCTGGAGCCGCAGCCGAAGTTCGGCCCGGCCAGGAGGATCGAGGCGGCGCGGTAGGGCGCCTGGTTGAGGATGAAGTCCGGGCGCTCCCGGCCCTCGGCGTCGTAGCGCACCTCGCTGAAGAGGTGCTGGCCCAGGCCCGAGCGCACCAGGGTCTTGAGGAACTGCTTCGGGATGATGAGGTCCGTGTCGATGTTGGCCCGCAGCAGGGGGGCCGCGACGCCGGTGAGGGTAACGAACGGTTCCATCTAGGCCTCCATCAGGCGGCGGACATCGGTGAAGTGGCCCGTCACGGCGGCGGCGGCGGCCATGCCAGGGCTCACCAGGTGCGTGCGACTGCCGCGGCCCTGGCGGCCCTCGAAGTTGCGGTTGCTGGTGCTGGCGCAGCGGACGCCTTCGTCCAGGCGGTCGTCGTTCATGCCGAGGCACATGCTGCACCCGGGCTGCCGCCACTCGAAGCCCGCCTCCAGGAAGATCCGGTCCAGCCCTTCGGCCTCGGCCTGGCGCTTCACCAGGCCCGAGCCTGGCACCACCAGGACCCGCACGCCAGGTGCGACCCTGCGGCCCCGCGCCACGACGGCGGCCTCCCGCAGGTCCTCGATGCGCCCGTTGGTGCAGGAGCCGATGAAGACGGCCTGCACGTCGATGGCCTCGATGGGGGTTCCCGGTCGCAGGTCCATGTACTCGAGGGCGCGGAGCATGGACAGCCGGTCGTCGGCAGAGGCCGCCGTCTCGGGGTCGGGCACGCGCCCCGCGATGTCCGTCACCCACTGGGGACTGGTGCCCCAGGTGACCTGCGGGGCCAGGGACGCGACGTTGAGTGTGACCTCCGTGTCGAAGGTGGCGCTCTCATCCGAGACCAGCCTGCGCCAGTGGGCCAGGGCGGCCTCCCACATGGCGTCCCGCGGTGCGAGGGGGCGGTCCTGGAGGTAGGCGAAGGTCGTCTCGTCCGGGGCCACCAGGCCCGACCGCGCCCCGCCCTCGATGCTCATGTTGCAGAGGGTCATGCGGCCTTCCATGGAGAGGGCGCGGATGGCCGGGCCCGAGAACTCCATGACATGGCCCGTGCCGCCGGCCGTGCCGATGCGGCCGATGAGGGCGAGCGCCAGATCCTTGGCTCCCAGATTCCGGGGCAGCGATCCCTCGAAACGCACCCGCAGGTTCTTCGACTTCCGCTGGGGCAGGGTCTGGGTGGCCATGACGTGCTCCACCTCGCTGGTGCCGATGCCGAAGGCCAGGGCCCCGAAGGCGCCGTGGGTGCTGGTGTGGCTGTCGCCGCAGACGATGGTGGTACCGGGAAGGGTGAAGCCCTGTTCGGGGCCGACCACGTGGACGATGCCCTGGCGGTCATCCAGCAGGGGCAGGTAGGGGACGCCGTAGGCCTTCACGTTGGCCTCCAGGGCCTCCACCTGCAGCCGACAGGTCTCGTCGTGGATGCCCTTTTCGCGGTCGAGGGTGGGCACGTTGTGGTCCGCCACGGAGAGGATGGTGTTGGGGCGGCGCAGGGGCCGGCCGGCCTCCCTCAACCCCTCGAAGGCCTGGGGGCTGGTGACCTCGTGCACCAGGTGCCGGTCGATGTAGAGCAGGCTCGCGCCGTCGGCCCGGGTGGCGACCAGGTGCTCGTCCCAGATCTTGTCGTAGAGGGTTCGTGCGGTCATGGCTGTTTCCTCCTGGCGGGGGACGTGGCTTTGGTGAAATCGGTGGCTCGGATCAGCTGGAGGAAGGCCTTGGCCGCATGTGACATGGATTCCTCCCGGCGGGTGACGACGCGGATGAGCTTCTCCACCTGGAGTTCGCGCACGGCCACCTCCACCAGCCGGCCCTGGCGGATGCTCTCCAGCACCGTCATCCGAGGCAGGATGGCGACGCCGGCGCCCAGGGCCACGAACTCCTGGATGGTGGCGAGGGAACCCAGCTCCATGGTGATGCGCAGGGGGGTCCCGCAGCGGGAGAAGAGATCGACGATGGCATTCCGGGTGGGCGTGAGGGCGTTGTGGGCCACGAAGGTCTCGCGCCCCAGCACCTCCAGGCTGACTTCCTTGCGGCGGGCCAGCCGGTGGCCCGGAGGCACCACCAGCACCATGTGGTCGCGGAGGATGACCTCGCTCACCAGTTCCGGGTGCATGGGGTCGTAGGACACGAAGCCCACATCCAGCCGGCGCTCGATCACCTCCGCGGGAATGCGCTCGGAACTCTGGCGGTAGGCCTGGATCCGGATGGCCGGGTGGGCCTGCTGGTAGGCGAGCAGCACGCCCGGCAGGAGGAACTCCGAGACGCTGTCGTTGGCACCGATGTTGAGGCGCCCCTGCTGGAGGCCCTTCAGCGAGCCGAAGGTGTCGAGGATCTGCTTCCGCAGGTCGAGCATGCGTTGGGCCAAGGGCAGCAGCGTGGTGCCCGCATCCGTGAGGGTCCCGCCCTTGGTGGTCCGGTCGAGCAGGGTCTCGCCCAGTTCGTCCTCGAGCCGCTTGAGGGCCAGGCTCACCGCCGGCTGAGTGCGGTACAGCCGCTCGGCGGCCCGCGAGAAGCTCTTTTCTCGCGCCACCACCAGGAAGGTCTCCAGCTGTCCCAGGTCCATCGGGGCTCCTCCAGGAAGTTTGGATTAATAGAATAACTTATGGAATTATAAAAAAAATTAAATGTATTTATGGGGCCAGACACGCCATCTTCAGGTGATCCCTCCGGCAGAGTCCGGATTAAGGAGTTCCCGAATCATGGGTACCGAGCGGATCACCATCTTCGACACCACCCTTCGCGACGGCGAACAGTCGCCAGGCTGCAGCATGAACCTGGACGAGAAGCTGCTGATGGCGAGGCAGCTGGAGGCTCTGGGCGTGGACGTCATCGAGGCCGGCTTTCCCGTGGCCTCGGACGACGACTTCGCCGCCGTGCAGGCCATCGCCCGGGCCTGCAGGAGGCCCGTCATCGCGGCCCTCTGCCGGACCATCCCCCGCGACATCGAGCGGGCCTGGGAGGCCCTCCAGGAGGCGGCCCGCCCCAGGATCCACACCTTCCTGGCCACCTCGGACATCCACCTGGAGTACAAGCTCAAGAAGACCCGGGCCGAGGCCCTGGCGATGATCCGGGACGGCGTCGCCCTGGCCAAGTCCCTCTGCCAGGATGTGGAATTCTCCGCCGAGGACGCCACGCGGAGCGACTGGGCCTACCTGGTGGAGGTCTTCACCGTGGCCATCGCCGCGGGCGCCACGGTGCTCAACGTGCCGGACACCGTGGGCTACACGATCCCCGACGAATACGGGAAGCTCATCCGCCACCTGCGGGAGCACGTCCCCGGCATCGACGGCGTCACCATCAGTGTCCACTGCCACAACGACCTGGGCCTGGCGGTGGCCAACTCCCTGGCGGCCGTGGCCGCGGGGGCTGGGCAGGTGGAGTGCACCGTGAACGGGATCGGCGAACGCGCCGGGAACGCGGCCCTCGAGGAAGTGGTCATGGCCCTCTCGGTGCGGCATGACGTGATGCCGTTCACCACCGGCGTGAACCATGAGGCCATCTACCGGGCAAGCCAGACCCTGGCCAACATCACCGGCAACGAGGTCCAGCCCAACAAGGCCATCGTGGGCCGCAACGCCTTCGCCCACGAGAGCGGCATCCACCAGCACGGCATGCTGAGCCACCACACCACCTACGAGATCATGACCCCCGCCTCCGTGGGCGTGCGCCACACCAACCTGGTGCTGGGCAAGCACTCGGGCCGCCACGCGCTGGCCAAGCGCTTCGAGGAACTGGGCTACCCCCTGGGCCGCACCGAGCTGGACAAGGCCTACAAGCTGTTCACCAAGCTCAGCGACCAGAAGAAGGAGATCTTCGACGAGGACCTCCTGGCCATCGTGCGGGACGGGCTCACCCACATCCCGGAGACGTTCAAGCTGCGGGCGATCCAGGCCACGGCCGGCACCTCCATGTTCGCCACGGGCCTGGTCACCCTCGCTACTGACGAGGGTGAGGTGACGGAGACCGCCCTGGGCGACGGTCCCGTGAACGCCGTGTTCGCAGCCGTGGACAAGCTCACGGGCCTGAGGGGCCGTCTGCTGGACTTCAAGATCCATTCGGTGACCGGGGGCGCGGACGCCGTGGGCGAGGTGTTCGTCCAGGTCGAATTCGACGGCGTGACCCAGAGCGGGAAGGGCGCCAGCACGGACATCGTGGAAGCCAGTGCCCGGGCCTACCTCAACGCCACGAACAAGGTGCTCTTCGCCCATCGGGCGCCGGCCCAGGCCGCCGTGGAAGCGAGGTCCTGAATGGAGGCCCGGATCACCGTACTCCCGGGCGACGGCGTGGGACCCGAGGTCACCGCCGAGGCCATCGCCTGCCTGGCTGCCGTCGCCGAGCGCTTCGGCCATTCCTTCCAGTTCACGGAGGCGCTGATCGGCGGCGCCGCCGTGGACGCCACCGGCGATCCGCTGCCCGAAGCCACCCTGGAACTGTGCCGCAACTGCGATGCCGTAATGCTGGGCGCCGTGGGGGGCCCGGCCTGGGACCGCCATCCCCGGGACCAGCGGCCTGAATCGGGCCTGCTCCGCCTGCGCAAGGCCCTGGGCCTCTATGCCAACCTCCGGCCCGTATCGGTCCACCCCTCCCTGGAGGATGCCTCGCCCTTGAAGCCCGAGGTCGTGCGGGGAACGGACCTCATGTTCGTCCGGGAACTGTCCGGCGGGCTCTACTTCGGTGAGCCCAGGTCCTATTCCGACGAGGCCGCCGTGAACACCCTGCCCTACACCAGGGGAGAGGTCGAACGGGTCGCCCGGGTCGCCTTCGACCTGGCCGCCGCCCGGCGGAAGAACCTGGCCTCCGTGGACAAGGCCAACGTCCTGGAGACCTCCCGTCTGTGGCGGAAGGTGGTCGATGACCTGGCTCCGGCCTATCCCGGGGTGAAAGTGCAGCACCACTATGTGGACAGCTTCGCCATGGCCCTCATCACGCGCCCCCGGGACTTCGACGTGGTGCTCACGGAGAACCTGTTCGGCGACATCCTCAGCGACGAGGCTGCCGTGCTGGCGGGTTCCCTGGGCCTGCTGCCCTCCGCCAGCCTGGGCGGTTCCGTGGGCCTCTTCGAGCCGATCCACGGTTCGGCGCCGGACATCGCGGGGCAGGACAAGGCGAATCCCATCGGCACGATCCTTTCGGCCGCCATGCTGCTCCGCCACGCCCTGAAGCTGGAGGACGAGGCCCAGGCGCTCGAAGGCGCCGTGAGCCGGGTCATCAAGGGTGGGCACGGCACCGGCGACCTCAAGGGCGCCACCCACAGCCACGGCACCCATTCCCTGGGGGCCCGCATCCAGGCGGCCATCCGGCCGCCCCGGAAAAAGGCCCCCCGGCTGGCGGACTCCGCCTACTCCTGGTGCGGATCCCCCGAAGGCCATTCCTCCCGTCACTAGCCCACTCGCCGGATGCCCGATGTTTCCCCTCCCGCCCAGCCCCGAGCCGCCCATCCCGTTCCTTCCGGCGGGACGGTCGAGGATTTTCAGGTTCATGGATTCCGGCCTCGTGCTGCGGCTGAGGGACTAGGGGCCACCCGATCGGAACCACCCGACGACGGCCCCGCACCCAAGCGCGGGGTCGTTTCACATCAGGACCTTCAGGAAAACCATGACGCCCACTCAGCCATTCCACGACCGGAACCTGGTCTCCACGGTCGCCCAGTGAACAAGGAGGGAAACATGTCCGAAGCAGAATCCCGCACGGGGGCGCAGCTCATCTGGGAAAGCCTGGTCCGCGAAGGAGTGGACACGGTCTTCGGCTACCCCGGCGGCGCCATCCTGCCCACCTATGACGCCATGACGGAGTACCCGGTCCGGCACGTCCTGGTGCGGCACGAGCAGAGCGCCGTGCACATGGCCGACGGCTACGCCAGGGCCAGCGGGCGCGTCGGCGTGGTCGTGGCCACGTCGGGCCCGGGCGCCACCAACCTCGTGACCGGCCTGGCCACGGCCATGCTGGACTCCACGCCGCTGGTGGCCATCACGGGCCAGGTGGGCTCGGGACTGCTGGGCACGGATGCCTTCCAGGAAGTGGACATCACGGGCATCACCCTCCCCGTGACCAAGCACAACTACCTGGTCACCCGGGCCGAGGACGTGGTGCCGGCCATCCGCGAGGCCTTTGCCGTCGCCCGCAGCGGCCGCCCCGGACCCGTGCTGGTGGACATCACCAAGGATGCCCAGCAGTCCAGGGCCACCCTGGACTGGGAGGGGGCCAAGCCCTGGCGCCATCAGCGCCACCTGCCGCCCCCGCTGGATCAGGCAGCCCTGGCCGAGGCCCTGGAACTCATCCGCCAGGCCAAGCGGCCCATCATCCTCGCCGGCCACGGCATCCAGCTCTCCGGCGCCCGGGCCGAAGTCCTGGCCCTGGCCGAGCGCGCCGACATCCCCTTCGCGCTCACCCTGCTGGGGCTGGGCGCCGTGCCCGCCACCCATCCCCTCAGCCTGGGCATGATGGGCATGCACGGCGAGGCCTGGGTGAACCGGGCCATCCAGGAGGCGGACCTCCTCCTGGCCTTCGGCATGCGCTTCGACGACCGGGTCACGGGCAAGCTGAAGGAGTACGCGCCCCATGCCAAGAAGATCCACATCGACATCGACGCCAGCGAACTGAACAAGCTGGTGCCCGTGGACGTGGCCATCGCCGCCGATCTGGGCGACGTGCTGCGGGCCCTGCTGCCGGAGGTGCCCGTGGCGGACCGCTCCGCCTGGCTGGGCAGCATCCGCGGCTGGCGCGGGGATTCAGCCGTGCGCGACATCAAGAACCTGCCCGATGACGGCCACCTCTACGCGGCCCACGTGATGCATGACCTCTGGCGGCTGACGAAGGGCGAGGCCGTCGTGGTCACGGACGTGGGCCAGCACCAGATGTGGGAGGCCCAGTACTACAAGCACGACGGGGAGCGCAGCCTCCTCACCAGCGGCGGAGCCGGCACCATGGGCTTCGCCCTGCCGGCGGCCATCGGCGCCAAGCTGGCCCGGCCCGAGGCCGAGGTCTGGGTGGTGGCGGGGGACGGCGGCTTCCAGATGACCTTCGCCGAGCTCATGACGGCCGTCCAGGAGGACGTCAAGGTGAACATCGCCGTCATCAACAACGGCTTCCTCGGCATGGTCCGCCAGTGGCAGGCCCTGTTCTACGAGGGCCGCTACGCCGCCACGCCCATCCTCTCCCCGGACTTCGTGAAACTCGCGGAGGCCTTCGGCATCCACGGCCAGCGGGTGGACACCCGCGGCGAGGTGGCCGCCGCCGTGGAGGGAGCCCGCGCCGCCAAGGGCACGGCGCTGATCGAGTTCAAGGTCGAGCAGGAGGACAGCGTCTATCCCATGGTGCCCGCCGGTGCCGCGCTCCACGACATGATCCGCCGCCCCTCGCCCAGCGTGCTGGCCGAAACCGGCTCCGATCCCGTCTGATTGAAAGGAGAACCCATGTCGCATGTGCTCGTGGTCTACACCGACGATGAACCGGGCGTCCTCACCCGCGTGGCTTCCCTGTTCCGCCGCCGGGGCTTCAACATCCACTCCCTGACGGTGGGTCCCACCGAGCGGCCCGAGGTGTCCCGCATGACCGTGGTGGTCGATACGGACGAGGCCACGGCCCGTCGCGCCGTGGAGCACCTGCGGAAGCTGGTGAACGTCCTCGAGGTCCAGCAGCTGGGCAGCGGCGGCGTGAATGTGGTGCGGGACCTGGCCCTGATCCGGGTGAGCGCCGGCCCCTCCAAGCGCTCCGAGGTGCTCCAGCTTGTGGAGGTCTTCCGCGCCAACGTGGTGGACATCGCCGAGGACACCCTCGTCATCGAATGCACCGGGAGCCTCGCCAAGATCGAGGCCCTGGTGGACACCCTCCGCCCCTTCGGGATCATCGAACTGGGCCGGACCGGGGCCGTGGCCATGGCCCGGGGCACGCCGGTCTCGCGCAAGGCCGCCATCGCGCCCCTGCGCACCGGCACCAGTTCCGGATCCATGTCCGTCTGACCTCCGACCTCCAACCCACCGCAAAGGAGCCACCCATGGCCCGCATCCACTACGAAGCCGACCTCGACCTCATCCGGCACCGCAAGGTCGCCATCATCGGCTACGGCTCCCAGGGCCATGCCCACGCCCTCAACCTCCGTGACAGCGGCGTCAATGTCCGGGTGGGCCTGCCTGCCGGTTCCGCCTCCAGGGCCAAGGCCGAGGCCCAGGGCCTCACCGTCGCAACCCCCGCCGAGGCCGCGGCCTGGGCGGACGTGATCATGGTGCTCACTCCGGACACCGGGCAGGCCGAGCTGTACAAGAACGACATCGCCCCCAGCCTCAAGCCCGGCAAGACCCTGATGTTCGCCCACGGCTTCAACATCCGCTACGGCTGCATCGAACCCCCCGCCGGCGTGGACGTGAGCCTGGTGGCGCCCAAGAGCCCCGGCCACCGGGTGCGCGAGGTCTTCGTGGAGGGCGGCGGCACCCCGGCCCTCGTGGCCATCCACCAGGACGCCAGCGGGCAGGCGATGGCCGTTGCACTCTCCTACGCCGCGGCCCTGGGCCTCACCCGCGCCGGCGTCCTCGAGACCACCTTCACCGAGGAGACCGAGACGGACCTCTTCGGGGAGAAGGCCGTGCTTTGCGGCGGCGCCAGCGCCCTGGTGAAGGCCGGCTTCGAGACCCTCGTCGAGGCCGGCTACCAGCCCGAGATCGCCTACTTCGAGTGCCTCCACGAGCTGAAGCTCATCGTGGACCTGATGCAGCGCGGCGGCCTCAGCTACATGCGATACAGCATCAGCGACACGGCCGAGTACGGAGACTACACCGGCGGCCCGCGCATCGTGACCGACCAGACCAAGGCCGAGATGCGGGAGATCCTCAAGGAGATCCAGGATGGCCGCTACGCCAAGGCCTGGATCGAGGAGAACAAGACGGGCCGGAAGTGGTTCGAGGCCCAGCGGGCGGCAGACTACAACCACCCCCTGGAAAAGGTGGGGCGCGAATTGCGCCGCATGATGCCCTTCCTCGACCCAGTCGAAACAGCTGATCCCGCAACGAAGAAGTAAGTAAAAAGCCGTGACGGTGCGAGAGCTTGCTGACCCCGGGTCAAAAGCTCCCTCACCGTCACGGTGTATTTGGCCTCAGAATGGTTTCTTGTGTGGATCAACTCCTCCGCACCTCGGAGCAGTGCATGGCTGAGTCCTTTTTCAAGACCGCAACGGCACCCACCCTCCAGGGTTGGCAGGCCCCGGGCTCTCTGGATTTCCAGGCGGCCTTCCTGCGGGCCGGTGGTTGGGCGCTGCCCCGGACGGACGCCTTCCCCGATACCGCCAAGCTGAGGGAGCGCCTCCAGGAACTCAAGGCCTCCATGCGCGAAGGCGCCAAGATCGGGCTCGACCTGCGGGGACTGCGGGACAGCGCTGACAGCGTCATGGCCGCCGCACGGGAGGCCGGGGTGGCGTTCCTGCTGCACACCGCCGAGCTGCCACCCTCCCTCGCCATCCTCCGCCATGCCAACATGCCCCGCCTCGTCGCCGTACAGGGGCCCGAAGAAGGGGCCCGGGCCAAGGCCGGGGGGGCCTCGGCCCTGCTCGCCCATGCCCGGGACGTGGCCTCGCTTCGCAGCCTGGGCCTGCCCGTGATGGCCGTGGCCGATACCGAAGCCGAGGCGAGGCAGGCCATGGCTGATGGCGCCATCGGCCTGCAGCCCCGCACGCCCGGACTCCTCGATGCCTCGCCCCTGGCCGCCTTCCGAAGCCGCCTCATGGCCGGTCTGGACACCATGGCCCAGGCCTTCGTACGCCGCGGGGCCTGCACCCTGCCGCGCCTGCGCATCCGCAATCTTGACCTGGCCTACCCCATCCAGCAGGGCGGCATGGGGGTGGGCGTCTCCTGGGAGGGCCTGGCAGGGGCCGTGGCCAGCGCCGGCTGCGTGGGCCTGGTGTCGGCCATCGGCACCGGCTACCACGGTTCGGCCAACCCGACCATGCGTCTGGGCCGTCCCGACGGCACGGATTCGCTGAATCCGCCCAAGGCACTGGAATGGATCGTCCGCGCGGCGCGGGAGCGCTCCGAGGGCCGTGGCGCCGTGGGCGTCAACATCCTCTGCGCCATCGAAGGCTATGAATCCGCGGTCCGGGCTTCGATCGCGGGCGGCGCCCAGATGATCGTGTCCGGGGCCGGCCTCCCGCTGGCCCTGCCCGGCTTCGTGGGGGATGCGGATGTGGCCCTGGTGCCCATCGTGTCCTCGGGACGGGCGCTCCAGGTGATCTGCAAGCAGTGGCAGCGGAAATACAACCGCCTGCCGGACGCCGTGGTGCTGGAAGGCCCCGAGAGCGGGGGCCACCAGGGCTTTAGCCACGATGGTTGCCTGGATCCCGCCCATACTCTGGAAAACATCCTCCCCGAGGTGATCGAGGAGCGGGACAAGTGGGGCGGCTTCCCCGTGCTGGTGGCGGGCGGTGTCTGGGATCACGCGGACATCCAGCGCTTCCTGGCCCTGGGCGCCGATGGCGTGCAGATGGGCACCCGCTTCATCGGCACCTTCGAATGCGACGCCTCTCCCATCTTCAAAGAGGTCATCCTCCGCGCGAAAGCCGAGGACATCGGTCTCATGAAGTCCCCCGTGGGCCTGCCCGCGCGCGGTGTGCGCACCAGCCTGCAGCGGCACATCGAGGCCGGCACCGCGCCCCAGATTCGCTGCGTCAGCAACTGCCTCTCCCCCTGCGGCCACGGCAAGGGCGCCATGGCAGTGGGCTACTGCATCGCCGACCGCCTGGCGGACGCCATGCAGGGCAACGAGGAGAGCGGCCTCTTTTTCACCGGCAGCAACGGCGCCAAACTCCGCGAGCTGGTGAGCGTCCGGGACCTCATCGAGGAACTGACCCAGGATCCAGGGCTGCAGCGGATCTACGCCTAGTCCCGTCAGCTCGCGTTCGGGTGCCGCTCCAGCAATTGCCGCAGGGAGGCGTTGCGCTTCACGACCTCCTGTCGCAGGAGGTGGGCGATGAGCGGGGGCGGTGCGGCGCTCCAGCGGGCCAGGTTCTGGATGAGCAGGGTCGAGATGAAGGTCCGGCGGCACAGGAGCGCCGTCGCGTAACTGTCGAGAGTGACCCCGGTCAGGGTGGCGAGGCAGCGCCCCTCCGACGTGAGGATGAGTTCCACCCGTTCTTCGCCCGTGCGCTGGTTGAACGTGGTCCGGAGGAGGTCCCGGGCCATGGTGCGGACCTGCTCGGTCGCCTCCCTGGAGGTGGCCACGAGGTACTGATCCAGGAGCCGCCGGGTGGACCAGAGCCTTCGATAGAGGCCTGGCGGGAGGAGCGGGTTCTGCAGGAGGGCTCGACGTACTCCTGGATCGTTGGTGAGGGCGGGGCGGGCACCCAGCGCCTCCAGTCCCGCCACCGTGCGGTGTTGGGCCGCGATGAGGCGGGCGTGGATGGCACCCAGCCGGGGGTTCTCCAGCACGGCGCGGATGACCTCCGCGGTGGGATCGAAGCACCAGGCACTCAGGTTCGGCTCCACCGCCACCCGGGCCTGGGCCACTCGCTGGTCCATGGGGCGGGCGTGCAGGTGCTTCTCGAACAATTGGCGGTGGGTCGCGGCCCAGACCAGAGCCGCAGGGGAATCGGCCTCGGCCGCCCCGCCAGCTTCGGGGAAATCCGTCCGGGGCGGAACCTCGAGATCCGGTGCCAGGGGACGCTGGACCGGTGGCGCCGCTGAAGCCACCGCACCCAGGGTCACGAGCTCGCCCAGCATGGCCGTCACCAGCTCTTCCCCCAGGTTCATCACGGAGGCGAGGGTCGGTACGTCCAGGGTCCCGTCCAGCCGCGACAACAGGTAGCCCTGTCGAGAATCGAGGGGGAGGCTAAGGGGGTCCAGGCCTTCCCGGGGGACGGGTTTCCAGGTCATGAACCGATCATAGGACCGAACCGGGTTCCCATCCTAGGTGCCGGTGTTCCTGGACGGGGCTACTCCTCCACCAGGCCCTTCAGCCAGGCCTTGCCCCGCAGCCGTTCGACGCTGGTCTCGGGAAAGAGGTCGAGGGGGCCCTTCCCCTCGAGGCCCAGCCTGGGCACCGCCGCACAGCTGAACCCGAGGCGGGCGCCTTCCTGGAGGCGCAGGGGCAGCTGGGCCACGGGCCGCACCTCGCCCGTGAGCCCCACCTCACCCATGAAGAGGCACTTCTCGGCCAGCAGGCGCCCCCCGGCACTGCTGCAAAGAGCGGCGATGACGGCCAGGTCCGCGGCCGGGTCCTCGATTTCCAGGCCGCCGGCCACGTTCAGGTAGACGTCCCGGTCATGCAGCTGCACGCCCCCGCGGCGCTCGGCCACGGCGCAGAGCATGGCCAGCCGCTGTCCATCGATGCCCAGGGCCGTGCGGCGGGGAATGCCCAGGCCCGCGGAGGCGACCAGGGCCTGGATCTCCACCACCATGGGGCGCGTGCCGCTCAGCACCACCGTGGCGGCGCAGCCGGGCCGGGGCTCCGCATCCAGGAAGAAGGGATTGCCCTCGGCGGGCACCAGCCCCTTCTCGGTCATGGCGAAGACGCCCAGTTCGAAGGCCGCGCCAAACCGGTTCTTCAGGGCCCGCAGCAGGCGGTGGTGGTGGTGGCGGTCCCCCTCGAAGGCCAGCACGGTGTCCACCAGGTGCTCCAGCACCTTCGGGCCCGCGAGGCTGCCGTCCTTGGTGACGTGGCCCACCAGCACCAGGGGGGTGCCCGTGGCCTTGGCCCAGCGGGTGAGCAGGGCGGCGCACCCGCGCACCTGGCTCACGCTGCCGGCGCTGCTCTCGAAATCGGGGTCGAAGAGGGTTTGGATGCTGTCCACCAGCAGCAGGCCCGGCTTCATGCGCTCGGCCTCCTCGAGGATGCGGCGCACGTCCGTTTCGGCCAGGAGGTGGATGCCGGGGTGTTCGGCGCCCAGCCGCTGGGCCCGCAGCTTGATCTGGCGCTCGCTCTCCTCGCCGCTGGCGTAGAGCACCGTGCCCGTCGAGGTGGCGGCCCACTGCAGCAGCAGGGTGGACTTGCCGATGCCCGGTTCCCCGCCCAGCAGCACCACCATGCCCGGCACCACGCCCCCCCCCAGGACCCGGTCCAGTTCCCGGATCCCCGTGGGCAGGCGCTGGGTGTCCGTGACGTCCACATCCGGCAGGGCCACGGGACCGGCATAGTGGCTCTGGGCATAGGCGGACCCGGCCCGCTGGAGGTCCCGCTTCAGGGCCCCGCGCACCTCCAGGACCGCATCCCAGGCGCCGCAGGCGGTGCACCTGCCCATCGCCTTCGGGTGGCGCGCGCCACAGGCCGTGCACTCGAAGATGGACGTGGCCTTCGCCATCAGTCGTGGACGGCGCTGCGGATGAAGGCCACGATGTCGTCGGTGCTGGTGCCGGGCTGGAACACTTCGCGGATGCCCGCCGCCTTCAGGGCCGGGATGTCATCGTCCGGGATGATGCCGCCCGCGAAGACCAGGACATCCTCCGCGTCCTGCTCCTTCAGGAGGCGCAGCACCTCGGGGAAGATCTGGTTGTGGGCCCCGCTGAGGATGCTCATGCCGAGCACCTGGGCATCCTCCTGGACCACGGCTGCCACGATCTGCTGGGGCGTCTGCCGGAGGCCCGTGTAGATCACCTCCATGCCCGCGTCCCGGAGGGCCCGGGCCACGACCTTGGCGCCGCGGTCGTGCCCGTCGAGGCCGGGCTTGGCGATGACGACACGGATCGGTGCTTGGCTCATGGAAGCTCCCTTTGGATTACCAACCCTCAGTCTGCCTCAGCCCCTCGTAAAGGCCAATGGCCACGGCCTGGGCGAGGTTGAGGCTGCGGTGGTGGTCGCCCAGCATGGGGATGCGGACCAGGCGGTCCTGGTGGGCTTCCAGGATCTCCTCAGGCAGGCCCACGGTCTCCCGACCGAACACCAGGCCATCCCCGTAGGCCCAGGGCACCTGGGTGTGCCGCCGCTCCCCCTTGGTGCTGAAGAACCAGAGCCGCTGGGCAGGATTCCGGGCCAGGAAGTCATCCCAGTCGTCGTAGTGGGTGGGCTCCAGTTTCTCCCAGTAGTCCAGCCCCGCCCGGCGCAGGTAGTAGTCCGTGGTCTCAAAGCCCAGGGGGTGGATGAGGTGCAGCCTGACGCCATTGTTCACGCAGAGGCGGCCAATGCTTCCGGTATTTTGCGGAATCTCGGGCTGGTGCAAGATGATGTGGAACATGGTAAACCTGCCTTTCTAACACTCATATTTGATTTTCCAAGTATCCTATTTTCTGCTTTTCGTCTGTATGAGTCTCTCTGAATATCCTCCTGGTCTGCCCCTTGTTTTTGACGCTATTTTGACGCAACCTTCTGGTTGGTAAGTCAGTATTGACCAAAAGGAGGAAGTTCAGATGGCACGAACCGGCAGGAGCAAAGACCTAGATTCAGTAGCCAAGCGTAACCAGCTTAAGTCTGCCAAGCGTCATATGGAGCAGTTGCAAGCTGGTGGTTATCTGATCTATGAGAGGGCCAAGGATGGAGTGGCGGGGAATTGGAAAGCTCGATGGTATGACCCTGAGACCCGTAAGCAGAAGCAGACTGGGCTTGGTATTGCCGATGATCTGATCAAGGCTGATGGGCTTTCGGTTTTTGACTACAAACAGGCCAAAGCAAAAGCTCTGAGTTGGTTCCAGGGTGTTGCTCGTTTGGCTGACTTCCAGATTTCTGGTGTGGTGGTCCATGTAGGGGATTACAAAGTCAAGGATGCTATTGATGACTACATTGCCAAGCTGAAGGCTGATGGTAAGGACCGTAAGGAAACGGCTAGGTTGATGCTCTACAAGTGGGCCATCCCTACGCTGGGAGACATCAAGGTATCCAGGCTGACGAAGGTCAAGCTGGAACAGTGGAGGACTGAGATTTCCAAGATGCCAAAGCAGGGTGAAACGGTGGTACCCAATACCCCTGATGCCATCCGTAGACGTAAGGACTCAGCTAACCATGTCCTGGTACTGCTCAAAACGGCTCTGAGTGTGGCTGTGAAATCTGGTAAGGCTGATCCCCCCTTGGCTGGTGGCTGGCAGGAGGCTGATTACTTCGAGGGTGTGAGGGTAGCTAGGACAAGGCACCTGGACCCTGAGGAGCAGAAGTTGTTAGTGAATGCTTGTGATGAGGATTTCAAGAGGATGGTCATAGCGGCTCTATTCACTGGAGCCAGATACCAGGAGTTGGCCAAGCTAAAGAAGCAGGATGTAAATCTGGAGAAGCAAACCGTCTACTTTGGGCCATACGGGAAGGTCAAGGGTAAGACTAGGTTTGTACACTTGACTGATGAGGCTACCGAGTGGTTTAGAGGTCAGATTGAGGGTAAGAATGCCCTGAACCTCGTTTTTACCCGTAAGAGCTATAGGTATTTCAAGAACAGGGGAGATGGGTCTGATGGGGTTTGGAATGATTCAGACCAGGGCTACTATATGCAGAAGGCATATGAGAAGGCTGGAATTAGCAAGGTGCTGTTTCATGAATTGAGGCATACCTACGCAAGTCAACTGGTTATGGCTGGTGTGCCTCTTAAGTTTGTGGCAGAGCAGCTAGGACATTCATCTACAGCAATGGTGGAAAAGCATTATGGCCACCTAACCCCACAGGGAGTAGGGGATACGGTTAGGAGACTGACCAGCAATCTGAATATCGTCTAAGGGCTTGACACTCTACTCATGGTGGGTAGATTCTTATCAGGAGGTTTTATGCAGGCAGAAACAAAAGGACTGTTTGGACAGATTGCTGATACCTTTAGCAGTAAGAAAGCCAAGAAATCAAACCCCGTAGCGGTAAACGCTACCAATCACCAGGAGGGCCAAGTGGCCAAACCTCAGAGCTACTACACAGTCAAGGAAGCCAGCTTTAAGAACCGGAAGGGGGAAGAGGTCAAGGATTACTGCCTCTGGTTAGAACATGAACCGATGGCAATTGAATACAAGCCTATGCCTACGGTTCCTGCTAAGACCAAGCATATCAAGCTGGATGGCCTTAAGGATCTGGCCTCTATCCTGGACCTGGGCCTTACTGAACAAATCAGCACCATCATTGCTAAGGATCGTGGCTATAAGGAGTTGGTAGAGACTCTGGCCGATCAGAAAGTCATGACCCTTGATTTCCTTCAGTTCATCAAAGACGAAATCAAGAAGATTCCTGCTAAGACCAGGGGTAGGCAGGCTAGCGGAATCGTAAGGGAGAAGAGCAGGAAAGGGCTTCCTGAGGACGTTAAGAGCCTCGTAAGCATCTTGATCAATCTAGGGCCTAACCTTGATCCCGCAGAGGCTCAGAAGACCCTCCAGGGCCTCGTAAACGATGAGCAGAAGATGTCCCAGGCTGTGGGTCAGGTGGTTGAATACCTGAAGCACAATAGCCGGGACAAAAAGGGCTACATCAAGATGAGGAATCGCAAGTCAGAACTGGTCATCAAGCCCAAAAAGTAATAGACCCTCTACCAATGAGAAGCCCCCGAAAGGGGGCTTTTTCTTAGTCGATTGGGAGTCTGCCTTGACCCTTTCTGATTATCGGCACTGGCTCCTTACCTACTTGGCTCTGATAGAAGTCTACCCACTTCTGCTTAATCACACAGAAGTCCACCAGATCAACCTCCAGTGATTCCCTCTCCTTTGGGTCTTCAGTGGCCTTCAGAGCCTCCTGGACCTCGTAAATGGCCCTATCTATTTCCACCATGTTCTTGTCATAGGTTTGCTGGATGAAATCAGCCTTCCTAAGCTCAGCAGGGGTGGTCATGAATGCTCCTAGTAGGGGGGACGGCATGTTGGGATCTGTGAGGACATTCTGATTGATTGCAAGACGGTTTAAGTTCTTGACTGTTTGACCTTTATAGTAATTATCCCAATCCTCTTCGGTCCATTGGGTGGTGTCAGGTCTATTTTCCATAGCTATTCTCCAACATTTTGATACCAGTTATTGCAATAGCCCCAGTTGCAAGTAATGAAATAGTTGGACTAAAAAAGAAAAAGAAAATAAGCATGAGAGGCAGACCCACTATCGCCAGCATAGAGAAACGGAACCAAAACTTATTCTTTGGGAGGGGACGACCAGATACAGTAGTGTAAGTTGGCTTAGGGGAGGTCTTTAGATCCTTTTGAGTTTCCCAACTTGATACTAATCCTACTATGGGGCCAAGGTTGATCATAAATTCCTCCATCTATAGTCTAAGCCGTTCTGTTTATTTATCCCCTAGGAAGTTATTTCCTAGGGGACTTCACTTGTCCTGAGTGACCAGTACGCTCAGGGGTGATCAGCTTTCAGTCTCTTCTAGTAACTCAATGAACTGGTCTGCCAGTTCTTGGTAAGCCTTATGTGACTCCTCTAGATCCTCTATTGACTCTTCATATAGGGCTTCTATCTGTTCATAAGCCTCATTTAGCTCATCCCTGAGTGTGGCATTCTCTTCCATCAGTGAGTCTACCAGTTTGATCAGGGATTTCTCTTGTGCTTCGGTCATGGGTGTTACCTCCACTCACAATATACTGATCGGTAGTCGGTTTCACTCCCAAGAAGTTTTCCCATGCCTCAATATGGTCTACAGGGGGGTTATAGGGTTGCCACATAATGTCTCCTTAACCACTGAGAGGCATAGGTGGGACTGATTAGGGCTAGCAGGTAGGCTGTTAAAATGATTCTCATTGTCTTGCTCCTTATCTTAGGGTTGGGAAGTTGGTTTTCTAGCTTTAGCTTTTAATATTTCCTGAATTTCTTCCTTCCCTATTACTTGAGCCATAGCCAAAATATCTTTATTAAAAAAGATATTAATCAAATATATAGCGGTTTCATAGTCTTTTGGACCATCAGTGGCATCCAGGAAAGCCTCTTTGATATCCTTGTATTCAATCCTGATAGTCTCTTCCTCTTCCTTCTCTTCCTCTTCCTTCTCTTCCTCTTCTATTTCGTCTTCAATCTCAGGTAGGCTATAGTGGTTTTCAATCCACTTCATGGCCTCTAGTTTATTGATTTCGTAGAACTTAGCCACAAAAGAGATAGGGTCAGTGGGGGATTCCTTAGGATCACACCCAAAACACCAGCAGCTATTGGTGTTGGGGTAGAGTTGGAAGGATGGTCTCCTATCTCTGCCATGGAAGGGACAGCTTATCTTATTACCTCTATTACTAGCTCCAGTTAGCTCTAGAATGAGGTCTCTACAGTCTACATCCCTGGCTCTATCCCATCTGGCTTGTGGGATAGTAGGGTATACTATCTGATATTTAGCCACTTCCTCAGGGGTCCAGTCAAAATCATCAGAGAGATTCATTACCAATAGCCTCTTCTTTCATGATTCTTATTGCTCTATGCCATTTTTCAGGTGTCATAGGGTTACTTGGTAGGTATTTGTAGATTAACCTAAGGGCCTTTTCCACTGACACAATCTTGTCTTTAACCATCTCTAGCTCTGCTTCGTTTCCCGTTATTTCAAGAATTGTCTTCTCTGCTAGGAGGGAATTATATTCAGCCCAAATCTCCTCTCCTACTTTGTTGGGCTTTCTTTTCATAACCTCTTCAGCCTGTTTAATAAGCTTCTTAGCCTCTTCTCTTGCTTCTTTTAATTCTAGCTCGTTCATTTATCACCTCCTAGTGATTCTTGTAGTCTATCCATATTCACTGAAAACACTTTTGCACCCTTATTAGCCAGTCTGTCTATCTTTTTTGTATAGGATTTGGACTTTAATAGAACACCAAGCTCATATAACTCTTTAGCTACCATGATATGATTAAGCTCCTTACATGCTTCTTCAAAAGCTGCTGTAGTGAAATGATAGTAATCCTCTGCTCCTGAGATATCTCTCCATCCTGCTCTATTAAGAGTCTTATCCCTTTCAGAGTTATTGCCTTCAATATACTCAAACCTAGAATTACCATGAGTCATGATGAAGTCATAGATATAGTGTTTAGCCTTGGACTGTTCACTAGCCCCAATAGTGCCTCTAGCAGCAACCCAATCAATTAAGCATTGGTCAATGGCCCAATCTATATCCTCATTAGTTAGTGGTATTACTCCAAATTTAACAGCTAATTTACCAGCTACAGCCACTAGAGCAAACCTTTCAATGACTCTCTCTACTTGGGAGTCAGAGCCTTGGGGGGTATGAGATATCTTCCAGTCATTTATATCTTCTTGTAGGTCTAAGTAATCGTCTTTAGTAAGTTTGACCAGTTCAGCTAGGTAGGCTAAGGATGCTGTGCCATAGTATTTCTGTTTGACCCTTTCAATATTCTTGGCAAAGGTATAACCATCCTTAAACTCTTGCAGGTTTTCAAAGCCAACCTCACAACCTGAGGGGAAGATGGGGATATCCACTAATCTTACTGCTGCTCCATCAGGTACCGGTACCTTGTGCTTCTTGGCTAGATCAGTAAAGGAGTTTTCTCCATTACTGAGATATATTACCTTCCATTGCTTCTGCTCTCTTAGGCTATAGTCCTTCTGAGCAGAGCCTTTACCTGTTCCATCGGCCAAACTATAGGCTACGGTGATCATTTCAGGCCACTGCTTAGGGGCTATATGAGACATATCATCCAGGAATAGGAGGGTGTGACTTCTAGAGGCTGCTACAAGTTGCAAAGCTAGGGCTGTGCTAGACCATGGTTTTTGAAAGACAGGGCCACCCCATACCGATCCAGCTAGGTAACCACTAGTTGTCTTGCCTTTGCTGGTACGGCCATAGAGATGAAAACCACCTCCATTGATGCCAAGGGGAGCTAGCAGGGGGCTTGTGAAAGCAATAGACAGAGCTAAAGTTAGTCTTGAGTTGCCTTTAGCTAAGATAGCTACGTTATCTTGCCATTCCTTGAGGGTTCCTGAGGTAGCAAAGGTTCCATCGTCATCACCATTGAATATGACATGATTGAGGTCTGCTTTAGAGGATACAGAGGTATAGGGAAGGGAGAAGGTATCAAGGGATGGGTTGAAGCCGGTATTAAACACAACTTTAGCCTTGGGAATCTTGCCAAACTCCTTAGTGTGATTAGGAGACATCACTAACTTGAGGAAGCCAACTAGATTCTTGATCATTCCTTCATTAACGTGGAAGTGATTAGCCGCTAACTTATCTTCTAGCTTGGCAATATTAGACATATCACTCATAAGAATTCTCTCTTGATGCTTACTTTTACAGCCCATCACACATTGGTATGAGATAACGATTCCAGCATCTCCTGAGGCTTTACCTTCTGACTCAAAACCAGAGAAAGTGGATTCAATAACAAAGGGTGCTGATACGGGGACTAGGGTGGTGTCTCCCTTTTTCAAACATAACCCATCAGTTGTAAGTAGATAGTTATCTGTATCAATTAGGAGTTTGAAACCTTTAAGAGCTTCTTTGTTTACTTTAGGCTTTCCCATATCTATGACCCTGACTCTCTAAGTAATTAAATAAGGCTACTTGCTTATCTGGATCAGTAATGCCTAGCTTATGAAGGCAAGCTTGTATTGCCTGATGCCTAACTGGTAGTGGTTTGGTGGATTCAAACTTGAAATGGTATATCTGCTCATAGGGGTCCATTACTTAGCCTCTTTCTCTTCTAGTAGCTCTAAGCCATCTTCAGTGGTGATCTTTGAATATTCCTCAGGGTGAATCCAGATTAGGGACTGCTTTTGGACATAACCTCTAGCTCTTAGGACTTCCTGAACCTCAAAAGTGGTGCAGAAGATACCTAAATCTTCCTTAATGGCAGTTCCGGTTAGAGGCCACCCTTTTGGGATTTCATCTAGGCAGGCATTCACCCTTTTCTTGATGTCTTCGGCTCTTTGTTTCTTCGTCATGGTCATTTTTTGGCTCCTTTTGGTCTCTTTGGACCTCGCTTACTATTACTGTAGAAAGTTCAAATTCATCTTAGTTTATTTTCTTATACATAAGAAATTGGAGGTTTGGTAACGTGCGGTTACGGGGTGATTTTGGCGTAAGTGTTAATTGTAGGAATGTTAAACACGGTTACTCGGTTACGCCTAAAAATCTCTACATGTATATATATATGGTAACCCTTATATATATATATCTATTTTCAGTCATAATATAAGTAACCGTGTTACGTTTCATATGGGAGTAGGGTTTGCTCCGGTTACCAGGACGAAACCGGACGTAACCCAATAAAGTAAAACTAGGAAACGGACTTTCTGATCCTTAAGTATCAGCTATTAGAGGTATTTGTATGGCTAATGATGTAGAAGATGCAGAAGGGCTATGGCATAAGGGGCTATATAGTGATAGTTTGGCTAAAATAGAACCCTATGTCAGAGGGATAGTCAGGAAGCTTGGCTTTAAAACGAATGTAATAGGGGAGGATGATCTTACACAGCTATGCCTTATCAAACTATTCAAGGTCTATGGCTCGTATGACGGTAGTCAAGGGAGCAGGTTTAAGAGTTGGGTCTACATGGTGATCTCTAATTACCTTTGGACTCATAACAGAAGGATCATGCTGAAGACCAAGGAACATAAGGAGGAGTCCCTGCTATATACATCTCTTGAGGATTATTACAGCGGTGGGCAATACTTCGGAGAAGGTGCTGCTGAAAGTATAGCTGTAAACCCTTGGGATGTTGCTGCTCTGGATGATTATGCTACTGGAGAGCCCTATAGTTTGATTGGCATGAGGCTTGAAATCAAGCATTTTGCCAACTGGTTAAGGACTGATGGTCTAAAAACCCCTGGTCTATGTAAGCATCACAAAATTATTATGCGTTTGATGGCTGATTGGATTGAAGGTCCAGATTTTGAGATAGGGTCTAGCGTAGTTGGTTCCCTACAAGCATATAGTGGACGCAGTTGGGCTAGATGTAAGGAAATGTTAAATATAGTAATACCAGCTTACCAAAGGACTATAAATTGAGTGAACAGCCATATAATGAGGAAATAGCATTAAATTTACTACAAACAGATAAAGAGGCATGTATAATATACTGCTGTTCATCATTACCTGGAATATATTTATCTAGGCACAAATGGGCCTTTGCTAACCAAGAGAACAGAGAGGATTTGCTTCAAGAGTTGTGTATAAGTGTAATAAATGCAATCAATAGCTACAATGGATCAGTAAAGCTACTCACTTGGGTATGGTCAAGGATGAGGTATAGGATGCTCGATATAGGTAAGAAAGAGGTGCCATATTATAAAACATTTGAGCAATCTTCCTATAATAATTGTGAAAGTGAATAAATTACGGAGATGAGTATCTTATGAACGATGCAAATTTAGAGGTTAGACATGGAGCAGGTCGTCCAAAAGGTGTAAAGAATAGAGTTAACCAAACTATCCAGCAAATGCTCCTAGACAGTTTGAACAATATGGGTGATGTAGAGTGGTTTGATAAGCTTGCTAAAGAGGAGCCTAAAGCCTATGCACAACTTATATCCAAGCTAATACCCCTCCAATTGATAGGTGGACAGAATGGAGAGGCACCTTTGGCCATCTCTGTCAGCTATGAGAAGCCCAAGGAGTAATGTCCACATCATGCTTACTCATGTGGAAATATGATGGAAGTATTGGTAATAGTGGTCATAAGTATTTGACAGGCCCCTAAATCAAAATATCGTCAAGAACCAGTTTGATTTAGACCCTTAAATTCTCCCTAGGACACTCCCCAATCCAGCTAGCACCCTAAGCACCCCTCCAATTGGCCAGAATTGCCCCCAGGAGCCTTGCAAGCCCCTAAACCATACGAAAGTAGCCAAATGATATACAGAACACTTTTAAAGGCATCCCAGAGCATTTATCATCTATGGATTAAGCTTTGCAAGTAGATGTTAAGCTACCACATAAGTTAGCATTCCTGGCAGAGAAGCATAGATACAAAGTGGCGTACGGGGGAAGAGGATCAGCTAAGTCTTGGTCTTTTGTCATCCAGCTTTTAATCAATAGCTTAGAGAAAAAGCTAAGAATTCTGTGCTGTAGAGAGGTGCAGAAATCCATCAAGGATTCTGTGCATAGGCTAATTGGGGATCAGATACAAAGAATGGGGTTAGGCTCGTACTTTGAGATCACTGAGAGAGAAATCAGATGCAAACGTACAGGCTCAGTCTTCCTATTTGCCGGTCTAGCCAATAACACAGTGGAATCCATTAAGTCTTTTGAAGGTGTGGATATTTGCTATGTAGAAGAAGCTCAGACAGTTAGCGAAAGATCATGGCAGATATTGTTACCTACAATTCGTTCTGATGACTCTGAGGTTTGGATTGCTTTCAACCCTGAGCTAGCCACTGATCCTACTTACGTACGCTTCGTTACCAATGCCAGTCAGATTGAAGATTGTGTATCTGTTGAAGTTAACTATGATGACAATCCCTACTTCCCCGCTGTACTTCGTGCTGAGATGGAGCAATTAAAGGCTAATGATATAGAAGCTTACAACCATATCTGGCTTGGGAAATGTAAACAACATGGAAATGCTGTTATATTTAAAGGTAAGTATGTATCTTATGACTTCACAGATAAGATAGACCCTGAATCTTGGTCTCCCTTCTATGGTGCTGACTGGGGATTTGCCAATGATCCAACTACATTTATCAAATCTTGGGTCTATGAACGTGTTTTGTACATAGAGCATGAGATGTTTGCCTATCAGCTAGAAACTGATATGGCTCCTGCTCAATTTGATCTTATCTCTGATGGCCGTTTGCACATTTCAAGGGCTGACTGTGCAAGGCCAGAAACCATATCTTATATGAAACGCAATGGTTATAAAAAGATGATCCCTAGCAAGAAGTGGCCAGGATCAGTTGAGGATGGTGTGGATTACATGAGGTCATTTGATCTAATAGTAATCCATCCCCGTTGCGTTCATCTATTGGAAGAATTTAGACTTTACTCTTACAAAGTAGACAGGTTATCAGGAGATATCCTTCCTGAAATTGTAGATAGGTTTAACCATGGGATTGATGCTATCAGGTACTCACTAGAGCCTTTAATCCTTGGCTATAAAAAGAAAATAGCAGCTAGACCCACACCAAAAGCATTGGATTCACTAGGTAGAGAAGTAAGCATGGCTAGGATTATGCAGCCCAATATGTGGATCTCGTAATAACTATAATATTAGCAGATGAGGCAGGAATGGAAAAAGATTACGAGAAGAAAGATATACTAGATAAGGCTAAAAAGCACTTTAATCTAGCACAAGAAGCATGGGATAAGCAATTTAAGCTCTCTGCTAAGGATCTAAAATTCTGCTCATCTGAACACCAGTGGCCTGAAGAGGTTAAGCAAGCAAGAGTAGGTAGACCTACTTATGCATCAGACCGTATCAATGCCCAGGTTAAATCTCTAGTTAATGCCCAACGTGAAAATAGACCTGCTGTCACGGTTCACGTTTGCAATGATGGTGCAGATGAAGATACCGCAGAGATCATTCAAGGTCTTTGTAGGCATATTGAAGTCTCATCTGATGCCGATTTAGCCTATGACCAAGCCTTTGAGGACACTGTACGTTGTGGTATTGGTTTCTGGCGTATTCTGACTGGCTACAAAAAAGATACCTTTGACCAAGAGATTACCGTTGAATCTATCATCAATCCCTTCTCTGTCTTATTAGATCCTGGCTTTGAAAAGCTTGATGGATCTGATATCAATTGGGCCTTCATCATTGACACCATGACTGAAGAGGAATTTAAAGAAACCTACCCTGATGCTGATCTATCGGGTATGAATTCTTCTGTTTGGACCGGACTTCACTCCCGTACACCTGAATGGTTTAGTAATAATGGGAAAATCTGTACCGTAGCTGAATACTTTGTCAGGGAGGAAAAGAAGAAGAAGCTGGTAAAGCTCTCTGATGGCCGTGTGATGGCTAAAGAAGACCTTGAGGATGGTGATAAGCCCCTGATTGTCCTGGAAAGAGACCACTCAGAGCCTGTTATCAGATGGTATAAGATGAATGGGATTGAGATATTAGAAGAAACCGTTTGGGCTGGAGATAGAATTCCTGTCATCCCTGTCTTTGGTGATGCCCTACTTGAAGATGGCCAGCGTATTTACTCTGGTCTGGTCCGTAAGGTAATGGAAGAGCAAATCATGCTCAATGTTGCCAAGACTACGGCTATTGAGCTTATTGCTGCTACTCCTAAGACCCCTTGGATTGGTCCTATTGGTTTCGTTGGTGATAGAAAGAATGATTGGCAAGACGTTAATATTAAGAATCTGGCCTATTTGGAATACGTAACACACGATGACATGGGTAACGAGCTACCTCCTCCTACCAGAAACGTGCAAGAACCACCTATTCAGGGTGTTCTAGAGCTAATGAATTCGATTGAGAATGATATTAAGGGTACCAATGCTCTATATGATCCTTCTATGGGCCAGAAAATATCTAATCAGTCTGGAGTAGCTGTTAAGGCCCTTCAGAATGCTGGATCAATGGGTAATTACCATTATTCAGACAATCTTAGTAGAGCTATTAGGCTTCAGGGTCGTATGTTCCTTGATCTAATCCCCAAGATTTACTCTGAAAAGACCGTTATTAGGATTGTTGGGATTGATGATAAGCATAAGATGGTCACTATCAATGGTGATGGAAGTCCTGAAGAGACTGGAGTGGAGACTGTAGATGGTGTAGCCAAGATTTACGATGTCACTACCGGTAAATATGACATCACCGTTACCTCTGGTCCCTCCTACCAGACCAAGAGACAAGAGAATGTCAGCATGTTGTTTGATCTAGCTGGGAAAGACCCCGCTCTGATGAACGTGGCCGGTGATTTGATCGTCAGTCAGCTAGATAGTCCCATTGCCATCCAGCTTAGAGAACGTCTAGAGAAGGCCCTTCCTCCTGGCCTCCTGGATGACAAAGACGCTGATAAGAGCATCCCACCAGCCATTCAGCAACGTCTACAGCATGACCAGCAGATGATTCAGCAGTTGACTCAGACCCTCCAGAAAGAGACTGAGCTAGCTGACAAGGTACAGGCTGGGGAACAAACCAAATTACAGATTGCTCAGCTAAATCAACAGACGGAATTGATGAAAGCCAAGGCTGACATGGAACATCAGTCTAATATGTTGGTCTTTAAGGAAGAATTGGCTGACATGAAGAATAAGGCCCAAATGACCCATGAGATGACCGTACAGCTTCAGAAACACATCCTAGACGTAGATAAGCTCCATCATCAGGCAGCTAATGATGTTGTAAAACAGTCCGTAGGAGCAGCTTTAAACCCACAGCCTGACCCACAGACCCTGGAAGAGCCCAAAGCACCAGCTAAAATTACTCCTCCGGCTTAATTAATGAGCTATCCAGTAGGATCTTCAATTCCCTATGCGGCTTCTGCCTCTACACCGGGTCTACCTTCTGATACCTTCACTTATTCCTGGGCCTTTGATGATGGTGGAACTGGTGTCAATGCCTCTCTAAACCACACCTGGGGGACCACTGGTGCTCATTCGGCTACCGTTACGGCCACTGATACCAATACGCTAGGTACGGCTACAGCAAGTAAATCTGTTCAAATAGACCCATATACTTGGGCCAATATTGGATCTTCATCTATATTGCCAAAAGCGAATAGTATTGGTTTGCAATTATCTTCTAATTTGATTATGTTGGCTGGTGGTTTGGGTTCTGGAATAACCAATACTACCATATTATTTAATGGAAGCAGTTGGTCTTATGGCCCATCAATGGTGAAGCAAAGATATATCCCATATTATTCCACTGGAGCATCTTGTAAATTAGGTGACGGTACCTGGTTAGTAGCAGGGGGTACTTATGTATTAGGTGGTGGCTATACAGATGGCTCTGGTAGAACGACAGAAATTTTTGATCCTGTGGCTAATCATTTTACTCTTACAGGTGCTTTAAATATTTCTAGAGGTGGGGGAGGGTGCCTCCTATCCTTGCCTAGTGGTAATGCAGCCATATTTGGAGGGAGTGGAGGAGGAGATAAATCCTTTGAAATATACAACACCACCTCAAAAACATGGGCAATAGAGGACCAATTTCATTATCAATATACGATACCAGGAACCGCAGGGCCTGACTCTGGAACACAAATGACGGGTTTAACCCTATCAGATGGTAGGTTATTTATTATTGACAATGATGTTACATATCAACAAGGAATTACATGCATATACACAGAGTCATCTAATTCCTGGACTATCGGCCCATATTTAGCTGGTTTTGATTCATTAAATCAGCGTCCATTTATAATTCAGAATGGTAATTATGTGTATATAGGTGGTTATGATGACGTTGGTCAACAATATTTCTCTAGATATGACTTAACAGCTAACACCTGGACTAGATTGGCAGATTGCCCTTATCCAATGGGTGATTTGCCAGCAATAGGTATGACTCATGGAATTATGGTCTACGGAACAAGTGCTAATACTCCATTACCATCTACAATTTCTTCATATTATTACAATTATGCTTCTAATACTTGGACTGCATATTCTTATGCTGTAACAACATTAGCCTACTTACAATATACATTAACACCGGCTATGACTATGGGTGGATATCCATTAATTCTGCTTTCTACAGATGGTCTAACACCATTGACAGCAGAAATATTTCAGGGTAGCTAGTAAATATTACTATAATAAGATATGAACACAAGAGTCTGGTCTCTATAACCCTGAACATCCTTGGAGATAACCATGAGTAGTGAATATCAAGATATGTCTGTCATTCTTGTTAAAGCTAAGGCTGATAAAGAAGCAGCCCAGGCAGCAGAAGTAGCAGAACAGGCCAGAAAAGCCCAAGAATCAAAAGAAATACTTAAGTCTGTGGTTAATGAACCCGAACCAGTAGAGCCAGACACTACTACCGAGGAAGAAGTTTCTGAGGATGAAGCATTAGCATCTGATGAAGAGACTGAAACCCAAGTGGAGCCCGAACCCACTAAACAACCAAGAAGCAAAGCCGCTGAAAAGCGTATTGCTAAGCTGGTGAAGGAACGCGAACAGCTTAAGGGCCAATTAGCACTCATTCAGAATAACCAGCAACCTTCTCAACCAGTCCAGTCTCAACCCATTGACCCGGTAACTATTGATCCCACATTTCCCAACCCAGCTAATTATAGGGATGGGGTGAATGATCTAGATTATCGTTTAGACATTAGGGATTACCAAAGAGAACAAGCTAAGAAGGACACTAATTTCAAGACAGCTATTAAAGCAGCCGTTGAAAAGTATCCTGACTTACCTGAATTGATTGAAGAAGATGCCAGCCGTACCAATGCTACCATGGCTCAAATGATAAAAGAATCTCCAGTATCAGTAGATTTATTCTACTACCTTATGGCTAATCCAGAGGTAAGTAATAAAATTGCTGATATGACTCCCACTCAGTCAGCTAAAGAGATAGGTAAAATTGAAGCTAAATTAGAGGATAAAGCTAAAACAGCTACACCCTCAGCTAAGAAGGCAGCAAGTCTTCCTGCTCCAATAACTCCCATTAAATCTACTAAGGCTGCTGGAACCTCACTTAAACAAACACGATATACGGTGTACTAAACACCATACAAAAAGGATTAACAAATGGCAATTTCAAGTAATATCTTCAACAATAGAGTTGAAATCACGGCTTCTGCTCTTGATGTAGTCAAGAATAACTGCCAGATGGCTTCTCGTGTAGCTAGACGCTGGGATGGTGACTATCTTCAATCCACTAAGATTGGTGATACCCTCAATGTCCGTGTTCCTGGTTTCTACCCATACCGTTCTGGTGCTACCGCTAACCCAACCGGTTACAATGATACCTATGTGCCTGTCGCTTTGGCTCAGGGTGGTGCTGACATTATCCTAACCAGCAAAGAGCTAACCCTCAATGTTGATGAATTCAAGAAAAATGTCACTGATCCCCTAATGGCTACTGTATTCCAGCAAATTGATGCCAGCATCATTGCTCAGGCTAAGCTCTTCAATCAGTTCTACGGTCAAGTTGGAACCGCCATTACCAATCTAGTGCCCTTCCTAGATGCTAAGGCTGTCATGGAAACCCAGGCTGCTGTCAGAGATGATGGTAAGCTCTCCGGTCTTCTAAATCCTTACATGCAGGCTGGAATGATTGGTGGGATGTCTACCCTACTCAATCCTACCAAGGAAATCAGTGATCAGTATCGTATCGGCTCTATTGGTAATGCTGGTGGCCTAGACTTCTTCTCTACCGCTAACGCTCCTACTCAGAATTGCGGCACTTGGTCTGGAACCCTAACCGTTACCACCACTCTTCCCTCTGAAGGTGCTACTGCCTTCACCATCGCTGGCATGACCGGCACCTTCAACCCTGGTGAGAACTTCACCATTGCTGGTGTCCACGCTGTCAACCCTCAGGGTAAGGGAACACAGGGCGAATTGAAGCAATTCGTAGTCACCTCTCAGGTTGGCTCTACTGTTAACTTCAGCCCCGCAATGTATACCTCTGCTTCTGGAGCCCTTCAGAACATTGACGCTCTACCCATTTCTACTGCTGCTGTTTATCCTTGGGGTGTAAATGCCGCCTCTGCTCTAGCCGCTGGCACTGGACAGGTTGTTAAGACCTCCTTAGCCTTCCATGAAGATGCTATTGCCTTTGGTATGGCTGACATCATGGACGTTGATTCCTTCGGTGGAGCTAGCTCCACTCGTATGAAGGATGACCAGTCCGGTCTTCGTTGCCGCTCTCTATTCTGGTATAACGGTGTTGACGATACCGCTCTATTCCGCCTAGACGTTTTATTTGGTGCCGCTCAGCTTCGTCAGGGCTTTGGTGCCAAGGTCGTTCAGTAATCTAACCGGTAAGGGAGCTTAAAACACTCCCTAACCATCTCTAAACCATTCTCAAAAAGGAAATAATACAATGTCTAATACCCCTTATCAGACAACCGATCCACTCAATTTCGCTCTAGGAACACAGTATCAGACTGTGGCTTTCTATGGAGCAAGTGGTGTCACTGGCCCTATCGGTGTCACAGGTTCTATCTCTAACACTGGCTCTACTGGTGCTCTAAAGAACCTAATCACTCAGCTAGTATCAGTTGGTTTAATCAAAGACAACACCTCAGCCTAATAAAGTAGACTGCACAACAAGACAGCTACCTTTCTTCGGACAGGTAGCTGTTTCTATAATAAGAGTGAGGTCAAAGTGTCTAAATATCCTTGTTTTCTATACCATCCTACCAAACCAGCCTTCATTTGTCCCTCAGAGGAATTTCTACTTTCTTTGTCAGACCATGAAGAGTATGAGTACGAGCCATTCACTGGCCCAAGAACCATTACAAAGACTAGTAAACCTTGTGGTGAGTGTTTAAAGTTGAAAATCAAGATCACTAAGCTTGAAGAAGAGAAAGAAAATCTAAAATCAGAAGTAGACCGTCTGCGTATAGCTGTAAAGATGGGCCAGAAAAACACCTCCACTCCATCAACTCTGAGCCAGAGCGATAGGATGAAGGCAGTATGGGCAAAGCGTAAAGCAGAAGCAGGGGCCTAATCATGATAATTACTGCTCAACAGGCAATAGATCAAGCTGCTAAATTAGCTGGTGTATTAGGTGTCGGTACCCTGCTTACATCACAAGAGTATGAAGATTCACTATTAACTCTTAATTTGATGCTTGATAGATGGAATCTCTCCGAATTGCTAGTATATGCTCGTAGTAGCTTCACCTTCCCATTAACAGCCAATAAGCAATCATATACTCTAGGAACTGGTGGAGATTTTAGCACTCCTAGACCTGTCAAGATTGAGAAATTAAGCGTCATATATTCTGGAACTGGAACTACATCTATTGAATTACCATTGGATGCTGCATTCAACCTAGAGCAATGGCAGAACATCTGTGTTAAATCTACCCCCTCTAACTTCCCCTTAGCTTGCTACATTCGTCCCGAATACCCCAATCAGATCCTCAATTTCTGGCCTATCCCAACCGGCCCAGCTTCCATAATTCTCTATACCTGGGATCAGATGCCCAATTTGGTCAATTTGACTGATTTGATTGAGCTTCCTCAGGGTTACAGTGATGCCCTCATCTACAATCTAGCTGTACGTCTATGCCAGATGTTTGATCGTGTTCCATCCCCACAGCTACTACAGGAAGCAAAAGAAGCTAAGCACGACATCAATGATATCAATGCCGGTTCTGTAGCTCTACATCTAGACCCAATGTGGACAGGTGGAAGAGCTACTAACTTGGCAGCACAATCTATGGGCTATACAGTCCTATAAATAAGGAGCAGTAAATGTCATCAACACAATTCGGTACAGCAAGTGCAATTTCTACAATGCCAATCATACTACCAGAGCCTTCTAATGGAATTGCCCATTTTGAAGCCTATTGCAACAATGCCGGAGCCTCAGCAACCTTGGTATTTGAAGGCTCCATTAGTGGCAATAACTGGAATGCGGTAGGGTCTTCTGTAGTCATTTCAGGTGTAACTCCACAGTTTGCAGTAACCACAGGGTTAAATTACAACTATTACAGGTGCAGAGTAACGGCTATTGCTGGTACTAACGCTTTGGTATCTGCTTTCATGGGTAGCTAAGGAGTAATACAATGGCAAAGAAAGATAAAGAAATAGGAATCAGTCCCAAGGCATCCAAGGAAGCCAAGAAGCTTGATGAGAAGATGGACAAGTCTAAAAGCGTCAAGGAAGGCTCAAAAGAAGACCTTAAGCTTGATTCTAAGATTAATAAGGCAGACAAAGAGGGCAAACTAGGCTCTATAAAGAAGTACTAAGTGGTTTAATGAGCTATGCATCTTACTCTCATCAATTCTTTGACCAGGATAACAAACCATTATCCTACGGGTATCTTTGGACTTATAAGAGTGGAACAGACACGCCATCTTGGACTTACAAGGTAGCAAGTGGTGGTTACACCTGGAATCCTTGGCCTCTACAGCTAGATTCCAGTGGTGTGGCTAGTTGTATTTTAGATGATAATCAACGCTACACATTCAATTTAACAGACATAAATCAAGCTCAGCAACCCAATTTCCCTGTAGACCACTTGGTTGTAAATACAGCCTCAACTATTAATATCTATGCTTCTTTCATAATCTCCCATTCAGGTCTAACGGTAACCTATGGCGCCCCTGGAGTAGCCTATACCTTCACTCCTACTGCCACGGCAGACGTACCGTATACCTCTGGACCCTTCGTCTACCACTGGGATTTTGGGGATGGAGCCACCTCCACAAATACTATACCAACCCATACATACACTTCATCCGGTGTATTTACTATAACTTTAAGTGTTGGAATTCTAAATACCCTTTATTCAACGGCTTTAATTAACACATTTACTGTATACACAACATCAGTGGTGATTACAAGCCCCATATAATATATATTGAGGAAACAAATGATTTCAGCCTATCTCTTTAGAGCCGTTGACACCAATAATAACCCACTTATTGGTGGTCAGCTATTCACTTATTTAAATGACTACACTACTCCTAAATCAACCTATACCGATGCTACAGGACAATATCTAGCCTCAAATCCATTGATTTTGGATAATTCTGGAACAGTTACTGTATATGCTGCTGAGAATAGTGCTGTGTATGTAAACCTGCTTAACGAATCCAGCGTCCAACAGGCTAACTACCCTACCAGCTTCATCATGCCTAACCTATCTGGCATCTCTTCTCCTGGCCCAGCAAACATCCTGATTCCTGGGCCTATAGGACTGCCAGGGCCTACAGGGGTAACTGGTATGACAGGAGCTACCGGCTCTGCCGGTGTGTCAGTTACAGGGGCTACTGGAGCGGCTGGTGCAACTGGAGCTACCGGCTCTGGAGCCACAGTATTTAATACTCAATATAACGTAACTGGCCCTGGAAGAGTTTTAGGCACTACTTACCCAAATGCTTCAGGTAAACCAATGTATGTTTCTATACAGTGTAGTGTTGGAAGTGGCAATAATACTCTTGAGCTTTTGATTGCTAGTGTAGGTTTAGCAGCTACCTCAGCTAACTCCCCTAATTCATTGACGGTATCTGGTATTGTTCCAGCCGGTAGCTCTTACGAGGCTCTATTTTCTGCTGGTACTGGATCTGTTGTAACTTGGGTGGAGACCTATTAATGAGTAAACTAAAGGGCTTTATTGGTCCAACATACCAACTCCGAACCGTAAATTACGAGGGTCAAAAAACTATTAACATGTATCCAGAAATGGATGAAGTGTCTGCTTTAGGTATGCCTACATCCAAGGAGCAAGAAGTTGCTATGTTGGTATCTGTTCCAGGAGAGGATATAGTAGCAAATCTACCAAAATCTCCCATTAGAGGTTTGCACCTTACAGCCTTTGGTAGTGTCATATGTGTTGCTGGAAATTCTGTTTATTCATTAAATACACCAGATAAAGGCATTACCTGGACAACTCCTAATGTTATTGCTGACTTAACTACTACTACTGGACCTGTTTGTATAGCAGATGGTATTCCAAACTATTACAATGGTGTGCTTAACAGTGGATCAATTAGTCAGGTAGTAGTTGTAGATGGTTCTAATTATGGTGTTGTTTTTGAGGAAGGTACAACCTCTGCTATCCAGCTAAATAGCTCAAATGCCTATAATGGCGCTAATTATGTGACTTTTCAGGATGGCTACTTTGTATTTACTCAGAATGTCATATCCCCAACAGTCTTCTTTGCAGCCGATCCCCTAAACATCTCTGATCTGGATGAAGTGACAGCTAACCTTGGTCCTGACTATGTTTCTAGAGTTATTTCAGATCATGATATTTTGTGGTTCTTTGGTGGGCATTCAAGCTCAGTTTGGCAGAATACAGGTGGAGCCTTAGGGTCTAACCAGTTCCAGCAAATTCCAGGCTCCTATGCAGAGGGGGGATGTAATCTCCCCTGGACCATTCAGAAAGTGTCAGGTCAATTGATCTGGGTATCTAACGACTCCAGAGGGTTTGGACAGGTTTTCCTAGCTGCTGGGTATCGTGGAGTCAGGGTATCTAACCATTCTGTTGAAAATTGGATACAATCTTTCCCTGATTTAACAGGGATCTCTACTTGGACTTATCAAGATGGTGGTCATAGCTTCTACTGTATCAATATACCCACTTCTACTACAACTTGGTGTTATGACCTAACTACAAAGATGTGGTCAGAAAGAGCCTATTTCAAGAATGGCACATTCTCTAGAGACTTGATTGAACACCATATTGCTCTATCTGCCCCTTACTATGTTGCCTCTCATCTATGCTCTGATTACAATTCTACTAAGTTATACACACTCTCAAACAATAGCTACCTGTTTGGAACTGAGCCAATCTACAGAATGCGTACGGCTCCTCATATGTCAGCCGGTCTGGATCGTGTATTCTATTCTCAATTCCAAGTAGATTTAGAGAGTGGTATTGGTTTAGATGGTTATGGTTATGCCTATCCTACTGGGTTGAATCCTGTTGGATATTCAGCTACAGCTAATGCGGTTCCCCTTAATGGTAACGGGGTAGGTGGGGTTTACAATTTTGTAGATTCTAATGGTAATCCAGCTTTACCAACTGGCACTGTATCAATCACACCACTTCCAAGTAGTGGTGTGTGGAGCAATAGCTTCACCAATCATGGTGATGGAACCGTCACCCTTAATACCTCTACCTTCACCATAACAAACACCCCGTTTGCTACTGGAACAGGTGGGATCTCTAATTTCACATTCTCTGGTATAGCCTCTGGCACTACCATCAATTCTGCAAATATCTATGCAACGGATTGGAGAGGGACTAATCTTCAGTCAACCACCCCCATAACCAACCTATGCACAGACTCACAGAATTTCGCTGATGTCTCTACCTGGACTCTCAGCGGAGTTACATTAGCTCCTTCTGCTTGGTCTACATACCCAGCTATGGTCAGTTCTGCCTATCGACCCTCTGCCTCTGTTTGGGTTGCAGGATTTGGGGCCTTAGCTACTGAAACTACCCCTTCACACGCTTATTCAAACACCTTTGGAACGTTACAAGTAGGGGGTACTCTTGCCAACGCAGCAAGTATTACTACTACTACAACCCCAGGATCAACAACATATACATCAACATTGACTTACACTACATTTGGAACCGGAGTTAATCTATCTGGTACCCTCAATATGTCTTGTCTTTCTACTACCATTTCACCTTCAAATATGGTTATTTCCTATTCATTGGATGCTGGCACCACTTGGGTTCCAGTATTTACTACTACTACTTCAACTATGCCAAGTGAAGTTGTTAGCGGCTCAGACTTCCTACCCGGCTCTCCTCTACAAGTATCGGGTCTAACAATACCAGATATGAGCCTATTTCAAGTTCAAGTAAACATTACCACCAGCAACTCAATGGTATTTGGTGCATCAAATTCAATCTACATATGGGACATCCTATTTCTATCCGCAGTAGAAGTCCCTGGATCAACGGCACAAAATGCTCCAGATGGTTCTAATGCTGGCACCTATTTGATTGAAGATACTACATTTAATCAACATGGGGCCTTGTGCTCTTACAATACCAATTCAGGAGCAACTACTACTATTTCCTGCTATTACCAGATTGGTGATAGCAGCAGAGAATTAGAGTTACTTCTAACAGGTCAGAAATTAACTTTCTCAGGGTCCATCTCTGGTCACACCCTAACAGTATTAACCCCTCCCTCTACCGGCTCTCTTGCCATCGGAATGAGTGTAGATGGGAAAGGCATACTCCCCGGAACACTCATTTCAGGTGGTTCAGGCACTGTATGGACTCTAAACCAATACATCGGAGAAAGCTCCTACTCAACAGCCGTAATTGCTCCAGAGCCAATGGTTGCCTATCAAATACTAAATTCAGCCTCCTTTAAGTCAGATGGGACTCATGTAGGTGGAACAATGACCCCAGTAGGGACTCAATTTATCGGGTCTGTCCATACCAACCAATTGACTGTCATCTCATCCTATTCAGGCTCTCTAGCTATTGGACAGACTATTTCAGGCACAGGTATAACCTCAGGGACCACTATCATTGCTGGTGTTGCTTCTCCTTACACACTATCAAATACGATGGCTGACACTGGCCCCCAATTGATAACAGCTTCTTCTTCGGGGACTGGAATTTATAGATGTTCTGTAAGTGGTGTAGAAGTAGAGACAGGAACTCACTACGCTGGTGCTTTACTATATAATCCAGCAACTTGGCCATATGATAAATATGTAGGTAATGGAGCCAGCAGATTAGGTATTTGGGGTTTCCAAGTTCAAAATGGGACAGAGACTATCTACATCCCTTCATCCGGTGGAGTTAGTGGAACTGACTACATTACCGTAGATTTGACTGGTGGTACATGCGTATTTAACATACCACCCTACCAAGGATCTATTTTGTCTTGGTCAGGGAGTGTAACCGGTGTAAGCGTCTATCCATTAGTATTCATTGCCACCTTCCCCTATACAGCCTATCCAAATACTACAACCTCCATTGGAACAGACCCACAAGTTAGATTAAGTTACTCAGATGATGGGGGTCATACCTTTAGTCCAGAGCAATCAGTATCTATGGGTAAAATTGGTAATTATATGACCCGTTGTATCTGGAGAAGACTAGGAATGAGTAGAGATAGGGTATTTAGACTGTCTTGCTCTGATCCTGTCAAATTCAACATTATTGGAGCGGAGATAAAGGCTAAAGGGGCTGATATAAATGGCTAACCAAAATGCCGCTAATAAGGTCTTTTACCTTCCCTACGGCTCCCCTATGGTGGATGCACAGGGGAAGTTAACCCCAGCTTGGCAGGCGGCTTTTGCTCAAGGGATTGTGCCAGCCCTTCAAGGTCTAGGAGGATCTACGGGTTCGGGGTCAGGCTCTACAGGCTCTACCGGAGCTACCGGAGTGGCTGGTAAGACAGGAGTGGGCACACTTGGTCCAGCAGGCTCTACCGGTATTGCAGGTAATCTGATCAATGTAAATCAACCTGCTCATGGTTTTACTACTAATAATGCCATCTTCCACAATGGGACACAGTGGCAATTAGCTTGTGCTAACAATATATCTACACTGGCTATTGCTATTGCTGTTGTGGTAGATGTTGATAATTTCATACTATACTTGGTTTCTCAAATTCCTACTGGTCTAATTGGTCTAACTGCTGGTCAATATTACTTCGTGAGTGATGCTACCCCTGGTGCCATAACAACCACAGAACCAACTAATCCTCTATCCTACTCAAATCCTATTCTCTATGCCATATCAGCAACCTCTGGTATTGTTCTACCTTATAGACCAAGCCAAGTAATACCATCTCTATATACCATCTTTGGTACTACTGGAATGACCGGACCCACTGGAGCCACGGCTGGTAACACCGGCTCTACTGGTCCTACTGGCCTTACAGGAGCTACCGGTCTTACAGGTAATACTGGAGTAGGGATTAATGGTAATACAGGTAGCACAGGAAATACCGGGTTATCCATCACTGGTGCTACAGGATCTACTGGTATAACCGGCCCTACTGGTCTACTTGGCCCTACGGGTCCAGGTGGTGGGAACACAGGTCCAACAGGACCAACAGGCCCATCTGACTATAATTTAGATGGGGGTATGTCTTTTACTATCTATACCTCAACACAAAATCTAAATGCTGGTGGAGCTAATTAAATGGCAGTTATTATACAGTTAAGAAATGATACTTCCTCTAATTGGCTATCATGGAATCCTATTCTAGCTCTAGGTGAGTGGGGATATGAAACAGATACTTTAAAAAATAAGGTTGGAGATGGTGTAACCAATTGGAGTCTACTTCCTTACTATGGAGTGGGTTCTACCGGGTCTACAGGTCCAACAGGTATGACAGGTAAGACAGGTCTGACTGGACAGTCTGGAAAGACAGGAACCACAGGACCAACTGGTATGACCGGCAGCACCGGACTATCGGGGAATACCGGGAATACTGGTCCATCTGTAACTGGTGCTACCGGTGCCCAAGGCAATACAGGTATGACTGGTATGACTGGTAACACAGGGAATACCGGGAGTACCGGTCCTACAGGCCCATCTGTAACAGGTTCTACAGGTCTACAAGGCTCTCAAGGCAATACTGGTCTAACAGGTGTAACTGGTGCTGGTGTCTCTGGTCCAACCGGTGCTCAAGGTAACACCGGTAACACTGGTCTTTCTGGCTCTACTGGTCCTACTGGTGCTGGCCTTCCTGGTCCTACCGGGAACACTGGCCTTTCTGGTAATACTGGACCCACTGGTAGTACAGGTGCTGGTATCCCTGGTCCCACAGGCACCACTGGAGTAACAGGTATAACAGGTCCAACTGGTTCCGGTGCTTCTTCCACAGACTTTACTGGGACCACAGGAGCTACAGGTTACCTACTATTTGCCACCTCTCCTGGTGGTTCTACCTTCCAGACTGACAGCTTAGACTTACTCTATAATCCTCTTACAGCAACAGCACAGATTACTAACGTCTTTGCCCCAGGCTTACTTTATGCTGGTGCTCCTGGTGGTGGTGAAACTCAAGATACCTTTACCTTAAACGGTGTAAACCAGAATCCTATCCTATCTTCATCCATCATTGATACTGGATCTTTAGCCGCTCCATATAATAGTAATCTATGGTTACACAAACACTCTACAGCTTCACCAGCTATATTGACTGGTTCCCTCTCCAATGCTGCTTCTACTTCTCATGTAGCGGTAACCAATTCACAAGCCATATTTACACTCCAAGGTGTAGCTTGTGGTCAGGCTTCCACCTATGCTCCATTTGCTGCTATCACTTTCTCTGCTGATTCAACAGGAACCATATCAGGAACCTCTACACCAGGGCAGATAGGGTTCTACACAACTCCAAATAATAGCATAGTTCCAACATTAGCTATGACAATCAATAATGCTCAACAGGTATTAATAGGTCAAGTCCCTGTTTCTACTACAGGGTTAGACCTAGCATTTAAATCAACACTGTATTTCATATAATATAAGAAGAGGACACATACACAATGACAGCTAATACTACTCCAATTTTCTCAAGAATAGGTGACATTGAAGGAGCTACTACACTAATATTAGCTCCTAATGATTACATAGGCCAAGCAGTAGGTAATGCTGTAGTCTATACGGCTGACCAGACAAACGGTGGATTTGTTCAGAGATTAAGATTTAAGGCTCTTGGTTCTAACGTTGCCTCTGTAGCTCGTATCTACATCAATAACGGTCTCGGTTCCTTTGCTTCCATGGCCTCTGCTGCTCAGACTCCATCAGGTACTCCATCTGGCTCTGGTGGAACATTAGCAACAGGTACTTATTACGCAAAGATCATAGCTATTGACCAATACGGTTCTATGACAGCGGCTGGCACTGAAAGCTCTGGTGTCTCTGTTACTGGTCCCACAGGTTCTATCGCTTGGTCTTGGACAGCTTCTACTGCTGCTGTTAGCTATATTATCTGTGTAGGTGTAGCGGCTGGTGCTGAACAGACCTACTTTACTTCAACCACAAACTCTTTCTCTCAAACTGCTCCTATTGCTACTGCTTCATCTCCTTTTGGTCCAACCACAGGTAGAGATACTCCAAACGGTCTAGTAGGTAATAACTGGTTCTATGGTGAAGTAGCATTACCTCTTACCACGGCTATTGCTACTACATCTACAGCAGATGTAGATTACCCAATGAATATAGCTTTAGCTCCTGGTTATAGAATAATTGCCGGTTTAGGCACTGCTGTAGCTTCTGGTTGGGCTGTATCGGCAATTGCTGGAAAGTACTAATGCTAGATTATTCTCATATTCCTAATCAATACGGAGCAAACGTACAGGTATTTGGAGGTAATTCTCCTGCTGCTGGTGTCACTTGGCAATCCTGGATTAAGCCAAGAGGTATCAGCATGGTCCACATACTGCTTCTTGGTGGTGGTGGTGCCGGTGCTGGCACATTCAATGGTGCTGCTGGTGCTGCTGGGGGAGGAGGGGGAGGAGGCTCTTCCGCTCAATCTGTTGGTCTATTTCCTGCCGCATTCCTACCAGACGTATTATCCATATCAGTAGGTATGGGTGGTGTAGGTGTTGCTGGTGCTGTAGGTAGTGCTGGTATAGCCTCATATGTAAGCGTAATTGAAAACACTACAGTCAATCATCTATTAATGGTAGCCAATGGTGGTGGTGCTGGAACTATGGGTACTTCTGGTGCTCCTGGTGGTGCCGGTGCTGCTGGCACTGTTACTACTATTGCTAATAGTCCATTATCAGGACTAGGCATTATGGCTGTAGCTGCTACTAACGTTAGCTTAGTAGGTCAGGCTGGTGCTGCTGGCGGTACATACAATGGTGCCGTAGGTGGTTCAGTAACCCTACCTGTGACTGGATTAATTGTTACTGGTGGTGCTGGTGGTGCTTCATTAGGCTCTGGTAATAGTACTCCTGGTTGGGCTGGTGGTGGTATCACTACTCCTGCTGGTAACCTCTTCTTTCCAACTTTAGCTGGTGCTCCTGCTCCCGGTGTTGGTCTTGCTGGAGCACCTGGATCTAATGGTCTAAATTACATAAATAAGCTCTTCTACTTCTACGGTGGTTGTGGTGGTGGTGGTTGTGGCATAACCTCCGGTGGTGCTGGAGCCGCTGGTGGTGCTGGTGGCTGTGGTGGTATTGGCTGTGGTGGTGGAGGAGCAGGATCAGGGATTACGTCTTCTGCTACTTTCCCTGGTGGTAATGGTGGCAATGGTATCTGTGTAATTACATGTTGGTAAACAAAAATGAGTAATAACGTTGTTACTAAGACTAATGCTGGGTTTGTAGGTGCTACTGGTATAACCGGTCCTACAGGTCCATCTGGAGCTACGGCTGGTAATACGGGTAATACTGGTGCTACAGGAGGAATAGGTGTTACCGGTAATACAGGACAAACAGGTAATACAGGCATTACAGGACAAACAGGAACGACAGGAAATGCTGGCAATACTGGTCTCACTGGCAATAGCGGAGCGACAGGGCAGACTGGATCTACTGGTTCGCAAGGTATCACCGGGAATACAGGCAATACTGGTACCAGCGGCAATACTGGGCCTACTGGTGGTAGCGGTCTTACTGGCAATACTGGTCTAACTGGAGCTACGGGACAGACCGGCCTAACCGGTATGACTGGTCAGACAGGAGCTACTGGAGCTACAGGACAAACAGGGGCTTCTCTTACAGTAACAGATGATACCTCTACTAATGCTACCTATTATCCAACCGTAGCTACTACTATTGGTGGTTCTACATTAAAGACATCATCTACTAAATTAACATATAATCCATTTACCGGTGCTCTAGGTGCATCATCTTTTGTATCTGCTGGCGGAGTAAGCACTGTTACTGGGTTATCTTCATCCAGTGCTAATGGAATACTTAATATGTCTTCCAAAGCAGCAGGAGCTAATAATGGACAGATACTATTAAATAATGGAACAGGAACAAATTTCTGTTTAAGTGAAACAGCAACCAATGTCTATACTATTGGTAATGCGGCATACGGTGGAATCCCAGGTGGAACATTAGTAATTAATACCTCTACTAATGCTATTGGTATGGCTGGTGCTCTCACGGCTGCTGGTGCCTTAATAGTCACTGGTGGAGGAGGTGCTGTTGCTGGTTCTATGCGTTATTCAGCATCTAACGGTCTGGCATTGTGGGCTGCTACAGGTTCAGGATTTGATTTCAGCGTAACCAATGCTGCTGGTTCCGCTGTTGCTCTTGGTGTTCCTACTGGCACAAGTAATATTTCTATTCCCAATGGGAGTCTGACTGTTTCCTCTGGTATCACGGCTGCTAGTGTACTTACAGGGACAATGAATCGCGCATATGGTACTAATTTAGTATTTGAAGAGGGTGGTGGGTCTGCCCAGCTAACACTAGCAGCTTATGGTGGTGCCGCTACTTTTGCCTCTAGTGTCACTGCACTATCAGGGGCATTTACAACAAATGGAGCCTCACTTCAGATAACAAATCAAAGTGGCTTTATCTCTACCACCAGCAGAGTAGGTGGGACTATGGGTGGAGCGATTTTATTCAACAATGGGACTAGCTACAATTTTGGAATAAATGAAAAAGCTGGTGGTATAATATCCCTTGGATCAGTGACTTCTGCTGGGTCTGCTACTAACGATGCCATGACCCTAAACCTGGGTAATGGTAATCTAACCACTGGTGGGATACTAGCCTCTGGACAGATTAAAACAACCTATGGACTTGCTGACTATAGCTTTGTTGCTGATAAGAATTCAGCAGGAACACCAACCTCATTTATGATCGCGCTACAGAATAGTGGTGGAACAAATACACCACAGGCTGCGTTTACTATTGAAGATTCAGCCGCCCATTTGTTTGAGCTATTTGGAAGATCAGGATCGGGGAACACTACCAAAGTCATTCAACAGTGGAATCTAAACACTGCTGCTGTCACCTTCGCGTCAAGTGTTACGGCTGGCGGGTCATCGGCACAGCTTCGCACTAATCCATCAAGTGGTCATATTGCCAGATACTATTCGGACTCTACTGATATTGGTCTGTATGATGAAACAGGCCCTTATGATATCTGGTCTTATAATTATTCTGATGGTTTGTTCCATGTATTTAAGCCAGCCAGCTTTTCCACTTCAGTATCATCAAATTCACATTTTTGGTCTAATAATTATACAACAGCACCTTATGTAGCTAATTGGAGTGGTTCTAATTATTGGGGTATAGGATGTGATGATACAAACCACAAAGTAAGAATAGGTATGACTGCCTATGATGGAACGTGGCAGGGAGCACCTGGGGATATGTTATTACAGGTAGATGGTAATATATCTGCTGTTACTTCGGTAAAGGCTACCGCATTCTATGGAAACAATAACCCAATATTAGTATCCTCAGGGTCTAGTAATACCGTTACAATTGGTGAAGGTGCTAATGGTAGTGGTATTACTCTACTTAATGAATGGAATTCTGGCGCTTCAGTCTTATTTTACTACGCTTACAATAATCAAATTAATATTATTTCTCAATCTGTAGCAAGCCATTATCAAGCAACAGCTTCTCCATCGGCTGGATGTGTTGGCCTAACCCTAAATAGTAGTAATGGCATTTTAACCATTTATAATAATGCCTCTACTGGAGACTATTCAATAACAATACTAGGAACCTAAAGCAATATAATAGAAGTACCAACATTTTTCATAAAGGATGAAAACAATGTCAATCACAGTCTCTACAACCCCAGGTCAAACCACAACCTCTGAGTATGCCGCTATCTCTATTTCTTTTAATAGAGCTATGGTACCAGTGAACAATGTATTAACACCTGAATACACAGCAAACATCAATTACAGTAAGGTGGATTACCTACTAGATGCCAGTGGGAATAAGGTATCTGTAATCCAGCCTTCACCAGTAATATCTACAGGTAACAATTCATGGGGAAATGTAAATGTATCCTCTGCTCAATTAACAGCCTTATCAGCCGGTCTATCTACTTCTACTACATCTAATATTATTGATGTTATTGCTAATGCTGCTGATAGTCTAATTCAAGCTGATTTAGTAGCTAGAGGTATTGTATCAGCACCAGCAGCTTAATATAATATATTTGGAGAACAATATGGAAATCCCTACTACAATTTCACCTTCTGATCTGGCCTTATTCTTAAAGGCTAAGGAAATGTTTAGTCAGGCACAGAATACAGCAATCTTTGTTGAAAAGCATTTAGCTGAAGTCTACAAGCTTGACGAAAAATGCACCTTTGATTTCAGGACTGGTCTTATTACTAGACCAGAAGTAAAAGAATAATGTATACCTTCACCATCTCTAGAGATTACTATCTTATTAGAGATACAGTAATATCTGGGAATAATATACCTTATAACTTCCAAGATGGTGAAGATCCTAAACATTGGAAACCTAACCTTGCTGCAAATATCCTGCATATCAAGGTATGCAGGGATAATGAATTCATGGGTTTCTTCTTCCTCATCCGTAAAGGTGAGAGGGTAGCTGAGGCTCATATGGCCTTCTTGCCTCATGCATATGGCCAAGTGATCAATATTGGTAAGAAATGTCTTGAGTGGATTTGGAAATACCTACCAATTAATACCCTGGTAGCACCATGTATTGAAGATAACAGATTGGCACTAAGGGTTATAAAGGGTATTGGCTTTGAGGTATACGATAGAACAGAGAATGCATGGCTAAGAGATGGTAAGCAGCACCACTATCTTTGGTTAAGGATAAATAGAGAAAGCTATAATAAGAGAGAAGAGGTTTAATAAATGAGCGGTTTTGCAAGTGGTATTGCGAACATGGAAAATGGGGAGATAAACTCTGAAGCTGCTGTAAATGCTGCTGGTGCTCAAGTAGGTCAAGGTACAGCGGCAATGAATACAGCTAATCAGGTGTATGGTCAAAGCTCTGGTAACTTTCAACCAGCAATTCAAGTAGGTAGGTCAGCAGATCAACAGCTTGGACAAGATGCCGGTCCTAATGGTTCCCTTGGTAGACAATTCACCATGGCTGACTTCAATAAAGATCCCGCCTATCAATTTGATGTTCAGCAAGGTCTACAGGCCATCAGTAATAGCAATAGCGTTAGAGGTGGTGCTTTATCTGGTGGAACCATGAAAGCTATGTCTAACTATGGGACTCAGCAGGCTTCTAACGAGTTTGGTAATGCTGCATCAAGGTTTACACAGAATCAGAACCAGAATTTTAGCCAGTTAGCCACTCTAGCGGGTCAAGGTGTACAAGCTGGACAGGATACCGCTATGTTGGGTCAAAACTACTCAAATGCTAATACTGCATTAAGAACTAATATAGGCAATGCTCAAGCTGGTGGAATTCTCGGTCAAGCCGCTGGCCAGAATCAAGTTAATTCTGGTGCCGCTGGTGCCGTTACCTCTCTCGGCACTATGGCCTTTGGGAGCTAATGATGACAGACTTTTTCAATGTAGGCCAACAGGTAGCACAAACCCTAGTTCCAATTTCAGGCAATGTATTTAAACAATCCTTAGATGCTGACGCTGAAACCGCCAATACAGGCTATACAAAATCCCGCACTACAGCACAGGACTTAGCTAATACCAATACTCAGGATGCTCAAACATTAAGAAAGAACACAGACAAAAATCTAGTGTCTGCATGGGTTCCCACTGGAGGACAGAATGCTCCATCTCCTGCTCAACCTCAACCTCAGGCTAATCCTGCTCCTAGCCAAAACCCTCAAGTGGCTACGCAGAATGGATACCAAGCCCCACAGATGAGCCTTGGCTCATTATCTGGCCAGTCTCCTCTATCAGCTAATCCTACTGCTCCCCAGGTAGGTCAGTATCAGCCTGGAACGCTTGCTAATCAGATGACTGGTCAGGCTCCTCCTACTCCTCAGGCTCCTCAGAATTTCCCTGGTGTTAACCCTTCAGGAGTGACTACCCCTCCGGTTGGGACTGTGCCTTATCAAGCTGGAACCCTACCCAATACGATGGTAGATCATCCAGCCGCTGCCATGATGTCTCAGGCTGGTAATACGGCTGATACCTCTGCTGCTGCTACAGCTAATCCAGATTACAACCCTGTTCAAATTACCCCACAAGGAACCTTTGATAGAGCTAAATTCATTCAAGGTATGATTGATGATGGTCATGGTCTAGAGGCTATGAAGTGGCAGAATCAGTTTAAATTAGATGATGCTACCGCTGAGAAAGCTAAGCTAGAACAAAGCATAGCATTCAATGCAAAGATAGCTGCTAAATCTGCTGCTTTGCTAAGTCTACCCGAAGAGATGCAACCAGCAGCTTGGCAACAGGAAGTCAAAGACCTTACTGCTATGGGTGTTCCACTATCCGCTCTTAACAATGGTGTGTATGATCCAAACTTCATTAAGACTGAAAGTGCTAGTGCCACTACTCAGGTAGAGAAGGATAAGAAATATCATGAAGTAGCTCAAGACAATATAGCTACCCTTAAACAAGCTGCCGATGAGCAACACCAAATTGCTCAAGAGCACCAAGCTGCTGCTGAATTGACAGAAAAGAATAGACATAACCTAGCAGAAGAGGATAATGAAAGAGCCAAGATAGCTAAAGGTGAGGGTGGACCTGACTCTACTTTAGTAGGTAAGGACTATCTCAATACTCTTCCACAGAGCACACAGAATTATCTAAAGGGTGCTGCTACTGGCCAGATTCCAGTCAACCCACGCTCTAAGGAAGGTCAGGCCATCATTAAGGGTGCTGCTCAAGCCTACCCTGATGTCAATATCTCTGCTGCTACTAAGTTCTCACAAGAGCTAGGTAAGGTTAATGCTGGCACCTCTGGCGGGGTCGCGGTAGGTGCCAATAAGACATATGAACATATTGGAACTATGGCTGATTTGGATCAAGGCCCTGGCTCTGGTGTCAATACCGCTCTACCTAATGTGTTTGGCTTAGCTGAACTAGCAAATAGAGTAGGTAATAAGGTAGTCAATCCACAGAATGAAAACGCTTGGAATGCTGCTCATAGTGCCACCGTTAACGAAATGGCCAGATCCTTCAAGGGTGGACCCCCAGGGGAATCTGAAGCCGCTAGAGATATGAAGAATTTGAAATATAGTGATCCTATTGCTTACAAACAGAAGGTATACCAGACCTATGCTGCCCTATTACAAGGTCAGGTAGAAGGTGTGGAAAACCAGAGACAAGCTGTATATGGCTCTGCTGATCCTGGAACTAGTCTATTAACCAGTAGATCACAAGCTATTGCAGCTAGGTTAAATGGTGGGACTAAACCTGCTGGCCTATTACCTGCCTTTGATGATCCAAATGTAAGACAACAGCAAGCTCAGGCTCAGGGTAATACGTCTTCTGTTCCCCAAGCCACTCCACAAGGCAACCCTCCTGGTGTAGCAGGGCAGACAGTTAGAGATGGAAAGACTTACTATCTATGGTCTTCTGATAACAATTATCATACGGCTCTTCCACAGCAAGGTAAATAATGCCACAATTTATTGATGATGCTCCCCAACAGTCTACCCCTGGCCCAAAATTCATAGATGATTCATCTTCTAATCAGCCATGGAGAGATGCTGGTACCCCTGCTCCTGCTGGTCCTGTACCTCCTCCTCCTACTCCCCATGCTGGCTACTTTACTAGACATGCTGGAAATCAAAGCATTTTTAGCAATATAAACCCATTGCTAGGCGCGGTAATGCAGGGGATTAATTCAGCTACTAATGGTAGCTCTATCAACCCCACTAATGCTGGTGTGGTTCATGGTGCTGTAAATGACGTTGTAGGGCCAACCCAATCTCTAGCTCATATTTCTGGTATTGGTGTCCCTCAAACCGATGCTTTGGCTCAAAATACTAGCGATTACTTTGGTAATAACTTCAATAAGGATGCCTCTGGAGAGGCTATGGGTTCTATTGCTCCTTTCCTTATGAGTGGTGGGAGTGTAGGTGGGAATGGTGTTCTTTCTGGTGCTCAGCGTCTTGGTAATGTTCTAAAGGGTGTAGGTATTGGCGGGGTTGCTGCTCCTCTTCTAACTCCTGAAGCTAATCTAAATCCAAATGACCCTAATGATTACTCTAATCGTAAGAAGGGTGAAGCTGTTACTGGTGCTGCTTTAGGTGGTGTCATGGCTGCTTTACCTGAAATTTATAATGCAGGTAGGGCAGGGTATCAGGCTGGTAAGAACTTCTTTAACCCTCCCATTGAAAGCAGTGGAGCCGGAACCGCTGGTGAAGTGATAGGTGGTAGTGCATTAGGTAATCCATCTATAAGAGAGTTGAAAAGAATAGTTACTGAAAATCCTATTACTGAAGGGGACACTTCTGCTACATCTTTAGCTGCCGATGATTTAAAGAATGTTACTATAGCAGCAGCTAAAGAGCATGGAATTGATCTATCAAGGGGAGATATCACTAATGATCCTCTAGTCAGAGCCCAGGAGAGAGGCTACCAGGGTCGTATTGGGTCTGGTGGTAATGCTTTCCGTCAGCAGCAGGGCCAGCAGATTAATCAAGCTATTGGTAATGTTGGCTCCGAAGTGCGACAAAATTTTGCTAGACAGTTAATGGACTCTGGTTCTCTAAGCTTAGATGCTCTTGAGCACCCATCAGCGACTCTCCAGGCAGATATGCAAAATCAGTATGCCCAAAATCTAGCCATTGATAGAGCTAAATATGGGGCTATTGATACTGCTATTGATGGTGCTGTAGCTAAGGGTGGAGTGAATGAAGTAAACCTTGAACCAGTCAAACAACAAATTTTGGATGCTATTGAAAAGAATAGGGTCTCTCTTAGCCATGATCCAGAATTGGACACTAAGCTTAAGGCTTTATTATATAATGTCACCAATCCTGGTGCAGATACTACTATCCAAGGGGTAAAATCAGCCGTATCCCAGCTTGAGGGACAAGTAGAGGGTATGAAATCTGGTCAGAGTCCAAATAGGTTCTCTGCCAAGGTTCTACAAGATATTAAAACTAGTATGGATGGTGCCGCTGATCAAGCTGGAAAAGATTTACTTGGTCCTGATAGTCATTTGATTGATGGTGCTTCTGATTGGCACAAAAATAATGTAGTTCCTTTTAGAGATTCTGATAGTGGTCTACCTCAGATCATTAATGGAACATACCCTGATTCTGCTACTAAGACTTTCCTTAATGCTGCTACTAGAGATAAATTTGCTGCTTTGACTGACAATCTAGGTGATAAGGGTAGATCCGCTCTACATGCTCAACTACTAAATGCTGCACAAGAATCAGCTACAGTTAATGGAAAGTTTGATCCTCAGAGTTGGGCTGCTTATCTAGATAAGCGTCATGATGAGCTTCAACACCTACTATCTCCCGAAGATTTCACTCATCTAGAGGGTTTGATTCATGTCATTCAATCTGCCCCTGATGCCGGTACCGTAGCCAAAGCCCCTGGTTTACTAGAGGGAGGGTACAGAACTGCTGCTAGGACAGTTGGTGGGTTAGTTGGTACCCCTGCTGGTCTCCCTGGTATGGCTGTCTCTACTGCTATTGAAGGTGCAGGGGAGACTGCTCTTAATGCAGTTCAAGGCCAACGTCTATTTCATCCCAATATTGTAGAGAAGCCCCCAACCCCTTCAGTCCTTCCTGAAGGTTCAACCCCTCAGGGGTCTGGCTCTGTGCCTCCTCCACCTCCTCCTGGTCCTAAAACTACTTCAATGGGGGAGATGGCTGCTCCTGGTCCTGTAGCTCCTGGTAGAGCTACTTTCCAAGGTGAAGCTGGTCTACAACCACAGCAACGTCTTGAAGAGTATGTAAACCCAATGAATCGTGCCTATTATGGGGCAGATGATACCCGTAATTCCGAATACATAATGAATCAACTTGATGCCATATATGCTACTAGGAAGCAGCTTGAAGCAGGAGAGGCTTTAAAGACTCCTGAAGGTAAAAACGAATATGCAATGCTAGGAAGAGCAAGAGTAGCTATGGAACAGGAGCTACAAAATCTTTATAAGGTGACTAGTAACCCTGAACAGATTGATACTCTAGGTAAGATGGCTTACAACGCTTCTAGTCATGGGGAGCAGGCTAGAGCTTTAGGTATGATGCCTACTGAGAATCAGCCTATACCTGAGACCAATCTTGGCCAAGGTAACCCTATGAATGCTCCTGGTCAGCCTGATACGGGTCTAGGTAATCAACCCGGTTTCAATATGACCAGACAGAAGGGTCAGGATCTAGGAGCCGGTGAATTTGACCCCCTGAAGCAGAGATTAAACAATGCCTTTGAAGCCCTTAAGTCTAAATTTCGTGGTGGAGAGCAAGCTCCAGAGGTACAAGAGCTTAATAAGCTTATCAATATAGGTAAAAGGCTTACACCGGAAGAAGAAACAGCTAAAGCCGTAGCACAAACGCTATCAAGTAAGTATAATAAGATTAATACAACTGGCGGGGAAACCGTACAGGATTTGCTAGAAGATAATAGTAGTAACTCACCAGTAGTATCTGATGAGGCACAGAAGAAGATGGTAGATGTTGGTATTCAAGACTACCTGAAAAGATATAAACCAGGGGCTGAAACTCTAACAGATATTCTCCATGGACAGGGAGCACTCCCCGCTAAAATGGCCCCAACTCCATTCTCAGATGCTGATTACACAAAGTTAAATCCTGAAGATTCTTATATAGTAAATGGTAAATTGTTCACAAAGCCCCCTAAATTAAAGGCTCCTAATTCAATCCCTCCTGTTGTGTCTAAACCCGTATCCTCTACCTCATTAGCGGGTACTGCAAAGATGACACCTGAAGAGATCGAAGCTCTACTAAATCTAAGACCCGGAAGGAAATAATATGGCATGGCAACCACCACAGGCAGATAGAGACTACGCTGTAAAGACTACTCTAACAAACTATGTTAATCAGATGAGACAAGCTCCCATTGATAGACCAGTTCAGAGCCCTCAAGGTTCCTCCATGACCCAAGGGCAGAATGGGGAGTCTGGTCTATTATCTGGTCCTATGATCCCCGGATCTACCTCTGCTTCCACTCCTGTTGGTCAAGCTGATCAGATCCATATGAGGGTCCAACCCCATATGATTCATGGGAAGATTCAACACTCTCTATCTCAGGCATTATTGAAGTAATTGGCTATAATATAAACAGATAGAGGGACGCAGTAATGCCTAATGCAGATTGTAATGAGTGTGAAGTGAATCCAACAAATATTAAAAATAGACGAACATGGAGCTTGGACAGGAGCTTTAATATCTCCCACTTGCTATATGCATTAATGATTCTTGGTAGCTGTGTGCTTTGGTTCGCTAAGATTGAATCAAACCTAGCAGTACACTCAAGCCAAATCACTGAGATTAAAGATACGATTAAGCTAGATAGGGAAACAACTGAGGCTCATCTCAATAGGATTGAGGATAAGCTAGACAATTTACTTACTTCAAAGGTTAGGAAATAATGCCAATTTTTGATAGACGTTGCCAGGAATGTGACCACAAAGAGTATGATCTATTTGAGCAAAAGTTTGATGATATCAAGCCTTGTCCAAAATGCAATAAATTGGCTTTCGTAAAGGTCTACTCAGCACCACATCTACCCCCTGATGGTATGTATAGCTTTCTGGATGCTGTAGATAGAAATAGACAAAAGGCCAGTGAAGGCCATGGGAATGCTTCATACAAACTTTAAAGGACATGTAAATTATGTTTTCGTACTTAAAGTCTCTTATTGATAAATCTAACCCTGCTTCAACCTCTGCGTTTTTGACAATATTCTGCACTATAGTCTTAACGGCTGTATTTGTAGGAGTTGTTATTTCTGATAGTCTTGGGCACCCTATTGGTGGTGTGGTTATTCCTGTCCTTAGCTCTTTGGTTACCCTTACAGGTGTTCAATCACTGAATGAGCTAAAAGACAAGTTCAAAGTATTGAAAGATAAAGAAGATGATCCTAGTTAATAGGCAATGTAACTACTGCGGTACAGAATATAGAGATTTAAATGAGCCAATAATTGATCTCTTATCAAAACGATGTGATAGCTGTAAGCATGACGAATTAATCAGAATGGTTAGTGATTACTCGGTTATGGATAGCTTCACTACAAGAACAGGATATTGTGATTGGGGTAATTGATGCTAACATATAGTCAAACTACAGGGACACTATTACAAGATGGTAAGTATTTAGCTACTGGATGGGCTGGAAACCACGCTGGAAAGAACAATCCAGCTATGCAAGACAAACCCTGCATTGGGCCACTACCTCAAGGGAAATACACCCTACAGGCTTGGGAATTGACCCATGACCACCTAGGGCCAATGGTCTGCTTTCTTCTACCCGATCCATCCAATACGATGTTTGGCAGGGGAGATTTCTTCTGTCATGGACCAAGCCAAGGGGATAACTATGGGCAAGAGAGTAAGGGTTGTATCGTTATACCCCATCAGATGAGGCAAACCGTTAAGGACTCTGGACAGACCCAGCTAACAGTTATTGCTTAGAGAGCCGTAGAAAAGCCTAGAAAGTCAGTATCAGCCATCGAGGAGATAGACCGATGGCAAAGAGACTGATTGAAGTAGAGGACGCTGATTCAAAGATGGAGCCACTTCCTAGGCTGGCATTCGAGATTCCAGAGGCAATGACCGTACTGAGGATTGGTAAGCCAAACCTCCTGGCCTTGATTGCTGAGGGTAGACTTCGCGTGGTGAGAATTGGTGGGCGTGTGATAATCCCTAGGGTAGCGATTGAGGAGTTTTTGACTTCAGACGGTCTCCCTGAGGCTCCCTGAATATTCTTTTTGATCTTTTGACGATGTATTGATTTTGGTCACAGATCACCAAGTTAAGTAGTTGAAAATAGGCATGTTTACTTTGTATCCGATATCATGCAAGATGATGTGGAACATGGGGGTCCTTGATGACTGAATGCCTGTTCTGCAAGATCGCGCGGAAGGAGATCCCGTCGGCCCTGGTCTACGAGGACGAGCACCTGCTCGCCTTCAAGGACATCTTCCCCCAGGCGCCGGTGCACCTGCTCATCATTCCGAAGGCCCACTGCGAAAGCCTCGGGGACCTGACCACGGAGACCGCCACCGCCGCGGCCAGGATCCCCCAGGTGGCCGCGCGCCTCGCGGCTGATCACGGCCTCCAGACCAGCGGCTGGCGCCTGCTCAGCAACAATGGACCCGACGCCGGCCAGACCGTGTTCCACCTGCACTTCCACCTATTGGGGGGGAAGCCCCTGGGCGGGAAACTCTGCCAGTAGCGCCGATGGGTTGTCCTGCCCACAGGGCGGTCGTGCTGAGGCTTGACTGGACCCGCTTCAAAGCCTGCCCTCGACCCATCGGACTACCCCATCCAGGGTTTTGAAATCGGCTACGGAACGGGCCTCCATGCGCGGGAAGAGGTCGGCCGCCATCCTCGCCAGGGTGCTGCCCGGTCCCAGTTCGAGGAGTACGGTGCAACCCCGTTCCTGCAGGGCCTGCAGGCAGCTCCACCACTGGATCGGCTGATCCAACTGGTGGACCAGCACGTCCCTGATCCGTTCGGCCGAGAGCACGGAGGTGCCATCGATGCCAGCCAGGATTGGGATGTCTGGTCGAGAGAGCCGCGTCCCGGCCAGGATGGCCCCGAAGGGGGCCAGCGCGGGGGTCATGAGCGGAGTGTGCGAGGCCACGGAAATGGCCAGGGGGGTGAGGCCGCCACCCAGGCCCTCGACCTGGCCCGAGAAGGCGGCCAGCGGGTCCAGGAGGCCCCCGACCACGATCCGGTCGGGCCCATTGACTATGGCCATCCAGACGCCGTGCCGGGCGCACAGGGGCTCGAGAATGGCGGCCGGGAGGCCCCGCACCGCCACCAGGCCGTTGGGGCGTCCGCAGGCGGCGTCCATCACGTCGGCCCGGCTCCGGGCCAGGGGGAACAGGGCCTCTGGCGCCAGGGTCCCGGCGCAGGCATGGGCGGCCAGTTCGCCCACGCTGTAGCCCGCTGCCACCAAGGGTGGGGGGAGGTGGGGCCCAAGCTCCGCCCAGGCCGCCAGGGTGACGGCGCAGACCAGGGGCTGGGCGATGACGTTCTCGAAGAGCCGCGCCGGGGGTCCGGCCACGAGTTCCCGGGGATGGGCACCCAGCGTGGCTGCAGCCAGATCCAGCATGGCCCTCGCCCGGTCCCCCGCCAGAAGATCCAGCATGGCGGAGGATTGGGCGCCCTGGCCCGGGCACAGGATTCCCAATCCCATGGCTACCAGCCCTCCAGGTCCCGGAGGAACAGCGCCGCCGCCAGCATGTCCGCGGATCCGCCGGGGGACAGATGGCTGTCGACGAAATCCCGGTGCAGGGCCACGGCCTTCTCTCGCCACCGCGGATGGAAGACACCACCCTCGTCCAGGAAGACCCGGGCAGCCTGTTGGACATGGACCAGGCCGGCCACGCCACCGCGATGGAGGAGGTTGGTGTCCTCCAGGGCCGCCATGACCGCGAAGAGGCACTGGATGGCCGCCGCCTCCCGGTCCGCACCCCTCGAGGCCGCCGTCCGGCAGGCGGGCAGGGCCACCTCCATCAGGGTGGGGAATCCAGCCGCGGCCTCGCTCCGGGCCCCCCGGGCCCCGTAGCGCGCCACGGCCAGGCTGCCGTGGCTGGCGGGGGTCGGCGGGGGAGCTTCCAGGTCCGGGCCCCACAACCGGACCACGGTCTGGACCAGAAAGGTCCCTTCAATGGGCAGGCCATGCGCGTGGTTCCAGCCCGCGCCTGCGGCAAGGAGGCCCAGGGAGAAAATGGCCCCCCGATGGGTGTTGACCCCCCCTGTGGCCCGCAGCATGCCCCGTTCGGCCTGCAGGCCCAGGTCCCGGAGCCGGTGAAAGGGCGCTCCCCTTTCACCCGCCTCGGCGATGGTACCGAAATAGCCCTCGAGGCTCTGGATGCTCCGGTGGAAGGTCGTGAGGTCCATGTCGGCATGGGCCCCCGAGTCCACGGGACTCACCAGACCCGGCTTGGGGTACAGGTTGATTTCGGCCAGCAGGGCCCGCTGGGCGGCCTCCTCCACCCCCACTGCCAGTTCAGGCATGGGCTGGCTCCCGGAAGGCGGACAGCCAGGCGGCGCGCGGCACCAGCGCCACCTCGCGCCGGGTCTTGACCAGGAGGGTTGACGAGGCGCGGGCCGCTTCCCGCCAGGCCACGGCCCGCCCATCGGGCAGGACGATTTCGCCGTCGAGGCGCGGGCGGCCGCCCTCCATGGAACCCAGGATGGCCAAGGCTGCGCGCAGTTGGTCCCCCGTGCAGGGCGCCAGGAGCAGGTCCAGGTCGGAGGTCTCGCGCACGTAGGAAGCGCCGGTCAAGGCCTGCCAGGCCGCGGATCCGTAGACCCCCACTTCCAGCCCTGCACCCTTCAGTAGGATGGCAAGGTGCTCGAGCGCCGGGAGCCAACCTTGAGGCACACGGGGCAGCACTTCTTCGAGGGACAGGGGTGGCCGGTGCCTCACGATGCCGGACACCGCCCCGGAAAAGCCCATGCGGCGCTTGTCCGGCAGGGCCAGCCCCAGGTGCAGCCGGTCCCTCTCCATCGAGGGCGGGTTGCGGCCCACGATGAAGGGCAGTCCGGCCTCCCAGTGGTCCCGGATTTCCGCCAGATCCGGCAGGCCGGGTTCCGGTCCGAGCCAGACCCAATCGTGCCGGCGGAACGGCTCAGCCTCGCTCATGGGACCGCACCCGCTCGGCAACGGACCGCGCCAGCTGGCGGCCGCCCCGGACCTCCCCCAGCGCCCTGCGGCGCTCCCGGTCGGAGGGCAGGCGGAAGGCCGCGTCCAGGTGTGCCTCGAGGTCGCCCTGCCAGATCGCCTCGATGGCCCCCATCCGGAGGTAGTTTTCGACGCCCGGGGCGAAGACCGGCGAGGTGAGGCTCAGGGACTCCAGCCGCTCCAGGGGGATCTTGGTGATGCGCGACATGGCCGGCAGGTTCATGACGCCGATCTCGGCCTCGGGCAGGGCGAAGCACAGATCCGCCAGCAGGCCGGTGGAGAGGAATCCGCCGCTGACCGCCCGGGACCATACCAGTGAAACAACCGGATGTCCCCTTCGCTTGGCCAGGTCGATGGTCTTGGCCAGGTGCGCCAGGTAGGCGTGGATCCCCAGCATCTCGTCCCGGCGGCTGAGGCGCTGCCCGCTCGTGGCGACCAGCAGCAGGATGGGACGCCTGGGCGCGGTCTTGATGACGTCGAGGACATCGCGGGCCATGGCCAGGGCCAGCTCGACGCCGATCTCGACCTCCTCGGAGGTGCCGAGGACGACGACGGTGGCTCCGCGGCAGGTGCCGCTGCCGTGGAAGTAGGTGTCCTCGGAGGCCACGGCGTGGCCGGTCGGGAACAGGCGATCCAGGAGGGTGTGGGCATCCATGGTCACCCCCGCTTTCCGCCGACCTGGGCCAGGAAGGCCGAGGTCTCCAGCAGGGGCAGGGCCTGGGGATCCTCGATCCCCAGGCGGGTCCAGATCTCGAAGGATTCGCGGCAGTCGCCGAAGCGCTCGAGGCGCCCCTGGAGGCGGGCGTGCTCTGCTTCGAGGTCCTCCAGGCCGAACACGGGGAGAGTCCCCAACAGGCCGATGGCCGCCTCGCGGAAGGCGGGAACGGTGTCTTCCACCAGCCGGGTGGCCTCGCCCAGCAGGTAGCGATGCTTGCCGCCGACGGTCCGCCAGACCAGGGCGCGGTCGCGGGAATCGAATTCCTCGACGCCCCGGCTCGCCTCGATCACCTCGGGGCCCGAGAGCCCCAGGCGGCCTTCCTCGCTCATGACCACGGCATCGCAGAGGGCGGCCACGATGCCCATGCCGCCGAAGCAGCCGAACTGCCCGCCGTCCAGGACGAGCACCGGAATCCCGGCCACGCGCACGGCGAGCACCGCATGCATGACCTCCGACACGGCCACGAGGCCCGCGTTCGCCTCATGCAGGCGCACGCCCCCGGTTTCCAGTAACAGAATCACCGCCGCGGGCCGAGTGACCAGGGTGCGCTCCAGCAGCCCCACCAGCTTGGCGCCATGGACCTCGCCCACGGCTCCGCCCATGAAGACGCCTTCCTGGGCCGCGGCCAGCACCGGGTGCCCCGCCAATCGTCCGGACCCCACGAGGATGCCGTCATCGAAGGCCCCGGGCTGATCCAGTTGCCGCAGGTGGGGCGAGGAGACCCGGTCAGTGGGCGGCAGGAATTCCTGGAAGCTGCCGGGGTCCAAAAATGCGGCCATGCGTTCCCGGGCCGAGGCTTCGTAGTAGCTCTTGGGTTTCATGCGGAGCCCCCCTGGAAGGCATCCCAGGCCTGCTCGAGGCGCAGGGAGACCACGGCGGGGGTGGCCCCCACATCGTTGATGGAGAGACGCACGCCACCGGGCTTGTGGCGGGCCACGAAATCATCCATCACCGCCTGCCAGATGGCTCCGAAACCCGCGGCAGCCGTGACGACCACGATGGTGCAGTGGTCCGCGGGGCCTTCGGCCTCCAGGAGGATCTCCAGGTTGCCGGAGCCCACCACGCCCGCAATCACGGGGATTCGCGGGGATTCGATGGGTACGCCGCCTCGGTATTCGAACGTGAGTGATTCCATTTCGGGCCTACCAGTTCCGGAAGCGTTTGGGAGGGTCGTAGAGTCCCCCGGAGGCCCGGACCAGATCCTTGATGGACCTCGCCGCCAGGAGGTCGCGGGTGGCCAGGCGCGGGTTGATGCCCAGGTCCTCGGGACGGCGCACGATGCCCCGGTCCCGCAGGTTTTCCACGGCCCGCCTGTCCCGGGCCAGGCCGACCTGGGTGTAGCCGGCCACCCCGCGGATGGCCTGTTCGCGTTCTTCGGCGGTCCGGCACAGCAGCAGGTTGGCGATGCCCTCTTCCGTGATGATGTGGCTCACATCGTCGCCGTAGATCATCACCGGGGGCAGGGCCATGCCCGCGCTCTCGCCCACCTCCCAGGCATCCAGGCGCTCGACAAAGGCGGGCTCCATGTGCTCCCGGAAGGTCTCTACGGTCTGGACCACCAGCTTCCGGCCCCGGGGCATGCCGGTGTTCCGGGCGTCCTCGCTACCGGCCTTCAGCCAGGCGGGGGAGGCATGCCGCCGGCCCCGGGCGTCCGCCCCCATGTTCGGCGCGCCCCCGAACCCGGCGATGCGCCCCTTGGTCGCCGTGGAGCTGTTGCCCGCGAGGTCGATCTGCAGGGTGGATCCGATGAAGAGGTCGCAGGCGTAGTGGCCGGCTGTCTGGGAGAAGGCCCGGTTGGACCGCATGGAGCCGTCGGCGCCCACGAAGAAAATGTCGGGCCGGGCGGCCACGTAGGGTTCCATGCCCACCTCCGAACCGAAGCAGTGGACGGATTTGACGAAGCCGGCCTCGATGGCGGGTATCAAGGTGGGATGGGGATTGAGGGCCCAGTGAGTGCAGATCTTCCCCCGCAGGCCCAGCTCCGCGGCATAGGTGGGGAGCAGCAGCTCGATGGCGGCGGTGTCGAAGCCAATGCCGTGGTTGAGGCGGGTGATTCCGTATTCAGCGTAGATGCCCTTGATGGCCATCATCGCCATCAGCACTTGGATCTCGGAGATCTGGGCCGGGTCCCGGGTGAAGAGAGGCTCCACGTAGTGGGGCGTGGGGGCCTGCACCACGAAGTTCACCCACCCGGCCGGAATATCCACCCGGGGCAGCTTGTCCACGATCTGGTTGACCTGCGCGATGACAAGGCCGTTCTTGAAGGCCGTGGCCTCCACGATGGCGGGCGTGTCCTCGGTGTTGGGCCCGGTGTACAGGTTGCCCTCGGCATCGGCCATCTGCGCGGCGATGAGCGCAACTTGGGGAGTGAGATCGATGAAGTACCGGCCGAACAATTCCAGGTAGGTGTGGATGGCCCCGATCTGGATGCGGCCCCCCTCCACCAGCTTGGCCAGCCGGCCCGCCTGGGGACCTGAGAACGAGAAGTCGATGCGGGCCACCTGGCCCCGCTCGATGAGGTCCACGTGCGAGGGCAGGGCCAGCACCGACTGGACCAGGTGCAGCTCGCGGACCTTCGCCGGATCCGTCGCCGCCAGGGATTTGGACAGGAAGTCGGCCTGCTTCTGGTTGTTGCCTTCGATGCAGACCCGGTCCCCCGGCTCGATGACCGCCTCGAGCAGCTCGATGATCTTCTTCCGGGAGACGATGCGCCCCCCGCCGGCGATCATGCCCCGTGCCACCCGCCCTTCTCGGCTCCTCGCAGCCCGGGACCAATCCCCATTCATCCCTGGATCCTCCCGATCAACCGAAAATCGCCTTGACCGTCAGGTAAAGGACTGAGGGTCCCATCAGGCAGCCGAGGCCCGTGTGGAAGGTGGCCACCAGGGCGCCGTAGGGGACCAGGCGCCGGTCCGTGGCGGCCAGCCCGGCGCTCACACCGCTCACGGTGCCCGCCAGGCCGCCGAACACCATGGCCCCCCTGGGAGTGGTGAGGCGCATGAATTTCGCAAGGGCCGGCGTGATGATCATGACGAGGATGGCCTTCACCACGCCGGTGGCGATGCTGAGCGCCATGATGTCCGAGGTGGCGCCGATGGCGGCCCCGGTGACGGGCCCTACGATGTAGGTCACGGCCCCGGCGCCGATGGTGGTCAGCGCCACCGGATCGGTATAGCCCCAGGCCCGGGCGATGAGGACCCCCACGATGAAGGGGATCACCGTTCCCAGGAGCAGGGACAGGACCCCCAACCAGCCTGCCTTTTTCGCAAGCACCGGATCGACCTCGAAGGCCGTGGCCACGATGGTGAAGTCCCGGAACATGGCGCCACCCATGAGGCCCACGCCCGCGAACAGGGGCAGGTCGGCCAAGCCCCGCTTGCCCCCGGTCAGCGCACCGCCCCAGTAGGCCAGGCCCAGGCCGATGAGGACCGCGAAGGCCGAACCATGGATGCGCCCCTTGGTGAGGCGGGTGCCGAGTTCATTGGAGAGCCAGGTGATGGCCCCCACGAAGGCGAAGGCGGCCAGGAGACCGTTTTCGATGATGGCGTGTTTGAAGAATTGAAGCATGGCCAGGACTCCCGCTCAGACTGGGGGCGTGTTCGGGTTTTCGGCTTCCCACGCCTCATCCGAGGCATCGCGGGAGAGGCGGTTGATCACCGAGATGGTCAGGACGCACAGGGCAACGCCTCCAATGGCCGCCAGCAGGGCCACCCGGCCCCCCCGCAGGGCGGCCAGTGTGTTCTGGGTGGCCGCCATGGCCACCACCACCGGGATGTACATGGCGCCCCAGTAGTGGACACCGTTCAGGGTGGGGGCTGACAGCAGACCCTTCCTGCCCAGGTACAGGCGCGAAACGATGAGCAGCAGCATGGCGATGCCAACGCCGCCCACATTGGCCTTGACCCCGATGAGCTTCCCGAGGATGTCGCCGAGGGTCACCCCCAGCAGGAAGCAGACAGACAGGAGCGCTGTCCCTAGGATGACCATGGTTCCACCCCCTTCACGTGAGTAGCGGTTTCCCGGATTCCGAAGCTTGATTTAGAACCGATGGTGGGGGGTGGGCCCTGGCTCTATCAATCAAGGCTTGGGACGAATCGTTACTCTCAACGTAAGTTTCAGGGTGCGGGGCGGGTGGGGGCCCTCGTCGCTATGGTGCTCTGCTGGGTTCGGGAACGGGGGCCTCCAAGGACCGGCCCCAGGCCTTCCCGCCCCCCCGGCAGACCGCCGACAGGGCCAGGATGTTGGGGTCCCGCTCCCGGACCCGCATGAAGGCCAGGCCGATGGTCTGCCGCAGACGGTAGGGCGCCGCCAGTGGCACGAGCTGCACCCGGTCGCCCAGCACTTCCCGGACCCGCCCAGGCAGCAGGGTGTAGCCCACGCCGCCCGCCACCAGGTTCATCAAGGTGTAGATGTCCCCCACCCGCGTGACCAGGTTGGGAGCGTAGCCGGCTAGGCGGAAGATCTCCGTGAAGCTCTCCGAGGTCGCGAACCCTTCGGACAGTGAAACGAAATTCGCCTCGGAAAACTCGCGCAGGTCGATCTCCTCGCGCAATCCCTTGGGGTCGCCCGCCGGAAGCGCGAAATAGATGTCGTCCTCGAACAAGGGAAGGGTGAGCAGTTCATTGGCCGGACTGGGCAGGCCCATCAGGACCGCATCCACCTGGGAGGTCCGCAGCTTCGCCAGCAGATCCGCGTTCGATCCCAGCACCAGGTCGATCTGCAGGTCCGGCCGCCGGAGCTTGATCTCCATGATCACCTGGGGTACCACGCGCGTCGTCAGCGAGTAGATCGAGCCCAGCCGGAACTGGCCCGAGGCGAATCCGGCCGCAGCCCGGGTGGCCGATACGCCCCGCACCATCCGGTCGAGGACCTCCCGGGCCGTTTCCTCCAGGAGGAAGGCCGCCGGCAGGGGGGCCAGGTTCCTCCCTTCGTGCTGGAAGAGCTGGCAGCGCAGGCCCTCTTCGAGCGAATGCAGCGCCCGGTGCACGCTGACCGCGCTGACGTCCAGCAGCTCAGAGGTCCGGCTGAGATTTCCCGTCTTCATGAAGGCCGAAAAGATCTCCAGCTTCCGGAACGTGATCTCGTCGTCAATGCGGACCTTCATGCTCCTCCCCATCCTTGAAAGCCAGGAGACATGCATAGTTGTGCGCCGTGGTGGGGGCCACCAGCTCCTGCTCCCAGTATCCGAGGCACTGGCTCCTGGAAAACCCCGCCTCCGCGAGCCGTTCCAGATGACGGGGCACGGTGAACCGTCCCGGCTCGAAGTCGTGGTGGGTTACTTCCGGCTTCACGAAATCCCCATTCAGGAGGATGCCCCCGGGTTCCAGCAGCCGATGGCAGTCGGCATAGACCTTGGCGGTCAGCTCCTCGGCCCCCAAGTCGTGCAGGGCCCAGGTCGACACGATGGCGCCGACCGGGCGCTGGACGGCGGTCGTCCAATCACCCTGGACCAGGTCGCCGGCGCACAGGGTCACTCGGGAGGCGAAGGGCTGGAGGCGCTCTGCGGCGAGGTCCAGCATCGCCCGGCTGAAGTCCAGCCCCTCATAGGCGAGGTCCGTTCGCTCACGCAGGAGGCGCTCGGCGAAGTAGGCCGGGCCGGTGCCCAGCTCCAGCACCCGGAGCGCGGGCAGCGGATGCTCGCGAAGCGCCTGCAGCATCCTGGCGAACAGAGCCTCCCGGGAGGGCGATGGAGTGAAACGGTTCGCCCAGTCCTGGGCGTAGGCCGCATCGTGGAACTCGTGCAGCACCCCCACGTACCGCCTCTGCGGGCTTTCTCCGGGAGCTCCGGAGGCAGGTGAAGGCGATGGGTCCATGGCTACCTCGGAGCCCATCATAGGCGCACCGGCGGGGGAGGCTGGAGGTCCCTTCCTCGCCGGAACCCCGAGGGCGGGCCTGCCCCGCCGACCCAGGTCCGCCCGGGTCCGGGGCGGGTCTCCGTCCGCGTCCCCCCAGGGGGTTCGGCCGGGGCATGCTCTGGTTTTTTTCGCCAAATCTCCCGGCCAGGTACCCGGCAAGCCCGCCCGCCCCTTGATCCTCCGGTCCTTCCGCGCAAGAAACCACGAACAGGTTCTATTTCGTTTTTATTTTCACTTGTTGAAAACAGGGAGCTTTCTACACTTTGAAGTGGTTCTCAGTGGAGAAAAATGGTCTGAAGTGGATTTAAGTGGTCTCACTTTCGTTCGATTTCCTCTGTTGAGTCGTTGGTTGAAAGGCGATACCGGTGCTGCGATTCCGCGGAAACTCACCGGCCACGGTGGATGAAAAGGGACGCCTCAAGCTCCCCACTTCCTTCAAGGCCGAGTTGGAGACCTTCGCCCAGGGCGAGGGGGGCGGAACGCTGAGGCATTACCTCACCTCGCTGGACGGCCGATCGGCCCGCCTCTACCCCCTGCCGGTCTGGGAGGCCATCGAGGCCCGCTTGGCCGCCCTGCCATCCACCAGCCCCGCCAAGCGCAAGTTCCTGGAGACCACCGCCTACTTCGGCAGCGAGGTGGAACCCGATACCCAGGGGCGCTTCGTCATCCCGCCCATCCTGCGCGAGGCCGCGCAGTTGATGGGTGAGGTCGCCGTGCTGGGCCAGATGGACCACCTGGCCCTCTGGAACAAGGCCGGCTTCGAGCGGCGCCTCGCGGCGGAGCCCCTGGGTGCCGAGGACCTGGCCCAGCTCGCGGACCTGGGGATCTGATGATGACGGCCCCTCCCCCCGTCCATGTGCCCGTCCTGCTCCAAGAGGTGCTGGACAGCCTGCCCCTCCCGCCGGCGGCCCGGATCCTGGACCTCACCCTGGGGCTGGGTGGCCATGCGGAGGCTCTGCTGGCCCGGGCCGATGCCGGGACCCGGTACCTGGGCGTGGACCGGGACCCCGAGGCCCGTTCCCTGGCGATGCAGCGGCTGGGCCGGGATGCCCGCCTCAGTGTGCTGGCCGGTGCCTACGAGGACCTGTGGGAGGAGCCCCAGTTCCTGGCCTGGCGTGCGGCCCAGGCACCCGAGGGCTTCGACGCCATCCTGGCGGACCTCGGCGTGTCCACCCTGCAGCTGCGCAGCCCGGAACGGGGCTTCAGCTTCCGGGACGAGGGTCCCCTCGACATGCGGATGGATCCGGAACACGGGCTCTCCGCCCGGGCCTGGATCGCCGAGCAGACCGACGAGAGCCTGGCCAATGCGATCTACCAGTACGGCGAGGAGCGGGCCAGCCGCCCCATCGCCCGGGCCATCCTCAGGGCCCTCCAGGAAGACCGCCTGAGCACCACCCGCGACCTGGCCCGGGCGGTCTACAGCGTGATCCCCCGCGAGCCGGCCAAGCGGAAGGGGCACAGCGACCCGGCCACCCGCACGTTCCAGGCCGTCCGCATCGCCGTGAACGGCGAGCTGGACCGCCTGGCCGCCGCCCTGGAAGCCGCGGTGGTCCACCTGCGGCCCGGCGGACGGCTCGCGGTCATCAGCTTCCACAGCCTGGAGGACCGCATCGTCAAGCAGACCCTGCGCCGCCTGGCGGGCATCTACGACGGGCCCGGCCGCACCGCGCCGGCCGAGCTCCCCAAGCTCCTGAAACTCATCCGGGCCGGCGGCATCGCCCCGTCTGAAGCCGAAGCCGCCGCCAACCCCCCCTCCCGCTCGGCCCGCCTGCGCGTGGCCGAGCGGCTTCCGTGATCGAGGTTCCCATGGTCGCTGGAATCCGGCAGAGTCCCGCTGCTCCCACCAGGATGGTGGAGAGCGAGGGCATCCTGCGCATGCTGCTGCTGGTACTCGCCCTGGCCATGCCCCTGGCCACCCTCGCCTACCTGAAGATCCAGAGCACCCGTCTGAGCTATGCCATGAGCGACATCAAGGACCGCATCCACAAGGAGGAGGAACTCCAGCGCAAGCTCATGCTCGAGCGCAGCCGCTACCAGCGGGAGGAGGAGGTCCAGGTCTACGCCCAGAAGGTGGGGCTCCAGCCCCGCAAACAGGGGCACCTGATCCAGCGCGTCTTCACACCCGAGGATCAGCGCCTCGCCAAGCTCCGCCCCGTGTCGTCGGACGGATTCTAGGGTCAAGGCGGTAGGCTGTAAGGTGCGGGCCTTCGGCCCGACCACGCTTCCTCCATCCCCGGCTTTCCCGTGTCCCTCCCCTTCGCCACCGAACCCCGCGCTTCCAGGCGCCTCCTGGGTCGGCAGGATCCCCAGGACCTGCTGGACCACCGCATGCCCTGGATCATTGGCGCCATGGCTTTCTGGGTCCTGTTCATCCTCCTCAGGCTGCTTTGGCTCCAGGGGGTCGAGCACAGGCACTACCAGGCCAAGGCGGAGCAGCAGCACTCGACCATCGTGCCCATCCCGCCCATCCGGGGAGAGCTCCGGGACCGCCGCGGCGAGCCCCTGGCCATCTCGATCAAGGTGGAGAGCCTCTTTGCCGATCCGCGCGTGTTCTACCCGGACTTCAAGCCGGGGCGGGGCGAGGATCGGCAGTGGGGCAGCCCCGATCGCAAGACCGCCACCGAGGTGGCGGCGAAACTGGCACCGCTCCTGGAGCAGACGAAGGGCCAGGTGCTGGAGAAGCTCCTGCGGAAGAAGACCTTCGTCTACCTGGAGCGCCATCTGCCCCCCATGCGGGTGGCTGCCATCCGGGCCCTGGATCTCGACGGCATCGAGTTCCAGCCCGAAAGCCAGCGCTTCTATCCCCGGGGCAGCCTGGCCGCCCAGATCATCGGGTTCACGAACATCGACGGACTCGGTCAGCTGGGGATCGAGCAGACCTACGACCACCAGTTGGCCGGCCAGAAGGGGGAACTCATCGCCCCCCGGGATGCCCACGGCAAGCTCATCATCTTCCAGGAGAACTACAGCCAGGTGCCCGTGAACGGGGCCTCCCTGCAGCTCAGCATCGACGCTTCGATCCAGCACATCGTGGAGGATGCGCTGGAGGAGGGCATGCGCCTATCGAAACCCCACACGGCCTACGCGGTGGTGGTGAATCCCCGGACTGGCGAGATCCTCGCCATCGCCGGGACCCCCACCTTCGATCCGAACCACATCCTGCCCAAGAAGTTCCGCAACCGGGCTGAGTCCGAACTGTCGGCCGCGGAGCAGGAGGAGCTGCACCGGGAACTGGAGCGGCAGAAGGCGGCGCGCAAGGTGCATCCCCTGGAGGATGTCTACGAGCCGGGCTCCACCATGAAGATCTTCACCGCGGCCATCGCGCTGGAGGAGCGCAAGGTGCACCTGGGGGAGCGGATCGACTGCATGGGCGGGCAGTGGCTCTACAGCCCGAAGATACCGCCGATCACGGACACCCATCACTACGGCGTACTCTCCTTCGAAGAGATCCTGTGGCTGAGTTCCAACATCGGGGCCGCCAAGATCGGCGTCCGCCTGGACCCGGCCGTGCACTACCAGTTCCTGCGGAAGTTCGGATTCGGGGAGGCCACCGGCCTCAACTTCCCCGGCGAGAGCGCGGGCCGCATGATCGCGCCGGACCGCTGGAGTGTGCCCACCCAGTACACCTTCTCCTACGGCTATGGCCTCAACACCACCCCCCTGCAGATCCTCATGGCCGGCTGCGCCCTGGCCAACGGCGGGAAGCTCATGCGGCCGATCCTGGTGCAGCGCATCTACAACGACAAGGGCTTCCTGCTGCAGGAGTTCAAGCCCTTCGTGCGGGACCAGGTGCTCAGCGAGGAGACCGCGAACCTCATGAAGGAGGCGCTCAAGGGGGTGATCACGCAGGGCACGGGCAAGCGGGCCAAACTCGACAATGGCGTGGAGGCGTTCGGCAAGACCGGTACCAGCCGCAAGCTCATCGATGGGAAGTACGATCCCAGGCGCCATTTCGCCTCGTTCATGGGGTTCTTCCCGGCTGACAGGCCCCAGTATGGCGTGCTGGTGATGCTCGACGATCCCCTGGGCGACACCACCGGCGGCGATGTCGCCGCGCCCCTCTTCAAGCGCATCGGCGATGGCATCATGCGCTTCCGCGAGACCTCCCCGGACCAGGACCGGGAGCCGGATCTCAAGCTCTCGCTGAGGGACTGGCCCGTGAGCGAGACGGACGAGGCCGCGGTGCACGTGGAACTGGGCCGGGTGCCGGACCTCAGGGGCCTGACCCTCAAGGCCGCCATCCACCGCGTGGTGCTGGTGGGCGGCTACCCCCAGGTGGAGGCGTCGTCCGGAAGGATGGCCACCCTGGTGGTGGGGCAGAGTCCCGAGGCGGGCGCACCCCTGGGACCCGGCGCCGTGGTGAAGATCAAGGCGGGGGGGCCATGAATCTCGACGCGCTCATCGATGGAATGGCCATCCGGAACTCGGGACCGGATGTCGACGTGGTGGATCTCACCAGCGACAGCCGCGAGGTGGCCCCTGGCTGGGTCTTCCTGGCCCTCAAGGGCGAGAAGACCGACGGAGCCGTCTTCGTGCCGCAGGCACTGGGAAGGGGCGCCTGCGCCGTGGTCTCGGAGACCCGGGTCGAGGTTCCCGAGGGCGTGGCCGCCTGCGGATTTCTGGCCGAGCCCCGCCTGCGCATGGCCGAGATGGCCCGGAGGCTGCACGGCACGCCCGACGAGCGCCTGGCCCTCATCGGCGTCACGGGCACCAATGGCAAGACCACCACCACCACCCTCGTCCGCCAGCTGCTGCGCGGCGCCGGGATCGGCTGCGGCCTGGTCGGCACGGTCCTGAACGCGGCCGGCACCGTCGAAGAGGAAGCCGTCCGCACCACGCCGGAAAGTCCGGCCTTCTACCGCTGGCTGCGGCGCAGCGTGGATGCCGGCGACGCGGCTTCGGCCGTGGAGGTGAGCAGCCATGCCCTTTGCCTGGGGCGGGTCCATGGCGCCCTCTTCAAGGTGGGCGTGTTCACGAACCTGACCCAGGACCACCTGGACTACCACGGCACACTGGAGGCCTACTTCGAGGCCAAGGCCCGCCTGCGCACGCAGAGCGACCGGTTCCTGGTGAACGTGGACGACCCCTGTGGCCGCCGCCTGCTGGAGGGGGGCCGCTGCTGGGGCTATGCCCTCGATTGCGAGGCGGACTACCGGGTCACGGACCTGGTCCTGGGCCCCACGGGCACCCGGTTCCGGCTGCGATGCCTGCAGGGTGATTTCGCCGTGGACAGCCCCTTGCTGGGCCGTTTCAACGCCTACAACCTGCTGGCCGCCCTGGCGGCCTGTGCCGAGGCGGGCTTCGACCTCAACCGCCTGGTGCCCGCCGTGGCCAAGGTGACGGGGGCTCCGGGCCGCCTGGAGCGGGTGGACTGCGGCCAGCCCTTCGGCGTGATGGTGGACTACGCCCATACCCCCGATGCCCTGGAGAAGCTGCTCACCGAAGGCAGGCGCCTGCTGCCGGTCGGAGGCCGCCTGCACGTGCTCTTCGGCTGCGGCGGGGACCGCGACCGGACCAAGCGCCCTCTCATGGCTGCGGCCGTGGCGGCCGGGGCGGACGTGCTCTGGCACACCAGCGACAATCCCCGCACCGAGGATCCCGAGCTCATCCTGGACGACGCTGCGCCTGGCATCCCGGAGGCGCTCCGCCGGGATCCGGCCCGCTACCACCGGAACGCCGACCGCCGGAAATCCGTGGGGCAGGCCCTCGCGGACTGCCGCCCCGGCGACCTGCTGCTGCTGGCGGGCAAGGGCCATGAGCCCTACCAGGAGATCCATGGGGTGAAGCATCCCTACAGCGACCGCAGCGCGGTGGAAGCGGCACTCGGGGGCTCCCGGTGACGCTCATCCTCCAAGTCGTTGGGCCGGAGGATCCCTCTCTCCGCGAAGCGGCGGCGGTTCTCGCCGCCGGGGGCCTCGTGGCCTTTCCCACCGAGACGGTGTACGGCCTGGGGGCGGATGGCCTCAATCCCGAGGCCGTGGCCCGCATCTACGCGGCCAAGGGCCGGCCCGCCACGAACCCGGTGATCCTGCACGTGGCGGACGTGGGTTCGGCCCGGCCCCTGGTGGCCCACTGGCCCGAGGCCGCCAGGGTCCTGGCGGAACGCTACTGGCCGGGGCCGCTCACTCTGGTGCTGCCCGCTTCCGAGGTGGTGCCTGCCATCGTGAGGGCCGGTGGCCCCACCGTGGCGCTGCGCTGTCCGGCCCATCCCGTGGCTCAGGCCCTGATTCGCGCCGTGGGCCGGCCCCTGGCCGCCCCCAGCGCCAACCGCAGCCAGCACCTGTCTCCCACCCTGGCGGAGCACGTGGCCTCGAGCCTGGGTGGGGCCGTTGACCTGATCCTGGACGGGGGTGCCACCCAGGCGGGCCTCGAGTCCACCATCCTCGACCTGAGCGGGACGCGACCCAGGCTCCTGCGACCCGGCCCCGTCACCCCGGCGGAGCTCGAGGCCCTTCTGGGCGCCGTGGACATCTGGGAGGGGGCGGTCCAGGCCGGCGCGAGGCAGGACGCACCGGGCATGGCCGAGCGGCACTATGCGCCCCGGGCCCGGCTTGAGCTGGTTGCCCCGGGCGCTGGGCTGAGTTCGGCCTCCGGGCGGGTGGCCTACGTGGGGATCGGCACCTTGCCGGCCCTGCCTGCGGGCGTGCGCGGCGTACTCCTGCCCATGGACGCGAAGGTGGTGGCGGCGCGGCTCTTCGCGCTGCTCCACGAGCTGGATGACGCCGGGTTCACCCGGATCGTCATGGAAAGACCCCCGAGTGACGAGGCCTGGCTGGCGGTCCGGGACCGCCTGCAGCGGGCTTCCGTGAAGGAGATGGCATGAACATGCAGCCGGAGCGCAGCGAGTGGGAGCGCGCGCTGCGCGCGTCCGGCGGAGGTGCCGCATGAGCCTCTGGTCCCTGTTCCAGGCGGCCGCCCAGGTGGGCGGGGAGATCCTCGGGGACGGTGCCGTGGTGCCCTCCTCACTGTCCCTGGACACCCGCACGCTGGAGCCCGGGGCCTGCTTCGTGGCCCTCCGGGCCGAGCGGGATGGTCACGATTTCGCGCTCCAGGCGGCGGCGAGGGGCGCCGCGGCCCTGCTCGTGGATCATCCATTGGACATCGATTGTCCACAGCTGGTGGTGCCGGACACCCTTGACGCCCTCCAGCGTTGGGGGCAAGCGCGTCTCGCCGCGGTGCGGCCGAGGCTCGTTGCCGGGGTTACCGGGAGCGTGGGGAAGACCAGCACCAAGGAGCTGCTGGCGGCGGCCCTGGGCGGGTGGAAGACTCCCGGCAACCGGAACAATACGCTGGGCCTGCCAGAGGCCCTGGCCACCCTGCCGGAGGGGCAGGACGCGGCCGTGCTGGAGATGGGCATGAGCACGCCGGGGGAGATCCGTCGGCTCACGGAAATCGCGCCGCTGGATGCGGGGCTGGTCACTCTGATCGGCACCGCCCACGCCGAGAACTTCCCCAAGGGGCAGGAGGGCATCGCCGAAGCCAAGGGTGAGCTGGTGGCCGGGCTCAACCGCGGGGGGATCTGGGCCCATCCCGCCGCGGATCCCTGGTGCCGCTGGATCGCAAGGCAGTCCTGGGCCCGCCACGCCGAGGCGCTGCCGGTCGGGGAGGGCGAACCCTTCGGCTGGGAGGCCGTGGAGTCCCTCGGCGCGGCCGGCGGGGCCTTCCGCCTGCGGACCCCGGCGGGCCTGGTCCCCATCCGCCTCCAGCTGCCGGGCGAGCACCAGCTCCGGAACGCGGCCCTGGCAGCGGCCCTGGCCATCCGCCTGGGAGAGGCCCCCGAGCAGGTGGCCCGGCGGCTCGGCACGGTGGTCCCGGGGGCGGGGCGGGGCCGGATCCACGGCCTGCCCGGCGGGGGAGCCCTGCTGGACGAGACCTACAACGCCAGCCCGGATTCCATCCTGGCCTGCGCCCGGGCCCTGCTGGGGCTGCCCGGCGGAGAGGCTCTGGCCGTGCTGGGATCCATGCGGGAGCTGGGACCGGAGGCAGCGCGGATCCACCGGGAGACCGGCGCGGCTTTGCGGGCCCTGGGCCTCACCCGCCTCTGGGCCTTCGGCGATTTTGCACGGGACTATGCGGATGGCTTCGGCCCCGGAGCCACCGCCTTCCCGGATTTCGAGGCCCTGCGCGACGATGCGGCCGGGCTCACCGCAATTCCCCCGGGAGCCCGTATCCTGGTGAAGGGAAGCCGTTACTGGCGCGCCGAGCGCGCCGTGGATTGGCTCCTCGCCCGCTGACCCCCTGACTCCGGACCCCCCATGCTGCCCTGGCTCCTCCATCCTTTCCGCGATGCGCTTCCCGGCCTCTCGGTCTTCCGGTATGTCACCTTCCGTTCGGCCATGGCCGCCGCCACGGCCATGGTCCTCAGCCTGCTGCTGGGACCCTGGGTGATCCGCACCCTCACGGCCCTCAAGATGGGCCAGCACATCCGCGAGGTGGGGCCCGAGAACCACCAGAAGAAGGCGGGGACGCCCACCATGGGCGGCATCCTCGTCCTCATCGTCATCACCGTCTCCACCCTGCTGTGGTGCGACCTCAAGAGCGGGGCCATCTGGGTGGCCCTCCTCGCCCTGCTGGGCTTCGGCACCGTGGGGGCCTTCGATGACGCGCAGAAGCTGCTCAAGAAGCAGAACCTCGGCCTCAGCAGCTGGCAGAAGATGGCCCTGCTCACAGGCATCTCCCTGCTCGTCGCCTGGCTGATCCTGCACTTCGGCCTGCGGGGCGCCGCCACCAGCCAGCTCTCGGTCCCCTTCTTCAAGAACTACCGGCCCGACGTGGGCGTCTTCCTGATCCCCTGGATCTGGCTGGTGATGGTGGGCACCAGCAATGCCGTGAACCTGACCGACGGCCTGGACGGCCTTGCCATCGGGGGCACGCTCATCGTCTCCCTCACCTACGCGATCCTCGCCTATGTGGTGGGCCACGCGAAGATCGCCGCCTACCTGGTGGTGCCCCATGTGCCCGGCGGCGCGGAGCTTTCGGTGTTCATGGGCGCCATGGCCGGGGCCTGCCTGGGCTTCCTCTGGTACAACGCCCACCCCGCGGAGATCTTCATGGGCGACACGGGCTCCCTGGGCCTCGGCGGGGCGCTGGGTACCGTGGCGGTCGTGATCAAGCAGGAAGTGCTGCTGGTCATTGCCGGCGGGCTCTTCGTCCTGGAGGCCGTGAGCGTGATCCTGCAGGTGGGGAGCTTCAAGCTGCGGGGCGGGAAGCGCATCTTCCGCATGGCGCCCTTCCACCACCACCTGGAACTGGGCGGGCTGCAGGAGACCAAGGTCGTCATCCGCATGTGGATCACGGCCATCGTCTGCTCGATCCTGGCGCTCAGTTCCCTGAAGCTGCGATAGGGGCCGCGATGGGCCGGGGCCGCGTGGGCCATGGCTGGCCCAGGATGAAGCCCTGGCCCCAGGGCACGTCCGCATCCATGACCGCCTCCAGTTCCTCGAGCGTTTCGATGCCTTCGGCGATGAAGCCCACGTGCATGCGCCGGGCGAAATGGGCGAGGGCGTTGAGCAGCGCGGCCTGGTAGGGGCGGCGATGGACCTGCTCGACGAGACTGCGGTCAGCCTTGATGAAGTCGGGCGCCAGCCGGGCCATGTGGGTGAGGCTGGCCACGCCGGCGCCCAGGTCGTCCACGGCCACGCGCAGGCCCAGGTCCCTCAACCGGTTGGCATAGGCCTGGAGGGACCGCAGGTCGTGGACTCCCTGGGACTCCGTGAACTCCATCACCACGCACTCCCGGGCGAAGGGCAGGGCCTCCATCCAGCGGGGCAGGCTCTCCCAGAAGCCCGGCGCCTGGAGACTGACCGGCTCCAGGTTCACGAAGTGGAGGCAGGAGCCATCCCCCGTCCGGGCGAGGCTCTGGAAGGTGGATTCCAGGAATCTCAGGTCCAGGATCAACCGGTCCCTGAGGCGGAGGGCGGGATCCTGGAGGATGGGGCCCACCGGCCTGGTCTGCCCCTCGGTGTCCAGGTGCCAGGCCAGGTACTCGAGGGCCACGAGGCGGTTGTCGCTCAGCCGGTACATGGGCTGCACGTGGGGCACGAGGGTGCCCTCGCCTCTCAGCATGCTTTCCAGGACGCCCTTGGGCATGTTCACTCCACCTTCGATCCAGGGACCCTGGTTCAGTGTAGCGCGGCCACCGCGGCATTGCCGCCGCCCTGTCCCCGGGGACCCGGCGGCCGGCCAGTCGCAACCAGGCCCCTGTTATTTCAGCGCCAGCACACTAGTCTGGAAGGGGGGCGGCATGCATACCGTGGTCATGGGGGCAGGGCGGTCGGGGCTCGCCGCGGCGCGGTTCCTGGTGTCACAGGGTCACGCCGTCGTGCTGACGGATTCCCGCCCCGGGCCGGACCCTGCGCTGGAGGCCGATCTGGCGAAGCGGGGCATTCCCGGCGTCTGGGGTGACCATCCCTTCGCGCTGCTGGAGGGTTGCGGCGAGCTCGTCATCAGCCCCGGCATTCCCCGCACGGCCCCCTTCGTGGCCGAGGCGATCTTCCGGGGCATTCCGGTGGTGGGGGAAGTGGAGCTGGCCCACCGCGTGATTCGCGAGCGCAGGGACGGCAGCCGGATCCTGGCTGTGACGGGCACCAACGGCAAGAGCACCACCACGGACCTGGTGGCCCACCTCCTGAAGACCTCGGGGATTCCGGCCTCCGCCTGCGGCAACCTGGGCACCCCCCTGATCGAGGCGGCCCAGGCCGCGCCCGCGGGGTCGGTCTTCGCCCTGGAACTGAGCAGCTACCAGCTCGAGTCGATCCAGTCCTTCCATGCGGAGGGCGCCGCCTTCCTGAACCTGACGCCCGACCATCTGGCGCGCCACGGCACCATGGAGACCTACCGGAGCACCAAACTGCGGATCTTCGAGAGGCAGACCTCCGACGATCTCCGGGTGGTGCCCGCCGCCCATCCCGAGTGGTGGCAGGATGCGCCCGGACGGGGGCGGACCGTCCGCTTCGGCTGGACCGAATGCGAGGCCTGGTGCGATGGCCACGGGATCCTGAGGCTGCACGGCGAGCCCCTGCTGTCCCGCGCCGAACTGCAGATCCCCGGGGATCACAACGTGGAGAACGCCCTGGCGGCGAGCCTGCTGGCCCGCCATGGGGGGGCCACCATCCCGGGCATCCGGGCAGGGCTGAAGGATTATCCGGGACTGGCCCACCGCATCGCCTTCTGTGGCGAGAAGGGCGGCGTGAAGGCCTACAACGATTCCAAGGGCACCAACGTCGATGCCACCCTGACGGCCATCCACGCCCTGCCCGGGCCGCTGGTGGTGCTCCTCGGCGGCACGGACAAGGGCGCCAGCTACGCGCCGCTGCGGGATGCCCTGGCGGGCAAGCTCCGGCGGCTGGTCTTCCTGGGGGAGGCCATTCCCCAGCTCAGGCGGGACCTGGGGGATCTCCCCCATGACCTGGTTCCAGCCTTCGACGAGGCCGTGGGGGCCGCCCTTGCCCTCGCGCAGCCCGGCGACCAGGTGCTGCTCAGCCCGGCCTGCGCGAGTTTCGACCAGTTCGACAATTTCGAGCAGCGGGGCGAGCGCTTCGAGGCGCTGGTCGCGGCCTGGTCCAGCTCCCGGGAGGATGCCCATGCCTGACGCCGCCCAAATCGCCGCCGACCTGCGCGCCCTGTTCGGTGCGGACGCGGTCCTGACGGAGGCCGAGGACCTGGCCAAGTACGAATCCGGCTGGCGGTACGGGAAGGGAAGGGCCCTCCTGGCGGTCCGGCCCGGGACCACCGCCGACGTCTCCAGGCTTCTGGCCTACTGCCATGCCGGAGGCCTCCGGGTGATGCCCCAGGGGGCCAACACGGGGCTGGTGGGGGCCTCCAACCCCGATGCCAGTGGCGAGATGCTGGTGCTCAGCCTGGAGCGGCTGAATAAGCGCCTGGAGATCGACCCCGTCAACCGCACGGCCCTGGTGGATGGCGGCGTGCTGCTGAGTGCGCTGAACGAGGCCCTCGTCGCCCATGGCCTCATGTTCCCCATCGACCTGGGTGCCGATCCAACCCTTGGCGGCATGATCGCCACCAACACCGGCGGCACGCGGCTCTTGAAGTACGGCGATGTGCGCCACAACCTGCAGGGCCTGGAAGTCGTGCTGGCGGACGGCACCGTCATCGAGGCGCTGAACTTCCTCCGGAAGAACAACACGGGCCTGGACCTCAAGCAGCTCTTCGTGGGCACCAGCGGCATCTTCGGCGTGATCACCGGTGCCGTCCTGCAGGTGGTGCCCGTGCCCAAGCAGCACGCGACGGCCCTGGTGGGCTGTGCCTCCGGGGAGACCGTGCTGGCCCTGCTGCAGGCCCTGGAGCGGGAGCTGGCGGACGTGTTCACCGCCTTCGAAGTCATCAGCGCCGAGGCCCTGACCCCGGTGTTCAGGCACCACACGGACCTCCGGAATCCCTACGGCGCCAGCCAGGCGCCCGCCTACACGGCCCTGGTGGAACTCTCCTCGACCCTTCCGCTCACCGCCCTGGACCTCCCGGAGGTCCTGGAGGAGCGGCTGGGGGCCTTCATGGAAGGCGAGGCAGGGGAGGGCATCACGGACATCTTCATGGGCAAGCCCGAGGAGTTCTGGTCCCTCCGGCACCACATCAGCGAGAGCCTGCGGAGCGAGGGCAAGGTGCTCGCGTTCGACATCAGCGTGCCCAGGAGCCGCATGGCCACCTTCACGGAAGCGGCCCGCGCCATCCTCATGGCCGAGTACCCCTTCGTGCGCTGCTGCGATTTCGGCCACTGGGGGGATGGCGGCACCCACCTGAATCTCGTGTGGGACGAGTCGACCTCGCCCGTGGCCACGGCGGAGCTGGCGCCCGTGCTCCAGGGCCGGATCTATGACCTGGCCGTGCTGGAATTCGACGGCAGCTACAGCGCCGAACACGGGGTGGGCCCCCACAACCAGCGCTTCTACGACGCCTACACCCGGGAACCGGTCCGCCAGCTGAATGGCGCCATCAAGGCGCACCTGGACCCGGGCCGCATCCTGGGGACCACCCGGCTCGACTGAGAGGTTCCATGCGACATGCCCTCCTGGCCCTGGCGCTCGTCGGCTCCCTGGGGGCCCAGTCCCCGGCTTCGACTGCCGATCCCTTTGCCCCGGTGCGGTTCCTGGAAGGCGAGTGGAAGGGGGAGGGCGGCGGCCGGCCCGGTCAGTCCACGGGCACGGCCACGTTCCGGTTCGAGCTGGAGGGAAGGGCCCTCGTGCGCCGCAGCTCCGCCGACACTGCGGCCGCGAACGGGCGTGCGGCCTCCCACCACGAAGACCTGATGGCGGTCTTTCCCGAGGGCGGCCAGCTCAGGGCCCTCTACCTGGACAACGAGGACCACGTCATCCGCTACCTGGTTTCACAACTTCCCGGCGGCGCCGCCTTCACCAGCGAGGCGGGTACCGGCCCGCGCTTCCGCCTCACGTACCTGCGGAAGTCCGAGGCCCTCGTCACCCTGCGTTTCGAGATCGCCCCGCCCGGCAGTCCCGAAGCCTTCTCCACCTATCTGGAAGCAGCCACGCACAGGGTGAAGTGACCTCCAACGGATTCCCAGGACTGCAAAAAGGCCCCCGGGGAACCGGGGGCCTTTCGTGGCCAGTCGGGAGCTAGGCTTTCCCGTGCGGTTTTTCCACCCAGAATCGGGCCGGCGCGTAGCAGATGCCCATGAGGACGAGCTGGCTGGCGATGAAGGCGGTCAGCGCATAGAAGGCTTGGTCCATGAAGCCGTAGGAGTGGAGCCCCACGCCCAGCATGTTCACGCCGAACCAGGAGCAGGCGGTGATGATGTTGCCGAAGATGGCCATCATCATGATGCCCCGCTCGCGGACGTAGCCCGCCATCCGGGCGTGGAGGATGATGGCGTTCCACAGCACGATCAGCAGGGCCCCGTTCTCCTTGGGATCCCAGCCCCAGAACCTGCCCCAGGACTGGTCGGCCCAGATGCCGCCCAGCACCGTGCCCACGAAGCTGAAGAAGAGCGAGAAGCAGATGATGCCGTAGGCCATGTCCGCCAGGGCCCGGTCGGTCTCCACATCTACCTGGGTGGCGAGGTGCTTGCGCAGGGCGTAGGCGATGGCGATGGCCCCCGCGAGGAAGGTGCCGGCGTAGCCGATGGTGATGGTCACCACGTGGGTGGCCAGCCAGAAGTTGGAGTCCAGCACGGCGCGCATCATTTCCATAGTGTCGCCCTCGGTGCCCAGGTTCTGGGCCACGATCAGGGAGGCGAAGCCCGCCGCGGCGGCCACGGCCGTGCCGAAGCCCTTCCGGTACATCCGCTCGACGATGAGGCCGAGGATCACGGCGCCCCAGCCCACGAACACGGCGGAGGAGTAGAGGTTGGTGACGGGGGGGCGGCCCTGCAGGATGATGCGGGCGGCCAGCCCCAGGGTGTGGACAATGGCGCCAGCGCAGAGCAGGGCATAGGCCGTGGGGCGCAGCAGGTCGGGCTTCCAGAGCCAGGAGATGCAGAGCGCGAGGAAGGCCATGAAGTAGATCGACAGGCCCACGTAGAAGGGCTGGGCCCGGTTGAAGACCAGCTCGCGGGAGGCCTTGGCGAGGGCGCCCGGCTTCAGGGTGGAGACCACGCCGTCCATCTCCGCGAGGGCCGCGTTGAAGCCGGCGGCATCATCGGTCACGTAGGCGGCGTTCAGCCTCGCCAGGGGGGGCAGGGCCGGATGCAGCGGGCCGCCCTTGCTCGCGGCGCTGAGCGCCTGGCCCACGCTCTGCCAGGCATCGGGGCTCTCCCCGGCCAGTGGCGGCAGGATGCGGAACTGGGCCAGCTGGATCAGGTCCTGGTGCCGCAGGTTCGCGTCCGCCGTGCCCAGGGACTGGATCTCCCAGCCCAGGCCCGGCGAGCCCGCCAACTGCAGGGTGTTCCGCAGCTTGTAGTAGAGGTAGACGCGATCGAAGAGGTTCACGATGGCGCTCTGGAAGCGGGTCCGCTTCTGGGGCGCGATGGGCTGCGCGGTGCTCGCCTGTTTCTGGATCTCCTCAAGGCGCGGGCCGAGGTCCGCGAAACTGTAGTTGTCGCGACCCAGCTTCTTCCCCTTGTCGTCGATGAGGCTCTGCACTTCAGTGTCATTGATGATGAAGATGCGCTGCGTGTCAGCCACCTGGGGGCGGAACAGCAGGTCGAGGATCCACTCGTCGGGGCCGACGCTGCGGCCCTCGTGGCGGAAGCCCTGGCTTCCGTGGATCACCAGCAGGGAGTTGCGGGCCAGGGAGTCCAGGGGCTTGATGCGGCCACCTTCCAGGATGGGCAGGTTGCCGAAGCCGCTGGCGTCGAAGCCGCGAACCTTGCCGCCGGGCAGGGCGAAGACGAGGGCGATGAGCAGGGCCAGGACACCGGCGCCCCAGGCAAGGTATTTCTGTACGAAGGTCATGGTCAGCCCTCCTTCTTGTCCTGGCGCCGCTTGAGCGAGCGCCGGAGGACGATGGCGAAGTGCGCGAGCAGGCCGATGGCGACCAGCACGCAGGACACATACGGGAGCAGCCAGCCGGGGTTTTCAACCACGGAAAGGACGGACAGGGTGTCGTTCTTGCCGAAACTCGCCTGGTAGAAGGTCTTGCCTTCGTAGCGCAGGGGCTGGTTCATGTAGATCAGCGCTTCGCGGGACTCGTGGCGCGAGGGGTTGGTGATCTGGACCAGGCTGGAGAAGTTCTTGGGGATGTCCGTGCCGGGATAGACATCATGCCGGAACTGTTTCAGCGTGAAAGCATAGGGCAGGTACTGGCGGCGCAGGCGCATGGAGAGGACGTAGTTGTGCCCCTCGTGGATGAAGGACTGGGGTGCACCCAGGCCCACGGAGACGAGCCAGACGCCATAGCTGTGGCCCGCGGCCACCGGCTCCACGAAGGCCGAAGCCTGGTTCATCTCGTTGTCTGCGGACACCAGCGGCTGCTCGACCACGGACACGCTGGGGCCGATGCCGGCGGTGGCCATGGAGGGTGGCGTGCCCTCGGCCCGATTGCTCAGCTCGGCATTGGGGAAGTAGCGCTTCACCTTCAGGGTGATGGGCGTTCCGGGGACCGCGATGGAACCGCCCCTGGCCAGGAGCGTGTCCGGCACGGAATAGACCTCGTCCCAGGTGGGGTCGGTCACGTCGATGAGGGCCAGCTCGGTGTTCTTGTAGCTCTGGACGAAGTTGACGGTCTGGCCCACCTCGATGGACATGTTGGTGTCCACCTGCATCATGCCGGCCACGAATTCGCCCGCGAACAGCACCACCAGCCCGAAGTGGACCAGCCACATGCCGGCCTTGCCCCAGCTGAGCTTGATGTCCAGGGTCTTGGCGATGAGGTTGAGGGTGAGGAGCAGGCCCACGAGGGCGCCGCCCGGGAACATCGGGAGGGGGAAGGGCAGTCCCGAGAACTGGTGCCAGACGACGAAGCTGCGCATGTAGGCGTTCACGGCACCCTGGGTGCCCATCTCCACCTGGGCCAGGGTGCAGAGCACCACGAGGCACATGAGGAGCGCCAACAGGACGATGGTGAGCTGGAAGGACCTGAAGAAAGCCCAGACTCGGGCAGCGATGGTCTTAATCAAGGCGGACACTCCCCAGGATGGACATGAAATCGGACTTGGCCTTGGCCACCGGGGCGGCGTCTCCGGTCAGTTTGAGGAACCAGGTGTTGCCGTCAGGGGTGCTGATGTAGCCGGCAACCATGCGGCTCTTGACCTGACCCTCGCTGGTGAAGTCGTAGACGTTCAGGGCGCCGGCCTTGGTCCTGAGCACGGTGCGGGCCTTGGCCAGGCCGGCCTCGTCATAACCGGGCAGCCCGATCTGGCCGCGCCAGCGGTTCACGTTGGCCAGCTCGCCACCCGCCTGGCCGGGGAGCACCACCACCGTGGCCTCCAGCTTGCCTTCGAAGGGCGCCTTGAAGGTGGCGAACCGCATGGTGCCTCCGCCCGGCTGTTCACTCCAGCCCCTGGGCAGGGACCATTTCAGCGAGGCCCTCGGCGCGGGAGGCGGAGGCATGTCCGGCGTCGCCCCGGGAGCACCGGCTGGTTCCCCGGTGCGCTCGCCCATGGGCATGGGCGGCATGGCCGGCCTGGGCCCGGACTGGGCGAAGGGTGCCTCCTTGGGGACCCGGAAGTGGGAGACTTCATCCGATCGGCAGCCCAGGGCCAGGCTGAGCAGTCCAGAACCAATCAGGAGGGAGGTCTTGAGCGGGGTGGGGCGGAAACGGGGCAGGGGAGCGGACAGGTTCGGCAAGGGACTCCTCGTTGGACATTCCAGAATACCGGAGCTTCGGGTGGATGGACAGGGCTGAATTCGGCAAAGCTCATGGATCAAAAGGCTTAAGCACAACATCGAGGGCCTCGGCGAGCCGGTGATCCCGCTCCGTGACGCCGCCCGCGTCATGGGTGGTGAGGGTGATCCGCACATAGCCCCAGCCGAAGGCGATGTCCGGATGGTGGTTGAGCTCCTCGGAAGGACCCACCACTGCGCTGACCAGGCGGTAGGAGGTCATGAAATCCGGAGTCCTGAAGGTCCGCACGAGCTTGCCCCCTGTTTCGGTCCAGTTCATGCCAACGCCTCCAGTTCGGTCAGTTCCGCCCGCAGCAGCCATTCCCCGGGGTGCGCCTCGGCCCGGGCGACCAGGGCCCTCAGCCGGGCCCCATCAACGGGGCCACCCTCCCTCAATGTCCTGACCTGGAGGTAAAGTTCCGCGACCTCACGGGACAGGGCGCCGGCCTTCCGCTCCCGGGCCTGGGCTTCGGCCTCGCCTTCGGCCGGGGAGACCTGATCGCCGAACCAGGTATCCCAGGCGCCGGGGTCGGCGGGCCCACCGGCCACCGAGGGCAGCCCGGGACTCAGGAACAGCAGGGCCCAGCTGGGCAGGTCCAGGGGACGCCCATCCTGGTGGCCCCGCAGGTTGATCACCTCGTGCTCGCCGACCCGGAAGCCCGTGAGGAAGAGGCCGGAGGGCAGGTCCAGGTTGAAGGCACCGCGGGGGGGCAGGGCCCCGCTGCCGAAGGCCACCAGGGCCTCGCCGTTCCAGGGCCGCCCCAGGGCCCGGCCTTTCCTTGACACCAGGATGGGTCCCTCCAGCCGCGCCAGGGCCGTGCCGAGGCCCGGGGCCAGCGGGCCCCGGGCGGGGATTCGCGCCACCACCTTCCCGGTGAGCTCGAACCCGCCCTCCAGGACCAGGTGGTTCACCGTGCGGGCCCGGAGGGCCTCCTCCAGGCCCAGGTCGCCGCCGCGGCGCCAGCCGAGGGTGGCTTCAAAGGCCTCCAGCACCTCGAAAAGGTGGTCGAAATCCCGGGCCACGAAGAGCTGGGGTTGCATGCACGTGATGTCGTATTCCCGGTCCGTGCAGGCCAGGCTGAGGGGTTCCCTGGCCACCGCGTCCGTGAGGCAGTGGGCCGCCTCGCCGAGGCTGCTGAGGAGCCCGGCCCCGTAGAGCCTCGGGTTCCCCAGCTCACCCACCAGGCCATACTCGGCGGTCCACCAGTAGAGGCGGCTGGCCTTGGTGCTTTCACTGACATAGCGGCGGCTCGCGCAGGCGGCCCGGAGGCGCTCCTCGGCCAGGCGGAACTCGCCCGGGGTGGCCTCGGGATCCTCCTTCACCACGCTGAGATTCCGGATGGCCTCGTAGACCGCCTGGTCCTCCACCGAGCCGATGGCCCGGAAGCCGGCCTCGCCGCAGCGCCTCAGGTAGTCGGCGTAGCGCCGGTCCGCCAGGATGGGCGCGTGGCCGGCGCTCTCGTGGACGATGTCGGGAGCCGGGGTGTAGTCGATGTGTTCGTGGCTGCGGATGTCCGCGGCGATGGCGAGGACTCCCATGGATTGCAGTTCCGTGAACACGGCGGGCGGGATGAAGCCCCGGACTCCCACGGCGGACCAGCCGAGCGCCTCCAGCTTCTCGTTCATCTCGTCGAGGCTGGGGATCTGTTCGAGGCCGATGCCCGTGGCAGCCAGGCCGGAGAGGTAGCTGGCATGGGCAGTGTCCTTCAGGCGGGCGGTGAGCTTGTGCAGGATGTGCCGCCACACCGCGTGATCCCGCGGGGTGTAGGCCCCGGGGTCCTGGTCCACCACGTAGCGTCTCAAATGAGCGGGCAGGCGCTCGATGGCGCGCCTGGTGGGGGATGGGGCTGGGAGCATGGCGGCCTCGGAATTCATTAAACTCTATTTTGGAAACAATCGCCCGGGAATTCCCCGACCATGGCAAAGGGGGCCGCGGGCTACCCTGGACCCATGGCTTTCGACCCCTGGGAACCCTATCGAGACCTGCGCTTTGCCGGCACGCGGGAGCATCCCGACCATGGAACCTGCTTCATCGCGGAGGGCCGGATCCTCGTCGAGGACCTGCTGCGGGCGGCCCGGGCCGGCCGCCTGAAGGTGATTTCCGTGGCCGCCACGACCTCCGCTGCGGAGGGGATCCGGGGGAACCTCCCCGCGGGTACTGACCTGCTGACCGCCGAGCCCTCGGTGCTCTCGGAACTGGCAGGCTTTCCTTTCCACCGGGGCCTCATGGCCTGCGCCCAGGTGCCCGCGGCCCCGCCTCCCGCGGCCCTGGCCGAGGCCCGCCGCCTGCTGGTGCTGCCGCGCCTCTACGACAGTGAGAACCTGGGCCTGCTGCTGCGCAGCGCCGCCGCCCTGGGGCTGGACGGCGTGCTGGCGGGGCCGGGGCCTGGGCTCTGGACCCGGCGGACCGTGCGGGTCTCCATGGGCGCCGTCTGGCGCATCCCCGTGTGGCGGGCCGAGGACCCCTGGGCGCTGCTCGCGGAATGGAAGGCGGCGGAAGCCGGCTCCGAGATCGCGGCGGCGGCGCTCAGCTCGGGGGCCGAGGATGCCCGGGACTGGCGCCCCGGGCCCCGCTGCGCCCTGGTGATGGGGCCCGAGGACACCGGCCTGGACGGGGCTCAGATGGCCCGCTGCGACCGGGCCGTGGCCATCCCCATGGCCTCGGGCATGGACAGCCTGAATGTGGCCGCCGCGGGGGCGATCCTCATGTTCCGGATGATGGAAGGGCTTGGGAAAACCTAGGGTTCCCGGCTGACGGCGATGTCCACGAGGTGCAGCAGCTCGGTGACCACCCTGCGGCGGGTGGTGTCCTGCTCGTAGCAGGCCGAGACCTTCTTCCGCGCCGTGGCCACATCGCCGCAGGCCTTGCCCCGGGCGATGAGCTCCCGGCAGCACTCGGGCATGGGTCCCCAGTGGCCGCACTCCACGAAGCGGTCGCTGAGGAAGATGAACTTGGGGATGGCCTCGCCGCCATTGGTGAGAAAGCGGACGAACACTTCCGGGTGCTGCTGCCTGCTGATGTACCTGACCTTCAGATTTGGACCGGCCTCCGCCAGGCGCTGGAGGACCGGAGCGTGGCGCACCACGTCGCCGCACCAGTCCTCGGCGATGGCCACCACGTGGACGGCCCGGGGCAGGGCGGCCAGGAAGCCCGCCGCGGCGGGTTCGAGCGTCAGGGCCATGCGCTGGGCCTCCAGCTTGTCGTGCTGCTCGGCGGACTCCGCGGCGTCGAGCCAGGCCTTGTAATCCAGGCCGGATTCGAAAACGGATTTCCAATCGAGGGTGGGCAGGGCGGCGGGTCGGGGCATGGGTCCTCCAGAACGCGTTTGATGCTGTCAGATCGGTCGTTGTTCCACCACCCTACGTACCATTAGGTGCCCTCTGGAACCCTGGTCTAGAGTGTTAGGGCCTCATCTAGGAGTCCCCATGGCCACCGCCAAAGCCTATGCCGCCGCTTCCGCCACAGCCCCCCTCGCGCCCTTCCAGATCGAGCGGCGGGCGGTCGGGGCCCACGACATCCAGATCGAGATCGCCTACTGCGGCATCTGCCACTCGGACCTCCACCAGGTGCGCAACGAGTGGGGCGGCTCCAAGTACCCCATGGTGCCGGGCCACGAGATCGTCGGGAAGGTGACGGCCGTGGGCGCCCATGTGAAGGGCTTCAAGCCGGGCGACCTGGCGGGCGTGGGCTGCATGGTGGACAGCTGCCGCACCTGCCCCAGCTGCCAGCGCCACTTCGAGCAATTCTGCGAGAAGGGGGCCGCCTTCACCTACAACGGCACCGAGATGGACAAGCAGACCCCCACTTATGGCGGCTATTCATCCAGCGTGGTGGTGGACGAGGCTTTCGCGCTGAAGGTCTCCCCCAAGCTCGACCTGGCCGCCACCGCGCCCCTGCTCTGCGCCGGCATCACCACCTACTCGCCCCTGCGCCGGTTCCAGACCAAGAAGGGCGACAGGGTGGGCGTGGTGGGCCTGGGCGGCCTGGGCCACATGGCGGTGAAGCTCGCCGCCGCCATGGGCGCGGAAGTGACCATGCTCAGCACCTCGAAATCCAAGGAGGCCGATGCCCGCCAGCTGGGCGCCCACCACTTCGGCCTCACCTCGGAGGACGCCACCTTCAAGCAGCTGGCGGGCCGGTTCGACCTCCTCATCGACACCATCTCCGCCCCCCACGACTACAACAAGTACCTGGGTCTGCTCCGGCTCGAGGGCGCCATGGTGCTGCTGGGCGTGCCCCCCGAACCCACCCCCGTGGCCGCCGGCTCGCTGATCTTCGGGCACAAGGTGCTGACGGGCTCGCTCATCGGCGGCATCCAGGAGACGCAGGAGATGCTCGACTTCTGCGCCGAGCACAACATCGTCTCCGAGATCGAGCTCATCCCGGTCCAGCAGGTGAACGTGGCCTACGAGCGCATGCTGAAGAACGATGTGCGCTACCGCTTCGTGCTGGACATGAAGACGCTGTGACCACCGAAACACCTGGGGAAGGCGATTCGCCACAGATGAGCACGGATGAACTCAGATCAAACCCGCCATCCGTGCTCATCCGCGGTTGACCCGCGGTCTCTCATCTGAGGCCCATCCTTAGCCGGTAGGGGGACATGCCTGAGGGCCACAAGCGGAATTCGACGGGGGCCAGAGGTTCCCAGGCCCGGTCGGGGTAGATATTTATCCTTGTCTTGACACCATTCCAGCCTTACCTTCACCCCCATCCCGCCCAGGAACCGGAGGCCGGCTATGCTTCGTCAGGACCGCTTCATGACCGTGGGTGCAGCTCTCCTGGGCCTGTCTTCCCTGGCTGGCGCAGAACCCGCGCCGACTGCCAAGCCCGTACCCGAGGCGCTGAGGGCCCCCGCGGACCAGGTGCTGGCCTTCGAGCTGCGGGCCACCGGGGTCCAGATCTACGAGTGCCGGGCCCGCAAGGAGGATCCGGCCCAGTTCGAATGGATCTTCAAGGCGCCGGAGGCCGACCTATTCGACGTCTCAGGTCAGCGCGTGGCAAAGCACTACGGCGGACCCACCTGGGAAAGCTCGGACGGCAGCAGGGTGGTGGGCGAGGTGAAGGCCAAGGACACGAGCCGCTCCAGTGGCTCCATCCCCTGGTTGCTGCTGGGTGTGAAGTCCACCTCGGGCCAGGGTCTGTTCCGTCCCGTCAGGAGCATCCAGCGCCTGAACACCTTGGGCGGCGCGGCCCCGGCCACTGCCAGCCAGGCGCAGGCCGGCCAGGAAGTGCGGGTGCCCTACAGCGCCACCTACGCCTTCTACGTGGCCAAGCCCTAATCCTGCGGGATGGGCAGGCCGTGCTGCCGGAGGAAGGTCAGCTTGTCCCAGTAGCCGCGCTGGAACACGATGCGTCCCCCCACCACGTGGAAGAACCCGCAGCCGCGCAGCCCCAGGGGATCCCGCCACTCGAGGATGGCCCACTCGCCGTCTTCGAAGAAGTTCTCCGCGAGGCATACCATCTCCGCCGCCGCGAAGCCCGCCGCGAACATGGCCCCGATGGCGTCGCGGCCCACCACGGGGGTCTCGGCCACCTGATGGTTCACGGCGTCCTCCGCGTACATCGAGGCCAGCGCTTCGGCGTCATGGCGGTTGAAGGCCGCCACCCAGGCCGAGACCACGGACCTGGGAGAGGGACTGGGCATGGCTCACCTCGCTGGCGCTAGGATCCCACGGGGTTGCGGCCTGATTCCAGGAGCGCCTTCACGGCCATGAACTCGCCATTGCCCACGGTGGCCAGGCAGGTGGTGAAGGCGGGATCGGTGCGCACCAGGTCCATGAATGGGGCCATCTGCCCGGGGTGGGAGGTGGCATTGTCCACCACCAGCAGGCCTCCGGGCCGGAGCACCCGCCGGATCTGGGGCCACCAGCCGGGGTACTCGGACCGCTCTGAATCCAGGAACACCAGATCGCAGTCCTCGGACTCCGTGCGGTCCAGCACGCGGCCCGCCTCTTCGTGCAGCAGCCGGATGTGGGAGGCCAGACCTGAGCGGGCGAAGGTCTCCCGGGCCAGCTGGACCTTGGCCTCGGACAACTCCACGGTGGTCACGGACCCATCCAGGTCCCGGGTCGCCTCCGCCAGCCAGAGGGTGGAGTAGCCGTTGGAGGTGCCGATCTCCAGGATGCGCCGGGCCTGCAGGGCCCGCACCAGCACGGCCAGGAACTCGCCGGTGTCGCGGGTGATGTTGAGCATGCGCAGGGCGCGCTCGGCGTGGCGTTCATCGTTGGCTCGGCCGAAACGCTCCAGCTCGGCTTTCAGGGCCTCCAGAGAGGGGACCATTCAAGACTCCTGAGGAAGGCACCAGGATGGATCAGGCCTCATGGCGAGGGCCGCTCGAAGAGGATGCCTGGGGCGGGCGATCTGGGCTTGTAGTAGGCCAGGCGGCCCGGAAGGCAGGACAGGATCGCGCCGGACCGATGGAGGCAGATGAGCAGGAGCGCCTCGCCGAGCGGCAGCTCCCGGCCATCGGCCTTCAGGCCGTCGGCGATCACGTAGCAGGTGGGCCCCGCTCCCTTGGCCCTGAGCAGCGCGGCCAGTGCATCCGGGAAATCCTGCTCGCCCGGCACCGCCGTGGCATGGGCAGGCAGGTAGGGCAGGTGGCCGCTCAACTGCGCGAGCACTTCCTTCCGGTGCCTGGGTTGCGCAAGACCCTGGATGAACCTGGCCCGCTTCTCCGAGGGGAGGAAGGCCCTGGCGAAGGCTGCCTCGTGATTCCCGGACGCGGACGTGTCCACTTGGCCGCCGGCCGGGGCTAGCCCCGCACCCGCCTGCCGCCCACCCAGGTGCCGAGCACCCTGCCGGGCAGGCTCCAGCCCTTGAAGGGGGTGTTGAAGGACTTGGACTGGATGAAGGCGCGGTCCACCTGCACCTTCGCGCTGGGATCGAAGAGGACGAAGTCGGCCGGGGCCCCGGGCTGGAGGCTGCCCAGGCCCTGGCGGTCGAGGTGGAACACCCGGGCCGGGCCCGCGGTGAAGAGGCTGATGGCCTTGGCGAGACCGATGACCTTGCGGTTCACCAGCAGTTCCAGGGCCAGGGGCAGGGCAGTCTCCAGGCCGATGACGCCGAAGGCGGCGATGGGCAGTTCCACCTCCTTGTCGTCCCAGCCGTGGGGGGCGTGGTCCGTGGCGATGGCGTCCACGGTGCCGTCCGCGATGGCCTCCAGCAGGGCCTGGATGTCGCCCTCGGACCGGAGGGGTGGGTTCATCTTGTAGTCGCTGTCGAACTTCATCAGTTCCTTGTCCGACAGGGCGAAGTGGTGCGGCGTCACCTCGCAGGTGACGTTGAGCCCCCGGGCCTTGGCCTCGCGGACCATGCGCATGGACCCCTTGGTGCTGAGGTGGGCCAGGTGCAGGTGCCCGCCCGTATGCTCCGCCAGCACGAGGTCCCGGGCCACCATGGCCTCCTCGGCCGCCGCGGGAATGCCCAGGCAGCCCAGGGAAGCGCTCACGGCGCCCTCGTGCATGTAGCCCTTTCCGGCGAGGTCCTTGTCCTCCTCGTGGGCCACCACGGGCAGGTCCAGCCAGCGGGTGTATTCCAGGGCACGCCGCATGAGGGAGGCGTTGGTGACGGGCAGGCCATCGTCGGAGAAGGCCACGCAGCCCGCCGCCTTCAGGGTGCCCATGTCCGCCAATTCCTCGCCCTTCATGTCGCGGCTCACGGTCCCGATGGGGAAGTATCTGCAGAGGTCCACCTTGGCGGCGCGGCTGAGCATCATCTCCGTGATGGCCACGCTGTCGTTCACGGGCTTGGTGTTGGCCATGGCGCACACGGAGGTGAAGCCGCCCGCCACCGCCGCCATGCTGCCGGTCTCGATGCTCTCCTTGCGGGTCTGCCCCGGCTCGCGGAAGTGCACGTGCAGGTCCACGAACCCCGGCGCCAGCACAGCCCCGCCGCCGTCCAGGACCTCGGCACCCGCCGCCTGCGGGTGTGCAGCAGCATCGGCCCCGATGGCCACCACTTTGCCCTCGGCGACCAGCAGGGCACCGGGCCCATCGAGCTTCTGAGCGGGATCGACCAGATGGACATTCTTCACGAGGAGGGGCATGGGAGCTCCGGGCACGAACCTTTTCAAGACAAGCTAACCACCAAGACACCAAGACACCAAGACCTCAAGAACTGCAACTGCCAACAAACTTCCTTTGATCTTTTCTTGGTGTCTTGGTGCCTTGGTGGTGAATCTTGTTCTTTCTACTCCATCCGGTAGTTCGGCGCTTCCTTGGTGATCATCACGTCGTGGGCGTGGCTCTCCCGCAGGCCGGCGCCGCTGATCTCGACGAAGGTGGCCTTCTGGTGGAAGTCGGCGATGCTCTTGCCGCCGCTGAGGCCCATGCCCGCCCGAAGCCCGCCCATGAGCTGGGTGACCAGGTCGCCCATCTTCCCCTTGTAGGGCACCTGGCCCTCGATGCCCTCGGGCACCAGCTTGGTGTCCTCCTTGCCCTCCTGGAAGTAGCGGTCCTTGCTGCCCTGCTTCATGGCGCCCAGGGAGCCCATGCCCCGGTAGGCCTTGAAGGTGCGGCCGCCGTAGAAGATGGTTTCCCCGGGGGCCTCGTCGGTGCCAGCAAAGAGGCTGCCGATCATGACCGCGTTGGCCCCGGCGGCAATGGCCTTGGCCACGTCGCCGCTGAACTTGATGCCGCCGTCGGCGATGCAGGGCACGCCGGCCTCGCGGCAGGCGCGGCTGGCCTCGGCCACGGCCGTGATCTGGGGCATGCCCGCGCCGGTGACGATGCGCGTGGTGCAGATGGACCCGGGGCCGATACCAATCTTCACGGCGTCCGCCCCGGCGCCGCAGAGGTCCTTCGCGCCCTGGTAGGTGGCCACGTTGCCCGCGATGAGTGACACGGCGGGAAAGGCCTGCTTGAGGGCCCGCACGGCATCCAGCACCCCCTGGCTGTGGCCGTGGGAACTGTCCAGGCAGAGCACGTCCACCTTGGCCTCCACCAGCGCCGCGGCGCGGTCCAGCAGGTCCTTGCCCACCCCCACGGCGGCGCCCACCCGCAGGCGGCCCATGCCGTCCTTGCAGGCATTGGGGTACTCGATGGACTTCTCGATGTCCTTGACGGTGATGAGGCCCTTCAGTTGGCCCTGGCCGTCCACCACCAGCAGCTTCTCGATGCGGTGCTTCTGCAGGATGGCGCGGGCCTCCTGGAGCGTGGTGCCCACGGGGACCGTGACCAGGTTGTCCTTGGTCATGGCCTCGCGCACGGGGATGTCCCAGCGCGTCTCGAAGCGCAGGTCGCGGTTGGTGAGGATGCCCACCAGCCGGTGGCCCTCCACCACGGGCACGCCGCTGATGCGGAACTTGGCCATGAGGGCCTCAGCATCGCGGATGGGCGCGTCGGGCTCGATGGTGATGGGGTCGGTGATCATGCCTGACTCGCTGCGCTTCACCTTGTCCACCTCCTCGGCCTGGCGCTCGGGGCTGAGGTTCTTGTGGACGATGCCGATGCCGCCCATCTGGGCCAGGCCGATGGCCATGCGGCTTTCCGTCACGGTGTCCATGGCCGCCGAGACGAGGGGGATCCGCAGGGAGATGTCCCGGGTCAGCTGGGTCTGGAGGTCCACCTGGTTGGGGTGCACTTCCGAAAAGCCTGGAACCAGCAGGACATCATCGAAGGTCAGGGCGTGCAGCAGGGGCAAGGTCAGCATGGGGTGCCTTTTCCGGACCCGCAGCCTGCGGGACCTTGCAACCCATGGTCTCATGGGCGGATGAAGGGTTCCAGTGCGCCATCAGTTGGCGAAGCGGGGGTGGAAGATCAGGTCCACCGTCAGGGGGGCCTTCAATCCGTGTTTTCCGAGCCGTTCAAAGAGCCAATGCCTGGCGGCCCAGAGGACATCCGCGCGCATTTCCTCCGGCCCGGAAAGAACGGTGGCCTGGATCACGCGCCCGTCTTCATCAATGACGACGCGCACGATCACGGCCGCCTTGGCGAGTTCCTCGGTCCAATCGCTACGCTGGTAGATGTGTCTCGCCTCCTGCCGACGGATGGGGACGAGTTGGCCGTCCGGAACGGGGGCCTGCTTGTCTTTCGAGGGAGGTACCACGGACTCCTCCAGGTGCCAGATGCCGCCTTTGCCAAGAGCCGGGTCCCCTCCCGTTCCACGGGAGGCCCCATTGCCACCTGGTTGGACCGGCAGGGCCGGATTGAGGGAGACCGAGACCATGTCCGCCCGCGGGGAGGGACCGATCAGATCCGGGTCGATGTTTTCCGTTGGCAAGGAAATAACCGGTGAATAGACCGACAGCAGCCGGGGGTCGATGGTGTCGGTCCCCTCCCGATGTCCCGGCCCACCAGGACCCGCGGCGCCAATTCTCCTGAGGGTGGGAGGATGACTGTCCGGCCGGGGCGGAACTTCCTGCAGATCGATGGTGACCGACCTCTGGGCCAGGGGCGCCCCGTATCGGGCGGCCTGGAGGGAGGGCCCGGAAAACCGCAGGGTCGAGATGCCGTAGGTGATGAGCGTGGTGAGGATCAGGCTGCAAAGGAAAGGAATGGTCCTGGACCTCGGCGAGGCCGCATCCCGGATGGGATGGAGGCCCAAGGCCGATGAAGCATCCCCGGTGCCGGCCGTCGGATCCAGGGCGTGAGCGGAGAGATGCATGGCAACGTTCAGTTTGGGATCTGCAGAGGGTGCTCGCAACGAAGGCCCGCCTCCGGATGGTCCCGCCAGGGGCCCCAGGTGGCGCAGGAGTCTTGTCTGAAGGCGCACCGCGGGCCGTAGGGGCAGCCCGCGGGCCGGTCCTCAGGCGCGGGCAGGAACCCTGACTCCAGGGAGGGCTGGTGCCGGGCAGCCTCCACCAGGCGGGCCGTGTAGGGATGGCGCGGTGTTGAGAGCAGCTCGCTGGCGGGCCCGGCCTCCAGGGGGGACCCCCCGTAGAGCACCAGCAGGCGATCACAGGCCAGGGAGGCCAGGGCCAGGTCATGGGTGATCCAGAGGAAGCCCAGGCCCCGCTCCCGCTGCAGGTCCAGCACCAGGTCCAGGAAGGCCCTTTGCGCCAGCGGGTCCAGGGCCGTGGTGGGCTCGTCCAGGATCAGCAGGTCCGGATCGCAGGAGAGGGCCATGGCCAGGCAGAGGCGCTGACGCTGCCCCCCGCTGAGCTGGTGGGGGAAGCGGTCCAGGAAGGCCGAGTCCGCCGGCAGCCCCAGCCGGGAGAGCAGCGGCGCGAGCCTGGCCAGGGCCACCCGGGGAGACTCGTCCCGGTGGAGGCCCGGCAGCAGGGTGAGGTGTGCGGCCAGGGGCAGCAGGGGGCTCAGGGCCTGGCGGGGTTCCTGGGGCACCCAGGCCAGCCGGGCACCGCGGACGGCATCACGCCTGGGACCCGGGACGTCCAACGGGACGCCGAAGGCGCTCAGGCTCCCTCCCGAGTGGATCACCCCCGGGGGCAGGACACCGAACAGGGCCTGGACGAGCAGGCTCTTGCCCGAGCCGCTCTCCCCCACCAGGCCGAGGCGCTCGCCTGGCGCCAGGGAGAGGTCCAGGGGCCCCAGCAGGCGCACACCATCCTCCCGCTGGAGGAGGAGGCCGTCGATGCGCAGGGACATGTCCGCCAGGATTGCATGGAAGTCACAGCCGTAAAAGGAGTTCTGAAGCCTGATCCGAAAGGTCTTGACGCCCCACGGGGCGGCCCTACCCTTGTGCCACTCAATCAACTCGCGGAACCCAGATCGGGTTCGCAACGGCACGGAGGAATCATGGATTTTTTGCGCCCAGACCTTCAGGAGCGCCTGATGAAAGAGCACTTTGAATTCCGAAAGCTCATGGAGGAGCACAAATCCGCCGACTCCCGGCTGGGCGATCTGCAGAAGAAGCCCAGTCTCTCCGCCAAGGAGACCCTTGAAGAAGTGGAGTTGAAGAAGATCAAGCTGCGTGCGAAGGAACGGATCTATCACATCGTGCAGGAGGCCTCGAAGCGAGCCGAACAGTAGGCCGCCGCACTCGCAGGAGAAGCCCCGGGAATCGGCCCGGGGCTTCGTTTTGTACTGATTGTTTAACCGCAGATGACGCAGATTTGTACAGATGAAATCCAAAAAAATTCATCATTTTTCTTCTGCGGCCACCTGCGTCATCTGCGGTTTCAATCGTTCTGTTATTCCATTCGGCATAAACCTCGGCCTGAATGGCTCACCCACCCAGTAGACCAGTTCCAGCGGCTCGTCCACGTCCCAGAGCAGCACCTCGGCCCGGGCCCCGGGGTGGAGGTGGCCCAGGTCGCCGTGGCCCAGGCTGCGGGCGGCGTGGAGGGTCATGGCCGCGAAGGCCTCCTCGAAGGTCATGCGCAGCTGCAGGCAGCCCAGGCGCAGGATGGTGAGGGGATCCGTGCAGGGGCAGGAGCCCGGGTTGAAGTCCGTGGCCAGGGCGACCCGGCAGCCCGCCTCGATGAGTTTTCGCGCGGGTGCCCAGTCGCGCATGCCCAGGAAGAGCGTCGTGCCCGGCAGCAGCACGGGCGTCACCGCCGCTGCCGCCATGGCGCGCATGCCGGCCTCGCTGCAGAACATGAGGTGATCCGCGCTGGCGGCGCCCAGCTCCGCCGCCAGCTCGGCGCCGCCGGTCCAGCTGAGCTCGTCCGCGTGGACCCGGGGGCTGAGGCCCAGGCGTCTCCCCGCTTCGAAGATGCGCCGGCCCTGGTCCACGCTGAAGACGCCGGTCTCCACGAACACGTCGCAGAAGCGCGCCAGGCCCGGGTGTCTGCGCACCAGCTCCGGCAGCCACACCTCCGCCACGGCCCGGGTGTTGGCCTCGGCATCGCCCCCGAACTCGGGCGCGAGGTCGTGGGCCGGGAGCAGGGTCACATCCAGGCTCCAGCCCCGCCGCTTCAGTTCGGCGTAGGCCGCGGCGAGGCGGGACTCCGCTTCGAGGTCCAGGCCGTAGCCCGTCTTGCACTCGAGATGGACCACTCCCCGCTCGCGGAAGGCCCACAACCGCGGGGCTCCGGAAGCCACCAGCTCCTCGACGGTGGCGAGGCGGGTGGCGCGCACCGTCTCCCGGATGCCGCCGCCCCCGGAGGCGATGTCCTGGTAGCTGGCGCCCTGGAGGCGCCGGTTGAACTCGCCGGAGCGGTCGCCCCCGAAGAGCAGGTGGGTGTGGGGATCCACGAAGCCGGGGCTGGCCCAGGCCCCGCCGCCATCCACCCGGGGCGCCTCGGCCCAGGCGGCGGGCAGGTCCGCGGCGCGGCCCAGCCAGGCCACCCGGCCCTCCTCCAGAGCCAGGGCGGCGTCGGGAATCCGGTCCACCACCCAGGTCCGGGCGGGATCTGGGGTCAGCAGGCCCCGGAGGTTCACGAGCACGCGGCGGTCGAGCATGGAATCAGTCTGCCAGGGATGAGAACGCCGCTGGACCTGTCATCCTGGGGCCTTCCATGTGGAACCCCAGACTCCTCCTGATCGCTCCGCTGGCCTCCCTGCTGCTGGTGGCCCAGCCTTCCCCTGCGCCCATGGTCCTGCCCGTGCCGGTACTGCAACCCGGTGAGGGTCTGGCCCTCACCATCGGCGATGGCGAGGTGCACACCTACGGCGAGGCCCGCCGGGAGGTCCCCATGGGCAGCCTGGCCCTGCTGGTGTGGATGCGCCTCGAGGGCTCGGAGTGGGCCAGTCGCAGCGTGCAGTTCAAGTGCACGGGCGCATCAGGACCCAGCACCTGCTCGAACCGGAAGGGCCATGGCAAGGTGGACCTCAGCAAGGCCCTGCGGGAGGACTGCAACCTGGCCTTCCTCAGCTGGATCGCCCAGGCCCAGGTGGGCTGGAAGTCCGACTACGGCGAGGCGGCGGCCCGGGCCCGCCTGGAGGAGGTCTTCGCGCCTTTCCTGGGTCGGCGCCTGCCGACCGGGGACGGCCTGCCGCCCATGACGGCCGCCTGGCTGGGGGACGGCGACCTGCTGCGCACCAGCCCCGAGGCCTTCCTGCGCTGGCTGATGGAGCCCGAGCAGTCGGGGGTCGTGACCTTCGGACAGCGTTTCCTGGCGGGGTTCTGGGTGGATTTCAGGAACCTCATGGGCAAGGAGGACTGGTGGTTCAAGACGGGCACCAGCTCCGCGTCCGGCGACCCCAAGGCCACTGGCACCTGGGTGGCCGGAGGCCGCGGCCTGGCCCTGGTGGTGCTCCACCTTCCCCAGGGCCAGGGAAAAGAGGAGGCCATGGCCCGCATCCGCAAGATCCTCGGATTGACGAGTTGAGGGTCCCGGCCACATGACCTGGTTCGTCCACCTGATCCGCTGCGGCGGCGACGGGGCCCCCTCCGCGAGGCCCGCGGCCGAGTGGGAGTGCCGCGCCGTTCGCGGCGCGATCGGGGGGTAGTCCATGTCCCATCCGCAGGGGAACGAACCTAACCAGGATGCCCCTCAGGCGGACTGGTTCGTCTACTTGATCCGCTGCGGCGACGACGGGGCCCCCTCCGCGAGGCCTGCGGCCGAGTGGGAGTGCCGCGCAGTGCGCGGCGCGATCGGGGGG
>Ga0214212_1000012_pt1 | contig 95567 bp, 85 predicted proteins | sample TroBogEpilimnion_25_FD_153050 | JGI IMG/M metagenome (GOLD analysis project Ga0214212, IMG submission 153050) | Freshwater microbial communities from Trout Bog Lake, WI - 18AUG2009 epilimnion | ecosystem: Environmental > Aquatic > Freshwater > Lake > Epilimnion/Euphotic zone | place: Trout Bog...
GTAGGAGAAAGTTAGCCCCAGATTGGGAATCTAGCGATAGGAACGCTGGCAATAAATGAGCGGTGAACCTTGCACGAAGGTTGCACGGTTAATAAGGACTGACGCGATGTCGTGGTCCCCGTAATTCTCAACACGCTCAATTTCGCCCTCTAAGTGGGCCAAAGCCCCGACAACCAAAGGAGAACCATTGTCCCCTTCAACCGTCTCTACCTCGGCGAATTTGTTCTTACCCGAAGTGGCCATGGCTCGAGCAACCTGCTCTTGAGAATCTGCCAAAATGCTGATCGCCACGGCTTTGCTCGTCTTGATCTTTGGCCACGTCGAGCCCATGTTGCCCGCGGCAAACAAAATGCGCGGTGGTTCTAAAGAGAGTGACCCAAAGGTTTGGCAGGTAAAGCCAAGAAGTTCGCCCTCGACCTGCGCGGTGACCACCACGAGGCCAGTAGGAAAGTTTGAAACCGCGTCGCGGTATTGATCAACAGTGAGTTCGCTCATAGGTTCGACTTTACCTTGAGTCGCCACTGAGCCGAACAGCGTGGCCAATAACTTCGACCATGCCCTCTTCCAGCAACTCATTTAGAACTTCGAGTCGGCGGCTATCGGGCACATCCTTGGCGAGAGCGCGCTTTGAAACGGGCCCCTGATTGAGTGCCTTCAAGATTTGCCCGCGGACTTGACGTCGCGAACCTACGAAGGGCGATTGAGGTTTAGATACCTTGGCCGAATTTGGTGCCGGGTCTTCCCCGCCTCGTTTTTTCCACGCACACCAAGACTTGGCGGGACATTCGTTGCATTCGGGTTTCGCGCGGCAGAACTTTGCTCCAAAGTCCAGCAGGCTTTGGTTTAGAACTGCACTTTGTTTAATATCCCCAAAGCTTCTAGCAATGTCGCGCAACTCGCCAATACTCAGCGTGCGCCCAGCGATTGATCTTGAAAAGATGCGGGCAACGTTGGTGTCAAGAACTACAACCGGTTCACCAAAAGCGAATGACGCAATGCTCGCTGCCGAGTACTCGCCAATTCCCGGTAGGGCACGTAGCTCTTCGAGGGTCCGTGGAACGCTCCCTCCATATTCTTCGACCATCACCTTGGCCGCTTCGTGCAAGAAGCGTGCACGCCTCGAGAACCCGAGCCCCTGCCAAGCCACAAGGACTTCGGCCAGTGGCGCCTTCGCCAGCGCGGTCGGAGTAGAAAATCTCTGGAGAAAAGTGTGCCACGGTTCAACGACTCGGGCCACTTGGGTCTGCTGGAGCATGACCTCACTTACATAAATTGCCCAGGGATCGGGATGATTAATCCACGGCAAGTCGCGAGCAATGAGCGGGCGGGAGGCCTGGAGGAGCCTTACAAGCTCCTCGGCTCGTTCCTTTTCCTTGCGGTCAACCAATGCCTAGAAACTCGGCTGTTCGGGTCGAGTAGTGAAAGCCGCCGAAGCACCTGGCAATGACTCACCATCGACTACAAACCGCCAGACGAAGCGAGAGTTGGGCTCGAGCGGAAGGGGTCCAAAGTTCACAGCGATTGGAATGTCAACCGGTGTCCCAACGGGTAGGCCTTCAGGTGCCGCCGCTTGAAAATCTCCGCGTACTTCGACGCTCTGGTTTCCTTCCGGAGTTGGGAATAGAACGGGTCGCCCATCGGCATCTTCCAAAAACAGTTCCCAATGATGGACCGTGTTGAATTCGTGAGCGTCGACCGAAACCTTGATCGCGACCGCGCTGGGTACAGGTCCCGGTCCAGTAATTGACCAACCACCGCCCAAAATGAATAATTTTCCATCGGCCACTTGTGCCGAATCCGCGAGCAACATATTTACATTCACATCGCGAGCCTAGAAGATTCATTACTGAAGTCATTTCTGTCCGCAATGAAGACGCCATCAAATCATTGTTTTTAACACCGCTGAAGATAAATACTTTCATCGCTGCGCAAAAACCCCGATATTGAGGGGATTTCAACATGCGCTTTTCTCACTACTAGCCGGTAGCCTTGATGAGATGAAACACAGCACTCGAAAGAGCCCCCCTGTGTGGCGCAACGGAATGCTTGGTCTCGCCACCCTTTCCTTCGTCCTCTCTTCGTTCGCCGTCACCACCGATGCCGGGGCAACGACCTTGGCCCAAAAGAGGGCCCTGGCTCGCTCGATTTTGGCCGAAAAACAAAAGATTGACCTTAAGGTGTCCGGTCTTGAGCAAAAGTACGTGGAGGCGCACAGCAAACTAAACGCCATAACCTCGAAAATTGCCAACACCCGAAACATTGTCGCCAACATCAAGCGACGAGTTTCGAGCGGAAATGAGCAACTCAAGTCCGACGTCCTCTTCGCCTACGTCACCAACGGTGCCACTCAGGGCAACAACCCGCTCTTTGGAGCTAACGCGGCAAAAATTGGGACGATCAACCTCTATTCCCGCTTGGCCCAGGGCAACATCACGACCCGCATTTCAAACTTGATGAACTACCGAATTCAGCTCACCGCTGAGCGTCAGGTTCTCTTCAGCCAACAAAATCAAGCCGTGGCCTTGACTCGAGTAGCCAACAACGCGCTTTCTCAGGGCCTCGCCCTCCAACGAGCTGAGCAGGCGAAACTCAATAGCGTTAACTCTCAAATTCGTGCCATCTTGCAGGCAGTTCAGAATGCTCAGAATGCCGCCTACATGGCCAACTGGCGCAAGCATCACCCCGGATCAAAGTTCCCCGTTCCGCCACCCAACTCCAAAGCCAACATTGCCATCGCCGCAGCCCTGCGCCTGCAGGGCGTCCCTTACGTTTGGGGTGGTGCGAGCCGACACGGTGTGGACTGTTCGGGCTTGATTATGTTGGCCTATGACGCAGCTCACATTTACTTGAGCCACTATTCGGGATCTCAGTGGAATGAAACGATTCCGGTTCCCCTCTACGCCATGCGACCAGGCGACCTGTTGTTCTACGGGTGGCACGGTGATGAACACGTGGCGATGTACGTCGGTCGAGGACGCATGATTGAAGCTGAGATGACCGGAACCCGTGTTCACGTAGTTCCCGTGCGCTTCGGATACGGCTTCGCTGGTGTTCGCCGGCCCCGCGGCTAATTCGTGGGGCCCTTCCCGAACCAACTTAATTTCGGCCCACTGCACTTTTATCTTTACGGACTGGGTCTAGGTATCGCCGCCTCGGTGGCCTACTACTACGCCAAGCGTCGACTCTCTCGACTGGGAATTAACACCGAGCGGTTCTGGGTCTTTGCGGCTGGCATCATTATCGCCGGCGTCCTGGGTGCTCGAATCGCACACGTGGTCACCAATTGGGGCTACTACCAACACAGCCCTGGCCAGTGGCTTGCTCTGTGGAACGGTGGCCTCGCCAGCTTTGGGGGAATTGCTCTAGCGATACCCGTAGGGCTCGTACTTCGTCATCGAATCTGGCCTGATAGTTCTCAGCTCGCCTTCCTCGATGCACTCCTACCCGCACTCTTGCTCGGCTGGGCGATAGGGCGACTTCTGGGCCCCCAATTCATGTACGCCGGTGGCGGTCATATCACTCACCAGTGGTTTGGTTTCTATTACCACGGACAAGTTGGCAAACGAGTACCGGTGCCCATTATTCAAGGCATTGAAGACGCTCTGATCTGGATCGGTGCACTTTCGCTTGAGAAGAAATTTTCTCGACCGGGCGTTATTGCCGGTTACGCCATGTTGATCTGGGGCGTTGTTCGAAGTCTCGATGAGTACCTGTTGTTGGGCCAGAACTCCCACAGCGGTTCAATCGGCGTTCAGCTGTCGGGAATTCTGCTGGCCCTAGTCGGCGCAATTATTTTGTTACGTGCCACTAAAAACTAGAAAAGCGCATTCCACTCTTCATCGGTCAGTCGACCGACCTTGGTGAAAGAAGTTGTCTCGCTACTAATGAACTGTCGATTTTCATCGATGTACGAAACGTGGTCAAGTCCGAGTCGTCTCCACGCACCAAAGAGTTGGCGACTAGGCGTTTCACGTGAGTAAATACCGCGAACCAGTAATTCCTTCTCCCCTACGCCCAGGACCAAGGCAAAGCGTTCCTTGGCGGTGACTTCAGGCTGAGTGAGATCAACGTCGGTGAACGGAACTTCCGTGTGAACAACCGTTCCCACGAGCGGGTGCTCAGTATTAAAAGTTTCGAGTTCGAGCGGTGTATATAGGTAACGGCGGCGATCGGCTACGAGCGAAGTAACGGGAGTGGGGGCCGCGGGCCGCGGAGCGACTTCGGGCTTTGGCGCAGCAACCTTCTTCTTCGTGTGTACGACTGGCGCCTGCTGAGCCTTCTTCTTCGCTTTTTCTGCTTCTCGACGGGCCTGCCGTTGTGCCTTAATTTCGTCGTCCTTGACCTTTTCCTGGAGCAAGGAACCACTCTTTGCCACGGCAGGAAGTACGGGCAACTGCCACTCGGGGCGCTCGCTCAAGAGAGCCACGCAGTGAGGGCCAGCGGGAAATTCATTAGCGATAGCAAAGGCGAGGAGCGCCACGATGCGCATGTCATCTGCGCCCTCACTCTGGACGGTGGCAATGGCGTCGCTGAGTTGATCCTTGGTTGGCAGTTCAGCATTTTCGCCAAGGACGTCCACGACTCGGTCCAGAGTTTCGTGGGCCATTACCTCCAGCATTCCCATCAAGGCGGGAACTGGAGCGGTTGTGGCGAAGTTGACGGTGTCTCGCTTTTGCTGCAGAGTACGCAGCGGAATGCCAACGACCGCTTTTAGCTGCGAACTCGAGCGAAGGTCGAGTTGGTCAACCACGTCGAGGACCACTTCGGGGCCGAACTTGATGAAACAACGACGAATCAGTTCAATGTCTGTATTACTCAGTGTCATGGCGCTTAGTGAAGGTCCACGAAACGTCGTTGGGCGGCGTAACTGTGAGCCAGGCCCGCAAACTCGTGACTCTGTGACGCGCTGATCTTCTTGCCGGTCAGTCCAAATTCAGCCAAGACCGCCTGCACCTCTTTGAGAGTTGGTGCGCGTCCGATAATGCTCGCTTGCTTGCCCGCCAGAAGTGCGACGCCCGTAACAACATCGTGACGGTCGTGTTCGTGTTCAAACTTGAATTTGTCTAATTCACGCTCGGCCAAAGTAAAGGCGTAGCCCTCGTTTGGCGCCGGAGTTCCCGCGTTGGCCCCCGCGCTGGCGCCAGGCGCCCCAAGTAATCCCTTCTTCAGGGTCTTGCCGATCTCGGCATTTGGCGTCTTCATTGTGGGGCGAACCTCGCCCGCGGGCGAGATTGGGACATAGGAGGGCTGACTCATAGTGGAAGTTTACCGTTCGCGACTTGATTAATTAGACGCGGTCCAGCCACGCTTCGTAGGCGGGAATCTCTCCACGAACCGCTGAAGCGTAGGTGGATTGAATCTTCTTCGAGATTGGTCCCGGCTTACCGCTGCCAATGTTGCGATCGTCAACTGAACCAATGGGAACTACCTCTGCCGCGGTGCCGGTCAAGAAAGCCTCGTCACAGATATAGAGGTCGTCACGGCGAAGCGACTCGTAGCGAACTTCATACCCGAGGTCAGTGGCGATCCGCACAACCGAATTCAGGGTGATGCCCGCGAGGGCTCCGGCTTCACTCGATGGTGGCGTGATCAGAACGCCATCGCGAACAATGAAGAGGTTCTCGCCCGAGCATTCAGAAATTCTTCCGTCGGTACCGAGCATGATCGCCTCGTCGTATCCGGCCTTCAAAGCCTCAACTTTGGCCAAGCTCGAATTCACGTAGGCCCCCACGGTCTTTGATGCGGTGGGAAAGACATTCGGGTGGTGTCGGTTCCACGAAGAAATCTTCATCTTGACACCGTTCTCAACGCCTTCGTCGCCAAGGTACGCGCCCCATGGCCACGCCGCAATGATGGTCTCGACTGGCGAGTTCAGCGGGTTAATACCCATTTCGCCGTAACCCAGGTATACGAGTGGGCGCAGGTAGCAACCATTTTCTAAGTCATTGACTCGAACGACCTCTTTGGCCGCTTCCACTAGTTCATCAACCGTGTAGGGCAGGTCGATCATCAAAATTTTGCAGCTGTTGTGCAGACGAACCATGTGCTCACGTAGGCGAAATACCGCCGGACCGCTCGCTGTTTTATAGGCACGGATACCTTCGAATGCGCCGGTGCCGTAGTGAAGAGTGTGGCTCAACACGTGCGTGGTGGCCTTTTCCCAATCAACCAACGTTCCGTTGACCCATATCTTTTTGGTTGGGGTAATCGGCATCTATAACCTTTCTTTGAGCGCTTCGACGACTGCACGAGTTCCGCGGGCCGAGGCCTCTGGTTCAAAGTCTCTCACGACCCGAGCCAGTTTGTGGGCTGCGTCCGTTTCACCAAGATGCTCGAGCATGAGAGCCGCCGAAGAAACGGCGGCCAGCGGATTGGCTTTATTCTGACCGGCAATGTCATGGGCCGCTCCGTGAACGGGCTCGAAGAGCGATGCCCCAGTCCTGGCGGGATTGAGGTTGGCGCTAGCGGCGTACCCGATTCCTCCAGTTACCGACCCGGCGAGGTCCGACAGGATATCGCCAAAGAGGTTGTCGGTAACGATGATGGAATACCGCTCGGGTTGTTCAACGAGATAGATACAAGCTGCGTCTACGTGGTTGTAATCAACTTCAACATTGGGATACTCAGTTGATACCTCAGCCACCACGCGGCTCCAGAGGTCGCCCGCAAAAGTCAAGACGTTGGTCTTGTGCACCAGAGTTACCTTCTTGACCTCGCGAGCAGTGGCGCGCTCAAAGGCGTAACGGACACAACGTTCGACTCCGAATCGAGTGTTAACCGAGCCCTGGGTAGCAACTTCGTTTGGCGTTCCGTATCGAAGTGTTCCACCTTCACCGGCGTACGGACCTTCGGTATTTTCACGGACGATTGCAAAATCGCAACCTTCAGCCAGTGACCCCGCTACTCCATAAAAGGGTCGGTAATTAATAAAGAGATCTAACCCAAAGCGCATCTTGAGAAGAAGGCCGCGCTCAAGAGTTCCCCCTGGAATTCTGGTGTCCCCAATGGCGGGTCCAATTGCACCGAGCATGATGGCGTCGAAGGAACGAAGTGATTCAAGAGTGGTGTCATCGAGGACGAAGCCATCGCGAAGGAATCGTGCGGCACCGAGATCAAAGTCGGTGGTCTCAAGGTGGACGCCAAGGGCGGAAACGACTTCTAGGGCGGCGGAGGTGACCTCAGGACCAATCCCGTCGCCTCCCAGTACGGCAACGCGATGTGTAACCATGACTCCTCCTCAACATCCATTTTGCTTGACTTCGCCTCTCAGGGCAAAACGACTGGGGAGAAAAACTAGGTTTCACGGTACAATTTGGACTACCTAAGACCAAGGAACGGCCATGGCTGGCGAAATACACCGAATTACAAAAGAAACACTCGAAAAGCTCCAGGCTGAATACCACCACCTGACCACCGTCGGGCGGACAGAAATCGCCCGCGTTATTGAGGCCGCCCGACTGCTTGGCGACCTTTCGGAGAATGGTGACTACCACGCGGCCAAGGATGACCAGGGCAAGATGGAGTCCCGAATCCGTCAAATCGACCAAGTCATTCGCAACCACGAAATCGTCGAACGTGACGAGACCGCTAACGAGGTCCAACACGCCTCAATCGTTGCAGTTATCTACGAAGGTGACAGCGAAGACGATGCGCAAGAATTCTTTATCGGAAGTATTGAAGAAAAGCCTGACGGCGTCCTCGTGGCTTCGCCAACCTCCCCCCTGGGCTCAGCTCTTCTGGGTAACAAGGTTGGTGACGTTGTTCGCTATGACGCACCATCGGGTACCTTGACCGTGACAATTCACGCCATTCGGTAATGGGGAAAACGCTCTACGAGAAGCTCTGGGATGAACACCTCGTACTCGCCCCCGAGGGCGAGCCAGCGCTGCTCTACATTGACCTTCACTTAGTCCACGAAGTAACCAGCCCGCAGGCCTTTGATGGGCTTCGCCTAAACAACCGAAAGGTTCGTCGACCCGACCTCACTCTGGCCACCGCGGACCACAATGTGCCCACTGAGCCGCTTTCGGTTCCGGTAGCTGATCCAACTTCAAAAAAGCAGCTCGAAGCGCTCAACGAGAACTGCCACGAGTTCGGAGTAACGCTCTTTCCACGCGGCCACGAAAACCAGGGCATTGTTCACGTCATTGGACCAGAGCTGGGTGTAACCCAGCCGGGGATGACCATTGTTTGTGGTGACTCCCACACCTCGACCCACGGAGCCTTTGGTGCACTGGCCTTTGGTATCGGGACAAGCGAAGTTGAACACGTTCTGGCCACCCAGACCCTTCCGCAACAAAAAGCCCAGACCATGGCCGTCACCATCAATGGTGACCTCCCCGCGGGTGTGACGGCCAAAGATGTCGTTCTCGCCATCGTTCAACGACTCGGCACCGGAGGTGGTGCGGGTTATGTCGTCGAATACCGTGGAAAAGCCATCTCGCAACTCTCTATGGAGGGTCGCATGACGATTTGCAACATGTCAATTGAAGCTGGCGCGCGCGCAGGACTAATCGGGGTCGACGAAACCACTATTGACTACCTGAAGAACCGTCCGAACATCGATATGTCTAACTTCGAAGCGTTGGCCGAGAGTTGGGGCAAGTGGGTAAGCGATGCCGATGCCACCTTTGACAAAGAAGTCGTGATTGAAGCCTCCGCGATTAAACCGTCTATGACGTGGGGCACCAACCCTGCACAGGTTGTCGCAATCGATGGCGTCGTACCTGACCCCTCGACCTTCACCGACCCCCAAGAGCGTGCGTCAGCTGAACGCAGCCTCGAATACATGGGTCTGACACCCAAGACCCCCATGCGTGAAATTCCAGTAGACGTGGTGTTTATTGGTTCATGCACAAACTCCCGGATTGAGGACTTGCGCGCCGCAGCCTCAGTGGCCTCTCGCGGACATGTCGCCCCTTCCGTTCGAGCTCTGGTGGTCCCTGGGTCTCACCGAGTAAAAATCCAAGCGGAAAATGAAGGTCTCGACAAGATTTTCGAGAAGGCCGGATTTGAATGGCGCGAACCAGGATGTTCAATGTGCTTGGGCATGAACCCCGACCAGCTCACTCCTGGACAGCGCAGTGCTTCGACCTCAAACCGTAACTTTGAGGGTCGTCAGGGTCGCAACGGGCGCACACACCTCCTCTCCCCCGAAGTCGCAGCCGCGACTGCCCTTCTCGGACGATTCGCTACCCCTGACGAGGTCCCCGCATGAAGGCCGTCACGGAAGTGAAGGGAACGGGCGTAGCGCTGCGACGTTCAGATGTAGACACCGACCAGATCATTCCCTCAGAATGGTTAAAGCGAGTCGAGCGCACCGGCTTTGGACGCGGACTCTTCAGTGAGTGGCGGGAAGACCCCACCTTTGTTTTGAATCAGCCCCAGTTTCAAGGGGCCAAAGTTCTGGTAGCCGGTCCGAGATTTGGCACCGGATCTTCACGGGAACACGCAGTTTGGGCCCTCATGGATTACGGCTTCGAGGCGGTGATTGCACCATCTTTCGGGGACATCTTTCGCAACAACTCCTCTAAGCAAGGTCTTGTAATCGTTCAGCTCTCTCCAGAAGCCGTTGAAGATTTACAAAAAATGATTGAAGATGCGCCGCAAACTCAAATCGTCGTCGACGTGCAAACTCTTGAAGTAACTCTCCCAGAGCTCAACTGGCGGTCGACCTTCGCTATGGACCCCATCACCCAAGAGCGTTTGCTCCAAGGCTGGGATGACATCGGCCTCACCTTAAGACAGGCCGATTCAATTTCTGAGTACGAGAGCAAGCACGCTTCGCACGGCCTCAACTCTTCGCTTCGCGAAAAGTAAACCTAACCTCGACGTCGGTTGGCTGCCGAAACGACCGCCTCGAGCGAAGCATCCAAGATTGAGGAACTGAGACCAACTCCCCACCATGTCGCTCCGTCTTGGCTTTCAGCCTCTACATAGGCCACCGCCGAGGCCGACGAACCCGCGGTGAGAGCGTGTTCGTGGTAATCGCGAACGGTGAAATTCACATTCAACTCGCGGCGAAGCGCATCCATCATCGCGTCGATTGGGCCATTGCCTTCGCCCGTAACGGTGACTTGGTTCCCACTCACAATGAGTTGAGCGGTAATTCGAGTTTGGTTCTTATCGGCCACGACTTCACTGGAGAGCAACTGGATAGTCGGGTTGCTCGGGGTGTAGGTGGTGGTGAAGACGTCCCAAATTTCCGCCGGAGAAATTTCTGTTCCGGACTTTTCGGTCCGCTCCTGGACGGCACGTTGGAACTCAACTTGCATCGCACGTGGCATCTCTAGCCCGTGCTCAGACTGCAATACGTACGCGGGACCGGCTTTACCAGACTGAGAGTTCACGCGAATAATTGCCTCGTAGGTGCGACCCGTGTGTTTGGGGTCGATGGGCAGATACGGGACCTCCCAAACTTCGTATTCCTCACCGATAGCCGACATTCCCTTCTTGATGGCGTCTTGGTGTGACCCGGAGAAAGCCGTATAAACGAGCTCCCCTACGTAGGGGTGGCGCATGTGAATCGGAAGGCGGTTGGCGTATTCAGCAACGTGCTTGGCCTTGTCGATATCTGAGATGTCAAGTTCCGGATCAATTCCTTGACTAAAGAGGTTTAGGGCCAGATTGATTACGTCGACGTTGCCCGTTCGCTCCCCGTTGCCAAAGAGTGTTCCCTCCACGCGGTCAGCTCCCGCCAGAACTCCTAATTCTGCTGCGGCCACGCCGGTTCCACGGTCGTTGTGCGGGTGGAGCGACAAGATCACCGCATCGCGGTTGTTGATATGCCGCAGGAAGTATTCAATGGAATCCGCGTAAAGGTTCGGGGTGTACATCTCAACTGTGGCGGGAAGATTAAGGATTAGTGGACGTTCGTGGGTTGGCTTGATTACATCCATCACCGCGTTACACACCTCCAGCGCATAGTCCAATTCGGTACCGGTGTAACTCTCGGGTGAGTACTCATAAAAGAATTCGGTAGTCGGAGAGGTTGCTTCGAGCGTTAGGCACAGTGCAGCGGCGTCGGTTGCAATTTTCGTAATGCCCGCCTTATCGAGTCCGAAAACGACTCGACGTTGCAAAGTTGAGGTCGAGTTATAGAAGTGAACAATTGCGCGGTGCACCCCATTAAGAGACTCGTAGGTCCGCTCAATGAGATCGGGTCGGCACTGCGTTAGAACTTGAATCGTTACGTCTTCAGGAATCAAGTCGTTTTCGATGATGTGTCGAACAAAGTCGAAGTCTGGTTGCGAGGCGGAAGGAAAACCTACTTCTATTTCCTTAAAACCCATACTCACCAAATGCTGGAACATGGCGTTCTTGCGCTCCAGGTCCATCGGGTCAATAAGCGCCTGGTTGCCATCGCGAAGATCGACCGAACACCAGCGAGGAGCGTGGGTGAGTCGCCGGTCCGGCCAAGTGCGGTCACGTAGATCTACCGGGACGGTGGCTCGGTACTTCGAAAAGGGCATCGCACTTGGCTGCTGGTGCTTCTTTCGCATTTCCTTTAATCTCCTCGGTAAATAAAAAATCCCCCGCCTTAGCGGGGGCGGACGTGTTGGTGCCCGGCCCTAGTTCACTAGTAGCAAGGCAAAGGTCGTCACGACATCAACCCTACTCTCACCCGAGCGAGTCTGTCGAGGGCCATAGGGGCTAACCTCGCAGTTGTGGGAATCGTCAAAACTGTGGCAAAAATCTTGGTGTTAGTGGTGGGTGGTTTTTTCCTCGCCCTCTTCGCCCTCATTTTTAAACAGTCGCGTCGTCCTCGCACTTTCTCGTATCAGGTCTGGCCAGCAGTGCCGACCCGTAATTCATAAAGGAGCCACCATGGCAGAAATGATCTATCGTCGATTGGGCCGTTCGGGCCTACAGGTCAGCGCCCTCTCCTTTGGATCGTGGGTCACCTTCGCCAAGCAAGGTCAGCTCGAGTCAGTCAAACTCGCTGCCGAATCGATGGACGCGGCCAAGCAGGCTGGTGTGAACTTCTTCGACAACGCCGAAGGGTACGAAGCTGGTCGCAGCGAATCGGTCATGGGAGCAGCCATCAAGGAACTTGGTTGGGCCCGACACGAGTACGTCATTTCAACCAAGCTCTACTGGGGTATTCACAACATGCCCAACATGAAGAACACCCTTAACCGCAAGTACTTGACCCAAGCCATCGAAGGCTCACTTGAGCGTTTGCAGATGGACTTCGTCGATCTAGTCTTCTGTCACCGTCCCGACAAGAACACACCTATTGAAGAGACCGTTTGGGCCATGAGTGACATGATTACTCGCGGCCAGGCCCTCTACTGGGGTACGAGTGAATGGAGTGCCGACGAAATTCGCGCAGCCTGGCACATCGCCGACAAGCACAATCTCCACAAGCCTGTTATGGAGCAACCTCAGTACAACTTGCTGCACCGCCAGCGCTTTGAGGTTGAATACGCTCGCCTCTACGAGGACATTGGTCTGGGAACCACGATTTGGTCACCATTGGCTTCAGGTCTCCTGACGGGTAAGTATCTCAATGGAGTACCCGAGGGTTCACGCGCCTCACTACCTGGCTACGAGTGGCTCAAGGGAATCTTGACTAACCCCAAGACCAACGCCAAGGTTGCTGAACTGAAGAAGATCAGTGACGAACTGGGCGTTTCACTGGCGGCACTCTCGATTGCTTGGTGTGTCAAGAATGAGCACGTGTCGACGGTCATCACCGGCGCTTCGAACGTTGAGCAAGTCCACGAAAACATGAAGGCTCTTGACGTCTTGCCACTCTTGACCGATGAGGTTATGGCCCGCTTGGACGCAATTGCGCCAATCGTGCCCTTTGACCCAGAGGACTAGCCTCCTCCATCCCCTACTTCAGGGTGATGACGTGAATTCCAAATAGTCCCTCGGACGCGTTGAGCGCATCCACGACCGATTTTGGCGTGGCGCTTGGCGTCGAAAGGACCATGAGTGCCGTCTTGGCATTGGGGTTCGGGGCAACCGACATCTGATCGATTGAAATTCCCTCTCCACCAAGCACAGTTCCGACACGACCAATCATGCCCGGCTTGTCGTTGTTTCGCACAACCAGCATGTGAGTCGTTGGGGTGATTTCGACGCTGTGACCATCAATCGAAACAATTCGCATTTCGACCCTTGTCGCCAATGTCAACAATGTTCCCGATACTGAGTGTTCACCTGAACGGACGGTGATGACATTGACAAATTCGGGGCTCTCGGCAGAAGCGACTTCCGAAACCGTTACGCCGTGTTCGTCGGCCTGCTTCGGAGCATTCACGAATGAGACACCTTCGTGGCCAGTCGAGCTAAAGAGTCCCTTGAGCGCACACAGGGTCAAAATTTTGTTTGATACACCAGCGAGTTCACCCTGATAGAAAATTTCCATATCTGCGGGCTCACCGTCAAGCAATCCACCCAGGAATCGACCCAAGAGCTCGGCGAGGCCCATAAATGGACGAACGGTGTTTGATACTTCACCCGCCGAAACGTTCACGGCAAACGGAACAAAGTCGCCGGCGAGGGCGAGCTGAACCTGCTCAGCGATGGTTATTCCAGCCTTGTCTTGCGCTTCTGCTGTTGAGGCACCGAGGTGAGGCACAACAACGACTGAGGGAAGTTCAAACAATGGCGACTCAGTCGTGGGCTCTTTTTCGAAAACGTCGAGTGCTGCCCCCTGGACGTGACCAGCGGTAATGGCCGCGGCCAAGTCGGCCTCATTTACAATGCCACCGCGCGCAACATTAATAATGCGCACCCCGGGCTTGGTCTTCTTGAGAGACTCTGCATTTAAGAGGTTGGTGGTTTCCTTGTTCTTGGGCAAGTGAATCGTGATGAAGTCACTTTCGCTCAGTAATTGATCCAGGGTCATGAGTTGTACTCCCATGGCCCGAGCACGCTCTTCGGAGATAAAGGGATCGTAGGCAACCAAGCGCATGCCAAAAGCCGCAGCGCGGGTAGCGACGAGTGCGCCAATTTTCCCAAGGCCAATTACACCAAGAGTCTTGCCATGGAGTTCCACGCCCTCCCACTTTGAGCGTTCCCACTTTCCCTGCTTCAGAGCAGAGTGCGCTTGAGGAATGTTTCGGGCTTGGCTGAGTAGCAGGGCCATCGTCTGCTCGGCGGCCGAGAGAATGTTCGACACCGGAGCGTTTACGACCATCACGCCGAGTTCGGTCGCACGGTTCACGTCTACGTTATCGAGCCCAATTCCGGCGCGACCAACCACGATCAAATCCTTGCCCGCTTCGAGCGTGGCGGCGTCCACTTGGGTGGAGGAACGAATGATGAGTGCGTGAGCGCCGACAATTGCCTCGAGGAGTTCTGCTGGCGAGAGTCCGAGTCGAATATCGACTTCGTGTCCGGCTCGACGTAATTCTTCAAGTCCTGAATTGGCGATTTCTTCGGTTACCAGAACGCGTGCCACGTACTGCCTTTCGTTGGGGGTAGCACCCAGCCTAAAGGAAAAATCGAAGACTTAACCCTTGGCGACGAACTGAGCGACGCGCTCGAGGCCCTCGGCCAAGTCGGCGTCGTTCAGCGCGTAGCTCAGACGTACGAACCCGGGTACCCCGAAAGCCTCGCCGGGAACTACGGCAACCTTGACCGCTTCAAGTAAGTACGCGGCCAAGTCAGCCGAACTCTCCGATACTCGGCCCGAGAGTGAACGGCCCAAGAGTCCCTGCACGTTCGCGAAGCAGTAGAAGGCTCCCTCTGGCTCAGCGCAGGTGATGCCGTCAATTTCGTTGAGCATCCGAGTCATCACCTGACGACGGCGATCAAAAGCTGAACGCATCTCCATTACGGCCGAGAGGTCTCCCTCGAGGGCAGCCACCGCTGCTCGCTGCGAGATGTTTGAGATGTTCGAGGTGGTCTGGCTTTGGTAAGTAATGGCCGTATCCATGACGTCTTGAGGTCCGACCATCCAGCCGACTCGCCAACCCGTCATGGCGTAGGTTTTCGCCACGCCATTTACAACGACCCAGCGATCACCGAGTTCGGGAGCGACAACTGGCATCGAAACATTTTCTGCCGACCCATAGACCAGGTGCTCATAAATCTCGTCGGTGAGAACCCAGATGTCGTGCTCGGCGGCCCATCGACCAATGGCTGCTACTTCATCGGGCGAAACGACCGCTCCCGTTGGATTGGATGGCGAAACGAAGGTCAACAACTTGGTTTTCGGGGTGCGGTACTTTTCTAAGTCCTCAACCGTTACGCGAAAACCATTTGCTTCGCTAGTAGGCACCGCAACCGGCTTGGCTCCCGTGAGGTACACCGCCTCGGGGTAGGTGGTCCAAAATGGCGCTGGAATAAGAACTTCGTCACCGGGGTTAAGCAGAGTCATGTAGGCGGTGGCCACCGCGTGCTTTCCACCGTTGGTGACGAGAACTTGGCTCGGCTTGATGGACAGTCCGGTGTCTCGGAGGGTCTTTTTCGCGATCGCCTCTCGCAACTCCGGGAGTCCCGGTGTTGGGGTGTACTTGTGGTTCGCCACATCAAAACACGCCTTCGAAGCCGCTTCGACGATATGGGCAGGAGTGGGAAAGTCCGGTTCTCCGGCACCGTAGCCAATGACCGGTTCACCCGCGGCCTTTAGGGCCTTGGCCTTGGCGTCAACCGCCAAGGTCGCACTCGGCGATAAACCGGCTAACAGGTGACTAAGGCGTGGCGACATGATTTACTCCCGTGGAAATCCGTAAGAATAAGTGTATGAGTTCCGACACCCCCCTTCAGATTCCCGCCAACCTTTTGCCCAACGACGGACGCTTTGGCGCTGGTCCTTCGAAGGTGCGCCAAGAGCAGCTCGACCGCCTCGTAAAAGACGCCCCTACTTACATGGGAACGAGTCACCGTCAGAACACCGTGAAGAGCAAGGTCGGAGAGGTACGAGACGGACTGCGGGCCCTATTCAATCTGCCCGAAGGTTACGAAGTTCTCCTCGGTAACGGAGGCTCAACCGCGTTCTGGGATGCAGCCACCTTCCACCTCATCGAGCAAAAATCACAGCACCTGAGCTTCGGTGAATTCTCCTCAAAGTTTGCCAGTGCCGCCAAAGAGGCGCCACACCTCAGTGACCCGGAAATTATTAAGAGTGAAGTTGGAACCCACCCCGAAGCGGTGGCCAATGCCGGAGTCGATCTGTACGCCTTGACCCACAACGAAACCTCGACTGGCGTCATGATGCCCATCACTCGCCCAAAGGGTGCATCGGGAATCGTTGCCGTTGACGCCACTTCGGCTGCGGGTGGCCTAATGGTCGACCCCACCAAATTTGACTGCTACTACTTCGCGCCGCAGAAATCATTCGCCAGTGATGGTGGCCTCTGGTTGGCACTCTGTTCACCAGCAGCGGTTGAGCGCATTGAAAAGCTGGCCGCATCGGGTCGGTGGACGCCTGCCTTTTTAGACCTGAAAATTGCCCTCGACAATTCACGTCTAAACCAGACTTACAACACACCGGCTCTGGCGACTATTCACTTACTCGCATCACAAATTGACTGGATGAACTCCAACGGTGGCCTCAGCTTCTCCGCTGGACGTTCTGCCGAGTCAGCTAAGCGTCTCTACTCGTGGGCCGAGGCTTCCTCATACGCCACACCATTCGTAACGAACCCTTCTGAGCGTTCGAACGTGATTGGCACCATCGACTTCGATGAATCAATTGACGCCAACATGATTGCCAAAACCCTGCGCGCCAATGGCGTGGTGGACACTGATCCCTATCGCAAATTGGGTCGTAATCAGCTGCGAATTGCGATGTTCCCGGCTATCGACCCCGATGACGTCACCAAGCTCACTGCTTGTATTGACTACATCATCGAGAATCAATAACGCGATGAACTAGTTGTCGGTGTCTCCACCTGAGACTTCGGCCACCTTCTGCTTACCCGCTGAAACGAAGGGCATCATGGCGCGCAGCTTCTTGCCAATCTCTTCGATGGGGTGTTTCTTGCCGGCTTCACGTAGTTCTCGGTAACGAGGACGGTCAATTTCGTTCTCCTTGATCCACTCGTTAGCAAAGGTGCCATCTTGGATTTCGGTCAGAATTTTCTTCATCTCGTGCTTAACCGATTCGGTAATGACGCGTGGGCCGCGCGTGAGGTCTCCGTATTCAGCAGTATCTGAAACACTGAAACGCATTCCGGTAATACCCTCTTCGTACATCAAGTCCACAATGAGCTTGAGTTCATGCAGACACTCGAAGTACGCACTTTCGGGCTGGTAGCCAGCTTCGACCAAGGTTTCGTAACCCGCCTTAACAAGGGCCGAAACACCACCACACAGAACTGCCTGCTCACCAAATAGGTCGGTTTCGGTTTCTTCGGTAAAGGTGGTCTCGAGTACACCGGCGCGAGTTGCGCCGATTCCGTCGGCGTAGGCCAACGCAATGTTGTGAGCGTTACCGGTGGCATCTTGGTGCACCGCGATAAGTGCGGGTACTCCGCCGCCTTCTTTGTAGGTACGACGAACGAGGTGACCAGGTCCCTTGGGCGCAACCATTGCGACATCGACGTCGGCAGGAGGGTTAATGAGACCAAAGCGGATATTGAATCCGTGGGCGAACAAGAGGCACTTGCCCGCGGTGAGGTGAGGGGCAACTGCCTCGTCGTAGGTCTTCTTCTGATCGGTATCAGGTACGAGCATCATGATGACATCAGCCTCTTCACAGGCCTTAGCCATGTTGGTGACGCGAAGTCCCGCCTGCTCGGCTTTCGCAATCGAGCTCGAACCATCACGCAGGCCGACTCGGACGTCGTACCCCGACTCGTGGAGGTTCAGTGCGTGAGCGTGGCCCTGTGAGCCGTAACCCAAGATGGCGATCTTCTTATCCTTCAAGAACTCCGGCTTGGCGTCTTCTTTGTAGAACAGAGTGGTCATGATTTTCCTTTATTCCTTAGTTCTCTTCGGTCTTTGTAAGTCTAGGTAATGCCACGCGACCCGTCCGGTGTATCTCCACTTGAGCAAAACCCTCAAGGGCCCGTTCCAGTTCGTCACAGGCACTAGGAGTGCCAGCCAGCATCAGGGTCAGCGAATCTGCGTCAGCGTCCACGATTGAGGCGTTGGCCACCTCAACGAGCCCAAGGACTCTCCCCCGATTTTCATCGTCGAGTTGCACGGTGGCGAGCAGGAGTTCCCTCTCGAGGGCGTCCTTGGGAGCGATGTCATCGATGGCTACCACATTGATCAACTTGTTGAGCTGGCCAACAACTTGTTCCAAGGGGGCCGATTCTGCATCAACCACGATGGTCACGCGAGAGAAACGAGCCTGCCCTTCGGACGGCGCCACCGCCAAAGAGTAAATGTTGAAGCCCCGGCGAGCAAAAAGTCCAGCGATACGGGCCAACACACCAGCCTTGTTCTCAACGAGAACTGAAAGTATGTGGTGCGTGACCGGCGTGCGGTCTACATCACCAAGGAAGGGCTCGGGTGCCATTACTTTGCCTCCTGTAGCGGGTGGACCATGATGTCGTCGTTCGATGCTCCCGCAGCCACCATTGGGAACACCTTTTCCGAAGCTGGGGTTCGAAAGTCGATGACTACCGAGCGATCGGTAATCTCGTTCGCTTGACGAATCGCGTCGTGCATCTCTTCGATGGTGCGCGCACGCAGTCCAACAGCGCCCATGGACTCGGCCCACTTTACGTAGTCGGGCAGATCTGCGTCTAAGAACACCTCGGAGAAGCGCTCCTCGTAGAACATCTCTTGCCACTGACGAACCATGCCGAGATAGGCATTATTCAAGATTGCCACCTTGATTGGAAATCCCTCGGAGGTAGCCGTTACTAGTTCTTGGGCAGTCATTTGGAAACAACCGTCACCATCGATACACCAGACGTCGCGATCGGGCATGGCGGCCTTGGCTCCAATAGCCGCTGGCACTCCGAATCCCATCGTGCCCGCGCCGCCTGAGTTGATCCAAGTACGAGGTTCCTCAAACTTCCAGAAGTGACTGGTCCACATCTGGTGCTGACCAACTCCAGAAGAAACGATTGTGCCAGGCTTCGATGACGCAGCAATTGCCTCAATGATTTCCTGAGGACGAAGCAGGGCCGGGTCGTCAGTTGGCGCATAGACCAGTGGGTACTTCTCCATCCATCCGTGCAAAGTCTCCCACCAGGGATCCAGATTCTTAGGCATCGCCATGGCGGCGTCGAATGCTTCAAGGGCAGTTGCGATGTCACTCTTCACGGCGACCGTGGCGATCTTCACCTTGTTGAATTCAGCGGGGTCGATGTCAACGTGAATAATCTTGGCCCCTGCGGCGAAAGCTGACACCTTTCCGGTCACGCGGTCGTCGAAGCGAGCACCCAATGAAATCAACAGATCAGACTTCTGAATGGCCGTCACCGCTGAATAGGTTCCGTGCATACCCGGCATGCCGAGGTGCTGCTTGTGACTGTCAGGAAAAGCACCTCGAGCCATCAACGTGGTCACTACGGGCATCTTGGTGCGCTCGGCAAAGGCCAATAGCTGTTGGCTGGCGTTGGACTTCAAGGTGCCGCCACCAACGTACAGAACTGGGCGCTCGGAAGCGTTAATAAGTGCCACGGCTGCATCGATGCTGGTCTGATCGAGGACAATTTCTGGCTTGTATCCCAGAAGGTCATATTCGTCGACTGACTCGGGGTACCACCATTCCATTTCCGATTGAGCAATGTCTTTGGGAAAGTCAATCAGTACTGGGCCCGGTCGACCGGTGGTGGCAATGTAAAACGCTGAAGCGACGACACGTGGAATTTCGTCGGCGTGAGTGATCAAGAAGTTATGCTTCGTGATTCCCATCGTGATACCCGTAATGTCACACTCCTGGAAGGCGTCAGTACCGATCGAAGCCGAGGCAACCTGACCGGTAATTACGACGAGTGGAGTGGAGTCCATGTGGGCATTGGCGATTGGGGTGACAATATTGGTCGCCCCTGGACCACTGGTCACCATCGCGACACCGGGCTTGCCGGTAGCAAGTGCGTACCCTTCGGCCATGTGTCCGGCGCCTTGCTCGTGTCGGACTAGTACGTGGCGAATGGAAGACTCGCGAATTGGGTCGTACACGGGCAGGATCGCTCCACCGGGTAGACCAAAGATGGTCTCTACGCCCTCTTGCTCGAGGCTCTTAATGAGGGCCTGTGCGCCGGTGAGTTTCATTGCCTGTCCTTTCATTCCTATAAACAAAAAAGCCTCCCTTTTTTGGGAGGCTCCGGTACGACGAGATGGTCGAGTTACCGGCGCCGAGCGCCTAGCACCACCACCACATCACGGTTCATTTTCACGTCTTCATCTTGACACATTGTCCCTCTCAGCAACAACTTAATTACCGAGAAGTTACGGCGCCCTTTTCCGCTCCCTGAACGAGGCGAGCGAACTTGTCCAGTACGCCAGTGGTGTACCTCGGCACGAATGGCTTCTGTCGGGAGCGGCGGGCTTCAAGCTCAGCGGGCTCAACCAAGAGGTTAATACTGAGAGCCGAAACGTCAATGGCGATAGTGTCGCCATCTTCAATAAGGCCAATAGGGCCTCCGTCAAGGGCTTCGGGAGCGACATGGCCAACACAGAATCCGTGCGTTCCACCACTAAATCGGCCATCCGTGATCAGGGCACAGTCCGCGCCTCGACCAACACCCTTCATCGCACCGGTGACCGCCAACATTTCCCGCATACCCGGACCCGCTTTTGGACCCTCGTATCGAATGACAACAACCGTGTTCGGCTGTATTTCATTGGCCATAATTGCTGCCATTGCCGCGTCCTCGCCGTCGAAGACTCGAGCGGTGCCGGTGAATTGCAGCTTGTCAATACCCGCGACTTTCACCACCGCACCCTTAGGTGCGAGCGATCCCGTAAGGATGGCAATTCCACCTTGAGCGTTGATGGGGTTAGAAAGTGGGTGAACAACGTCTCCATCGGGAGCGGGAGCATTGAGTTCAGCCAAATTCTCTGCCATAGTCTTACCCGAAACGGTCATGACATCTCCGTGCAAAAGCCCAGCCTCAAGTAAGTGATTCAGAACCACCGGCACTCCACCAATTCGGTCTAGGTCACTCATGTGGTACTTACCGTGCGGCTTGGTATCGGCAATGTGAGGAACTCGCTTAGCGATCTTGTTGAAGTCGTCAAGTTCGAGTTCGACGCGTGCCTCGTGAGCGATTGCGAGTAAGTGAAGAACAGCGTTAGTGGAACCACCCAGTGCCATGACGACCGCAATTGCATTCTCTAAGGCGGGCTTGGTGATGATCTGACGTGCCGTAATGCCCTTATCGAGCAAGTTCAGAACTGCTTGGCCCGACTTGTACGCGTACTCATCGCGACGTCCATCAATGGAAGGCGCCGAAGCAGATCCCAGAAGTGACATTCCAAGCGCTTCACCGACACTGGCCATGGTGTTGGCGGTAAACATTCCCGCACAACTACCTTCTCCAGGACACGCTGCACATTCAATGGCCTTGAGTTCTTCGTCGGTCATTTTCCCAACAGCATTTGCTCCAACTGCTTCAAAAACTGACGTGATATCGAGAGCTTCACCGTTTAGATTTCCGGGCATAATCGTTCCGCCGTACAAAAACACGTTCGGTACATCTAGTCGGGCCGCTGCCATCAACATTCCCGGCAGAGACTTGTCACAGCCGGCCAAAGTCACCATGGCGTCGAAGCGCTCGGCGTGCATCACGGTCTCAACCGAGTCCGCAATCACCTCGCGAGACACCAACGAGGCACGCATGCCCTCGTGACCCATCGAAATTCCGTCAGAGACAGCAATCGTCACGAATTCGAATGGCACTCCGCCGCTGTCTCGCACCGCTACCTTGGCACGCTTGGCGAGTCGCTCAAGTGGCAAATTACAGGGCGTTACCTCGTTCCAGCTGGAGGCGACACCGATCTGCGGCTTCGCCATATCTTCGTCCTGCAAGCCCATCGCGCGCAACATGGCGCGAGCGGGCGCTCTCCCCTTACCGAGAGTGACGTCGGTCGAACGAGGCGTAGGGTGCTGGCTCATCAAAACATTCTAGGAGCATGCACCTTACGTAAAGAGCTAAATGCTTGGACCGACCTCTGTGCGTGCGAGTGGCTAGTCCATGTACGCGCCACCATTAACGGAGATTGCTTCTCCGGTAATGAACTCGGCGTCATCGGAGGCAAGAAAACCAACAACCTTTGCAACATCCTCGGGAGTCTGCAGTCTTGCGAGTGGAGTTGCGTCAATCCAGCTCTGCTTAACCTTCTCTGGAGTCGATCCACTCAATTCAGCCTCCCATGCCAGTTCACGCGTCTGCATTGGGGTTGCTACAAATCCGGGGCAAACGCAGTTCACGCGTATGTTGTGAGGAGCGAGTTCGAATGCCATGGCTTGCGTCAAGCCCAATACCGCAAATTTCGAGGCTACATAGTCAGCCAAGAACGGTACGCGGCCTTGCTTGGAGGCCATTGATGCGGTATTGATGATTCGGCCAATCTTCCCGAGCTTGATCATGGCCTTAGCAGCGGCTTGACCACAGTAAAAGACCCCGTAGGTGTTGATTTCAAAGTTGAAGGCCAAGTCCTCGGGGCTGATATCAACAAAACGCTGCATCTTGGAAACTCCAGCATTAGAAACCCAGACGTCAAGAGCACCGTGCTCGGTAACGATTTCGTTGACGACTGTTTCACACTGCTTAGGGTCGCGAACGTCAAGCTTCATAGCTTGTGCCGCTCCAATTTCGTTAGCGACCGCGGTGGCCGCGTCAAGGTTTAGATCAGTTACGACAACAAAGTATCCACGACGTGACAGTTCGAGCGCAATGGCTTTGCCGATTCCAGATCCCGCCCCAGTAACGGCTGCGATAGGTGAACTCATGATTTACTCCTAGCTAATAAGTGTGAAAATTCCGTCGTGGCCGCGGTAAGCGCCACAAATTCTTCGTACCGCTCAGCGTAGCGAGCCACGTTAGCGGGGTTGGGCGAGATGACCTCACCCTGTTCGAGGGAGCCGGCAACATAGGACCAGTCCTTGATTACGCCACTTCCCAAGCCGGCCATGACCGCGGCACCGTAACTGGCTCCGGGGTGGTTGATGATGGAAATCAAATCTCGATTTAACACGTCTGCCAAAATCTCACGCCAGAGTCGTGACTTTGAACCGCCGTTCGTGATTCTGACGCTGCCAATTTGGAGCCCACCTTCAGCAAGAATTTCGAAATGGCTTCTAAAGCCGTAAGCGATTGCTTCAAGAAACGCGCGGTGAATGTCTCCGCGAGTCGTACCTAAGTGAAGACCAACGAGAACTCCTCTAAGGTCGGGGTCGTGCAATGGAGTTTTTTCGCCGAGGAAATAGGGCAACGCAATCAGCGCGCCCGGTTCCGCGTTTTGGGCCTGATCATCAAGTTCGCTTAGCGAAGCGCCACCGAAGAGTGCTTGCTCCCAGCGCAGCAGCGAACCCGATGTTGCCATGCAGCCGTTCGGTAGCCATTTGCCCGGAATCGGGTGGGCGTCGAGGTAGAGCCGTGAGTCGACAAAAACCTCTTCGGTCACGGCCAAAATATCGCCCGCTCCCCCAAGTTTGACCAGGACATCGCCAGCGTTAACAAGACCGGCTCCGTAGGCCGAAAGCACATGGTCGGCACCACCAACAAACAATGGTGTACCAGATTGCAGTCCTAGCTCGGTTGCGGCCCCACTCGAAAGATTCCCAACTGGAGTTGAGGGGGTCTTCACCTCAGCCAGTGCTGGCCAAGTGACACCGGTAGCGGCAGTGACCACTGGTAGCGGATTCAGCTCAAGGTCATAAAGACCACTCTCGTGGGCCCAGTTCTTTTCCACGTGAGCTGGTGCGCCCATCTTCATGAGTAACCAGTCGTAGGAGCCAACTAGATGTTTGGTCTTTCCCCAAACCGATGGCTCATTTCGAGCGAGCCAGAGTGCAGTGGGCGAAACGGATTGCTGGCTCAAAATAGAGCCAGTGAGTTTCAGTAAGTCAGTATTGGCGAGCGCGGCGCGTAACTCATTGATTTCAAGGGTGGCGCGGGCATCGTTTTGCAACATCGCTCGTCGCAACGCAGTGCCCGATTCGTCTACGCACACCACCGCGGGCACCATTCCTGAAGTTGCAATACCAACAACTTCCGATTTACCGGCATCGGCTTGACTCAAAAGTTGCGGGACCAGTGCCACCACTGCCGACCACCATTGATTCGTGTCAGCTTCGGCCCAGCCCACGTGGTCGCTAAATAAGTCAACGTCGTGTGAAGCAGAAGCGACAATGCCCTGCTCGGGGTCGAGCAAAATTGCCTTTACCCCGGAAGAACCGAGATCAATCCCGAGAAGCAACGAACGAGACACTATGAACGAGCGGCGTCCACGAAGCGCTTCACGCGCTCAGGGTCAACTTCATTCCAGGTGTAGCCGTCACGCTTCAAGTCTGATCCCACGATGCAACCATCGGCGTACTTAAAAAATTCTTTGATGGTTCCAGACTTAGCGCCCGTGTTCAACAAGACCGGAATACTTGGGTCTAGGGCTTCACGAACCTCAGCGACGGTGCGAACATCAGGTTCAGACCCAGCCATAGGGCCTGAGACCAAGATGACGTCGGCGAGCGAGGAGACCACTGTCGACTTCGCCACTTGAGCAGGGGTGCGGTTGCCAATGCTCGAAGCAAATTCTGGGGTGATGTTGGCGAAAATACCGAGGTCATCACGGCCAAAAGCTCGACGATCGCGCAGGAGTTTGGCAGCGTCAGGGTTCCACGGACCCATGTCTGATTCCCAAGCTCCAGTGATGACTTCACGCATAAAGCTTGCACCCGTTCCAACGGCAATCGCCAAAGCACACTGGGCGTCCCACAGGTAGTCCACGCCAAAGGGGCGGTCGGTAGGCTTGCACTCAGTTGTTACTCGAGTCATTACGGCTGACGCTTCGAGTCCCGCGTTCAGTTTGTACGGACGGTCCCCTTCGTTGCAGAACAAGATGGCGTCGAAACCACCCTCGAGGAGCAACTCGGTATCGCGCTTTACGTGGTCAATCAGACCTTGCACACCGGCCTTCTCGTCAAACAGGGGGGTGCCGGGAAGTGGTGGCACGTGGGCCATAGCGATTAACGGCTTGGCTACGTTGGGGAAAATGCTCTTAAATCTGGACATGTATTACTCCTATTCGTTGGGATTTACAAACATGATTTCAATACCCATGTTGGCAATCGATTGGACTTCAGGATTTTCGGGGCTCGCGTCAGTTATCAAAATATCAATCTTGGTCACTGCCGCTACCGTAACGAGCGCCACGGTTCCGAGTTTGGTTGCGTCAGCCAGCACAACTATGCGCCGGCTCGCCGCCATGGCGGCACGCTTCACTGCTGAGTCATCGAGGTTGTATTCGGTGAGTCCCTTAGCAGCGCTAACACCTGCTACCCCGATGAAAGCCGTATCGCAGTTCAAGTCTTCGTACGACTCAACCGCTCGAGATCCAATTAGAGATAACTCTCCGGAGCGGACTACCCCACCGCTAACAACTGTGCGAATATTTTGCTTGGCACTCAGTTCAGAAGCAACCAGCAGTGAACTGGTCATGACCGTGAGATTTAAGTCCTCAGGAATGACTCTCGCCATCGCCTGGGTGGTTGAACCAACGTCAATAATGACGGTTTCGTCCTTTCGAAGTAACGACACAGCAGCTTGGCCAATTCGACACTTTGCGTCAGACATATGCGAGGCGCGTTGCAAGATTGGCGGTTCAAAGGATCGACTTTGAACAGAGATTGCCCCACCGCGCGAGCGCCGGGCCAGGCCTTCGAGTTCCAGCGCGTCCAAGTCACGACGAATGGTCATTTCTGACGTTCCGAACTCCTTGGCTAATGCCACAATGGACGCCTCGCCGCTTGTGCGCAATTTGTCCGCAATGGTGGCGCGTCGAAGCTTCGAATCCATTGGAAAAGACTATGTTATTTTTTCACAAAAAACAACTTGAATTGTGAATAATTAACAAAACTTCGTGTTATTAATACTCAAGTTATTTGAGCCAACCGGCTGCAGCGTGCCAGTGGCCACCGCTCTCTAGGACTTCCAGCACTCCACGCTGGAGGGTACTTTCTCGTGGAAGGTCCTTTAGGGGAACTCCAGGCCGGCGAAATACAAACTCGATTGTGTCATCGTCAGCCACCGGCGGATTCCCCAAAATTTCGAAACGATTTTGGAATTGAACGATGTTGCTGTCTAGGTTCAGAAACCTTTTGAGTTGCGGATCAAGCAACCAAGACTGAAGGGTGAATAGTCGTCGAACGTTTGTTGGCCAGGCGGTATCGAAAGTGGTTTGCGCGAGTTTGAATGAATCCTCAACCGCAGCTGGACTCAAATCAGTCCGCTGAGGGATATGAAGACCAAAGCCCTCGTCGCCTTTGTTAAAACCTTCTCCAAGTTTCTTCGCTTCGGCTTCTTCAAACCATGGATTCGGCGCCAAGTTAGAGACACCAATCTCTAGCCGGTGATATTGCAACGAGCCACACTGATACAAAACTCCACGCAACATCAACAAGAGCCACCAGCCAGCATCGGTACCAAGCTCGCCCCACTTCATTTTGTAGATTGCGACATGACGTTGGACAATTTCGAGAGTTGCTTTAGTGATTTCCTTGGAGACGCCCAATGAATTCAGATACGACGACACTCTTTCAGCTCCGAGGGCCGCTGCGTAGAGATAAAGAAAGCGACCATTCGCTCCGTGTTCAAAAAGGTCATCCCAAATTGGAAAATCAAGACGTACTTGCGCGAAATTCGCCTCAAGCCAAGTTTCTATTGACGCCAGTGCTGCAACAAGTTCCTCTTCGCCCCGAAACTCTTCCCATTGACTAGAAGCAACTTCGGCGTCTTGTTCGCTCAATCCGCAAGACAATAAGGTTTGCCCAATTTGCTGGGGAGTCAGTACTGCGATTCTTTGGAGCGACCGCTCACTTCCACTGGGTAACGTGGCTCGCAAGGCCGCTAAAACTCCGGCGTCGCTCACTGAGTATCAAGTGGTCGGAATTTGACTCCCGCCGCCGTTAATCGGTCTAGGTGCCGAACTAATCGAGGTTTGAAGGAATTCAGGTCTTCATTAGTTCCCCATGCAACTTCTGCGAAGGCTGAGAGCCTCGGGAAAGCCATGTAATCCAGGCGATCACGGGTGGTTATGTACTCGGTCCAAAGTTGTGCTTGGGTTCCGAGAATTTGCTTTCGGAGCATGGGGTCAAGTTCGCTCGGGATCACCTCGAAGGAATAGGTCTTTTCCCACGTGGTCACGTAAGGGGCCGGGTGCACGGCAATTGGTTCGTCTGGACTGTCACTCGAGAGCCAGTCAAAGTAGACGTATTGCATCGGCATCATCACTACGTAGTGACCTCGTTCGGCGGCCTCAATAGCCTTCTCGACTGAGCGCCAAGCGGCGATCACTGTGGTCTCTGGCACTTCAGCGTCTAAAACTTCGTCCCACGCAATTACTTGGTGGCCGGCGGTCTCGAGCGCTTCGCACAATCTCGAGGTGAATAGTCCTTGCAGCTGCTGCGCAGATTCAAAGCCATGCTCAACCATGACTTGTTGCGCCAGATCGCTCGCTTCCCATTCAGTGGTTGGACACTCATCTCCACCAATATGAACGGTGGCGTTGGGGAAGATGTCGGCAACATAGGTGACGACTTCCACTGCAAAATTTAAGGCTTCTTCACTGACATTCAGAACGTGATCGGAGATTCCCCAGTGCTGCCAAACTTCGAGCTTCTCGTCAGGGTGATTTCCTAGTTCAGGATACGCAGCGAGTACGGCTTGCGCGTGACCTGGAAGGTCAATTTCAGGCACGACCGAAATTCCGCGAACCGCACAGTACGACGCTATGTGCTCGAGATCTTCACGGGTGTAAAAGCCACCGTGTCTTACAGTGTCACGTACGTCGTCATCTTCGTGACCTATTGGCGATCCATCTCGCCACGCTCCAACGGATGTCAACTTTGGCCAGTTAGGGATCTCAACGCGCCAACCCTGATCATCATTCAAATGGAGGTGCAGGACGTTGAGCTTGTGCATGGCGAGTAAATCGACGTACCGCTCGATTGTCTGCACATCCCAAAAGTGTCTTGAGACATCTAAATGCGCCCCACGCCAGCCGAATTCGGGCCAGTCTTCAATTTCGCAATTTGGCAATTCAATTTCAGTTAGGGATGAGCGTTCCTCTGCGTAGAGGACATCTGGCCCTAACTGACGCAAAGTTGAGAGCGCCTGAACTGCGCCATCATTCCACGAGCAAACAATTCGCACTTGGCCATCAACGGTGAGTCGATAGCCGGAAACATCACTGGCGTAGGAAAAGACAATGTCGGCATCTTCCGTGTCGACTATCTCGAAGTCGACTTGTGTGCTCTTTGAAAGGTCGTTAGCCCACGCCTCAACCTCGCCCTGCCATTCCCAGGCATAAATACTGATTGGCGATACGAGAGTTGTGGATCCGTCGAGTTTGGTGAATTGCTGAGGCTTGGGAAGAAGGTCCATCTCTAACCCTTTACGGCAAAGCAAGCGGCGTGGTGCGAAGGCGAAATCTCAACCTTCACCGGGTCGGTGGTCCGACATTCTTCGGTAGCCAGTGCACAACGTGGTGCGAATCGGCAGCCCGCTACCGGGTCAATGACTTTGGGTGGCTCACCGAGGTCATCAGCGCCATCACCTCCACCGAGTGGCAAGCGAGGGTCTGGAGCGGTCGACATCAGGAGCTTCGTATACGGGTGTTGCGGAGCTGAAATTACCTCTTCGCTCGTTCCCTCTTCGACAATCCGTCCGGCGTAGAGGACAATCATCCGGTCCGCTACGTAGCGAGCACTGGCCAAGTCGTGAGTGATATACAAAAGCGAGGCACCCTGCTCGTCACGAAGCTTGCGCATCACGTTTAGAAGCCCAATACGAATCGAAACGTCCAACATCGAAACTGGTTCGTCGGCGAGAATTAAAGCAGGGTTGGAAGCTAGTGCTTGGGCAAAGCCAAGGCGTTGGCGTTGTCCACCGGACAGTTCGTGCGGGAATCGAGCGAGTACTTCTTCTCCCGGGACGAGCCCGACTGCATTCGCGAGCTCCACAGCCACTTGGTCACGCTCAGTCTTTGACAACTCGGGGCGGTGGAGTTTGAGCGAACGGTGCAGTGCGTGACCCACCCGGAGAACCGGGTTGATTGAGCCAAAGGGGTCTTGGAAGACCATTGGCATCCGTCCACGAACTTGGCGACTCATCCGCTTGCCGAGGAGTTTGCCCTCGAACTCAATGTTGCCTGACGTTGGAGGATAGAGACCCGCCAAAACACGCGCAATGGTCGACTTACCTGATCCCGATTCGCCCACCAGGGCCACAATCTGACCGGGGCGAACTTCGAAACTCACATTGTCGATGGCGTGCAGAGTGCCTCTCGAGCGAAAACCTCCGACACGGAAGTTGCGAGAAAGATTAGTTACCTTAAGGATTGAATCACTCATGATCTCACCGTTGGGTTAACTAGATGACAGCGGACACTGTGTGGGCCGCTGGTAACTAAAGCGGGGGCAACGGTTCGGCACTCCTCCATGACTTTGGGGCAGCGATCGGCAAAGAGGCATCCCTTTGGCGGATTTACGAGCGAGGGTGGATTTCCAGGAATTCCAGTTAGTTCCTTGGCTTGCCCAAGAAGCGAAGGAAACGCCTCCATCAATCCACTCGAGTACGGGTGCTTTGGCCGGTCAAAGACTTCGCGCGTTTCACCGAGTTCAACAATCTCACCGGCGTACATGACGGCTAAGCGGTCAGAGAAGTGAGAAACCACACTCATGTCGTGAGTTACGAAGAGAACTGAGAATCCAAGCTTCTGTCTTAGGGTCTCTACTTGGCGCATCAGCGACTTCTGCGCAACGACATCGAGCGCTGATGTTGGTTCATCCATAATGATGAGCTTGGGCTCGAGCAAGAGTGCCATTGCAATCATGGCGCGCTGGCGCATACCACCAGAAAGCTGGAAGGGATAACTAGCCAAGTGTGCTTTGTCAATCGACACCATCGCGAGAACTTCCGCACTTCGCTCGGCAATTTGCTTGTCGTCCCAATCAGTGTGGGCGCGGCAGGTGTCCGCCAGTTGCGCACCAATGGTCAACGTAGGGTTTAGTGCATTCATCGCGCTCTGCATCACGACAGACATGTCGCGCCAACGACGTAGACGCAGCGCCTCGTCATTAAGAGTGGTGAGATCAACACCATCAAAAAGCACCTGCCCGCCCGTTTGCGAAGCTGGATAAGTCAAGAGTTGAGCAATCGCGAAGAGCATCGTGGACTTACCGCAGCCGGACTCCCCTACGACCGCCAAGAATTCGCCCGCGGCCAAGTCAAAACTGACTCCGTTTACCGCTTGGGCGGGCCCATTAGGCGTCTGATACTGGACCTCTAGGTCTCGGACTTGAAGAATCGTGCTCATGAGTTGGCTACCTTCAGTCGCTTGGTCCGAACAGGGCGAAGGGCCGGGTTGGCAATCTCGTCAAACGCGTAGTTGAGCAGGGCCAGGGCCGAACCGAGAATGGCGATGGCAATTCCGGGAGCGAGCGCCCACAGTGGGAGCCCTGAGTTAAGGGCGGCGTTGTTTTGCGCCCAATAGAGCATGGTTCCCCAACTTTGGGTGCTGATGTCGCCGAGTCCAATGAACTGCAAGCTGGATTCGGCCAAGACGGCATACAAGGCGGCACCGAGGAAGTTCGCCACGATGAGCGAGGTCATGGGTGGAATCAACTCAACAAAGATCACGTAGAGGCTGGACTCTCCACGAGCTCGAGCCGCCATCAAATAGTCGCGATTACGCAACGACAAGGCTTGCACTCGCAGCTGTCGAGCTCCATATGACCAGCCCGTAATAACCAACACAAAAACCATCAGCCAGAAACTCGCACTCTTCAAGTACGCCGTAATAACGATGATGAGCGGAAAGGTCGGAATTACCAAAACAACGTCGGTCATCAATGACAGTAAGTCATCGAGCCAACCTCCGGCGTAGGCCGCCGTGATGCCCACTAAGACCGACAGCACGGTGCACAAGAAGCCAACGACGAGCGCAATCATCATTGACTGGCGTGTTCCGGCAACTAATTGCGAAAAGACATCCTGACCGAATGAGGTCGTTCCCAAGAGGTGGTTCCAGGAAAGTCCTGCGCCCGGCATATAAACCTCGGCCGCTGGGTCATGGGGCGTGAAGAAGTTGGGGAATGCCGCGATAATTAAGAGCACGAGCAGGATAAAAGAACCCGCCATCGCTTTCTTGTCGCGACGGACGAACTGCCAAATCCCCTTCAGGACGTCGAGAATTTTCATTCTTGACTCCGAGTTCTCGGGTCAAGAACTGCAGTAGCGATGTCCGAGATGAAGATTGCAACCAGAACTGCGACGGTGATGAGGAGGAAGAGCGCCTGCATGAGTGGGTAGTCTTCGTTTTCCACTGCCTGAAGCAGCATGAACCCCACACCGGGGTAGTTAAAAACGTATTCGACCAGAATCGCTCCGGAGATGACAAAACCGAGTGACATCGCGAATCCGGTCAGGTTTGGAAGTAGCGCATTTCGTCCGGCGTACTGCCAGAGAATTCTCTTGGGACGCAGCCCCTTTGCGCGAGCCATCTTCACGTAGTCTTCGGCGACGACGGTGATCATGTTGTTTCGCATCGTCAAAATCCAGCCACCGATTGAAGTAATGAGAATGGTGAAGGCTGGCAAGACTGCGTGATTGAGCACGTCAAGAATGAAGCTCAAGGAGAAAGTTGGGGTGACCGTTTCGGTGTAGCCACCCAAGAAGGGCAGCCAGTTAAGTGTTATTGCGAAGAGCCAGATGGCCATGAGGCCAATCCAGAAATAGGGGAAAGCTGACACCACGATGAAAACTGGAGGCAGGACCGAGTCCAGAACTCCCCCGCGTCGCCAAGCGGCGATGGCACCAACTGCCGTACCGATGATGAATCCCAAGATGGTGGTGATCCCCACTAACCCCAAGGTCCAGGGCAAGGCCTTAGAGATAACCGAGGTCACCGAATTAGGAAAGTTACTGAGCGAGGTCCCGAAGTTCCCCTGCAAGGTGTTGCCGATGTACTGCAAATACGCCACGAATATGTTTTCGTGCGTGTGAATGCCAAAAGCCACCTCAATCGCGTGCAAACTTGCCGGATTGAGGTGGCCGTGGAATTTAGCCATCATGGCGATGGCCGGATTTCCGGGCATCAGTCGGGGGATGAAGAAGTTCAACGTAATGGCCGCCCATAGTGCTACGAGCAAGAATCCAATTCGTCTAACTAAATACCTCATTCCCCCGACGACCCCGATGTACTACTTGATTGGCTTCAGATTGTCCAAGACGTAACCCCAGTCAGGCTCGTTGTACAAACCGGGCTGAGCGTAGGGGTTCTTAGGAGTTGGGAAGCCAGTGAAGGCCAGCTTGTTGAACTGGAACCAGTCAACTTCTTCGAGCACTGGGATAACAGGAACCTGGTCAACCATGATCTGCTGCAACTTGTTCAAGATGCTCTTCTGAGTAGCGGAAGAAACGGTTGCGGTGTACTGGTTCAACAAGGTATCAACGGCTGTGGAGTTGAAGCGCTCCCAGTTCGAAGCAGCTGCGGTTCCGATAGCGGCACTGTTCTTCGAGTACAGCCACTGGCGGAACTCGTAGAACGGTGTTGGGCCACCACTCTCAGCGTTGTACGCCAAGTCGAAGTTTCCGGTGTACACATCTGAGTAGAAGGTGTTCGCAGCTTCGGGGTTAACCGTGGCCTTGATACCAATGGCCTTGAGCTGAGTAGCAACAACCTGCATCGATGCGACCCAGTCGGAGTATCCACCGTTGGTCTTAATCGTTATAGCAATTTCCTTACCGCCCTTTGCGAAGATACCGTTGGCGTCCTTCTTGTAGCCAGCGGCCTTCAAGATTGATTCAGCCTTGGATGGGTTGTAGGACTTGCCTTGAGCGCTCTTCGCAGCGGAGTTTGTCCACTTCGAGAAGGTTGGGGCAACAATTCCGGTCTGGCTAGCAGCGGGCTCGTAGCCATACTCACCAATCTTGGAAACGGCACTGCGGTTGATGCCGTAGCTAATGGCCTTGCGAACTGCCACGTCGCTCAGAGGCGCCTTGGTCAGGTTCGGGAAGAGCACCACGTTGGCTACTGGTGGGAACCAGTAGGAGTTACCTGGACTCTTGGCCACGTAGGACGACTTAATGCTCGGAATGAACTGCGAGCCCCACTGCGACTTGCCCTGAGCCAGGTATAGGTTGCAGGTGTTGTTGTCCAAGAACGCAGGCATGTTGACGGTCTTGATCACTGCCTTGCCCTTCTGCCAGTAGTTCGCGTTGCGAGTCCACTGGATGTTCTGCGGGGTGCACTTGTTCATCAAGTAACCACCAGTTCCAACTGGCTTGGTGATTGGGTCCGTCACTGGGTTGGCAATCTTGCTCCAGATGTGCTGAGGCACGATGGCAACCTGGCCAGCGATGTAATAGAAGTACGGTACGGCCGCATTCTGGAAGTTGAAGGTAACGGTGTTGCCCGTTGCGCTCACGCTTGAAAGAACGGACCAAACCGCATTCAGGTCAAGTGCCGGGTGGGCCTTCAACATATTGAAGGTGTAAGCAACGTCCGCGGCGGTAAATGGAACGCCGTCCGACCACTTCACACCGTCACGAATCGTGAAGGTCAAGGTCTTGTTTGAGTTTGACCAGGCGTAGCTCTTGGCTAGCCATGGGGTTACCTTCGCGTTTCCGAGAGCGTTGACAAAGTCAAGGGTCTCGTAAGTCAAACCAACCGAATAAGGCAGGTAAGACGGGTTGAAGGGGTTGAATGAGCAAGCCCATAGGAGGCCCTGCTCGTTTGCCAAGTTGAGCGGTGTTGAAGCTGTCGTTGCACCAGCCGTAGCAACGTTGGTAACAGCGGGCGCAAGAACGACCGTGCTAGCAACTATGGCGAGTGCTGAAGCGAACATTCCCGCTTTGAACTTTCCAATCATTGTGATACTCCTTGTTTGTTTGTGAGCTTTTGGACTCAACGATTCACCGAAGTGATTCGATTTCAGGTTTTAGACACACGCGATCGATGTGAGACCGATAGTGACTTGCGGATTCTCTCCACGTCCCCACCGGCATCCCCCCTCTTATGCACCTGCCGCTAACCTACCTGAACTTTACCTGTGAAAAAGTGTGAGAAATTACGCGGTAAGTGTGACTTTGGCCAAACCGGGGGCCGTGTCAATTGGCCGACCTCGCAAAGTACCCAGTCGTAGAGCCAAAACTTGGCCAACCACCACATGGCCAATAGGAGTAAGCCAGTTAGGTACTTGTTCAGGAAGCACAATCTCTCCGTTTGCTGAGAATGCGCTTCGGTTAGGTGAACGGACCACCACGGTCTTCATGCCCTTGGCCGAGCAATCACTTAGCAGTTTTGCTATTAATTCATCTGACATCTCGTCGGTGGCAACGATCATGAGAGCCGCATCCTCGCCATCGACGCCAATTGGGCCGTGGACAAAATCGGCTGCGGAATAGGCCTCAGCTTTAATCCCCGTGACCTCTCGAATCTTTAACGAGATTTCCGCTGCGGCGGCCATGCCAACGCCACGCCCCACGACGGTGAATCCTCGAACTTGATTGAGCAACTCGAGGGGCAGATCAGCGTTCAGCGCAAAATCGACAACCCCGCCAACATAGGAGGCGAAGCGATCAATATCTGCAAGCTCGGTTTCGCCTAATGCGCTGGCAATCTGTGCGAGTGCTTGGGCGGTAGCCGTGAATGTTTTCGTCGAGGCAATAGCCACTTCGGAGCCAGCTTCTAGTCCAATCAACAGGTCGCAGTTCTGGGCCAATGGAGAGTCATTGTTGTTGGTTACACCAACCACGGGTCGGCGTTGCCTACGTGCATCATTTACAACGTCGACAATCCCGGGCGAACGCCCTGACTGACTGATTGCCAGCACTCCGGCGCCCTCAAGGTTGAGCGAGCCGCCATTTTCGAATAGTGAAGGGGTCGCCAGTGCGACGACTCGTCGCGCGTGCTGGCCCACTAAATACTGAAAATAGAGTGCGGCGTTGTCGCTGGAGCCACGCGCGGCTACGAGAAGGTAGCTTGCATCTCGCCACAGGTCCTTTGTCTGAGCTGCAAGTTCTTTGGAGTTTGCACTGCGGGCCGCCAACACGGCACCCTGAGAACGAATTTCAGATTCGAAATTGGTAGACATTGACTACCCCTATCTAGTTTTGGATTTCGTCGGCGAATAACTTCAATACGGACTTGAGGGTGCCGTTGTTGTCATTAAACATCACTGGAATTCCCAATTCGGCAAATTCATCTTTAGGAAGACGACGGGCATTCCCACCACCGAAGTGAACTTTGGTAGCTCCGAATTCTTTAACAAATGCACCAACAGCTTCGTGCAAGTTGGCCCGCCACTTTTCTGGGTTCTGAGCACGCGAAAACTCTCCAAGGACTTCGTCATAGGTCCCGTAGTCTTTGAACTCCTCGGCACCCACGTCACGGATGCGGGTGTATTTGCCGTCCACGATCAACGCAATTCCAAGGCCGGTCCCCAAGGTAAAGGTCAATTCCCGACCATCACCATCGGAGTAACCAATAGCCGCCATCGCTGCGTCATTAACAACCCGAATATTTCTACCGGTGGCTTCACGCAGTGCATTCTGAAGTGGGAAGCCTTCCCACTTTGCGTGAATCACGGGATCAATTGGGCTATCAAAACCGGCTTCACGAGAAAGGTTGCCTGGCTGAATTACGGTGCCTTCGGCGAAGTCGCCAGGGAAACCTACGCCCACTGACATCTCATCAAAGCTAGAAATGATTCCGGCTACCAACTCCACCATCCGTGTTGGTTCACAGGGATACGGAGTTGGGATTTGCCCGACCTCACCCTCGAATTCGCCATCGATGCCCACGCACGCGAATTTGACGGAAGTGGCACCGATGTCCACCGCTAGGAACTTTTGGGATTTAGCCACGAGAAGAATGTAGTTGAATGCCTATTTGCGCTGCTGGAGTTCGGCAATTACCGCTTTTCCATTGGCTTGGCCTTTGGTCAACTTCATGATTTGACCAATAAAGAACTGGGAGAGTTTCTCGTCGCCTTCCCGGTAGCGCTGCCATTCAGAAGGATTCTCTTCAATACACTTCGCGACTAGGTCGCCAAGAGCATCCGCACCCATCTGCTCAAATCCAAGAGACTTGGCAATTGAAGCCGGGTCGCCTCCACTCTCGAGCAAGACGCTGAGGACCTTCTTAGCTTGCGTTGCCGAAAGTTCGCCCTTTTGCTCCAATGAAACCGTATTGACGAAGGCTTCGACGCTCAACTTGGAAACGTTTTCAATGTCCGCGGCAATTTCGTTGGCCGAGCGCGCTATGGCCACCGCAACATCGACCTTTGCATCGGCGGCAGCGATTACATAATCATCGAGGTCTAACTCAACAACCGTTCCGATGGCGTCGCGCTGGGCGTCAGTTACCTCACCAAGGAGACCCTCGAGTGTCGCTCGGCGCGCGGCGGGCATGGGTGGCAATGCAGCGCGGACGCGATCTTGCCAACCCTGATCTGGGTTTAGCTCTACCAAGTCTGGTTCGCGGAAGTAGCGGTAATCCTCGGCCTCTTCTTTGGTGCGCATCGTTGAGGTCTCTCCATGATTTTCATCCCAGTGTCGAGTCTCCTGACGGATGGTGCCACCCTCTTCGAGTACTTCGATTTGACGAAGGGCTTCGTAGTCAATCGCGCGCTGCAGAGAACGAAGGGAATTCAAGTTCTTGATTTCGCAGCGGGTTCCAAAAGGATCACCACTCTTGCGAACAGAAACGTTCGCGTCAATACGCATTGAACCCTCTTCCATGCGGCCATCTGATGCGCCAGTGGCAATCAAGATGCCGCGTAGTTCCGAAGCGTACGCGCGAGCTTGCGCCGATGAACGAATATCTGGGCCAGAAACGATTTCCACCAATGGAACACCTGAACGGTTGTAGTCAACCATCGAACGGTCGGCCCCGTGAATACGACCTGAGCCGCCAAGGTGAGTTGACTTACCGGTGTCCTCTTCGAGGTGCGCACGTTCAACGCTGACGCGAGATCCATCAGGCAGGTCCAGGTAGCCGCGGGAGTTGATTGGCAGGTCGTACTGCGAAATCTGAAAGTCCTTGGGCATGTCGGGGTAAAAGTAGTTCTTCCGGTGAAATGTCGAGGGTGCAATCGTGCAGTGCAAAGCCACACCAATAGCCATAGCTAATTCAACGGCCATTTTGTTCAGCACCGGCAGTGAGCCCGGCAGCCCTAAGCAAACTGGACACACGTTGGTATTCGGCTCTGAACCGAAGGCGTTGGCACAGCCACAGAACATTTTGGTTGCGGTCTTAAGTTCAGTGTGAACTTCGAGTCCAACCACCATTTCCCATCCGTTTGGCAATGTCATGCTCGACCGTCCGCAATCTCAAGGACTCGAGCCGCTGCCAGCAGGGTGGCTTCACTTCTTCCGGGGCCCAGGATTTGGACACCAATCGGCAAGTCGTTCTCACCAGTACCAAATGGCACGGACACCGCCGCGTCTCCCGCCAAGTTGGTAGGAATCGTGAATACGTCAGATAGGTACATAGCCATTGGATTAGACGTCTTGGATCCAAATTCGAAGGCCACCGTTGGGGTGGTTGCACCAATCAGCATGTCCGCTTGCTCGTACGCCTTCGCGAAAGCCTTGATCATTTGCGTGCGTACTTTAAGGGCCTGACCGTAGTACGCGTCAAAGTACCCGGCCGACAGTGCATAAGTGCCGAGCATGATTCGCCGCTTCACTTCGGCTCCGAATCCAGCAGTTCGGGTGGCTTCGTACATTTCAGTTACGTCGCTACCCTGTTCGCGCAATCCAAAGCGCACACCGTCATACCGTGCCAGGTTGCTGGACGCTTCGGCGGGGGCAATCAAGTAGTACGCACTGAGACCCAAGCGAAGTTCAGGAATGGAAAACTCGACAATGGTCGCGCCGGCAGATTCGAGAGCGGCCACCGCTGCCTTCACCGATGCAATGACCTCTTCATCCGCTCCTTCATAGAGCTCCTTGACGAGAGCCACTCGCTTGCCCTTAACGCCATCATTTACGTGGGCCACCAGCGAGGGTGCTGGTTCGGGCAACGAAGTGGAGTCCATCGGGTCGTGTCCAGCGATTACTTCAAGGACCAACGCCGCATCGGCAACGGTTTTGGCGAACGGGCCAACTTGGTCGAGCGAGGAAGCAAAAGCAATAAGACCGTACCTGGAAACCAAACCATAGGTCGGCTTGATGCCGACGAGTCCGCACAACGCTGCGGGTTGGCGAATTGAACCACCGGTGTCGGACCCCAATGAAATTGGAGTCATGTCAGCAGCCACGGCAGCGGCCGATCCACCCGATGAGCCACCCGGTACGCGTGAAAGATCTAGCGGGTTCTTAGTGGGCCCAAAGGCGGAAGTCTCGGTGGACGAGCCCATGGCAAATTCGTCCAAGTTGGTTTTGCCCACTGGGATCGCTCCTGCTGCGAGCAACCGCTCGACCACAGTTGCGGTGTAGGGAGGGCGCCAGTCGGCCAGAATCTTCGATGAACAAGTAGTTGGCACTCCCGTTTGGCACAGGTTGTCTTTGATTGCTACCGGCACACCTGCGAGAGGCAACTTCTCACCATTCGCAATTCGTGCATCAACCTCGGCGGCAAACTTTTTTGCCCCGTCGGTGTCTACATACAAAAATGCGTTGATCGCGCCGTTCTTTTCCTCAATAACCGAGAGTGAACTTTGCAGCTCGGCACTAGCCGAACTTTCTTTGGCGTTTACCGCCGCAGCGATGTCTACAGCGTGCTTCATGGTGCCTCTCCCATAATGCGAGGTACCCCAAAACGGCCCTCTTCAGCGTCTGGCGCTTCAGCCAAAACTGCATCTCGATTCAGTGATGGTCGAACAACGTCTTCTCGCATGACGTTAATCAATCCAAAGGGGTGTCCCGTTGGCTCAACGTCGGCCAAGTTAAGTGAGGTCATGTCGTTGGCGTGCTCGAGGATTTGACCAAGTTGCTCGGTGAATTGCTCAAGTTCGGCATCAGTAATGCGCAAACGTGCCAATTTCGCGACCTTGGCGACCTCTTCTCTAGAGAGCGGGCTACTCATAATGGTGGACTCTTCTCGAACGGTTTGAGGCTCTAGCCTACCCCCGCTCTGGAGATTCCTTTCCCCCTAGTTGACGTTCAGAGTGACCGTGCCGTGTTTCTTGAGCGGGCTTCCGGCGACGGGGCTCTGGCTCAGGACGCGAGTCCAACCCTTCGTTCCGGCGTGGACGCCAACGGTGTGGTAGTAGTAACCCGAAGAACTCGACAACGCGTTCACCTGTGCGGGAGTCATACCCACGAAGCTAGGCACGGTTGGCCCCGTTGCTGGGGTTGTGGTGGTTGTGGTCGCTCCGGTGCTCTTGCCCGAAGACAGGGCCAAAATGAGGTTGGACCCGGCAGGAACCGAAACAGGGTTGATACTGGTGTTGTAGAGAACTTCAGCTACTCGACCAGCGGCCACGGTCTGGCTGGCCACGTGTTGGGTCGCGGGGCAGGTTGCGTTTAGCCCCACCTTTGCGAGCTTGGCTGTGGCGCTCGCACAGTCGAGCCCCTTCAAACCGCTTGGCAGTGCGGTCAGCACTGGACCGTCCGAGACCACAACATTTACGGTCTTTGAGTTGGATCCCGCTACCGGGCTCTGGCTAATGATGTCATTCAGCGGCACTGACGCCGAGTGAGTGTGAGAGGTTTCGGTCAAGGTAACCCCAGCCTTGGCGGCGATCGAACTCGCCTGGGTCATGGACTTGCCGACGAGTGAGGGTACGGAAGTTGTCGACGAGAAAATGCCCGCCACAAACATGCCGCCACCCGCAATAAGCAAAACAACAATGACGATGCCGGTCAAAACAATGCCTCGTCGCGACCCTCGGGGGCGACTGGCGGTCACCAAGTTTGAATCAATTTCGGGGCGACGAGACACTGGACGCGCCTTCATGATGGGCTCTAATTCCCCATCATTCACTTCTTGGAACTCTCGAGTATTAACTACATCACGAGCGCGGCGACCGCCGGAAATTTGAACTGCGTCTGGGTTGAATCCAATGGCGGCTCCACGTTCGGGAAGTTCGCGCACTTTGAATGGTGCCGGGGCTGGTTCAACGAGCGCCTCTTGCTCGTCTTCTTCTTCAAAGCCCCAGTCGAATGGATCGCCTGAGCCGTCGGCGGGAATCTCAGAGTACGAAGGAATTGTTTCAACGATTCCAGAGAGGCGTTGTTCGAGTTGCGATGCATCAATACGCATTGCGGGGTCTGGAACAGTCGCCTGGGCCAAGACCATGTCGAGAGTGCCTAATTCGCTGCGCGCAGGAATTGGAGAAGTTATGCGGTCTCGCAAAACTTGCTCGGCGGAGTTGCCTGGAAATGCGTGTTCGCCGGTAAGGGCTTCGAACAAAATCAGAGCGAGTGCGTACACATCGCTCTTCTCGGTAGCGGGCAAACCCTGAGCTTGTTCTGGGCTCAGATAACGAACTTGATTCAGAGTGAAATCTTGACGGTAGTTATCGGCAAGACCAGCGAGGGCAACGTCGGCAATGCGAATGTTTCCCGCCTGGTCAAAGAGCAGCTTGGCGGGGGTCAAGCAACCGAGAACGAATCCCTCACGGGCCAAGTAATCCAGGGCCGAAGCAACATCTTGACCGATTTTTGCGGCGTCAGCCATCGACAAAACCTGTCCGTTGCCAATCAAGTCAGCCAGTGTGCCACCCGGCAGGTACTCAGTAATCATGAAGTAGGCACCGCTCTCTTGACCGCCATCGAAAATTTTGGCAATGCTGGGGTGACTTAAGGTCGCGCCGCGAACGATGTGGTCGCGGAACTCGTTTCGCACGTCGTTATGGGCGGCGAGTTCGGGGAGAAGAACCTTGGCAACGATTGTTCGGTGTAGAGAGAGGTCTTCAGCCAGGTAGACCTCAGCGGTGGTTCCGACACCAATGAGTTGTTGAATCTGGTAACGCTTGGCGAGAACATGTCCTGCGGAGAATGTTGATGCAGCCATGAGTAAATACCTCTTTTTCGTTTCCCTATAGGTTAGGGCTCAGAGTGCCGCTAGAGAGTAATCGGTCGAAATCGGTCGCCGGCACCATAGGAATTCCTAGTTCTTCGGCTTTCGTGACCTTGCTGGCTCCGGGGGCTTCGCCAATTACAACGCAGAATGTCTTCTTCGAGACCGATCCCGGCGAGCTACCGCCACGGAGCACTATGGCCGCCTCGGCTTCGTCCCTCGTGTAACCCTCAACCGAACCGGTGACCACGATGGCCTTGCCGATCAGGGTTTGCTCGATTCCTTCAACGGCGTTTGGCTCTAAGAGGCTGACCCCGGCTTGGAGCATTTTTTCCATTCGAACAACCGATTCGGGGTCTCGGGTGTATTCAAATACCGATTCTGCAATCACCGGCCCAACTCCGGGCAATGCTTCGAGGGTTTCCAATGGGGCCTTTGCCAATGACCGGTAGTCCCCGAAGGCCTTGGCGAGCTCGCGGGCGGCGACTGGCCCCACGTGGCGAATGCCGAGACCTACGAGGACCTTCGATAACGGACGTTCCTTAGCGGCCTGGATATTGGCCACCAGCGACGTGGCACTTAGCTCTCCCATACCCTCAAGAGCTGCGATCTGAGAGGTTTCGAGTGAAAAGAGATCAGCCACGTCGGAAATCAATCCTTCGGACAAGAGTTGTGAGACTCGCTGGTCGCCAAGTCCTTCAATATCCATTGCGCCACGAGAAGCGAAGTGGATAATTTTTTGCATTTGCTGTGCGGGACACGCTGGATTGACGCAATAGGTGTCGCTCTCTTCGCCAATTCGTTCGAGTGCTCCCCCGCACTCCGGGCACTTCTTGGGAAACTTCCATGGGGCAGACCTCTGCTGACCTTTCACTTCAACCGCGCCGACAACCTCAGGAATCACGTCGCCGGCCTTGCGCACGATGACCATGTCGCCAACTCGAACATCTTTGGCTGCGACCTGATCTTGGTTGTGCAAGGTGGCCATTGAGACCGTTGAACCCGCAACGAGTACTGGCTCGAGCACTGCATAGGGTGTAGCGCGACCCGTTCGTCCGATTGACACTTCAATGGCGAGCAATGTGGTGGTTCGCTCTTCTGGCGGCAATTTGCGAGCGATTGCCCAGCGTGGCGCCCGCGAGGTAAAGCCCAGAACTTCTCGTTGAGATAGATCATCAACTTTTATTACAACCCCGTCGATGTCGAAAGGTAAGTCGTGTCGGTGTGCCTCAAACCAACTAGAACGCTCAACCATTGCTGCCACGCCATGCTCACCGGAACGTTCTGATGCGGTTAAGAAGCCCCAGTCAGCGAGTAGGGCAATCTGATCCAAATAGGAATTAATTTTTAGCGCCCCGGCCAAGTCAACGAGCTGATAGGAAAGGAACGAAAGTGGCCTCTCAGCAGTAACTTGTGAATCCTTTTGTCGCAAGCTGCCGGCCGCTGCGTTTCGAGGATTGGCAAATTCCTTTTGGCCCAATTCGCGCTGGCGTGTATTCAACATTTCGAAGTCGGCCTTAGCGAGGAAAACTTCGCCTCTCACCTCCACGAGTGCCGGTGCCCCTTGGGGGAGTTTCTTCGGAACGTTAGAAATCGTGCGGACATTGTCCGTGACGTCCTCTCCCATTCGCCCATCTCCTCGGGTGGCAGCCTGAACGAGTTGGCCATTTTCGTAACGAATAGAGAGCGCCAGACCATCAATTTTTGGCTCAACGGCGAAAACCAATTCACTCGGCTCACAACCCAGACCCTTGCAGGCACGGTCCGCCCAGGCCACGAGTTCGTCAACGTCAAAAACATTATCCAGACTCAACATGGGTTCAGCATGAGTAACGGGACTAAAAACCGCACTGACCGGTGCGCCTACCTGCTGGCTCGGTGAATCACTTGCGAAGAGATCGGGGTGTTTCGTTTCGAGTTCGCGCAACTCTCGAACGAGCGCGTCATAATCTGCGTCGGGGATAAGAGGGCTGTCTTGCGTAAAGTACGCCTGGTTATGTTGTGCGATTAACTCTCGCAGCTGGACGATTCGCTGATCCGGCTTCATTATCGAGAAACGATAGCGGCACCCTGAACAAGTTCCGGTTCATCTGGGTTATAAAAAACAATTGTTTGACCCGCCGCCACTGGCCGGGCGGGTTCGCTCAGAACCACTTTCCAACGACCATCGAAACGTAAGGTCCCCTTATTTGATTTGCCGTGGGCTGACCACTGACTCAGGACCGTCTGTCCGTCAATCAGTGCTTCGCGAGCGAAGGTCAATGTTTGTTCGTCGAGAATTACTTCCGTCGTCATAATGTCGACCAAGCGTCCGACCGTTACGACTTTTTTGCTCAAGTCGACTCTCGTTACGTAGCGCTTCTCCCCATCTTTACTCGGGGTAATTCCTCGGCGTTGTCCAACCGTCATAAGCTCTGCGGCGTTGGTCTCGCCCAAGACTTCACCCGAAGCAGCGTCAACGATTGCCGCCGCAGTTACGGGAATACGCTCGCGCAAGAATGCCTCACGACCTCTCACCGACTCAATGAAGCAAACATCTTGGGAATCAGGCTTATTCCAGGTACGAAGTCCAAGACGCTCCGCTTCAGCGCGAACCGCTGATTTGTTCATGTGCCCGATGGGAAGAATGAGCCGGGCCAATTCCGGTTCGCGCAAGTAGCCCAAGACATAGCTCTGATCCTTCGTGTTGTCCGCTCCGCGGGCAAGAAAATAATGTCCATCCTTGCTCACTACTTGAGCGTGGTGACCAGTGGCGACGGCGTCAAATCCCAAACGATCCGCTCTCTCAAAAAGGAGGTCAAATTTGATGTGCCGATTGCAGTCAATGCAAGGGTTCGGCGAATTTCCCGCTGCGTGTCCCTCAACGAATGGGGCGACAACCATCTTTTCAAACTCTTCGGTGTAGTTAAAGACGTGGTGATCGATTCCGAGGACTTGGGCCACACGACGAGCATCGTCAACGTCTGACACGCTGCAACACCCTGAGTCTGAAACACCGCCCCAGAGTTTTAGCGTTGCTCCGACAACTTCGTGACCTTGTTCAATCAGCAGGGCAGCGGCAACCGAAGAGTCCACCCCTCCACTCATCGCGACCAAGACCTTCATGTAACTAGTTTGCCAGTTCTGGCACCGGGCTAAGCCGGAGTGAGTTGACGGGCAATTCTGGCCACGGTAGCGATTACGTAGTCCACCTCATCTTGGGTTGTCTCGATGCCCATTGAAAGGCGAAGAGATCCCTTCGCCTTTAAATCACTGACTCCCATGGCGCCAAGGACGTGGCTGGGCTTGGCCGCTCCCGATGAGCAGCTCGCTGCCGCTGAAGCACAAATACCAGCGTGGTCCAACAAGAAGAGCAATTCGTCACTGGCAATTCCCTCGAAGGTTAAGTGAACTGTGCCAGGCAATTTGCTAGCGGTTGGAGCGGTGAGAGTGCACCCAGGGAGTTGGCTCAGTGCCTCGCTGAGTTGCTTTTGAAAGTTCCGAACCTTTTTGGTGGCCTCGGCCCTTTCTTTGACAATCAATTGGGTAGCCGTTGCCAATCCCACGGCGGCGGCCACGTCAACTGTTCCTCCCCGCTGGCCGCGCTCTTGTCCCCCACCAGGAATTAACGCGTCAAAGGGGAGAGGGCGTCGAATAATGAGAGCGCCGGAATTGACCGGCCCACCAATCTTGTGCGCGCAAATTGAAACTAAGTCGATTTCGCGAGTCGATTCAGCCAGATCAAGCCAAGGCGCGGCAGCAACCGCGTCAGTGTGAGTAACCACCTTGGGGTTTAACTCACGCAGAGTCTGAGCTAAAGCCGAGAGTGGCTGAATTATTCCGGTTTCATTATTCGCATTCATCACCGACACCACCGCGGTGTCGGGCTTAAGGATCGAGCTCAACTCGTCGAGCCGAACGACACCATCACTATCAACGCCGAGTTCATCGCTGGTAATCATTGGGTAGTCGCGCTTGAGTGTTGTGACGCAGTCCAAGACCGCGTGGTGCTCAATGGCTGAAGCGATCACGTGAGCGGAGCCGTTAGCCCGACGGAATGCGTTGGCTACGCCGGCGATGGCTATGTGGCACGATTCGGTGCCGCCGCCCGTAAAAACGACTTGCCCAGGTTCAGCACCAACGAAAGCGGCGACTTGATCTCTCGCGTCTTCAATTACGCGACGAGCATCACGTGCCGCTTTGTGCATGCCACTTGGATTTCCGACCACGCCATGCTGATAAGGCGCCATTGCTTCGGTCACTTCGTCTCGGCGTGGTGCCGAAGCGGCGTGATCAAAGTAGTACAGGGTCACGCGACGTAGTACGACTTCTGGTTGGTGAACTCGCGCATTCCGAATGCGGTCAGCTCGCGTCCAAAACCGGACTTCTTAGTACCACCAAAAGGCAACTCGGGCATCGAGACCACAACAGCGTTAGCAAACACCATTCCCGCGTCAATACCGTCAATCGCCTTTTCAATTTCGGTGTCGTCCGTGGCCCAAATACTTCCGCCAAGCCCCCAAGGAATGTCGTTGGCCAATTGAATTGCCTCATCCAAGTCCTTAACAACGTGAACAACCGCGACCGGTCCAAAGAGTTCTTCGCACGCAGCTGGAGAGTCCTTGGAAGTGTTTATTAGAACCGTGGGCGGGAAGTAGTAACCCTCTCGGTCGAGAGGCGCGCCTCCGGTGAGAACCTTCGCACCCTTGGCCACTGTCTCGTTTACTTGACGAGTCAAAATATCGAGTTGTGACTTATTCACCAATGGCCCAACAATTGTTTCTGGGCTCATCGGGTCACCAACCGGTACCGCTGCCATGGCTGCGGTGAACTTTTCAATGAACTCGTCGGCACGCTCTTGCACCACGATGTAACGCTTTGAGGCAATGCAAGCCTGGCCATTGTTCTGGAGTCGCGCAGTCACGGCAAGCGGAATTGTGTGATCCATGTCCGCCGAAGACGCAATGATGAATGGGTCTGAACCACCGAGTTCGAGCAAGACCTTCTTCAGGTTTTGTCCCGCGACAGCAGCGATGCTTCGTCCGGCGCGCTCTGAACCGGTAAGCGAAACGCCAGCAATGCGGTCGTCGGCAATGATGTCGGCGACTTGCTCGACTTCAACGAACATGTTGCGAAGAACGCCCTTGGGGAATCCGGCGCGGATGAAGAGGTCTTGCATATAGAGGGCGCAGCCAGGAACATTTGGTGCGTGCTTAAAGGCCACGGCGTTGCCCGCCATGATGGTCGGCGCAGCCATGCGAATTATTTGCCAGAGCGGGAAGTTCCACGGCATCACCGCAAAAATCACGCCAATGGGCTCGTAGCGAACGCCCGAGCGCTTGCCCGAAGTCTTGATGATCTGCTCGGTGAGCATTTCTTCGGCGTGCTCGGCGTAGTAGCGCATGGTCATGGCGCACTTAGAAGCCTCACCCTTAGCGGCGGCGAAGGTCTTGCCCATCTCGCTAGTCATCAGTTCGGCCACGACGGGAATCTCGCCCTCGAGAAGTTCAGCGGCGCGGGTCATCAACTGAGCGCGCTCCGCAAAGCTCATGGCCGACCAGGCCTCGTAACCCGCTTGCGCTTCGGCGAGTGCGCTTTCAACTTCAGCAGCGCTGAAGGCGGGGTATTCGGCAATTACTTTGCCGGTGGCTGGGTTCGTGGCGGTAAAGGGCATTCCCCTATTCTGCCAGCAAATCCTTATCCCCTGTCGGTGCCGGGCCCATCGACTTAAAAAAGTTCGGGGCAAAGACCAGAATTCCCAATAGGACTAGTCCCATTACCACTGCGCTCGTCAGGGTGATTTGGCGGACACCCCACTGCTTGGCAATCGTCGATTGAAGAATGGCCCCAAAGGGATACCAAATCGAGAGCGACAGGGTGTACAGGGACAGAATCCTGGACCTAACTTTGGTGGGCGCATGAATCTGCACTGAAGCATTGAGCCCGTTCAAAGTGCCGACGTAACACAGGCCCACGAGAGTCAAACACAGAACACTGACGACCAAAGTCTGCGCCAGCGCGTATCCCGCAACCCCAACGACCAAACCAACAATCGCAATTCGAAGTACCGTAACTCGCGAAGTCCGCTTAGCGAAGTGAGGTAGGAAGACCGCCCCCAGTACCGCACCGACACCTTGTGCTGTTACTAGCCATGAGGTTCCAATCTTGCCCGCCTTGAGGACATCAATGGCCATGGCTGGCACGAGGGAGATGAAGGGGCTAATAACAAAAGCGATAGTGCCCACGGCAATGATTGGGTACCGACAACCCTTAACTCGCCACGCTGCACCAATACCGTGACGCATCTCAGAGAAGAATGCCAGCTTGGTTGTGACCGCAGCGCGGGGAGCACTCTTGACGTAGGAAAAGATCACGACAACAACTAGGAAGCTAGCGGCGTTAATCGCAAAGCACCAACCCGGCGAACCAACTGCCAAGGCCACTCCAGCGAGGAGCGGACCAATAATGCGACCGAGGTTAAATTGTGCCGAAGCCATCGACACTGCGGCCAGCACTTCGTCCTTATCAACCAAATCAGGCATGAGCGATTGCCACGCGGCCCACGAGGCCGCTCCACAAAATCCCTCAACAATTGCCAGATAGCAAGCCAGGGTTGGAGTCAAATGCCCGGTTAATTGTGCGACGGCTAGGGCCGTGGCACTAACGGCCATGGCGCCATTCATCATCTGAATCCAGGCCTGCCGGTGCTTTCGGTCCGCCATCACCCCGCCTAACGGAGATCCAATGAGCGCAGGAAGCCACGCCGCCAGTGTGATGAGGCCCAGCCATTCAGGGTTATGGGTGGTCTGGGTGAGATACACACCCAGAGCCACCGACTGCATCCACGTGCCGGTTGAGGAGATGAAGGAAGAGGAAAGAGCGAGGGCGAAACTTCGATGACGGAGTGGGGCGAACGAAGTGAAAGCCATGGCTAACTACCCTACCGACAAAAAGCAAAAGGCCGGGGGCATGGCCCCCGGCACTTTTTAGCGACAAGTAAAACTAGTCAGCCTTGTTGATTTCGACGTTCAACTCGAGGGTGACCTTGTTACCAACGACGAGGCCGCCGTTTTCGAGGGTTGCTTCGAAGTTGACGTTGAAGTCACGACGGTCGATTTCAGTCTTGGCTTCAAAACCCGCCATGGTTACGCCAGGCTGAGCTGAAGGACCAGTGCCGAGGAATTCGAGGTCAAAGTCAACCGACTTAGTGACGCCACGGATGGTGAGGTCACCGGTCATAACGTAGTTCTCGCCCTTAGGCTTGATTGAAGTCGACTTGAAAGTCAAGTTGGGGTGGTTCTCGAGGTCCAAGAAGTCAGCTGACTTCAAGTGGCCATCGCGCATGTCGTTGTTAGTAGTGATCGAAGCAGCGCTAACGGTTGCATCAACTACTGAGGTCTCTGGGCTGTCACCTACGGTAACGGTTCCGCTGTACTCGGTGAACTCACCACGAACCTTGGCGGCAACCAAGTGGCGAACGCTAAAGCCGACGTGCGAGTGAACTGAGTCGATGTTGTAAACACCGGGAGCTGGAAGGTTGCTCATTTTTATCTCCTAGTTGGAATTTGAACACTTTTGTGTACCTATCCATAATAGTTGCTAATACAACTATTTGCAAGTCAATTGTTTTATAAGCAACTATTGGCTAGAATTAGGGCTATGAGTTTCGAGCCGACCATCTGCCCCTCTGGGGACGAAAAGGTGCTTCTTTTCGGCTTGCTTATGGATACCAACGCTCGCCTGACCAAGGATCTTGGCGAGGAACTCGAAAAGAACTGCGAACTCCCACTCGCCTGGTTTGATGCACTTTTGCACCTTCGCAAGGTTGACTCGGGCCGACTCAAGATGAATGAAATGGCCGACGCGATTGTTCACTCAACCGGCGGCACAACGCGATTGATTGACCGTCTTGAAGAGGCGGGATTGGTTGTTCGTGAACTATGCCCCACTGACCGCCGTGCAATCTACGTGGCAATTACCGAGTCCGGAAACAAAAAACTTGATGAGGCGCTGACGACTCACATGCAGTTCTTGCAAGAAAAGCTTGCCGAGCGACTCACTGAGCGCGAACGCGAGTCCCTCGCCAAGTTATTGGGCAAACTAAACGCGCACTAAGCCTTGGCGAGCCAAGCGAAGGCTTCACGCTCGTCATCAAGCTCGAGTTTCGCGCCTTCACCAACTCCAGTCCCAGTAATCACGTCAACTGCGAGAACCTCGCTCGCGAGGGTGGCAAAACCATCGGCGAGATCATCGATGCCCGATACGTGAAGGACAATTCGGTCCGAAACCTCTAGGCCGCTGGTCTTGCGCAAATCCTGCACTTGGCGAACAACGTCGCGCAAGTAACCACGACGCAGGAGTTCATCATTCAAAGTGAGATCGAGAGCAATTACTTCTCCGCCCTCGCGAGATACGGCGAAACCACCTTGACTCTTGACTCGGAGTTCGACATCTTCTCCACTGAGTTCAAAAACTCCAGTTGAGAGAGTTACTGAAATTGCCTGCCCCGCTTCGAGAGCGTCCGCGGCCGCTACTGAGTCGAGCGCCGCGAGAGCGGGCTTCAACTCCTTGACCGCCTCGCCTAAACGCGGACCAACGGTTCGGAAATTGGGAACCAATTCGAAACTTAGGACTTCCGCAAGTTCTTGCCCGTATTCCAAGAGGTCCACGTTGAGCTCGTCTTCAACAATGCCCACCGGTGGGTGCACCTCGCCGCTCGGGATAAAAACCAGTGCTCGGGCCAAAGGTTGGCGAACCTTGACGTGAGCTTCCGCTCGAGCTGCTCGCCCAAGGGAGGTCAACCGACGCGCTACATCCATGGCCTTTTCCAACTCCACGTTGCGTTTGGCTGGCTCACTCTCGGGCCAGTCAGCCAGGTGGACCGAATCCGATTCGGAAACTTCGAAGAGCTCGCGATACATCGAGTCGGTAATGAACGGACAGAACGGTGCCATCAAAAGGGTGAGGCGCTGAAGTACTTCCAGCAAGGTGGCCTGGGCGCCAAGCGAGTCTGAACGCGGTGCCGTGGGATCGGTGCGCCAAAAGCGACGGCGAGAACGACGCACGTACCAGTTCGACAATTCGTCAATGAAGGCTGCCAAAGGTAGCGTCGCTGCCAGAGGCTCATACCCTTCCAGCGACTCGGTTACTTCAACGGTGACCGATTCCAAACGAGAAAGAATCCATCGGTCAATTTCTGGCCGGTCTTCCCAACTTGGGCATTCAGGGTCCTTGGGGTCAAACTCGTTCAGCGACGCGTAAGTCGTAAAGAAGCTGTAGGTGTTCCACCAGGTAGCGATGGTCTCACGTAGCGAGTGGTCAATTGCACCCAGTCCAGCACGCGTCGAGGTCCAAGGCGAACCTTGCGAGAACATCCACCAGCGCAGTGGGTCGGCACCTCTGGTGGAGAGGACATCCCACGGATCGATGACGTTGCCTTGGGACTTGCTCATCTTCTTGCCGTTTTCGTCAACGATGTGACCAAGACAGAGCACGTGCTCGTACGGCGACTTGCCAAAAACCAGAGTGTTTACCGCTAGCAGTGAATAGAACCAGCCACGGGTTTGGTCAATGGCTTCAACAATCAACTGGGCCGGGAATTGCATTGCGACTTCGCTACCGGCAACATGCGGATAACCCACTTGCGCAGCTGGCATCGAGCCCGAGTCAAACCAAGCGTCAATGACCGGTTCAACGCGACGGGCCGGCTTTTGGCACGTACGGCACTTAATTTCAACTTCGTCAATTGCGGGGCGGTGTGGGTCAATTTCCGAAACGTCGCGTCCGGCCAATTCGGAAAGCTCGGCACGCGAAGAAACACAGGTGAAGTGTTTCTCTTCACATCGCCAAATCGGAAGAGGTGTTCCCCAGAATCGGTCGCGCGAAAGCGCCCAGTCAACGTTGTTCTGCAACCACTCGCCCATTCGACCTTCACGAATGTGAGCGGGGTGCCAGTCAATCCCAGCGTTTTCGCCAATTAGTTGCTCTTTGAATTGGCTCGTGGCGATATACCAAGAGGGTTTTCCCCAATAAATCAATACGGTGCCGCATCGCCAGCAGTGAGGCAAGGAGTGGCTGTAGTCGAAGCGACGTAGTAAGAATCCGCGCTTCTCGAGCTCGTCGTTGATCTGATGATTAGCTTCGCGAACCTGAATTCCTTCGAGCCAAGGAACCTCATTGGTAAAGGCGCCATCGGGGCCCACCGGGTTAACCGTTGGCAAGTTGTTCGCGCGAGCGACCTGACGGTCAATTTCACCAAAGGCCGGCGACTGGTGAACTAACCCGGTTCCGTCTTCAGTGGTGACGTAGTCAGCGAGGACTACGAAATTCACGTCCACACCTTCGTCATAGGGCACATCGGTAAAGGGTCGCTGGTAGTGAACTCCGGCGAGATCGCTTCCCTTAAAGGTCGCTGACGCCTTGGCGCCTTCGCCGAAGACAGCTTCGATCAGTTCTTGCGCGACGATGTTGCCGTTCACGACCGCGTAGGTGACTTCAGGGTTTACCGCTACCGCAACGTTCGACAGCAAAGTCCAGGGGGTAGTCGTCCAGACCGCGAGGTGAGTTGCACCTTTCAGTCCACCGTGCTGATCGGCGTCGGTGATGGGAAAGAGTACGTAGCACGACTCATCGACTTCATCGGTGTAGACACCAGGTTGACCAAGTTCGTGCGACGAAAGAGCGGTGCCACAACGCGGGCAGTATGGAATTACCTTCAAGTCTTCGTAGAGAAGTCCCCGATCAAAGAGTTGTTGTAGCTGCCACCACACCGACTCCACGTAACTGGGGTTAAAGGTGTAATACGCGTTGGACATGTCGGTCCAATAACCGATGCGGCTGGTTAGCTTTTCAAATTCGCCAATATAGGTCAGTACCGATTCCTTGCAGAGTCTGGTGAATTCGGTAATTCCAACCTGCTCTTCGATGGCCTTCTTGCCAGAGATACCGAGTTGCTTTTCAACCTGGACTTCGACGGGAAGTCCGTGCGTATCCCAGCCCGCTCGACGTGCCACGTAGTGGCCCTGCATCGTTTGGTAGCGGCAAAAAAGGTCCTTATAGATTCGAGCCCACACGTGGTGCAGGCCCGGCTTGCCGTTCGCCGTTGGGGGGCCCTCATAAAAAACCCAGGCGGGGGCGCCTTCGCGCTGCTGCATTGAGCGAGCGAAAATGTCGTGCTCGCTCCAACGCGCTAGTTCGGCCTCTTCGAGGGCCACGAAATCAAACTCTGCGCTGATAGGGCGAAACACAAAATCTCCTTAAATGATTTGTCTATCGTACCGAAGGATTGCTCGCTCCCCCTACGATTTACCAATGCCTGAATTCACCTACCACGAAGAACCGAGCACCGGGGCGGGCGCCCTCGCCATGATTTGGAACGCTATCGATGAACTCGAACGGCGCTACGGCAGTAGCGAGGAGCGACTCAAGCTCTCGCCCGACGAAATGGCCGGCCCCATGGGGGCATTTGTGGTGGTCCGCTGTGATGAGCACCCAGTCGGGGGCATTGGACTACGCCCCATTCTCGATCCCGAAATGAAAGTTGGAGAACTGAAGCGCCTCTGGGTCCGACCTGACATGCGCCGATTTGGGGTCGCTAGACAGTTGATGATCGAAATTGAGAACTCCGCCCGAAGCCGTGGATATCGAGAACTCTACCTAGAGACCGGCGTCAAGCAACCTGAAGCCGTGGCCCTTTACGAAAAGATTGACTGGGAACCGGTCGAAGATTTTCCAGAGGGCGCCTACAGCTATCCCACCGGAATCAAGTTCAAGAAGGTTTTGAACTAAATCGCGCGTCCAGCCACGCTGGGTCAAGATCTTCCAGCGAGTCGAGGATCAAATCAGCCAACGCAATAGCGGGGTGACAGCGATCCTCTTCCACCGGAACAGCAACCACCGTCATTCGCCCCGCCTTGCCCGCCAACGTTCCCGCCGGCGAGTCTTCGAACACCAAACACTCAGTGGGGTCGACCCCGAGAGCAGCGGCCGCGGAGAGAAAGACTCCAGGGTGAGGTTTGCCATAGGGCTCCACGTCTGCTGAGTGGATTGACTTAAAGCGATCGCGAAGTCCAAAGTGATCAAGCAAGGTAAGAATGAGTGGCTTCGGCGTTGAAGAGGCCAGCGCAATGGGCCCACGCTCAGCGCACAGGGCAATGGTGCGCTCGGCACCAGGGAGTAGGCGGCCTTCAGTGCGAACAAGTTCGCCCACGCGAGTTAAGAGGCTTTGAACCACCTCGGCATTACTCGGCCCTTCCCACGGGTATATCGAGCGCCAGTATTTAACAACCTCATCGACGTAAACACCTTTGGTCTTGCGTCCGTCAATAGTTTCGAATGGAACTCCGAGAGTGCCAAAGATTTCAACTTCAGCCTTGTGCCAGAGGATTTCGGAGTCAATTAAGAGTCCGTCCATATCAAAGAGGGTTGCGTTTAGGGGCATAATCACTGTTCCCACTCGCAATCACTCACGAGTGCCAGGTTTGACTAGTTCAGGGCAGCTTCGATGGCGCTAACGATCTTGGGGTCGTTCGGCTCAATCTCGGGATTGAAACGAGTGACGGTTCCATCCTTGGAAACCAGGAACTTTTCGAAGTTCCAGCGAATTTCGCCGCTGTAACCTTCGGCGTCGACCACCTTGTTGAGCTCGGCATAGATGGGGTGCTGGGCTTCACCATTTACATCAATCTTTTCCATCAATGGAAAGGTGACGCCATAAGTTGTCGAGCAGAATTCTTGGATCTCTTCTGCTGTTCCTGGCTCTTGACCCATGAATTGATTGCAGGGGAATCCGATAACGGTGAAACCTTGTGCTTCGTACTTGCGCTGCAGTGCCTCGAGGCTTTCGTATTGAGGGGTGAGACCACACTTGGAGGCAACATTGACCAAGAGCAAAGTCTTGGAACGGTATGGCTCGAGTGAGGTGTTCTTACCGGCAAGGGTGGCGATTGGCTGGTCAAAAATACTCATGACCAAACCTTAGAGGAAAGAGCAACGCCCTGGCCTGCCCCACTCAGGAGGCAGGCCAGGGCGAAAAACTAGTGAGCCGCGGCCGCCGGGGCGTCGTGCTGACCGAGGTGGTGACGGTCAACGTTCACCATGAAGTAAAAGACCGCTGCGGCAATCACAAACATTCCTGAACCGAAGCGGAAGGCTAGCGAGTATCCGTGGACTCGAGCATGAGCCATGGCGATCTGCATAGGACCACTGTGGTGCAACTTGAAGAACGCCGTCGCCGCCGAAACAGCGATCGTGCTCTGAATTGCGGTACCGAATGAACCACCGATCTGCTGAGCGGTGTTCAAAATTGCGGAAGCCGAACCGGTGTCCTGAGGGCGCACGTTAAACAAAGCGGTTGATGACGTCGGAACAAATACCAAACCCATACCCAGCGAAATCACGAGCATGGCAGGCAATACGTGACCGGCGTAACTCGAGTTCGCCTGGAACATCGACAGGTAGAGCAATCCAGTTGCACCCATGAGTGAACCGACAGTGGCCAACGGCCGCGGTCCAAACTTAGGCAAGAGCTTCGAGGCGACAATTGCCGAGAAGATAACGCCCAAGGAGAACGGCAAGAACAACAGGCCAGAGCGAACAGCTGAGTAACCGTGGATCTGCTGGAAGTAGAAGGTCATGAACAGGAACATTCCGAACAGTGCGAGTGCGACAAGGATCTGGCCCAAGTACGCACCACCGCGGACACGGTCCTTGATCAAGCGAATTGGCATCAGTGGCTGTTCCTTGCGCGCCTCAATGTTCAAGAACACCACGAGGAGAATTGCGCCGAGGGCGATGAACGGCCACGCGGTAGTGGAACCCCATGAGTGAGTTGAAGCTTGCGAAACTCCATAAACAATGGAGATCATTCCCGCGGTAGCGGTCAGTGCACCCGGCACGTCGTAGTGAGGGTGACCTTCGACCTTTGACTCTTTGACGTTACGAATAGCGAGAAAGAATGCAATCATCGCCATTGGTGTGTTCACAAACATGCACCAGCGCCACGAAAAGTACTGAGTGAGCAGTCCACCAGAAATGAGTCCGACCGCTGCGCCAACACCCGACAACGCACCATAAACACCAAAGGCCTTCGCGCGCTCCTTCGAGTCAGTGAAGGTAACCGAGATCAATGAAAGAGCGGCGGGAGCTAGCAAGGCACCGAAGAGTCCTTGCAGGGCACGAGCACCAAAGAGCATTGGGGCGTTCTGGGCAAATCCACCGAGCAAAGAAGCGGCGGCGAAGCCAACGAGTCCGATCAAGAATGCCTTCTTGCGGCCCAAGTAGTCACCAATTCGTCCACCCAACAGCAAGAAACCACCGAAAGTCAAGGTGTAAGCGGTAACCGCCCATTGGTAGTCCTTGGCGGCAATGTTGAGTCCGCCCATGGCCTTTGGTAGTGCCGCGTGAGGCAGAGCGATGTTCACGATTGAGGCATCGAGCACCACCATCAACTGGGCAATGGCGATAACGACCAGTGCGAACCAGCGACGGGGGTCGGCCACCTCAGCGTGAGTGACGTTGTTTTCTGTTTTCTTTGACATTCAAATCCTTTCAGGGGGATAGAAAAAGGCGCATGGAGTAACTCCATGCGCCTAGATCCGTAGACAGGGAATTTACGAGAAAGACTCTACAGGAGTAAAGGCCATTCCGTGCGCTTCTGCAACTGGCGAATAAGTGACGGCTCCGTTAACAACGTTCACACCCTCAAGTAGTGGCTTGTCGTTTGACACCGCCTTCTTCCAGCCTTCGTTAGCCAACTTCAATGCGTAAGGCAACGTTGCATTCGTCAATGCGTAGGTCGACGTATTGGGTACTGCACCTGGCATATTCGCTACGCAATAGAAGACCGAACCATTGAGTTCAAAGGTCGGGTTCGAGTGAGTTGTGGCCTTAGTGGCCTCGAAACAGCCACCCTGGTCTACCGAGATGTCCACGAGGACTGAACCGTGCTTCATGCGCGAAACCAGTTCGTTACTGACGAGCTTGGGCGCCTTAGCGCCTACTACGAGAACAGCACCGATGACGATGTCCGCATTCAAGCACGCCTCTTCGAGCGAGAGCGATGACGAAGCCATAGTTTGAACCTTGCCGTCGAAGGTGGCGTCGAGGTGACGCAGACGCTCGAGGTTGCGGTCAAGAATGGTTACATTGGCGTGCAATCCAAGGGCCATCTGGGCCGCGTTGAATCCAGCAACGCCACCGCCAATAATGACAACGTTTGACTTGGCGGTTCCCGCTACTCCCCCAATCAAAGATCCCTTTCCGCCGCCAGGTCGCATCAAGTGGTGTGCGCCCATCAGGGGAGCCATGCGGCCAGCTACTTCACTCATTGGCGTGAGTAGTGGAAGCGAGTTGTCGGCCAAGCGAACAGTCTCGTACGCAATACCCACGTTGCCTCCAGCAACCATGGCATCGGTACAGGCTTTGTCAGCGGCGAGGTGCAGGTAAGTAAAGAGGACTTGGTCCTTGCGCGCGCCAAGACGAGGGTACTCCGGAGCGATGGGCTCTTTCACCTTCATAATCATGTCCGCGGTGGCCCAGACGTCATCAACGTTGTCGATGATCTTCGCGCCAACGCCCACGTAGTCTGCGTCAGAGATTGACGATCCAACTCCCGCGCTCTTCTCGATGATGACTTGGTGACCTGCACCAACCATCTCCTTGACTCCCGCTGGCGTGATGGCCACGCGGTTTTCGTCGGTCTTAATTTCCTTGGGTACGCCGATGATCATCTTTGATCACCCTTTCTCTTAAGTCGATATCTACGCTACTCAATCGAGTGCGTCAATGGTGTCGTAGGAAACCTTGGGCTGATTGAAGAAGGCGACCTTCTTACCAATCCGCAGTTTCATGACTATATAAAGAGGGATACCCGAGGCGAGCACCACGATGTCTGGAATCGCTGTGCTTCCGCCCGAGACAATCACTTGATAACACACGTAGAGGAGCGAAACTCCCCCGATAAAAGGCAGGTAGACCATGGTCAGGTTGTTCTTGACACCCTGTCCAATCGTCTTGCGAAATGCCCACGCACAGGCCAGCCCGGTGACCCCGTAATAAAAGGCAACCAGTACGCCAATGTTGGCCACCAAATTGTTAAAGACGCTCGCCGAAGAAGTTGAGAGGGTGGTGAGCATGATGCCAAACATTGAGAAAAGCCCCACAATCACCGTGCCTAGTGCTGGAGTCTTGTATTTCTCGTGAACGCTGCCAAAGACCTTCGGGAAGACCCCATCACGCGCCATTGAATAGGTGATTCGAGCTGCGGGCAAAACGGTCGTCTGGGTCGTCGCCACCGTTGAAGAGAGAACTGCGAAAATCATCACGTAGCTCGCCCACTTGCCGGCAAATTGTTGTCCAAAGTAGAAGAGAACCTCTGGACCTTGGTTAGCCACCGCGTGAGAGCCCAGGAGCATTTGGGCCGCTACAAAATTAAGAACAAAGACGAATAGCAACAGCCACATCGAAATCAATCCAGCGCGACCGGGGATCTTGGTTGAGTCCTTGGACTCCTCGTTGAGGTTCATCGCCGTGTCCCAGCCCCAGAAGAAAAACACCCCTAGCGCCAAGCCCGGCGCCAACGCGGCGTAGCCATGGATGTTCATTGGGTTGAGCCAGCCCATAGAGAAATTCAAAGAGTGGACCGGATGCGTAACCAAGACCTTGATGATGCCGCCGATGGAGAAACCCACAACCGCGATGTACTCAATAATGACCATTACCCACTGCGCGTTGGTCGTCCACCTAATTCCGTACACACAAATTGCGACAACGAGCAATAGCCACAGGGCCGCCACAATGGCAACATCCTTTGTGTTATTCACCGATGACAGACTGACCGCATTAAAGGCGGTGTGCAGGAATTGCAGGGTGTAGCCACCGGCCAACAAGGGCGCCGTGGTGCAAAAGAGTACGGAAGTCCAAACCTGGATCCAGCCATTCACCCAACCAACCCCAGGGCTCACCAGCTGGCTAAGCCACGAGTAGCTCGCTCCGCAGTTGGGGTTACGACGATTGAGGTGGAAATAGGACAGCGCAATAAACATCACCGGCACGAACGAAACCAGCAGTACCGCCGGAGCCGCTAAACCGATTCCCGCAATCACGAAGACTGCGGTCATAGTTGACGCAATTGAATATGCCGGTGCCACCGATGAGACAGCAACTGCAGTAGCGTCCAAGAGGTTGAGCTCATCAGCACGTAACTGATGCGCAACCTCTCCTTGCGGAACTGGTGCGCCAAACGGGCCAGTTACATCGTTGATGGACATTCCGCCCCCCCTTGTTCAATTGTGTCGAGTTATTTAGAACTCGATGTTGTGCATCACGTGCTTAATGCGCGTGTAGTCCTCAAAGCCGTAAACCGAAAGGTCCTTGCCGTAGCCGGACTTCTTGAAACCTCCGTGAGGCATTTCCGCAACGATTGGAATGTGGTTGTTGATCCACACCACACCGAAGTCAAGGTCGCGAGCAAAACGAAGGGCCCGGCCGTGGTCACGGGTCCACACCGAGGAGGCGAGACCGTAGTCGACGCCGTTGGCGTACTCGAGTGCGGTTGCTTCGTCCGAGAACTTCTGAACCGTGATGACCGGTCCGAAGATTTCGTTCTGGATCATTTCGTCATTCTGCTGGAGGTCCGCAACAACCGTTGCGCCGAGGTAGTAACCAGCATCACCAATCTGAACTCCACCAGCGGCGATGGAGGCGTGTCCTGGCTTGTTAGCGAGGAACCCCTTAACGCGGTTGAACTGGTTGATGTTGTTGATTGGTCCAAAGAACGCCTCGTCGGAGTCAATTGGTCCGGTAGCGGTGTTCTTTGCAACTTCAGCAAGGGCGTCAACAAAGTCGCCGTACACCTTGGGGCCGGCGATAACGCGGGTCGCTGCGGTGCAGTCCTGACCAGCGTTGAAGTAACCACCAATGGCGATTCCCTGGGCGGCAGCTTCGATGTCGACGTCGTCGAAGACGATAACGGGAGCCTTGCCACCAAGTTCGAGGTGAACTCGCTTGAGTGAGTTCGAAGCAGTAGCGGCTACTTCTTGACCGGCACGAACCGATCCCGTAACCGAGACCATGGCGGGGGTTGGGTGTTCAACCAGCAGGCGTCCGGTGTCGCGGTCACCACAAACAATGTTCAAAACACCAGCGGGCAAAACTTGCGCCATGAGCTCGGCCATCAACAAGGTTGAAGCAGGAGTGGTGTCCGATGGCTTCAAAACCATCGTGTTACCGGCAGCGATCGCAGGTGCCCACTTCCACACCGCCATGAGCAGTGGGTAGTTCCATGGAGTCACCGCAGCGCAAACACCAACGGGCTCGCGACGAATGTACGACGTGTGTCCAGCCATGTACTCAGTGGCGCCACGGCCCTCGAGCAAACGTGCGGCTGAAGCAAAGAAACGAATTTGGTCAACCATTGGTGGAATTTCTTCGGCCAGGGTGACAGCAACGATCTTTCCGGTGTTCTCTGCTTCAACAGCAACGAGACGCTCGGCGTTGGCTTCGAGTACATCGGCGATCTTGAGGAGCGCGAGGCTGCGCTGACTTGGGGTGGTGCGCTTCCATGAGGCAAAAGCCTTCTCAGCGGAGCGAACAGCGGCGTCGACATCCGCTTCATTTGAAACTGGACTCTCTGCGAAAGGCTGACCAGTTACTGGACTCAGCAACTCAACGTACTTGCCGCTCTTTGGCTCGACGTATTCCCCATTAATAAAGTTGGCTAAACGACGCATGGCGCCTCCTTGATTCCCCTTGTGACTTTTTCTTCACTTTCGTAAAGTACTAGATTTCCAAGGGTTCGTGGGGCTGAAATTAGTCCCCATTTGCCCCTAGGGCGACTCATATCGGCGCCCAGAGCCCCTATACTGTCTCTATCCGTAGCCCACAAGGCTCGGAGGCAAAAAATGGCAACCAACAAACCACAGCGCACCAGCGCCCCGAGTCCAGAGCGTTCCTTGATTGAGCTCCTACCGAGTTCTTCCAACGGCCTCGACTCGCTTGACCGCAAAATCATCGTTGCCCTCCAGCAGGACGGACGTCGGGCCTACGGCTCGATCGCCGAGGAGATTGGACTCTCCGAAGCAGCCGTTCGCCGCCGGGTACAACGATTGAAAGATGCGGGCGTCATGCAGATTGTCGCCATTACCGATCCACTGCAACTCGGCTACGGCCGAGAAGCGCTGATCGGTATTCGCGTCCATGGTGACGTTCGGCTCGTAGCCGACAAGGTGGCCGCCATTACCGAAGCGAACTACGTGGTTATGACCGCGGGCAGCTTCGACATTTTGGCGGAAGTGATTGCCGAGGATGACAACGCCTTGGTGCATCTCTTGAATGACTCCATTCGGAGTATTCCTGGGGTGACCGAAGTTGAAACTTTTCTGTATTTGAAACTTTCAAAGCAGACATATGCATGGGGTGCAAAATGAGTATGGACGAAATCATCACCGACGGTATTACCGTTGGTGATGTAAAGCAACCGAGTCACCAGTACTCGGAACGAGCCAGAAAGAACCTGTGGCTACAAATGTCACGTATGGGTTCTTATGACGAGAGTCACGAAATTCCGATTATGGTCAAGGGTGAGGGAACTTACATCTACGACGCGAACGGAAAGAAGTACTTCGACGGACTTTCGGGTCTGTTTAACAACATGCTCGGACACGGCCGCAAGGACATTGCCGCCGCTGCCGCGAAGCAAATGGAGGAGATGGCGTTCTTCCCACTGTGGACCTACGCCAACCCCACGGGAATTGCCCTCGCCGAAAAGATTGCGTCCCTCGCCCCCGGGGACCTCAACAAGGTGTTCTTCACCACCGGTGGAGCCGAGGCCAACGAATCAGCGTGGAAGCTCGCTCGTCAGTATCACCGCTTGAAGGGTCGCACTGACCGTTACAAGGTGATCAGCCGCGAAATTGCCTACCACGGCACCACTTTGGGTGCGTTGACCATCACCTCGATTCCGATGTACCGCGAGCCCTTCGCGCCATTGGTCCCTGGTGCGGTCAAAATTCCTAGCGTCAACTTCTACCGTGCGGCCAAGCACGCCGACGACCTCGTGGCCTTCGGACAGTGGAACGTTGAGTTGCTCGAAGAGGCCATCTTGCGCGAAGGCCCAGAAACCATCGCCGCATTCTTCGTGGAGCCAGTGCAGAACTCGGGTGGTTGCTTTACGCCTCCCCCGGGCTACTTGGCTGCGGTGAAGCAGGTGTGTGAGAAGTACGACATCTTGATGGTGGCCGACGAGGTCATCTGTGGTTTCGGTCGACTCGGTGAGTGGTTCTCGGGCCACAAGTACGCCTTCGCCCCGGACATCATCACCTGCGCAAAGGGAATTACCTCTGGTTACGCCCCGCTCGGTGCGATGATTGTTTCAGACCGCGTGGCTGATTACTTCATGCACGACAACACCGCGTTTATGCACGGTTACACCTGGGCCGGTCACCCCGTCTCAACTGCCGTTGCCTTGAAGTCAATTGAGATCATTGAGAACGAAAAGGTCCTAGAGAACGTTCGCGGCAATCAGGACTACTTCCAGGCTCAACTCGAGAGCTTGAAGGATCTGCCAATCGTGGGAGACGTCCGCGGAACGGGTTACTTCTGGGGTGTTGAGCTCGTGAAGGACCAGACCACGAAGGAAACTTGGAGCGGTGACGAAGCCGAGCGTCTGTTGCGTGGCTTCATCTCACCCGAGATGTTCCGCCGCGGACTCATATGCCGCTCGGACGACCGAGGCGACCCCGTGGTCCAGTTGGCACCACCGCTCATCTCAACTCGCGAAGACATCGACTGGATGGTCGGAACCTTGCGAGAGGTCTTCACCGAAGCGGTTAAGCACCATATCTAATTACCAAGAAAAAATGCCCCTCCCGTTTGGGAGGGGCATTTTTTGTTTCTGCTTAATGCAAGATATTGACCGCTCGCGCCGCCACGATCGCGATTGTCACTAATGAGACCACTGACTCGGCAACAAAAAGTGTCTTGGCCCTGAGGGTGAGTGGCATGGCGTCAGCGGGGGCAAAGCTCGTTCCATTCGCGAATGAGGTGTACAGGTAGTCGGTAAACCGAGGGCGCCAATTCTCGGGGGCCAACTTCGGATTCTCCATTTGGGGGAACTGAATGTCGGGGTAAATGATTTCCCCGTTGGAACGTCGGTGGGGTCCCCCACGGTCGATTTCCCAGAACCAAAGCCCGTACACAATGACGTTGGTAATCCACACCGCAATTGCCGAGTAGATCAAAGACCTTCCGGCCGTTACGTGGGCCCGCAGCAAATGGTGCACCAACAGGCTCATGGAAATTATGTTCGCCAATGTGATGGCCGCAATTAACGAAAGTGTGAGAACTCGAACCCACTTCGCTTCGTTGGCGTGGCGTGGCTTTCGAAACGACAGCGGAATAAGTGGGAGGACAATAAGGATTGGCAGCAGCCACCTCGGTCCAACCACCAAACGGTTAGGTAGAGCGAAGTAGAGGCCCGCGCACACCAAGAGCGCAACCGAAGCTGGCCAGTGTGGCTCTCTGTTTGCTTCAGCAGACATCATTTATGCGGTAGTCGTTTGTCCGGTGGCCAATTGGGCAATGTTCAAGTTCTTTAACAAGCTACCGAGTCCAGACTTACCGGAACTGATCTGCGACTTCTTTGGAATTGTTACGTTCACACTCTGATTGTACGAAAGCACGTGCAGCGAAATCTTTTCGTTGATGCTCTTGGAGTGAACGTTGATGGTGAGTCCAGTCAATTCTCCGCCACGACCGACCAGCACGGAAAGCGACGTTGCGTTGTTCAACTTAAGTCCAGATCCAAGAGGCAAGGAACTTCCACCGAGGTGGTAGGTGTAAACCTTGTTTCCCTGATTGTCATTGGTTACGACCACCGAACTGGCTGCCGCGTTCAACAACCCAACTTGGGGGTGCGCCATCTCAAAAGACACCCCGTACCAAGGAATCCCGAATGCACCAAGATTTAGGTAGGGCTTAGCCACGGTGCCTCCATGTACCAAGTAGCCGTGACCCCGGGCGAGCACAATCTGCAGTTGGCTGGTTGTTCCCATGAGAGTCGTGCCCATCGTCAACTGACCGACCGAGCGCTGAAAATCGACCTGGAGGTCTCCGCTCAAGAGCGGCAACGAGTTAGCGGATACCGAAATGCCAATGTCAGCGGTCTTTGGTGCGAATCCGTGCAAGTTGAGTGAGTCGACTTTGTAGCCGTGTGGATTGGGGTCGGTGGCCGCCAGCACGACGCCGGTAACGCTTAGGCCCAGAGCGAGTGTGGCGATAAGTACGGCGGGGACCTTGAATGAACGATTCATATCTTCACCTTAACGGCGCCAGTTAGAAGTAGCGCCCTAGCCCTTGGTAAGAATTTCTTGCAACAGTTCGAACGCAATATTGCGCCCACTGACCAGAAATCCAATTTTTGAATGGTCTTGGGTAAGTTGCTCGGCAATCAACGCGTAGCTCGCGGCCGATGACCCTTCCATGACAAGGCCATTTTGTTCAACCGCTTCGCGAACGGCGTTGCGGATTGACGCCTCTGGAATTGTCAGCACCTTGACTCCACTCGAAAGGATTATGTCGTTCGTAATTGAGCCAGGATCGACTCCTCCCGCCAAGCCATCTGCAATGGTTGGTGAGTGAACCGTTTTTTCGGGGTCTTTACCGTTAACAAAGTCCGCCATCGCCGCTGAGTTTTCTGGCTGTACGCCGGTAATAGTGATGTCTTCACGGTTGTTCGCTGCGCGCGAAACCAAGACCCCAGAGATCCAGCCTCCCCCGCCCACCGAGACCACAACGTGTTCAACGTCGGGAAAGGAATCGAGGAACTCGTCGAAGGCGGTGGCCTGTCCGGCGACCACGTTGGGGTTATTAAAAGGTGAAACGAACCGAAGCCCGCGAGTTTCTGAAAGCTCCCGGGCGTGAGCCTGAGCTTCGTCGTAGGAGTTTCCGAATTGAATCAACTCGACGTCGTAACGACTGATCTTGGCGACTTTTACCGCCGAGGCGTTGGTGGGCACCACCACTGTGGCCCTCACGCCAAGCAGTGAAGAAGCGTGGGAAATACCGAGGCCGTGATTTCCCGCCGAAGAGGTGATCACGCCAATTGATGGGTCTTCGAGTCGAACAGCATTAAGCGCCGCGAGTGCTCCACGCAATTTGAATGACCCGGTCACTTGCAAGTTGTCGAGCTTGGCGTACACCTCGCGACCTCGAATGGTCAATGCAACAGACGGAGTGGGGCGCAGATAGCGCTTAACAACCTCTCGGGCTGCTTCGAGCTGTTGTGCAGTTGGTGCTCCGACGAGGGTGGTCACGAACCCAGCCTACTTCTCTTGAAATTCGACAAATTTCCAAACTGACTGGTAACCGCGGTGGAGAACAAGGTGAGGAATACAAAGTTCTCACAACTAGCGTGGTGGTATGGCCCGGAGCACACCCCAACAGACGCTGCAGCGACTTCGCATAATTGTTGCAATTCAGTTCATGGGCGCCACTTTGGGTTTGCCTCTGCTCCCCCTCTTTCTTGAGCATCGTGGTGGAACCCCCACCATCATTGGACTCATCATGGCGAGCTTCTTCTTCGCTGGCGTGATTTCGCAATACTTTTTCGGGCACTTGGCCGACAAATTTGGACGCCGACCAATATTGGTCACCAGTCTCATTATCTATGCGGTTGCTAGTGGCTTCTACATAGTTCCCATGCATGCCAGTTGGTTCATCCTCGCTCGAATCTTCCAAGGAGCAGCGGCCGGGGCATTCGAAGTGGCGTCAATGTCAGCGGTGGCAGCGCGCTTCCCAGAGGAAACTCGCGGAAGAGCAATGAGTCAAATTATCGCGGCCCAACTTTTGGGAATTGCCATTGGCCCAATGCTGGGTGCGGTGGTGAACGTCTCCCAGTTGGGATGGGCTTTCTTCGCCACCGGTGTTGTGAGTTTGATAGCCGCACTCGTTACCTTTTCAGTTGATCTCGGTGACCGTGCCTTTGACCCAACACCTCTTCCACCCATGAGTTGGAACCCGCAACTTCTCGGAGCGCTGGGTGCGGCGTGTGCGGCGGGCATCTCCATTGGTGTTTACGAAACCTGTTGGAGTTTGCTCATGCACTCGCACCATGCGAGCACCTTTCAAATTCGCCTGAGTTGGACAGTCTTTTGTTTACCCTGGGTGCTCTTGAGCCCGGTGGGTGGCTACATCGCCGACCACTGGAACAGACGGTGGGTCGCAACACTCGGAGTGCTTGGTGGAGCAATCTTTATGGCCACTTACCCCCACATTCACAACAACGTTGTGATGTTGATTACTGGTTCATTTGAGTCAATCTTTTCGGCGTTGAGCGTGCCCTCAATCTCGTCGTACTTAACCCAAGGGGCCGACAACCGAGAGATGGGTCGCCGCCAGGGCTTGTACACAACGGCCAATACCGCTTCCTTGGCCATTGCCGCAACCGTTGCGGGGACCTTGTATTCCCAGAGTCCCGCACTCCCCTTCACTATCGCCGCGATCAGCGCGTCGGCACTCGGTCTCGCCTCATTCGTTACTTGGCGCCGGGTACCGGGCCACGTAACCACCGAACTCAGTCAATGAAAAAGCCCCCTAGGTTTCCCTAGGGGGCTTTGTTCACTTGGACTTAGCGGTCAGCAAACTGGCCTTGTTCTGGTCCGTCACCATTGCCAATGCCATCGCCAGGGTGAGCGAAGGTGGTGGCTGAAGTTGAGATGGCCACTGAGGTTGCGGTCAATGCCCCAGCACCGGTGGCGGTGCCCTGAGCAAAGACGTAGCTACCAACTGTCACCTCGCCGAGGTTTCCCGCAGCGTTGTTAAAGGTGTAGGTGGTTGTGCCATCGACAGTGATGGTGTCGGTGTTGCCGTGAGGATCGGTAACCGTAATGGTCGAACCGTTAATAGCGGTCACCTGTCCACCGGCCACGGGGCCAGCATCGGGGAGGTCGCCGTTTGGTCCGTCGTGACCAAAAGCGGGAGCGACGTCGATGTCGATTGAATTGATGGTGGTCGAGCCGGCTGCGGTCAACTGCGCTTCGACGCGTTGTCCAACCGCTAGGTCAGCGACCGTAGCTGCGACATGATCCTTAGTAACGGTAAAGCCCGATGCCAAGGTGTAGGTCGTGACGGTACCAGATGGGTCAGTGAGCGTTACCGAAGTAGCGGTCAGCGCCGAAATGCTGCCGTGAACTTCCAGAGCATTGAACTGGCCGAAGCAATCTTTTGGTGCATCCGCGCGCCCGGCTATTGCCTTGGCGGCAATGGACTGGGTTCCGGTGGAATGGGTGGTTGATGCGTTGGCCACGGTAAATCCCAAGCCAAGGGCGGTTGCAGCTGCCACTGACGAGAGCCCGATGCGACGAATCATCTTTTGTTTTGATGAGCGGTACATAAGCTTCCTTTTTTTAGTGCCCCGATTTCGGGACTTTTCCATAGTGCCGGCCGAACATCGGAGAAGTCCCAAAAGCAACTAATAACCAGATAAGAATTTTTGCCCAAATCGTCAAAATTGACCATTTGGGCACCTCTAAATAAGGCAAAGTAGAGGGGTCATCCCCAGCACCTCACGGGGGGATGAGAGATGAACATCCATCTATTAGGGAGGACCACAAAAGTGGCAACTACAGAAATTACGCACGGCGGTTCGTCGGGCGATCCAGCATTCCAGGTTGAAGAACACGGAATCGACTTCATTCCAGAATCAGAGCGTTGGGCTACGGCCAAGAACATCGCCGGTATGTGGGCAGGTTCGGCAATCAATGTCGAATACTTCATTTACGGTGCGTTGCTCATGGGCTTCGGCTTCAGCTTCTACACCGCTCTGAGTTTGATTGTTATCGGTAACTTGAGCTTCTTCTTCTTGGGACTCGCATCACTCCAGGGACCAGAGACTGGAACTACCGCATTTACGATTTCCCGCGCACCATTCGGTACGCAGGGGTCGCGAATCGTGGCGTTCTTTAACTGGATCACTCAACTCGGTTTCGAAACTGAAGGCCTCATCTTGATTGTCGGCGCTGCTGCCGTACTCTTCAAGATGGGCGGCGTCTCAATTAACAAGGCTGAAACAGTCGTGCTCATTATTGTGGCCGCGGCGATTCAGGCCCTGATGCCCTACTTCGGTCACGCGACAATGGTCAAGGTTTTAAAGACGCTGATTATTCCCTTCGGTCTAATCTTTGCCGTTCTCGCCTTCTATGACTTCAAGCACGGTTCAGCAAGCTTTAAGGGTCCATTCGCGACCAACTGGGAACTCTACACCGCTGGCCTCGCCTTCGTCTTCGCCCTCTCGGGCCTGGGATGGACCGAGTGTGGCAATGACTACACCCGCTACGTTCCCCGCGACGTTAAGAAGGGTGAGCTAGTCGGCTGGCTGTTCCTCGCCACGGCCGTACCGGAAATCTTGATGATGATCTTGGGCGCGCTGACCTACACCTTCGTGAGCTCATCAAATCAGGTCATGGAGTGGAACTCGGCTAACCCCTTCACCGCTCTGTACAGCCAGCACTTGATTCCAAGTTGGTTCCTCGCAATCTTCTTGGTGTTCGCCATTGTTCAGTTGTTTGGCATCAACTCTCTCGACCTCTACTCGTCGGGAGTTTCGTTGCAGGCAATGGGGCTTAAGCTCAAGCGCTACCAGGCCGTTGTCCTGGACTCAGCAATCGCGTGCTTGCTCACCATCTACGCAACCTTCCAATCAACCTTCTCGCTGTACATGAAGGAATTCGTTGGTGTGATCATCGTGTGGATTGCCCCATGGCTTGGAATCTTCCTCATGGACTGGGTCCTGCGTAAGTTCCGTTACAACGCTGCTGAACTGCAGCGTCGTGACTCGGGCAGCATCTACTTCGTGGGACGCTCAGGCGTGAACTGGAATGGCATCATCGCCTTTGCCGTTGGTGTTGTCAGTGCAACGCTGTGCTTCTCCAAGGCTCCACCTCCCGTTAACTTCCCCTTCCACTGGATGACCCCAATCTCCAACCACTACGGTGCGGCTTGTGCCGGAAACTTGGTCAAGGGTGTCTGCTCGGCTGGTTGGTACGGTGGCGCTGACTTCTCAGTGCCAGTTGGAATCATCATGGGTGCTTTGGTGTACTTCATCCTCGAAAAGGCCACTGGCCACGTATCTCGCCAGGTTGAGCGTCAAAACGAGCTGGAGACCAGCAAGTAGTACTAACTAAAAAATCCCCCGGACTGTGAGGGTCCGGGGGATTTTTTATTGCTCGACTATTAGCCGGCCCAGTCTTCGACCAGACCACCCTGTCCATCGGGACGGAAAATTGGAATCGATCCGAGGGCGCGTACCTTTTCGGCGTCCTCACCAAGCGAGGTGCGCCACACTGAAGCTTCGGTGACGAGTGTTCCGATTGCCACGACGTCGGCACCCACACTGCGCAAGAGCCGAAGGGCTGTGCCAGTGGATGCGCCGGTCGAAATAACGTCATCGACGATTGCAACGCGCTTACCTTGAACATCTGAAATTCGCACTCGGTCAAAGAGAAGTTGCTGATCTGCGTCAGTGGTAATTGAACGAACGGGCTCACGAACCGCATCGGCGAGGTGAATTTTCGGCGTCTTGTGCAAGATTACGTACTGGTCCAAACCAAGTGCTCGAGTAACTTCGATCGCAACGGGAATACCCATTGTCGCCACCGTCGCCACGATGTCCACGTTGTAGGGACGCAAGATTTCTGCCAGTTCCTCACCTGCCGTAGTCATGAACTGCAAGCCCATATCGACAGTAATTAATAAGGCGAGGGTGAGATCATCTCCCAGCGGTACTAGGGGTAGCTCAACGTGTTGGCTGCCGACTTCTACGGAATAGGTGCGGGGACTCACGTATGTGGAGCATACTTAATACATGACTGAACACCGCGAACCCTTGACCCGCGACTTAGCCGCATCAATGCTCCAAGTCGCCTATGACGAGGCCCAGAAGGGCCTCCACGAAGGAGGCATCCCCATTGGGGCGGCACTCTTTACTCGAGGTGGCCAGTTGATTGGTTCTGGGCACAACCGCCGGGTTCAAGAAAATGACGCCTCCACTCACGCCGAAACCGACGCCTTCCGACGTTCTGGTCGTCGCCGCAATTACGCCGACACCGTTATGGTGACGACCCTGTCGCCATGCTGGTACTGCTCTGGACTCGTTCGTCAGTTCAACATCGGCGCTGTAGTCATTGGTGAGGCCGAGAACTTCCACGGTGGACACGACTGGCTCAGAGAACTTGGCGTCGAAGTCGTCGTACTCGACGATCCTGCTTGCACCGAATTGCTAGGGACCTTCATCCATGAGCACCCTGAGTTGTGGAATGAAGATATCGGGCTGTAATTAGTTGCGTACGGGCGCGCCAAAGAGGCGGTCGCCCGCATCCCCGAGTCCAGGGGTGATGTAACCAACTTCATTGAGTTCTGCATCAAGAGCTGCGGCGTAAACCTCTAGACCTTGGTGTCTGGCGAAGAGCGCGTCGACACCGGGCTGGGCGGCAATCAAGCAAAGAATCTTGATCGGGCCAACTCCGCGCGAACGTGCCAATTCAACCACTGCAGAAATGGATCCACCCGTCGCGAGCATCGGGTCAACAATGACCATCGCCACACCCTTTAAGTCACGGGGTAGGCCATCGTGGTAAATCTCGGGCTGGAGCGTCTCTTCATTTCGACGAAGCCCCATCAGACAGAGCCGGTGAACAGGAAGCAATTCCTCTACCGCCGGAGTCATGCCGAGCCCCGCTCGAAGAATTGGCACCACGAGGTATTCCTCATCCAGAGCTACCGCCGGGGCGTCCGATACGACCGGGGTGGTCACTGAAGTCGAAGAAACTGGGAGGTCCCGGAAGGCTTCGTAGCCTACGAATCGAGTGATCTCGTTGGCGAGCCTCAAAAAGTCAGCATTTGAGGTGGTGACGCTGCGGAGCTGGCGAACCTTGTCGGCAACTACAGGGTGATCGAGGACCTTGATAAATGACACGAGGAAACTTTACGCCGAATAAGTTCTTTCTTAGCGTCACCGCCAAAAATCTCCCGTGTGCCGATACTCTTAAATGATGCCTGAAGCCCCTGTTGAGCGCACAAAACTGCCCGACTTGGGGCTTAAGACCCGCTACTCCGGCCCCAAGGCTCAGGTTTCGCCCGATACCTCCCTCGAGTGGTGGCGTCGCATTCTGCCCGTCTTGGTTTCGCATCGATTTACCTTCTTTATAGCAATCTCGCTTTCATTTGTCAGCCTCGTTTTTCAAACGTTGATTCCGAACTACCTGAACTACGCCCTAACTGGACTTATCTCCCACCACGGCACCTCGCTCAACCATGACGTGACCTGGATTGTCGGGATTGGTATCTTGACCGGCATCACGGGAGTTATCTCACGGAACTACGTGTTTAAGACTGCCTACAACGTCGAAGCAGACTTGCGTTCTTTGATTTACGAGCACATGACCTGGTTGTCATTCTCTTTTTACGACCGCGTGCAGTCTGGACAACTAATTAGTCGAGCAAACTCGGACATTCGCAGTGTCCAGATGTACTCGACTTTCGCTCCGCTTATTGTCGTGCAGCTCTTCATCGGAGTGTTGGCTTTTATTTTTATGCTCCGCATCAATATCGAATTGGCCTTCGTTGCGATTTCGGTTATGCCCTTTTTGTATCTCATTGGATTGCGAATGCGCCAAGTGATGTTCCCAATCTCTTGGATCACTCAGGCTCGCCTCGCAGACGTCGCAACAATCGTTGACGAGAACATCAATGGCGTGCGCGTCGTGAAGTCCTTCGCCCAAGAAGGGGCCGAAGTTAACCGACTCGCTGACGCTTCCGAGCGAGTGACGTGGGCATACGTCAAGGATGCTGAGCTACGCGGAGTGTGGGCGCCGTGGATCCAAAACTTGCCTCAAATCGGCCTCGTATTAGTTCTGTTCTTTGGTGGTTGGATGGTCTACCAGGGCAAGTTGGGTGTCGGAGCAATCTTGGCCTTCAACGCGTACTTGCTCATGCTCCAAGCGCCGTTCATGATGCTTGGACAACTCGTCATGATGGGGCAACGAGCGAAAGCGAGCGCTGGTCGCATCTTCGAGATCCTCGATGAGCGCTCCGAAATCATTGAGCAACCCAACGCCAGTGCCCTAGGTGAGATCTCGGGCTCAATTTCATTTGACCACGTGAGCTTTGATTATGCCAACGGCACCAAAGTCCTCGAAGACCTTTCTGCGGAGATCAAGTCAGGTGAAACAGTGGCCTTGGTGGGGCGAACTGGATCAGGTAAATCGACGGTGGCTCGACTTCTCACTCGTTTTTATGACGTAACCGGTGGCGCCATCAAAATTAACGGGCAGGACATCAGGAATGTCACCCTTCACTCGCTTCGCGAACACGTGGGAGTGGTGATGGACGAACCATTCCTCTTCAGCGTGTCAATCCGCGACAACATTGCCTACGGCCGGCCAGACGCCACCTTAGAAGAAATCGTCGCAGCGGCGAAGGCCGCTAACGCGCACGAATTCATCGAGAAGCTTCCCCTCGGTTACGACACCGTCGTGGGAGAACGTGGTTACACCCTTTCAGGTGGACAACGTCAGCGAGTTTCAATTGCTCGAACGCTCTTGACCAATCCCCCAATTCTGATTCTCGACGATGCAACGAGCGCGATTGACGTCCATGTCGAGACCGCCATTTACAAGGCACTGGAAACTCTGCTCGCAAACCGGACCACACTGGTTATCGCCCACCGAGTGTCAACCATCGCGTTGGCATCGCGTGTCCTGGTCATTGAAAATGGTCGGGTAGCCGCTTCGGGAACTCACGAAGAGCTCATGGCCACCAGCGACCTTTACAACGACATCCTTTCGCACGAGATGACCGCTGAGGTGAGCGAATGAGTTGGGGTGGTGGATTCGGAGGACCCGGTGGCGGCCACATGTTTGGCGGTCCCGGAGGTTCGTCGGGCTTACCCTTTGGCGGAATTCCCACGGAACTACAGACAAACGCTAACAAGCTGCTCGCTACCGAGCCCACGCACGAACCTATCGATTTAGAGTTCTCTCAAATCCCGAGCGATGAGGAAAAGAAGCCCCTCACCCTCTTGGGATTGGTGCAGCGCTATCGCCTATGGCTCGTCACCGGCTCTCTCTACGTGGTGCTCATCAGCGTTGTGTTGCAAGCGGGTCCTCGCATCACCCAGTGGGCAATTGACAAGGGAATGACGGGACCAAACAAGTCAGTCACAGTGATTGCCTGGTGCGCGGGTATCTATCTGGTCTTGACGTTGGTAGGCATGTACTTCCAACGTGCTCAAGTACTCGTTACCGGTCGCTTGGCGGCTTACGTTATGCGAGACCTTCGCCTAAGGGTCTTTACTCACCTGCAACGCCTGAGTTTGGACTTCTTCACCGAAGAGAAGGTCGGCGTCCTCATGAGCCGCATGACTAGCGATGTCGAAAACCTACAGATGTTGATCCAAGATGGCATCAGCCAGTTCGCCCTCCAGGGGCTGACGATGGTTGCAATCACCATCATCCTTTTCACCACCAACGTCGTCCTGGCACTTTGGACAGTTGGGCTCGTCGTGCCAGTGCTCTTCGCCCTCTCGTGGTGGTTCCACGGAGCATCGGAGAAGGGCTATCTAATGAGCCGAGACCGCATTGCCGCAGTCTTAGCTGACTTGTCCGAGTCCCTTTACGGAATCCGTGTCGTTGCGTCTAACAACCGCCAAGAGCGAAATATCGCTCATCACCGCAAGGTTGTTGGTTCGTACCGTGACGCGAACCTCTACACCGGTCGAGTCAACGGTTTCTATGGCCCAGCGACTCTGACCATTGGAATTGTTGGCCAAGGGTTGTTGTTATTCATTGGTGGCCATATGGTGCTGCGTCACCAGCTTTCCGTAGGTGCACTCGTTGCATTCTTCTTGTACTTGAATCGCTTCTTCCAACCAATTCAACTACTCGTTCAGCAGTACAACTCACTTCAGTCCAGTCGCTCGTCAATAATTCGCTTGCGCGAATTGCTCTTGACCGAGCCTTCAGTTCAGCAAAGTGATCTCGCAACAGAGTTGCCACCCGTCAGTGGTCGAATCACCTTTGATGACGTCAGCTTTGGGTATCTGAAAGATACGCCAGTGCTCAGCCACGTGAACCTCGAGATTGCCCCGGGAGAATCGGTGGCCTTCGTTGGGCCTACCGGTGCGGGTAAGTCAACGTTGGCGAAGTTGGCAAACCGCTTCTACGACCCCACCGCGGGACGCGTCTTGATTGATGGCATTGATATTAAGACCGTGACTCTGCACTCACTTCGCTCTCAAATTGGTGTTGTGCCGCAAGAGCCCTTCTTATTCGCGGGTTCCATCAAGACCAACCTGCTGTTCGGTCGCTCCGACGCCACTGACGAAGAACTCAATGAGGCAATTCGTGTAGTGGGATTGGCGCCTCTGATTGATGGGCTTCCCAATGGAATTGACACCATTGTTCACGAACGCGGACAAACTCTTTCCGCAGGTGAGCGTCAGTTGCTTGCCCTTGCTCGAGCTTTTCTCTCTCGACCCCGAGTTCTTATCCTCGACGAAGCCACCTCGTCGCTCGACCTCCAGAGCGAAACCGTTATTGAGGCCGCCCTCGACAAAATTCTTGAGGGCCGAAGCGCCATCTTGATTGCCCACCGCCTGACAACGGCCCAGCGCGCTGATCGAATCGTGGTGGTTGACCAGGGTGGCATCGTAGAGATGGGAACGCCCGCCGAACTCCTCGCAAAAGATGGTGCCTACGCCACGATGTACGCGGCCTGGCTGGCTGCGGGTGGCCGGGACGCTACCCGAGCGTAAGAATTTCTGACACCCCAAAATTCCTTAGGTTCTTGTCACAGATAGCCCCTAAGCGCTGTCCTAGGCTATTTACGGAGCAACGAGGCTCCCAGTTCAAAGGTTGGTGACAACGTGGTCACTCGTCAAGATGAAGTAACCGAGGGCCAATTCAATCCCTGGTTACGTGTTGTTTCTCTCATTGAGTCAGCGGGAAAATTACTCGGACTCGAGCCCGACTTGGTTCAGCGCATCGTTTCACCCGAGCGAGTTCTCGAAGTCTCAATCCCAGTCCGTATGGATAACGGCAGTGTTCAAATGTTCACCGGATGGCGCATCCAGCACGACACCGCTCGCGGTCCTGGAAAGGGTGGGATTCGCTTCCACCAGACCGTCAACGAGGACGAAATTGCCGCTCTGAGTGGTGACATGTCCATCAAATGTGCCGTTGTGAACATTCCTTACGGTGGCGCCAAGGGTGGAGTACGCGTTGACCCCACCAAGCTCAGCCGCGCTGAGCTCGAGCGCTTGACTCGTCGCTACGCATTCTCGATTGCTCCAATTATCGGAGCCGACCGAGACATCCCCGCTCCCGATATCAATACCGACACACAAATTATGAGTTGGATTATGGACACCGTTTCGATGCTCCGTGGTTACAACACTCCTGGTGTTGTAACGGGTAAGCCACTCTCAATTGGTGGAACCTTGGGCCACGCCGGTGCAACCTCACTTGGTGTAACCATTTGCACCACCGCACTTCTGCGTCACCTGAACCGACCACACGACCAAGAGTCGGTGATCATTCAGGGTTACGGCAAAGTTGGCGCTCCCCTCGTTAAGTTCCTGACCGATCGGGGTGTTCGCGTGGTTGGTATCGCCGACGTTCGGGGAGCAATTCACGTTCCTGAGGGCATCGACCCCGCCAAGTTGGCGGAACACTTCGCCACCACCGGAACAGTCATTGGCTTTGCTGGATCCACCGAAGTGCCTTCTGAGTTGTTCTTCACAATTCCAAGCACTATTGCCATCCCCGCAGCTCTTGGTGGCGTCATTGATGCCCACGTGGCAGAAACCATGTCGGCCAACATCATCGTGGAAGCCGCCAACGGACCAACTACTGGCGAAGGTGCTGAGGTCTTGAACCGCCGTGGCATTATCGCGGTACCTGACGTTCTGGCGAATGCTGGTGGTGTTGTTGCGTCATACTTCGAATGGGCCCAAGACATTCAGGGTTACATGTGGGAGACCGACCTCTTCATGCAGCGCCTCGAGAAGACGATGAACGATGCCTTCGAGCATGTCTGGAAGCGTCACCAGGAACTGAAGGTGCCTCTGCGTGAAACAGCTATTGCGGTTGGCGTTGAGCGAATTGCCGAGGCCACTGAAGTACGAGGACTCTTCCCCTGATTCACGGGAATTAAAAAACCCCCGAGCCTCGCGGCTCGGGGGTTTTTAGTTTTAGAGCTACTTCTTTTCTACCCGGTGGGCAGCAATCTTGCGGTCCGGACGAGCAATTACCTCGTACAGAGCGCCCAAGATAACAATGACGAACATCACCATCAGGGTGATCCAGCCATAGTTGAAGTAAGCGCGGCCACTTGAAAGCGAGCTTGGCCAAACGATGTTCAGCAGCATCAAGAACAAGTAGATCGCGGCTGCCACAGTGACAGGCATGCCCCACTTGCCAAGGGTGAACTCTCCCGAAGGCTTCCAGCCACGCAGACGGGCCACGAGGGCTCCGACCACGGTGAGGAGGAAGGACAGGTAGATACCCGAGGTAGCGAATGACACCAAGGCGTACAGCGCGTTGATGTTGGCTGGGTAGTCGAACCACAGAACGTGAACGTTGTGCGATGGGTTAACCAATACCAACAGCAAGAAGGCGAACGGAATCACTGCGCCCACCCAAATTGCCGTGCTTGGAGTCTTGTGCTTGGGGTGAATCGCACGAACCTTGTCTGAGAATGGCACGCCACCGTCTCGGGCCAAGCCAAAGGCGACTCGGGCACCGGCACCCTGCACTGCGGTTCCGCAGGAGAAGAATGCAATGATAACCATCAACAAGAGAACGTCCTGGATTCCACTGGGCAAGCTAGCCAAGATGACGCCAGCGCCACCAGTCGCTACAGCCGAGAATCCACCTTGTGGAATTGCCAAGAGGAGGCCCAAGACAAGGACGAAGGAGGCAATACCACCGTAGAGAAGTGCGTTGCGCATTGCGCGAGGCACTTGACGTCCAGCGTTAACCGTTTCTTCAGCAATGTCACCAGCGGATTCAAAGCCGAAGAAGATGTAAACGTTGGCCAGCACCGCAACGAGAGCCGCGCCGGTGAGCCAGTGGCCGCCAAACATAGTTCCCTGCTCAACGTGCTGGGTAGTGAAGATTGAACCGAAGCCCTGGTGGAATCCCTTGATCCACAGCGTAATGAACACGCCGAAGGTTCCGAGGGTTTCGATGTAAACACCAATCGCCGCGATGCGGCCCATGATTTTTGCACCAACCGAGTTCAGTACCGCCGAAAGGACGATGACCGCACCGGTAATCAGGAAGATGGTCAAGTGCTTCGTAGGGTCAATCTTGGTCTTGAACAAGTTGTTGCTGAGCTGAGCCACGTATCCAACGACACCTGAGTCAACAGAGGCAACTGTTGCCAAGAGGGCGAATCCGTAGATCCAACCGACGTACCAGCCGTAACGTGCCCCAACGTTGTACTTGCCGTACTGGTAGAGCGCACCCGACAGTGGGTACTCACTCGACAATTCACCAAATACCAAGGCGACGAGGGTCATGAACCCAACGACGACTGGCATGGTCCAGATGTACCGTGGTCCACCCATTGCCAAGCCAAGCCCGAAGAGTGAGAAAATTCCCACCATTGGGCTCAAATAACTAAAGGCCACCGAGAAGTTGTCGAAGAGTGAAAGTACTCGTGACAGCTCTGGGTGGTATCCGAGGTCCTTCAGACGAGCATCGTCTTGGGTCCCCATACCCTTCTCTGACATAAATGTCTCCCTTACTTTTTCATCCCCTAATGGGGCAATAACTCAACGCTAATTAAGAACAGCCACAAAAATTGGCACACTTCGTAGTTACCGTGAAGAAACCCCAAATTCATAAGAGAAAAACTTTCCCGCAGGATCGGTGAATTTATGGGAAAATTTGAATGTGAGTACCAACGAACCAACAATCGAAGAACTTGAAAAAGTCATTGTTGACTTGCGAGCTGAAGTTCAAAGATTGCAAGAGCAGTTGCGTCTAGCCCGACGCCAAGACAACGAAATTCCTCCGCACTACCTCTAGCCGGCGCAGAACTGCGATGTCTTCGCCGTCCAAACTGCGCTAGCGGCGGTCTGCAAAGTTTGGAGTGGCAATACTCCGTTTCGCACCGCAATCGCGATAGTCGCTCGTGCCGCATTGGCATTTGATAGCGCCTGGGCCACGGTGGAAGATCCCCCAAGTAAGACCAGGTCGGCCCCAGCGCCAATGGCTCGAACAGCCGACATCGAAAGTCCGAGGTGTTGCAAACTCACTGCCCCAGCTGAGAGGGAGTCGGTAACAACGAGACCACCAAAGTGAAGCGTTGTTTTTAGATATGTGTACATCGCCGGGTTGAGGCTCGCCGGAAGTGCCGAGAACCCAGGCGTCCAATCGTTCGACATCATAATCATCGGAACATTTCTTGAAATGAGGGTTCGGAAAGGAATCAATCCAGAAGTTTGAAGTGCGTGCCAACTGAGTGACGCCGCTGGCCCAAAATCTGAATTACCGGAGGAATATCCGATGCCCGGAAAATGTTTCGCAACTGCGACCACGTTCTGCGATTGGAGTCCCGCCATGAAAGCTGCCGCATCGGCTCCAGCAGCGGTCGGATTTCCCGAAAAACTTCTGAGGCCGTCAGGATTGGTTGCTCCCGGTACGACATTGCGCGAGTCAACATCTGCAACGGGTGCAAGGTCCATGTTTACACCCAGGGAACTGAGTGAGCTACCCAGTTGACTTCCCTGTGCGGTAATTCGAGAAAGCGACCACTGCCCCATGACATGAGCCCACGGGACTGGCGGCAGCGCGTTGGCTAGCCTCAATACCCCGCCTCCTTCAGCATCAGTCATCACATAAAGGGGCATATGGCTTTGACTTGATTGTTGAACGAGCGCAACACTCTGAGCAAATGTCGAAGGGGCTCGAGAGCCAGTCACCATTAGACCGCCATATCCTTGAGCTGCAATTGCGGTGGCTCCAGCAATATTTGAGGCGTCAATGGTTGGAACAATCAACAAGCTTGCCAATTGCATCACCGTAAGCGAGTTAAGTGAAGAGAGGCTTGCGCACGATGCGGTTTGGATTGAGGCCGAAGCTTTCGGGACGAAACATGTCCCAGCAACCAGGAAAGCAACAACGAGCCGATGAAAACCCCGCATTGACCTAGGGTGCGGTGCGAATGGTTTGAGAAATAATTCCGTCTGCGAGCGTATCCAGCGCAGTTAACCATTCGTTTTGAGGGATCGCCAAGTCGTGCTCGCCCTCTAGCGAGATTTGACCAAAAAAGAGCGCGTACCAAATTCGCGCAAAAGCCACAGGACTCATGCCTTCCTTTAAAAGCTTCTTCTCCGCCAATGGGCGCACCGCATCCAAGATCATGGTTGAAGTTTCCCTTCGCGCATCAGCCAACCCATCGCGAGCTACTGGATTATGCCTGGCAAATGAAATACTCTCGATTCTCAAGAGTCGAGCGTCGTCTCTTTCTGGCGACTGAGCCTCGGCAATCATTTCATAGAGTGCCGTTTGTAATTGTTCGGGGGTCTCCACGTTTCTCAGTGGCTTAGTGAAAATCTCAGCCGTTCCGATGAGGACCTGGCGAAAACGATGAACAATGGTCGCAGCAATTAGACCTTCACGGTCCTCAAAGTATGAGTAAAGCAAGGCGACTGAAATGCCTGCGTCCGATGCAACCCGTTTAACGCGGAACTGCGTCAAACCGTTCGTCTCAATTTCTTTGGCGGCCGCTTCGAGAATCCGATCTTTGGTCACCACCTAAGGCTACCCACAAACATCCTCGGGCGGCTTAGAGTTCGCTCAGCCAATCTCGCGTAGCAATGATTTCAGCCATACGAGCCAAGAATCGCGCTGCATAAGCACCGTCGACAGCGCGGTGATCAAAGGTTAAGGCGAGAAGGCCAACTGAGTGAATCGCAATTGACTCAGAGCCGTCAGGCGCGGTCACAACTACGGGCTTACGCGAAACGCCATCGGTTGACAAAATCGCAACTTGCGGCTGATTGATAACAGCTCCTGTAATTAAAGTACCGAATGGGCCGGGATTGGTAATTGTGAATGTCCCACCATTGAACGAGTCAATTCCAAGTTTCTTCGCTCGAGCGTTTGTTGCCAACTCACGTATTGAACGAGCTATTTGACGGACTGATAGCGAATCGGCACCTTTGATCACCGGCACGACGAGGCCCTCGGAGTCCAAATCAACCGCAATCCCAAGATTCAAGTCGTGGTGAACGATTAACTCGTCTTTCCCCACTGAAGCATTGAGATGCGGGAATTCTCGAAGAGCCTGCAAACAAGCAGCCGCATTAAAAGCTAGATAGGTGAGCGAGAATCCCTCTTCTTTTTTGAAACTCTCGCCTACCAAGCGCCGGACTCGTTCGACGGACTCGTAGTCAATTTCTTTGGCCATCAGAGTGTGCGCTGAGGTCGACTTGGAGCGGGTCATGTGCTCTGCGGTCAACTTTCGAATCTTGCTGAACGGAATCACTTCGTCTCCGGAACGAGACACGAACGCCGACACAGTTGATTTCTCGGCACCGCTAAATGACTCGACATCCTTTCGAGTGACGCGTCCGTTGGGCCCCGAGCCCGAGATATCGCTGGCGCTGAGACCTCTCTCGTCAAGCAACCTTCGAACAACAGGAGAAAGCGGTCCGGTTGATACGGTCGATCCCGCATACGTCAAGACATCATTGCGCTTTATGCGCCCATTAGGACCAGAGCCAACTATCTGTTCGGCCCGAAGATTTCGTTCGCTCAGAAGTCGGCGTACTACAGGAGAGAGCCGGCCATCAGCCTTCAAGGCGGATGGAGCCGTGGAACCAACCGAAACTTGTTCGCGAACGTTCGTGCTCGGCTGTTCCGGTGCCATTGCGGCAGCGGCTGGTTCGCTCGTACCTAACCCGGCATCAATTACGGCCAAGATGGTCCCGACATCCACTGTCTCGCCAGCAGCTACCAAAATGGAGCGAAGAGTTCCACTGGCCGGGGCTGGAATTTCAGTATCAACTTTGTCAGTGGCGACTTCAAATAAGGGCTCCCCTTTTTCTACGGAATCCCCCACAGATTTAAACCATTTTGTGACAGTGCCATCAGCAACGGTCTCCCCCAGTTGCGGCATCGTTACATCAGACATGTGTCCCCCTGTTATTGCTGTTCACGCTACTACCGTCCAACTCGCAACTTGTTTGCCATCCAGTCCGCCGAATAGGGGCGGTGTTCCTGGATGACATTGGCGCAACCATGATTACCTTTTTCAAGCAACACGAACTCTGTCTCACCCGAGACCTCAGACACGAGCCTCTCGGCATCAGAATACGGGAAGAGCCGATCGAGCTTTCCCATGATCACTAAAAGGGGCTGCCGAATTTTTTCTGCTCGACCTTCAAGAGTTAGTGCTTGAGATTTTTCTTTGGCCTCTGCGAGACTTTCTGAGTGCGAACGTACCTTGAAGGCTTGCTGGGTCAGTGGGTTCAGACGATCCCAAGAATCTCCGAGGCTGTATGGTCCAGCCAATGAGATTGTGGCGGCAATCGGTAAATCACTCGAAGCAAGTCTCGATGCGTAAAAACCGCCCAAACTCACGCCCCAAACACCAATTCGACCAGGATCTACTTGCGAAAGACCATGCAACTTTTCAATTACTGCAGCTCCGACTTCTTCCCAATTTGGTGTGATCGGTAAGTCATACTCGGCTTCACCTTGGCCGGGACCGTCCATTGCGAAAGTCGCCATTCCGCGAGCGAGGAAAGTTTTCTCAACATCTCGGAATTCTTCCTTTGTTGAATCAAGCCCTGGGATGAGAATCACGGTCGGCCAAGCACGATCCTCCGAACTTGGAAGTCGCAAAATACCCACGAGGGTTGATCCAGCAAACTGAATCTCAATTCGAGAAGCGGGCGTTGTTAGAAGTGGGAGTGCTTGGCTTAGTGCTTCGACTGCCCGAAGATGGGCTAATTTCATTTGCTCCAAATCTTGGACAAATAAAAACTTTCCAAAGTGGAAATACGTGGCCGCTCGGGCGAAATGCTCCCCCGCTGAAATCGAGAACCCATTCGACTGTGCCTCCTGGGCGAGCTGTACGTACTCTTGCGCACCTTGGCACCAAGCGGCGCACCAATCGTCCCATTGATCAAGCGATTTGGTAATTTTTGCGTAGTCATTCGCTTCGACACCGTTAACCGTGAAGCGGGGCTCCCAATTGGTGATGGCGGTTTCCAGTAACTGATCAGCCACATCGCCCCTCTCGAATTGGCATTAACGCTTCACAGTAGCCCTAGGGCCCTCCAGAATGAAAGGGTGCGGGTGCTGAAATCTTTTTACTCAGGTTCCTTGGAATTACTGGCCAGTCGTATTGACCGACTCCCTCGCCCCTCGTTATGGTTAGGTCATCGCAGGATTGCGACGCTTGGGGGAGCTGAAGTTCAGGGGAACCCCCAAGGAAAATTATTGGGGGAAATTATGAATAGAAAAGGGAAACTTTTTCGGCTTGCCAGCGTTGCGACGCTAGGTGCAAGTTCACTTATTGCAGTTAGCGCTGCAGGAAGCTCCAGTGCGCTGGCGGCGGGTACACCAATCAAAATTGGAATCTCGCTTTCGCTATCCGGAGACTTCTCTGCCGACGGAATTGCATTTCAGCAGGGCTACCAGTTGTGGGCCAAAGACATCAACGCTTCGGGCGGACTTCTTGGGCATCCCGTTTCGTTGGACATCGTGTCTGACGCATCAGACCCAACGCAGGTAACCGCCAACTACCAAAAGTTGATCTCGCAAGACAAGGTTGCATTGACTTTCGGACCATACTCATCGTTGCTGTCGCTGCCTGCCGCACAGACAGTGTCGCGCTACGGATACGCCCTCGTTGAGGGTGCCGGTGGTGCGCCATCAGTCTTCGCCGCAAAGCTGAAGAACCTCTTTGACGTTTCACTGCCAGTCGCAAACGCCTTGCAGCCATTTGCTAAGTGGATTGCCTCGCTTCCAAAGTCCCAACGGCCAAAGACCGCTTCGTACGTGACGTCCAATGACCCATTTACTCAGCCTCAGATTCCAGTGGCTCAGAAGATCATGAAGAAGGGCGGCATCAAGACCGTCTACTCCAGCGTCTTCCCAGCCGAAACTACGGACTACACGCCAATTGCCGACAAGGTTGCTCAAGCAAACGCGCAGGTCGTTGTGCTTGGTTCGGTTGACGTACCAACGGTTGCGGCATTCATGAAGGCCTTCGCCCAGATGCACTACAACCCGAAGGTATTCATTGCGAGTGCTGGTCCAGACCAGGGAACGCAATTCACCTCGGCAGTTACCGTAAAGGCCGCTAACGGAATGCTCGTTCCTAGCTCATGGTACGGTGCCTCCGCTAACCCACTGTCCAAGACAATGGTGGCGCACTTCATTGCTCTGCACGGCGGAACCGCCTCACAGATCAGTGCTGACGTTGCTGAGGCCTACTCGGTCGGCGAGACCATCGCTGCGGCCGTAAAGGCAACGGGTGGTTTCGATAACGCAAAGATCATCAAGTACCTCCACTCAGGCGTAACCATCAAGACGGTTCAGGGCAACGTGAAGTTCAACAAGCTCGGCGAGAACTTCTCAATGACGGCTTACACCTTCCAGTGGCAGGGTTCGAATTTCGTACAGGTCAATCCTGTAAAGGACCCGAACTCGGTCAAGATTGTCTACCCGAAGCCAAGCTGGTAGTTCACCTTGTCGTTCACCAATCTCGTCCACGCCGTTATTGACGGCATTTTGACGGGGTCGGTCTACGCCTTAATGGCGACGGGCCTTACCCTGATCTTCGGTGTCATGGACATCATCAACGTGGCTCAAGGAGTTTTTGTCATCCTTGGGTCTTACTTGTCCTACGCATTGAGCGTTCACTTTGGTATAGACCCGTTCGTCGGTCTCCTCATCACGGTGCCCACCATGTTTTTGGTGGGCATCGTGGTGGAGCGAGCATTTATTGCTCGACTCAAAGGGCCAGAAAAGACAGCAATGTCAATTTTGGTTACTTACGCCGTGTCCCTCGTAATTGAGGGTGTCTTAAATATGGTCTTCACCACCAACCCGGTTCAAATTAACAACGCGAGTTACATCAACTCTTCCGTTCACCTTTTTGGCATGTGGTTACCGTACATCTACATTTTCGGTTTTTTGCTCGCTGGCGGATTTCTCGGAAGTATCTATTTCATGCTCTACCGAACCAGATTTGGAGCCAGTGTCCGAGCTTCGCTCGCTGACCAGACCGCGGCGGCTCTGGTCGGTATCGATGTCAAAAAGGTTTCAACCATCTGCTTCGGAATCGGAATAGCCGTCACCGCGGCAGGCGGCATGATCTACGGCGCAACAAACGCATTTAACGCTTCATCGAGCTACGACTTGATTTCACGTTTACTGACGATCATTGTTCTTGGCGGCATGGGATCCCTAGCTGGTGCTTTGGTTGCCGGTATCTCGATGATCATTCTCGAGGACATTGTCGCCGTCGCATGGTCACCCGTCTGGTCGAACATCACCTTCTTTATTCTGCTGGTCATCGTCTTGTCCTTTAGGCCTCAAGGTCTCTTCGGCAAGCAAAGTGCTCGGGTGGCCTAAATGCTTACTAAATCAAGGCTCGTTTGGGTGGGGTTGTTTGCGCTCCTCGCCCTCTTCCCACTGGTCGTCACAACACCAACGTGGACTTCAATCATCATGTTTGCCTTGCTCTACATGGCGATCACCACCTCTTGGAACATGTTCTCGGGGTATTCGGGTTATGTAGCGCTGGGCGCAGCTTGTTTCTTTGGAACTGGCGCCTACACGGTGGCTTTACTCGCCAAGCATTGGAACGTTCCGGCCAGTGGCGACCTCTTCTGGTTGATCCCGCTTGGCGGAATACTGGCAATGATTGTGGCTCTTCCTATTGGGCTCATTGCGCTGAGAGTGCGTCGACACACATTCGTTGTTATCACCATTGCCATTTTCTTTGTGTTTCAACTCAGCGCAATTAACGCAAGTTTCACTGGTGGCACCGCAGGTCTTCAGCTCCCATTCATTCCATGGAGTTTCCAGGACTTCAACCTGCCCTTCTACTACCTCGCATTTGCAATGGTCGTGGTGGCAACCTTGCTCTCAGCATGGGTGCGTCAAACGCGATTTGGCCTTCAACTCATGGCAATTCGAGATGACGAAGACCGGGCACTTGGATTAGGCGTCAAAGTCTGGGCGGTCAAGTTGAGCGGATTCGTCATGTCCGCATTCGTAATTGGATGCGCCGGCGGACTTTACGCCATCTACCAAGGTCAGATCTATCCTCAGTTCGTCTTCAACCCACTGTTTGACATCTCTGTAGCGCTCATGGCATTCCTCGGTGGATTTGGCACCTTGGCTGGCCCATTGCTCGGAGCATTTGTTCTCGAGACAATGCAGCTCTGGCTCACTGAGAATTATTCGAGTGGTTCGCTCTACCTGATTATTTTTGGTGCACTCTTCTTGATTGTGATCATCTTCATGCCCCAAGGGGTCGTGGTCTACGTCAAGGACCGTGTGACCAAGCGCGAGGACCGAGAGCGCTCACTCTTGGCCCAAAACGAAGTACAAATTGCTGGAGGCTCACAATGACTACCCTTCTCGAAGCCAAGGGAATATCCCGAGCCTTTGGTGGAGTCCAGGCGCTCGACAATTGCTCATTAACTGTCGAAAAGGGCTCAATCACTGGGCTTATTGGACCAAATGGATCTGGCAAGACGACCTTATTTAACGTAATTACTGGTTACGTCAAGCCCGATCAAGGAACCGTTTCTTTTGCTGGCGAAGACGTGACTGGTGCTCGGCCCAACGAAATTTTCTCCAAGGGCGTAGGTCGAACTTTCCAACTCACGAGAATTTTCGGCCGCATGACCGTTCTCGAAAACATGTTGGTCGCAACCCAGCGTGAAGAGAGTTGGCTCAAAGGCCTGACGCGTTCAATGTCGTCAGCTGAAGAAGTCAGCGCTGCTCTCGAGATGCTCGAATTCGTCGGTATCGCCAAGTTGGCCAAACTGCAGGCTGGGTCGCTCTCCTATGGGCAGCGCAAACTGCTTGAGTTGGCGTATGTCTTGATTGCTGATCCCGATGTAATTCTGCTCGACGAGCCAGCCGGTGGAGTCAATCTCACTTTGATTAATGAGATCGCGAGCAAAATCCGACTTCTCAATAAAGAACAGGGCAAAACCTTCCTCGTTGTTGAACACAACATGGAGTTTGTAATGAACCTTTGCGACTCAGTTACGGTAATGAACCAGGGTCATACTTTGACCTCAGGCACTCCATCAGAGGTCCGTTCTGACAAGAGAGTTCTTGATGCCTATCTAGGTGGCGGCGATGAGGAGGAGAACTAATGGGAACACCTTTTCTTTCGTTTGAAGGCGTGATTGCTGGATACGGTGGTGGCGACGTCCTGAAGGGTGTCAACTTTGAGGTCAACGCCGGGGGCATCACCTCTATCGTTGGCCCAAATGGCTGCGGCAAGTCCACGCTGTTGAAAACCGTCTCGGGACTACTGAAGCCACGGCTCGGCTCGCTTACTTTCAAGGGTGAGTCGCTCGTGGGTAAGTCTCCGAAGGCTATCTTGCAGATGGGTATCGTCCAAGTGCCTCAAAATCACAGTTTGTTTAAGGAAATGACCGTTCGCCAGAATGTTGAACTTGGCGCATTCCTGATAAAGGACAAGGCAGTAATCACCCAGAGGTACGAGAAAGTATGCAGCCTCTTTCCTGTCGTAGCTGAGCGCTCATCGGACCGTGCCGGAGCCCTTTCCGGTGGCCAGCAGCGTCTCGTGGAGTTTGCCCGTTGCTTGATGCTCGAGCCAGAACTTGTGTTGCTTGACGAACCCTCCATGGGTCTAGACCCAAAGACCTTGCGAGCCATGTTTGCAACCATCGAGGCTATGAATGCCGAAGGGCGCACCGTTCTGCTCGTCGAACAGAACGCTCGCCAAGCGCTCAAAATGAGCCACAGCGGAGTCGTGCTCGAGAATGGCGTCGTTCGCCTTACCGGATCTGGACTCGACGTACTCAATAATCCAGAAATTGCAGCCCTGTATCTGGGCGGCACAATAAGTCACAAATAAGGAGAACAATTATGAGCAACCAGCCACACTTAGGTTGGATTGGCGCTGGACGCATGGGAACCGCCATGGCCGAGCGACTTCTGAATGCAGGAAACACGCTTTCAGTCACCAACCGCACACGTTCAAAAGCCGAAGTACTGGGCGCCAAAGGAGCCACTGTGGTGGACTCCCCTAAGGACCTAGCTGCTTGCGACATCGTATTCATTATGGTGAGCGCTAACGACGATCTCGTCTCAGTTACGACTGGAGTAAATGGGCTTCTCACCGACCCCAATCACTCACCGAAGATTGTTGTTGACTGCTCGACTGTCTCAAGTGAAACTTCAGAGGCTGTTCGTGCTGAATGCACGAAGCGCGGAGCCGCATTTCTTGCAGCACCAGTCTCGGGAAACCCCAAGGTGGTTTCTTCGGGAAACTTGACAATGGCAATCTCAGGAACCGAAGAGGCATTCAACGAAGTTCGCCCATTCCTGGAGCAAATTGGCAAAGGTGTCACCTATGTCGGTGACGGTGAAGTGGCTCGTCTCGTGAAGATTGCCCACAATATGTTCCTGGGCATTGTCACTCAGTCCTTGGCTGAAATAACTGTTTTGGCTGAATCTGGCGGAATCAAGAGAAGTGCTTTTCTTGAATTCATTAATAACTCCGTCATGGGTTCAGTCTTCTCTCGTTACAAGACTCCTGCATTCGTAAACCTCGACTTCAAGCCCACCTTCACACCGGTGCTTCTTAAGAAGGACTTCGACTTAGGTATGGCAGTCGCGAAGAAGAACAATGTCCCAATGCCGGTGTCGGCACTATGTACCGAAATTGTCAAATCTTCGATTGGCGCGGGCTACACCGAGGAAGACTTCGCCGTTTTGCTTCTCGAGGCTGCTCGCGGAGCTGGTCTAAAGCTCACGGCCGAGAATATTGCTGTCGATGATGGCCTGGGAGCGAAGAACTAATGGAGGGATTCGGTCCAATAATCAACACACCCGGACACATGGGTGTTGATTTCGAGATGCGAGTTGACTTTGATCGCTTGCGCAATTACCGTCTCGCTCGCGCCCGAGAAGCGCTCGAAGCCAGCGACTTAGGAGCCATTCTCCTCTTTGACTTCTACAACATTCGTTACGTTTCCGGCACGTGGGTTGGCGGTGCTCTTGGCGACAAGATGACCCGGTATTGCTTGCTCACTCGAACGGGTGAGCCAATCGTCTGGGACTTTGGTTCAGCTGCGCGCCACCACAAACTGTTTGCCCCTTGGCTCGAGCCCGACAACTGCCGAGCCGGCATGCTGGGTCTGCGTGGCGCTATCGCTCCAAAAGCGGGGCTCTTTGAGTCGGCCGTCAAAGAAATCGTTGGACTTCTCAGCGACGCCGGAGTCATGGGTCAGCCCATCGGCATTGACATAATCGAACTTCCATTCCTCTTCGAACTACAAAAGCACGGCGTGGACATCCGAGACGCCCAGCAACTCATGCTCGATGCACGTGTCATCAAGTCACAAGATGAGATCATGCTTCTCAGCCAGGCGGCCGCAATGGTCGACGGCGTCTATCAGGACATCTTTGAAGCACTCAAGCCAGGCGTTCGGGAAAACGAAATTGTCGCCTTGGCCAACAAGCGCTTGTACGAGATGGGCTCAGACCAAGTTGAAGCAATCAACTCAGTATCTGGAGAGCGCTGCAACCCTCACCCCCACAACTTCACCGACCGTATTATTCGCCCCGGTGAACAAGCATTCTTTGACATTATTCACTCGTATAACGGGTACCGGACTTGCTACTACCGCACTATGTCGGTAGGTAGCTCGACCGCACCGCAACGTGACGCCTACACCAAGGCCCGAGAATGGATGGATAAGGCAATTGATCTGGTTAAGCCTGGCGTTGGAACCGACCAGATTGCCCTAGCTTGGCCCGCTGCGACCGAGTTTGGCTTTGCCAATGAGATGGCGGCCTTCGGACTTCAGTTCGGGCATGGATTAGGACTTGGCTTGCACGAACGTCCAGTAATCAGTCGACTCAATTCGCTGACTGACCCAATTGAACTGAAGGTGGGCATGGTCTTTGCGCTGGAAACTTATTGCCCTGCGGACGATGGCGTTTCGGCAGCGAGAATTGAAGAAGAAGTTGTCGTGACCGAGAATGGTCCGGCAATTCTTACTCACTTCCCTGCTCAAGAACTCATGATTGCTAACAAGTATTAGGAGAGATGATGGCAAAAGATAAGAAGGACAAAAAGAAGGAGTCCGCGGTCTCGGCGCCAGCTTTGACTTTGGAGCAAAAGCTGGACCTGTACCGTGTGCAGGTTGAACTTCGTCAGTTCGAGAAGCGTGCTTACGACCTGTTCCTAGAGAACTTTGTGAAGGGTACGAGTCACCTCTCAATTGGTCAAGAGGCCATCGCCGCAGGCTTCGCGGCAGCTATGCGACCAGATGACTGGACCTTCGCCACCTACCGTGGCCACGCGCACACTTTGGCCCGAGGAGTTCCGATGACTCCCGTCCTCGCGGAGCTCATGGGCCGCGAAAACGGACTCATGGCTGGTAAGGGCGGGTCTATGCACCTCACTTCTGTCGAACACGGTGTGATGGGCTCCTACGCAATCATTGGTGCCCACCTCCCCATCGCTTGTGGGGCAGCGTGGTCGGCTCAGTATCGAGGCACTGATCAGGTCGCGGTTTGCTTCTTTGGCGACGGATCCACCAACATCGGCGCATTCCACGAGGCCTTGAACTTTGCGGCTGTTTGGAAATTGCCGGTGATCTTTGTTTGCGAAAACAACCTCTGGATGGAGTACACGAGAACTACGGAAGTTACGGCGGTAGAAAACCCAGCGGCAGACCGCGCCAGTGCATACGGGCTTGAATCGATCATTGTCGACGGGAACGACGCTGACGCTGTCTACGAAGTAGCCAGTGCAGCCATCAGCCGTGCCCGAGCTGGTGATGGCCCCTCGATGATCGAGGCGAAGACCTATCGCCACTTTGGCCACTCTCGGGCAGACCCTGGTAAGTACCGTCCAGATGACGAAGTCGCTGAATGGCTCAAGAAGGATCCAATCCCTCGGTACCACCAGCGCCTTCTAAAGGAGGGTGCTACCGAACAGCAGCTGACCGCCATCGAGGCTTCAGTTGCGGCAGCGGTTGATCGTGCAACGGAAGAGGCGAAGGCCGGTAAGGCTCCCTCTCCAGAATTACTTATGAAGGATGTTTGGGCAGATGGAGGTTCGCAATGGCGCAATTAACGTTCCGCGAAGCAATTGCGCGAGGTATCGCACAGGAGATGCGCAGAGATGAGAAGGTCGTCTTTCTTGGCGAAGACATCGGTGCCGCCGGTGGAGTTTTCAAGGGCACAGTAGGTCTCTTAGAAGAATTCGGAGGAGTTCGAGTCCGCGATACCCCTATTAGTGAGCAAGCCATTCTGGGTGCCGCAATGGGAGCCGCGATGACAGGCCTGCGACCCGTTGCCGAAATCATGTTCTCCGACTTCTTCGCGGTGTGTTGGGACATTGTCGTAAACGAGATTGCGAAGAGTCGATACATGACCAATGGGCAGATGTCCTTCCCTCTAGTCATTCGATCCGGCAATGGTGGTGGACTTCGATTTGGTGCACAGCACTCTCAATCGGTCGAAAACTGGGCCATGATGGTTCCTGGCTTGAAAGTAGTCGTTCCATCAAATGCCGTTGACGTCATCGGTTTGATGGCGGCTTCAATTCGCGACAATGACCCAGTGATCTTCCTCGAAGAAAAGGCTCTCTACGCCTCGAAGATGGAAGTCCCAGATGGTGAGATTCTCGACACCCTAGGAACCGCCAAGGTCCTTAGGCAGGGTTCCGACGCAACTTTGGTGGCCCTAGGCAACATGGTGCCACGGGCACTCCTGGCCGCCGAGGAGCTCGCATCTCGCGGAATTTCCTGCACCGTTGTTGATGTCCGTTGTTTGGTCCCACTGGACACTCAGACCATTCTCCGCGAAGTCTCGGCCACTGGTCGCCTCTTCACCATTGAGGAGAACCCGCGGTTGTGTGGCTGGGGTGGCGAGTTGGCGTCCATCGTGGCCGATGAAATCTTTTATGACCTAGACGGCCCACTGGTTCGAATCACTACCCCACACATCCCACTGCCAGCAGCGGATGTTCTCGAGGACATGGCTATTCCTTCGGTAGAAAGAATCGTTGAAACTGTTTACAAGTCAATGAACTCGTAGTTACCAAGCAAAAGTCCCCGCAGCCGTTGGCTGCGGGGACTTTTGCTTTCTAAGAAGAATCAACCGAAGCGGCCGAGGGTGTAGTCCAGGGTGCGCGAATCGATTGGCGAATTGAAGATCTTTTCCGTGGTGTTGAACTCAATCAGTTCACCGGCTCGATCCTCGCCCATGAGCAAGAACGCACAGTCGTCAGAAATACGTGACGCCTGCTGCATGTTGTGGGTCACGATGATGATAGTTACTTGCTGCTTCAACGTCGACATCAACTCCTCGATGCGAAGGGTAGCAATTGGGTCAAGTGCCGAGGTCGGCTCGTCCATCAACAAGACTTCAGGTTTCAATGCCAAAGCTCGTGCAATGCACAACCGCTGTTGCTCTCCACCAGAAAGGTTTGAGGCCGCAACGTTAAGGCGGCTTTCAACGCTCTCCCACAGTGCCGCCGCGCGAAGTGATTCTTCAGCGGCTTCGTCAAGAAGCGACTTCTTCTTCACGCCGTTAAAGCGGAGTCCCGAAATTGCGTTCTCGTAGATAGACATTGTTGGGAAAGGGTTGGGGCGCTGGAAGACCATTCCAACGCGTGTGCGCAACTCGGTGACCGACATGTCCGAACCGTAAATGTCCGTTCCCTCGAGGAGAATCTGGCCGGTGACCTTGGCTCCAGGGGTTAGGTCGTGCAAGCGGTTTAGCGCACGCAAAAGAGTGGTCTTACCCGAACCCGATGGTCCGATCATTGAGGTAACACGATTGGCGGCTACATCAAAGGTCGCGTCGCGTACGGCGGTGCGCCCATTGAAGGACACCGCAACGTCCTTTAGTTGCATCGCAACTTTGACTCCGCTCGAAGTCGCCGCCGTGGTGGTCTTGGTGGTCAGGTCATCAGTCATGGTTATCTCCCAAATGCTAACTCTTGCGCTGCTGGCGTCCAACTAGGAAACGAGCAGTAAAACTGGCAATAAATACGAAAACAAGGAGCACGAGGGCGATTCCGAAGACAATTGCTCTCAAGCTTGGCCACTGCGATTTGGCATCAATAAAGATGGAAATTGGCAGTGCCGAGACTGGGTCGGTGGGCTTCCAGTTCAGAAGCGAGGCTCCACCGATAGTAAAGAGGACCGGCGCAGCTTCACCAACGGCACGAGAAATAGCCAGGATGCAGCCGGTAACAATTCCAGACAAGGCGGTCGGAAGCACGATGCTGAGTGACACTTTGTGTGGTCGAGCACCAAGGGCCAAGCCTGCTTCACGGAGAGTCTGTGGCACGTTTCGCACGGCAATTTCCGTGGCCACAATGATCACGGGAACCATCAAGACAGCTAGGGCGAATGATCCTGCGATTGCCGAGTATCCAAAACCAAATTGCTGGCACACGAGTGCGAAGGCGAACAGGCCCATCAAGATTGAGGGTGCTCCAGCCATGGTCTGAGCCATGAGGCGAAGAAGTGAGGCCGAGCGGTTTTCGTTTTCCGCAGTGTAGATTCCAGTCAGCACACCCACCGGAACTGACATGATTGAGGCGTAGGCCACCAGTGCAATTGAACCGACAATGGCGTTAGAAACACCACCAGTGAGGTTTGGGTTTGCCAAGTTGGGGACCTGAGGAAGTTGAGTAAAGAAGGCGACCTTCAATACCGGTACACCCTTCAAGATAATTTCCCAAGAAAGAGCAGCCAGAGGGATAATGGCAATTACCAATGCCGTCACGCAAAGAGAAATGATGATGCGAGACCGTACTAGACGAGAAGCGCGACCCTTGTGAGCGATTTCTTGAATCTCTGCCCGTAGAGCATCGTTAGTTTGAGCTGTATTGAAAAGATCCGTCATACCTTGGCCAGCATCTTTCGTTGACGGGCGATAAACCAGCGACTAATTAGTGAAACGCCCAAGCTGATCACCATCAAAATGACTCCCAGGGCCATGAGCGCTTGAATGTCAACCGATGACGATTCGCCGAACGCAGAAGCAATCCACGAGGCAATCGTGGTTCCTGGATAGAAGAAGTGCCATTGGACATTTGACACCGTTCCAATGGTGAGCGCTACGGCGACGGTTTCTCCAGTGGCACGAGCAAGTGCCAGGAAAGCCGCACCCATGATGCCAATGCGGGCGGTTGGAAGAACAGTCTTTGAAATAACTTGCCAGCGCGTCGCGCCAAGCGACAGACTGGCCTCAATGAGATCTTGAGGTACTGCCGAAATCACTTCTCGGGTAATTGAAACGAAAATTGGAAGAATCATCACGGCTAACACAATTGAAGCCAGGAGAATTGAAGGACCAGTCGCCATGGCCGAGCTTCCCAAGAAGGTCAAGCCAAGCGAGTCAAGAAAAGGATAAAAGTGGGCCAACATCCATGGCGAGAGGACTAAAAGTCCCCATACTCCGTAAATGATGGACGGAACTGCTGCGAGCAGTTCAACAATCGTTGCCGTGATGAGTCGAAGGCGAGCAGGGATGAAAAAGACGATCGAAATTGCTGCGCCAAGGCCAACTCCGACTGCGAGAACTAGGGCAAGAATTGAAGTTTGGAGAGTTCCCAAAATCATCGGGAAGCCACCGTACGGGCCACCCCAAGAAGTACCCGTGAGAATTGTCCCGGGCTGCTTTTCCCAAACTGGGAGAGACTTTGAAATGATCGACCAAAAGAAGAGGGCCGAAACTAAAAGGAATACCCCCCAGGCAGCCCCGAGGAGGTACGAGTACCACGAACGCTCCGTGGTGGATGGCTTAGAGCCACCCACCACGAAACGACGTAGCTTAGAAATCTGAACCGAATTACTCGTCATAGAACTGTAATCCTAGGTCCAAATTTCCTGTACAACTAGTTGGCCAAGGTCAACAATGGCTGCGTACCGTTAACAACGGTCATCAGCTGCTTGCGGTCGTAGTTCTTGATCGCGACAGGCAAGGCAATGAAGCCCTGTCCAGCAGCCTGAGTCTGACCGTAGTGAACCATCCAGTCAAGGAACTTCACAGCAGCTTCACCAGCGGAAGCGTGAGCTGATTGGTCCTTCTTGATGATGGCCCAGCTGAAGGTTGCGAAAGGCCAAACACCAGTACCGGGGAGGTACACCGCTGAGAAGTTGTCAGGGGTGATGTTGGTGCCAGCAGCAGTTGCAGCAGCCTGAATGGACTTGATTGAAGGCTTGATGTAAGCACCTGCTGCGTCCTGCAACTGAGCAACGTCAATTGCTGAGTTACCAGGGATCAAGAGGTAGCTGTACTCAACGTAGCCAATCGCACCAGGAACAGTGGTCAAAGCGGTAGCCATTGCACCGTTGCTAGCCTCACCAGCGAAGGTAGCGCCCCAGTGGCCGCTTGTTCCCATGACACCGCCAGAAGGACCAGTTACACCAGTTGGCAAGCCACCGTTAGCGGTGTTCAAGTAGTCAACAAACGCAAAGGTGGTTCCGGACGAAGCGTTACGCTCCAAAACCTTGATGGTCTTAACGTTTGAAGGAAGAGCGAGAAGCTTCTTACCAATCTTCGAAGTGTTTCCACCATTCAAGTTAACAATGGCGTTGTCAGCCCATGATGTGATTGAGCCGTTGTAGATCTGAGCAATGATCGAAGCGGAAAGCTTCAAGTTGTTCAGAGCTGAACCAAGGTCGTAACCAACAACTGCGCCACCGAAAGCGGCTGGAATCTGTGCGTAGTCCGAGGTGCTAACGCCTGTTGGAACTGTACCTGCGTTGTTGTAGGTGGTCATCGGCTGGTCAGAGAAACCAATGATGTCCGTACCGTTAGTAACGTTGGTGCGACCAGTACCTGAACCGGCACCGGTGTAGGTGTTCCAGGAAACGCTGTGGAGTGGGTTCCAGTACGAAGTACCAGTTCCGCTCTGCAGTGCCATTACCAAAGGCTGGATGAAGGAGGAACCTTCAGCAGTCAACGATACGCCTGATGGAATAGCAAGGTCGGTGTCCAATGAACTGTTTCCGCCCATGTTGGATGGGTAGTTTGCAGATGCACTGGTCAGAGCAGCGTTGCCCGCGACGGTTGCAGCAGTAACGGTGCATGCCGAAAGCGAAGTTGCCTTGATCTTGCCGGTTGGGTACAGCGGGTAGCACGAAACGTTCGTGCCTGTTGCGAGTGCCGGGGCGGCAACGCTTGCGAAGCCAACTAGCGCAACCGCAGCTGCAACTGATGACTTAAGCATCTTCTTCATTAAACTTTCCTCCTATAGAAAAGCGTTGAATTTGTTCAAATCTTCGTAGTTTTATGGGCCTCACGGCCGACATCCCTACTTGGACTCGGAGGAAAGATTACGGAGGTCAGGTTAATTAACTGTGAAGTTGCAGGTTCTGCAAGATTAACTTTTGAAAATTCTTTTGTCAGAAAAACGAGTTGCTGCGCTCGGTTCAATCGCAGAATCTCCTCATTTCAATCCTCAAAATGCGTCACTCGTATTTAACCTAATTTTCACCAAAAAGTGGTCTTACGGTAGCCCGTATTTATCTGTGTTTCATTAGCCTCACGGGCAGTTATGAAACCGAAATTCCGTCCTCGCAGACGGTCAAACTCCGACCATCGGAATCGACAACGAACGCTTGTCGGTTGGATAGTCACGTTCGGTTTTATTTTTAGTGTGCTTTTTTCTTCGTTCAACATCTCTAACGCTGATGCAGCTGGAACAAGTTATGGCGGAGGCGGAGGCGGATCAGGTGGTGGGTTGAGCGGTTTGCCGGTTTTAGGAGTACACACAGTCGGAACGACTGCAGCAACATTCACCCTCAACATTCCGGGCGCGATCGTAACGATAGTTGTACCGGCTGGAACTTTTCCAGCTAACTCCCAAATCGCAGTTCTAAATGCTGCGTCGATTGCGCACTCACCTTCAGGTTGGGGTGCGGTTTCTTTTGCTTATGCAGTTGCAGGTAAGTCAGCAACCGGCACATTTATTACGACATTCACCCACTCAATTCGGATCACCATTGCCAGTGTCTCGATAACAGGTCGACAAGGCGTTTACAAACTGTCGGGCACAACTTGGGTTGCCTTCACTCCAACGACCAACGTAAGTGGTTCACTCAGCTATTACTCGGCAACAAGCCAAAGTATCGAAGTTGTCAATCCTCCAAGTACTACGACAACGACCAGGCCAGTTGCGACAACCACTACAACCCGTCCAGTTGCGACAACCACTACAACCCGTCCAGTTGCGACAACCACTACAACCCGTCCAGTTGCGAC